>Ga0265780_10000062_pt1 | contig 192136 bp, 155 predicted proteins | sample P1T30metagenome_FD_192432 | JGI IMG/M metagenome (GOLD analysis project Ga0265780, IMG submission 192432) | Plant litter microbial communities from East Loma Ridge, Irvine, California - P1 T30 | ecosystem: Environmental > Terrestrial > Plant litter > Unclassified | place: USA: California...
AATGCATTGTCAAAATCAAATGCAAATAAGAACCTATAAAAACAAAAACAGTTGCAAGAACGTTCTTGCAACTGTTTAATTAATTATTTTTATCTAATAATCAGTGTCGTTTTTTTAGGACGAGACAAAATATCAATAAACTTAAAAACTAACAAACTTGACCCCGGCACTGATCCATCTTGTTGGCAGGGGAAAAGCACCAACCTCGTAATAAGTCGTATTAAAAATATTTTGGGCATCGATAAAAAAGGTGAATTTCTTAACTGACTGACTCACCCTAAAATCATTGATCCAGTACGAGGGTCCGGTCACTCTTTCGTTAAATCGGGTTGCAAACAGAGCTGAGAAATTCTTATGCTGAAAATCTATCGTATTGGTAATTTGATGTTTTAAAGAAGAAATCAAATACTTCGAAAATGGCTCTGAGCGGGTATCTTTAAATTTAGAATCTAAATATGAATAACCTAAAGTAAAATTCAATTTTGAGTCCTGAGATACATTCACGCTGTACGTTCCGCGCATATTGATTCCGTTGGTGATTAAATCGCCGTAGTTCTGACTTTGCCACGGCACCGTAGTAACCATACGTGTCCAGTCGATGTAATTGCTTATTTCTCTGTGAAAATAATTCACATTTAGATTTAAGGATTTTCTGTTGAATTTAAATCCAATTTCACTTTGTAACGCATTTTCTGCATCCAAATCCGGATTTCCTATGTTTCCCGGACGCTGGTTCAGATACAAATCTGTAAACGAAGGAATTCTTTGGCTGGTACCAATGTTACCAATAACCTTAAATTCAGGTGTCAATTCGTAACTTGCATCGATTCCCGGATAAATTTGCCATTTATAATCGGAGTTGTAATTAAGATATGTTCCCAGATTTACGTTTAATTTCTCAAAAAAGGTTGTTCTGTATTCAGCATAAAGTCCCACATTTTCCCGATCGTGATCTCCAATATTAGACGAATGAATGTCTTCGTTTCTAAATTCGGCACCAAAACCAATTTCTCCATTTTCTGTTTTGATAGAAGAATTTAATTCTGCCGCAATCGAATTGGTATAATGCTGACTTCTGCCTACAGCCAGATTACTATTTCCTAAATATCTGTAATCGTCATAATTATAACGGTACGTTACACGTGGCATAATCTTCCATTTCTCTGTAATGATATGTTTCGACTGAATCGTAGCAAATGTTGTCTGTACTATTTCTGTAGAATTTCTATCTCCGGGCGCCGCATAAAATCCATTGGCACCAAAATCGTTATTGACATAGCCAAATGAGCCTAAAATTTCATTATAGTCATTTAGCTGTACATTTCCCTGGTACAGAATTTTATTGTTTTCGAATGCCGTGTTATAGCGATATCCGTTGCTTTTATCATGAGAGGCAAAAATAGAATGCTGGTGCTTTTCTTTCCCCAGGACCGCTCCTACCTGAACTCCGCCACCGTAGAAAGTATCTCCGGAATCCTGTGTATCTTTTTCAAAATTAGAACCGGCATACGTGCTCACTAAAAATCCGGATTGGGTTGGCTTTTTAGTAATAATATTAATTGAACCGGTTAAACTGTTAATTCCAAATATTCGCGCAGCCGGACCACGCAAAACTTCAATTCTTTCGATAACCTCTACCGGAAGAGGCAAATTCAACATATTATGAGCCGTTTGCGAGTCAATTATTTTGGCGCCATTTAATAAAACTACTGTCTGCTCAAAACTTCCGCCGTCAATACTCACATCGGCCTGACCGCCAAAAGGACCTCTTTGTCGAATATCAACTCCATTGGCATATTGAAGAACTTCCTGTAAAGTTCGCCCCGGCAATTTTTTTATGGTTTCACTATTAATAACATATACATTTCTGTTTTGTTTTGAAATTGGTGTGCTCAAACGGTTTTCGTGAATGATGACCTCATCAATTTCAATGGTATCTTTTTGAGCCTGCGCATAAAAAGTAGTGCCGCTTAAAAGTAAAAATGCAAAATAGATTTTCTTCATTTGGGTTTGTTTTTTTTGCAAAAGTAGTACCTTGCCGTACTAATCAAGTATACCAGTTTTGTAATTATGAGTAGTCCGGTTCAAATTCCTTTTCAAAGCTTTATTCGGCTGCAGCCAAAAGAAAGTACTGCCCTGTACCTGCAAATCGTATTTGAATTTATTAAAGCGATTCAAACCGGATTTTTACCGGAGGGGACCCAACTTCCTGGAACCCGAATTTTATGCACGCTTTTGTCTGTTAACAGAAATACGCTCATCAAGGCATTTCAGGATTTAGAATCGCAGGGATGGATTGAAACACTTCCTAACAAAGGCACTTTTATTCTTTCTCAGCACAAACAAAAAAGTACAGAGGAACTTTCTCTTTCAAATAAAAATAGTTCAGCAACTAATATTGGCTTTAGTTTCAAACGTTCTGCGATTCTCGAAAATCCAACCGAAATTAGCAGCCTTCCTTATCAGTTTAATGACGGTTTACCTGATTTAAGATTGATGCAAAATGATATTTTAGCAAGATTGTATGTTTCGAAACTAAAGAGAAAAAAATCTTTAAAATCGTATGAGCAGCTTGAGATACAATTGCATTTAAATTTTAAAACCCATTTTTCTAATTATCTCAATCTTACCCGCGGTTTGCGCATTGCTACCTCGAACCTGCTCACGACAAGCAGCCATGAAATTAGTTTGTATCTCGTTACCAAAGTCCTGATTGCTCCGGGCGATAAGGTGGTTGTGGCTTCTCCGGGTTATTATATTTCGAATATGACCTTGACCAATACCGGCGCGCAGATTATCACGATACCGGTTGATCAGGACGGAATTGATACCAATCGCCTCAGAGAAATTTGTCAGGAATTTGAAATTAGGGTACTGTATCTCACTTCAAATTACCATTATCCTACTACGATTTCTCTTAGTGCCAAAAGGAGAATGGAAGTGCTGGAACTAGCCAGCCAATATGGTTTTATTATTCTGGAAGATGATTATGACTTTGATTTTCATTATGATAACAATCCTATTTTACCGTTGTCGGCTTTCGATTCCAATCAAAAAGTAGTGTACATAGGTTCTTTTGGAAGATCGTTGCCTTCTGGATTCAGCTACGGTTTTGTAACCGCACCGGCAGACTTTATAACAGAATTGGAAAAACATCAAAACATTCTGGAACCCGGAATTGATGTTATTAAAGAACAGGTTCTAACAGAATGGATTAACGAAGGCGAAGTACACAGGTTATCCAAAAAAAATAAGAAAGTTTATACGGAACGCCGCGATTACTTTGTGGGTTTGTTACATGAAAAATTAGATTCTAAAATCAGGTTTAAGGTTCCTGTAAGAGGATTAGCAATCTGGATTGAATGGCTCGATAAATTTAATTTGATCACGTTGCAAAAAGAATGTGCAGCCAATGGCTTATTCCTGCCAAAAACTACTTTGTATCAAACGAAAGATCTCACCGCTACGAGATTAGGATTTGGCCATTTAGAAAAAGAAGAAATGGATCAGGCCATCGCTATTTTATGTGCTTCTATAGAAACAATATAATGGCACTAAAACTGAAATTCATAATTAATAATTATAAATAAGATACTGCTTTCTCATTTTTTTAAAATTTTGTACGCCTTCTTTCCAGCTTTCTCTAATTAATTCTTCAGAGATTCCGGCTTCTATTTGTTGTTGTAATTTTTCGTTTCCGGCGCGAATGGCAAACTTTCTTTTGTCGAAAAATTTTGATATATCTGCTGTGGTTTGGTAAGCTTTAATGAGCCACTTTATTTCTAATTTCTTTACTTTAGGAATGGCAGATAAATCTTCGCCATTACATGCTACACCATTATAAAGCGGATTTTTGTCTCCAAAATTAGGTTTTGGCGTAAAGGCAAAATTACTTTTTGGCAGATCGGGCGAGCCGTAAATTTGAAATTGTTTTTCAGTTCCTCGTCCCATACTTACATTTGTTCCCTCAAAAAGACACAAACTCACATATAAATTAATCGATTGGTCGTTGGGTAAATTTGGTGATGGTCGAACAGGTAAACTATAAGGCGTATTTCGGGTGTAATTCAAACAAGGAATTACAGTTAGTTTACATTGAATACCATCTTTAAGCCATTTTTCACCATTAATCATTTTCGCTTCTTCACCCAAAGTCATCCCGTGTAGTAAAGGTGTTGGGTGCATTCCGATACCGCTTTTAAAAGCAATATCTAAAACAGGGCCGTCAATAATTGAAATATTCGGATTCGGACGGTCCAGCACAATTAAAGGAACATTATTTTCTGCGCAGGCTTCCATGATTCTGTGAAGGGTTGAAACATAGGTATACAGCCTTGTGCCGACATCCTGTAAATCAAAAACCATAATATCGATCTTTTGCAATTGTTGCGGAGTGGGCTTATTGTTTTTTCCATAAAGTGATACAATAGACATTCCTGTTTTACCATCGATTTCATCAGACACATGTTCTCCCGCATCTGCATTGCCTCTAAATCCGTGTTCGGGTGCAAAAATGGTCGTAATTTGTATCTTTTTTTGAACTAAAAAATCAACCAGATGCGTTTTAGAATCGATGATTCCGGTTTGGTTGGTTACGATTCCTATGCTTTTGCCTTTTAGTAACGGTAAGTAGGCAGTATAATTCTGTGCTCCTGTTTTTACTTTTTGTGAAAACGATGCCGCTGTAATGAGGAAGCATATAATCAATAGTTTTTTCATGTTTTTTTTTGCTATAGATTAGTTCTTTGTCAAATTTTATCGAATTAAATCTTCTAGTTTAGAGAAAAAAGATTTCACGCAGATTTTAGCAGATAAACGCAGATGTTAAATATTAAAATAATCTTCTAAAATCTGCGTGAAATAAATACCTAAACTATTCTATTTGTGGCTAAAAAACATATCAGCTCATAAGATTTCTCAATTATTAACTTGCTTCCACATTTTAGAACTAAAATCATCTTTGTAGATTAATCGGTTCGTTCGGGTGGGATTAACACGATTTGTTAGAATAATAAGATAACGATTATCATTAGGATTTATAAAGAAAAAAGTTCCCGTAAAGCCCGTATGCCCAAAATCATCTTCTTTAAAAAACGCATCCGGTTTTCGTTTATCAAAACCAATACCGCGATAAATTCCTTCCTTAACGAGTGGCGAATTTGTAAATTCTGAGACCACTTTTGCTTTCAGAATTTGTTTTCCATCATACTTCCCTTTATTCAGCAGCATTTGGCAAAGTACCGAGATCGACTGCGCGTTTGCAAATAAACCAGCATTTCCGGAAACGCCTCCCAAAAGTGCAGCCGCCTCGTCATGCACATAGCCTTTAATGGTATCTTTTCTAAAAAAATGATCCACTTCTGTAGGCATTACATGATCTTCAGAAGTCCATTGTAACGGATTATATCCAATCTTTGAAATTCCTAATTCAGCATAAATTTCTTTTGCGAGCTGATCTAATTTTTTGCCTGTTTTTGTTTCGATCATTTGCTGGCTTAATAGCAAATTCAGATCGCTGTATAAATATTTCCCTCTAGGATTTGTATTTGCGACGGCAATTTTATCATAAATAGATTTATAAAATTCGGGGTTTAGCCACATGTTTTTATAAATCTGAACATAATTTTCTTTGGGCTCAAAGCTGAGGTATTTGGCATCATAAACAATATTTTTATTAACATACATATTGTCAAATAATTCCGGATAACTTTCTGATTTTTCATTGCTCAACAAAGGCGATCCCTCGGGTGTAGAAAGCAGGCTTTGGTAAAAAGTAATACTCGGTTTTAATCCGGACGTATGTGTTAATAATTCAAATAAGGTTAGATCTGCAATTGGCGTATTTTTATACATTGCCACTACATCTCCCAATTTATCTTTTAAATTTATTTTCTCTTCTCCGGTCAAGCGCATGGTTACTAGTGTTGCTCCCAAAACTTTCGACATCGAAGCGAGATCATAGACATCGTCGTTTACTACCGGTTGTTTTTTTGAGTAATCGTGATAGCCGTAATTTTTCGAGATTAAGATGCCTTCCTTATTTCCCACTATAACCTGAGCACCCGGAAAAAAGCCTTTTTCGAGTGCGTTATGCATCATCGAATCGATGTAGATTTCATTTCTTTGCGTATCAAAATTTTCTTTTGATTTTTTCTGGGCATGTCCGGCAATTCCAATAAGAAATATTAAAACGAGGATTCTGCTTATTGTCTTTTTCATATTTTATGGATTAATTCTCAAATCCTGCCCCGCCATAATCGGTTCGTTGTTGGTACCTTTTATTACAACTTTCAGTGCTTTTACAGGCTTTTTTGGATATATGGAAGCATTTCCGTACTCAAAAATATCGCCTTTTTCAAAGTTAGTTCCGTCATAGGAATATGCAACATATCCGTCATTTACAATAAATCTCGGATGGTGCGGAATTCCGGTCAAAACATCAATTTTGGCCGAACTTACAGCGTTGGCAAACGTATACAAAATCCAGTCACCGTCTGCACAGGGTACATCGGTTCGCAAATAGGTTTCCGGATTGTAATCCTCTAAATTTGAAATTGGAAACTTAGGATTTTCAGCCATCGATGAGGTCACTTTTACTTCTGGTTCCTGATATGGCGAACAATTGAAATTTACATTTGCAGCAGATTCTTTTGCTTCTTTATTCTCCATCACAAAATCTAAACGATAGGTGTTTTTTGGGCTGTAATTTTCGATAACAAATCGCAAACGGGGTTTTGTTTTTAATGCTTTTTCGTCTGTATAAGTTTGAATTACTTTACCATTTTCATAAAGTGAAACGGCACTAATGCTGCCGCTTGAAGTCGTTTCGTTCGTGGGATTAAAAGTTAAATACCAAATGCCTTTTTTATCTACGTTCTCCGTAATATTTTCAGAGATATTCAGTACTTCTACTTTTGCCGTGCTCCAGTTAGCAATAGGCAGTTTCTCTACTTTTACTGCCGGACTGGCTGAAACATCGTTAAAAAAAGTACGAAACTGATAATGCTCATAGTCTGTAGTTGGAATTGGTTTTGTATATAAAGCGGATTCTCCTGTAGGTTCATTTCCCTGTGCATCATAACGTACTACTGCACCTTCGTAAGGCGGCGTTACCGTAATAATTCCGTTTTTATAAAGGGCCGTTGGGGGAAAATCTCTAAAAGCTATTCCCATATTGGCTAATCTCTGCAAATGACTGTGGGTCAATCTGGCATAAAAGTCATCCCAGTTTTTATCTTCTTTTTTAGACCATCCAATTTCAGACAAAGCACTGATTCTGGGGTAACTTTGGTATTCCATAATTCTTGCGGGACGATCCAGATATTCACTCCACAAAGCGCCCTGAACACCTTTAATGTTTTTTTGCTCTTCCGGAGTTAAGTCATTACTAGGAATCGGCTCAAATGAATACGCTCTTTTGGTATCTGTAATGGCTGCCCAGCGGTGACCTCGTTCATTTTCAGACTGCGCCATATCAAAATAAGTATATTGTCCCGGCATCATAATAGTCGAATATCCCTTTTTAGCCGATTCGATTCCGTAGTTTATTCCCTGCCAGGCACTAATTAAAGTATTTGGATTGATGTCTCCGCCCTTTAAGATTTCGTTCCAGCCTGCTGTTTTTTTATGGTATTTTGCTACAATTTTTTCAACACGCTTAAAAAAATAATTCTGAAGCTGAAAGGTATCTGTATAACCTTCTTTTTCCATCAGAGCTCTGCATTTTGGGCAATGTTCCCAATTGGCTCTGTTGACTTCATCTCCGGCAACATGAATGTATTCAAACGGAAACATTTCTGAAAATTCTCTAATGATATTATCCAGGATCTCGTAATTTTCTTCACGGCCCACGCACCATACATTTTTTACTTCGCCCTGAACACTTTTGGTTTCCTGGGTCGTGACGCAGCCAATTTCAGGATAAGCTGCCGTAACCGCACGCGAATGTCCCGGAATTTCGATTTCGGGAATTACCGAGATTCCGCGTGCAGCTGCGTACGCCACGACTTCTTTCATGTCGGTTTGGGTGTAATAGCCGCCATAACGCTTATTTCCTGAACCATATGAGGGTAGTAAAACTTCGCCCGGACCTCTCCAGGCGCCCTTTAAAGTTAGATCAGGCATTGATTTAATTTCGGCACGCCAGCCGTTATCGTCCGTAAGATGCCACTGAAAAACATTCATTTTATGTGCCGCCAGCCAGTCAATATAATTTTTAACCGTTTGTTTGTCAAAAAACTGTCTCGAACAATCGAGCATCATACCGCGCCATTCAAAACGGGGATAATCTTCAATTGTCACAAAAGGAACGGTTCCTTTTTTTACTTCTTTGGCAGAACAAATTTGCATAAGGGTCTGGAAACCGTTTAAAACGCCATTGGCCGATTTTCCTTTTATCAAAATTCCCTTTTCTGATACTGATAGTTTATAACCGTCAGTAGGAATTTCCATTTTCCCCTCGACCAAAAATGCAATCGGATTCTTTTTCTGTTTACGGCCAATGGTGACAAGCGCATTACTATTGGTGTTTTTTGCAAAATTAGCCGTTATATAATCGGCACTTTTCTTTACTTTTTTATCTACAACAATTTGTACCGAGGGCGGAATGATAAATGTTCCCGCCTGTTGTTCCGTCTTTACTGGTTTCGGAATTATATCCAGTTTTTGGGCTTCTATGCTATTGATGGCACTCAGAAAAATGGCGATTAGCAAAATACTTTTTCTCATTTTTGTTTTATTTTGTTATAAAGGATATCGGAATGCTTTCAGTCTGGGTAATACTCAAGGCCGTAATTGCATAAATATAATTTTCAAAGTTATTGCCCGGCACTTCCAGTTTTGAAGCTGTTGTGACATAATAAATATTTTCCGGATTAGAGAAATCGGTTATATTTCCTTTCGTAAATCGGTAAATTACAAACTTGTCATTGTTGGTTCCTGCCTGCCACGTCAACACGGTTTTATCTCCTTTTTTACTAATAAAAGCTTTTGCGGGCGATTGTGGTTTTACTCTGGTAACTCTGTTGGCTTCGGGCGTTAATGCGATATATTTATACTGTTTTTGCAGTAGCGGCTGTCGCAACGTATCTCCTTTTTTCAAAAAAGTAGAAGCTGTAAAATGCATCGAACCATCTATAAGCGGCATCGAGCGAATCATTTCGATTTGCTTTACAATTTGATCAGGACTTCTCCACTCCGGCTCTTTTGCTGTAGCCGAAATTTTATAATCTCCATGTCCGATATAAACATTCGCGCCGTATTTGTGCGCTGCCCACCATTTTGCCAAAACTTCAAAATTGGCCCTGTCAAAACCAATGTGCCAATACAATTGAGGCGTTACATAATCGATCCAGTTTTCTTTTTGCCATTTTAAAATGTTGGCGTACAAATCGTCATAATTGGTGGCTCCGGCAACGGTATTCGAACCTTCAGCATCTTTTGCAATGTTTCTCCAAACTCCAAAAGGCGAAATTCCGAATTCGACTTCAGGCTTGTTGGCCATTATCGTGTCCCTGATTTGTTTGATAATCAAATCGACGTTGTCTCTTCGCCAGTCGTCTTTGTCTTTAAACTGTCTTGGCTCTTTGGCAAATGCGTTCTGGTCCGGAAATTCTTGTCCGGCAATTTTATACGGATAAAAATAATCGTCCATATGTACGGCCTGAATTTTATAATTACGAACTATTTCGCCTACTACAGAGGCCACAAAATCTCGGGTTTCTTTATAACCGGGATTAAAATATCTTGATTTTCCGTAGGTAAGAAAGAGTTCCGGTTTTTTAAAATACAAGTGTGTCTTGGCCAGCACTTCTTTAGTCGTATCTTTTTGTACGCGATACGGATTGAGCCAAACATGCACATTCATACCTCTTTTTCCGGCTTCGTCGATCATGAGCTGCAGTGGGTCAAAACCGGGAGCTTTGCCCTGAGTACCAGTAATCCAGTGCGATGCGGGTTCTTTTGTCGACTTGTAATAGGCATCTGCCGTAGGGCGAATTTGAAAAATTACCGTATTCAGATTATTCGATCGTAAATTATCTAAAAGCGTGATCATTTCGGTTTTCATTTCTTTGTCTGACAAACCGGGCTTCGACGGCCAGTCGATATTGTCTACAGTAGAAATCCAGGCAGCACGCATTTCTCTTTTGGGCGATTCCTGACTGAATATTTTTGTTTGTAATAACAAAAACAGCAATACAACTTTTATGCTTTTCATAATTTATTGGTTGGTTGGTAGTTTTCTGGTTGTCAAAAGTTTTAAAACCTTTTAAATCTCAATTAATTCTTTACCTTAAATGTTGATTATTTAATGTTATATAATACCTGGCAGGTTTTTGAAACCTGTCAGGATATGCGCCTTCAAAAAAAACTTTGTCCCTCTGAACCTCTGCCCCTTTGATCCTTTGATCCTTATTTTTGTTCCTCAAAATAATTCTTAAAAAACAACAACTGAAACTTTAAAGAATTTTGCCAATATTGAATGTTATGCTCCCCAGGACGCTCTATGTAATCGTGGTTGATTTTTAAAGCGAGCATTTTATCGTGAAGCTGTCTGTTTACTTCCATAAAAAAATCATCAATACCACAATCGATAATCAATTTCATTTTGTTGTCTTTGACCAAATCCAGCATATTGGTAACGGTATATTTATCCCAATTTTCAGGAAATTCTTTTATAGAACCCAAACGTTTTTTAATGTCCCAGTTTTCCGGAAACGGACGAAAATCTACTCCACCGCTCATACTTCCGGCAGCTCCAAAAATATCCTGATGTTTAAATGACAGGTACAAAGCGCCATGCCCACCCATACTAAGACCTGAAATGGCACGGCCTTCACGGCTGGTAATCGTTCTGTAATTTTTATCTACAAAAGGGACTAATTCTTTGATGACGTACGTTTCGTATTTAAATTTAGGATCGATCGGACTATCAAAATACCAACTTGAATAATTTCCATCAACCCCAATTACTATAAAACCATATTGATCAACCTGTTTTCCCAGTTCCTTAAAGTCTTTTGCCCAGGAGGCATAATTGCCGCTGTAACCGTGCAACAGATATACGACCGGAAATTTCTTTTTACTTTTTTTATAATCCTCGGGAACAATGACACAGGTTTTAATATTCTTGTTCATCGAAGCACTATAAACTTGTACGGTGTCTACTTTTGCCGCTTTCGCTGAAAAAAAAGCGAGTATAAAAAGCAGGGTATAAATTGTTTTTTTCATCATAATATGGTTTTATTAGTTTGAAACGAATTGTCGTTAGCCTAAAATTACTGATCTATTTTTAAAATCTTCACGAAATCAAACTTTAAAATCTACTTGAGGCAATCTCTTAAAATGGTTACCGGATGCATGGCTTTTCTATTCGTTCCGTCAAAAATTTGATGGCGGCAACTGGTTCCTGCTGCTGCAATTGCCGTTGTCGATTCGGTTGCGCGAATTTTAGGAAACAGAGTATCCTCTCCCATTTGCATACTAATTTCGTAATGCTCTTTTTCATAACCAAAAGAACCCGCCATACCGCAACAACCTGAATTGTAAATGGTAACTGAATTATTTTTGGGTAAATTCAGCATCGCAAAAGAAGCTTCAATATTGCTTAATGACTTTTGATGACAGTGCCCGTGAATTTTAATCGTTTTCCCGGCATCAGAAAATTGATCAGAATTCATTTTTCCTGTTGTGATTTCTCTTTTAAAGAATTCTTCGATTGTAAAAGTATTTTTGGCTACTTTTTCTGCGCCTGCTTTATCATTTGCCAAGCGTATGTATTCGTCTCTAAAAGTCAATATTGCCGATGGTTCAATTCCGATTAAAGGGACATTTTCAGAAACTAAACCTGCAAAATGATTTACATTTTTATTGGCAATTTCCTTTGCTTCTTCCAGAAATCCTTTTGAGATAAAAGCTCTTCCGCTTTCTTCGTGATCTGTTATTAGAACTTCATAACCCAATTCGGTTAACAATTCATACGCGTCAATTCCTACTGAAACATCGTAATGATTGGTAAATTCATCACAAAACAAATAGACCTTTCCGTTTTGAAAGAATTTGTTTTCGGTTTGTTTTTTATTTTTTTCGTACCATTTTCTAAAGCTTTTAGGAGCCAATAACGGCACTTGCCTTTGAGGTGCAATTCCGATACTTTTTTTTACGAAAGGCAAATTGGCCACAAAATTAGTTATCGATGGGGCAATGCTTCCTACTTCATTCAATTTAGAATTGAAGGCAAATATTTTACTGCGAACCGAAAATCCGTTTGCTTTTTGATATTGATAGAGAAATTCGGCTTTTAGGGTTGCCACATCTACATTACTAGGGCATTCGCTGGCGCAGGCCTTACAGCTCACACACAATTCAAAAACTTTATATAATTCTTCGTGATCGAATTTGTTTTCTTTTTCAGAGTGGGTCAGGTATTCTCTCAACGCATTGGCACGTGCACGGGTAGTATCTTTTTCATTTCGCGTGGCACGATAGCTGGGACACAAAGTTCCCCCTGCCGATGGCATTTTACGGCAATCGCCAGAACCGTTGCATTTTTCTGTGGCACGCAAAATTCCCATACTATCGGAGAAATCCTGAATGGTTTTGATGTCCGGCTCAATCCTTCCGGCTTCAACGCGAAGGTTTTCATCCATTTTAAAAGCGTTGACAATTTTACCCACGTTCAAAATGGTTTCCGGATCAAAAGCGTTTTTGATTCTCTTTAATAATTCATAGTTTTTTTCGCCAATCATAAACGGCAAGAACTCACCGCGAACAATTCCGTCGCCGTGTTCTCCGCTTAGCGAACCTCTGTATTTTTTAACCAAAATAGCCACTTCGGTGGCGATGTTTCTAAATTGGTGGAGTCCTTGTTTTGTCTTTAAATTCAAAACCGGGCGCAGGTGAATTTCTCCTGCTCCGGCATGCGCATAATAAATGGCTTCTTGTCCGTGGCTTCTCATCATTGCCGCAAAATCGGCAATGTAATTTGGCAAATCGCTTACTTCAACAGCGGTATCTTCAATAGAATCTGCTGCTTTATCATCGCCCACAATACTTCCTAAAAGTCCCAAACCGGCTTTTCGCACTTCATTTACTTTATCAATATCGCCGCCGTAAATTTTAGGCAGCGCATAACCAAAATTATTTTCCTGCAAGTCTTTTATCAAAGCATCGGCTTGCCTTTCCGCATCTTCCATACTCACATAAGACCCTACTTCGAGCATAATCACGGCCTTGGGTTCGCCTACAATAAAAAACCTGTTTTTGGCTTGTTCTCTGTTGGTTTTGGTACAGTCTAATATGGTATCATCCATCATTTCGCAGGTGTACAAATGATGCTTCATCGCAGTAACTACAGCTTTTAAACTTTCCTGAATGGTATGAAAATGAGCCACCACCATTACAGTATTGGTGGGCGGTAAATCATCTGCTTTTAAGGTGATTTGGGTGGTAAAAGCCAGCGTTCCTTCGCTGCCGCAGAGTAACTTTCCTAAATTTATAGTGTTTTCTGAACCTGAAAAAAGTTCCGATTGCAGTAAAACGTCAATGGCGTAACCTGTATTGCGTCGGTGAATTTCAGGTTTTGGAAATTCTTTTACAATCTCGTCCTGATTTTCTTTGTTCGAAAGTTCCTCGTAAATGGTTTTGTAAATTTTATTTTCTAAAGTATTGCCTTTTGTCTTCTCTAGAAATTCTGCCGAAGTAAGATCTTTAAAAATTGCCACACTTCCGTCGCTCAAAACTGCTCTTATCTCTACAATTTTATCACGCGTCACCCCATAACGTATAGATGTTGTTCCAGATGAATTGTTTCCCACCATTCCGCCAATCATGCAGCGGTTTGTAGTCGAAGTATTGGGTCCGAAAAATAAACCGTGCGGCTTTAAAAACAAATTAAGCTCATCGCGAATAACACCAGGCTGAACGGTTACGGTTTTCTTTACCGGATCAAAATCTAGAATTTTGGTAAAATGTTTCGAAACGTCTACAATAATTCCGTTCCCTACTGTTTGTCCCGCCAGCGAAGTTCCTGCTGTTCGGGGTGTTATTGATAATCTATTTTTTGAGGCAAAGCGAATGATTTTGACAATATCGTCTTCCGTTTTAGGAACGGCAACTGCTTCAGGAATAATTCGGTAAGCAGAGGCATCAGTCGCATATAATTTTTTATGAAGTTCATCATAAAAAACAGTGCCTTCTAATGAATCAGATAATTGCTGTAAGAGAAGAGAATTGGGCATTATGTGGTTGTATTGCTTGTCGTTGTTAAATTTTCAGTTTAACAAATATATACAAAAAACCAACTTATTTCATTATTTTGCGTTATTTAACAAAATTAAAATTAAAACACGAAAAATAATGCAAAACAGAAAGACTTTACAATACAAAAACCCCTGATTTACGATATTCTTCTAACATTTTATCATCCGGATCGAGATTGGTAACGATAGTATCTAGCTGACTTAACTCGCAAACTACATGTGGCATTTTAGTATTTAATTTATCTGCAGAAAACATTGAAACCACTCTATCAGAAGCCTCTATCATTGCTTTCTTTACAATCGAAATCTCATAACCAATTTCTGTTAATCCTTGTTTGATGTTAATACTGCTGGCACCAATAAAGCAAATATCGGCTTTAATTTTTGAGACGACCTGAATTACATCCATCCCAATAGTTACCATTGCGTTTTTCTGCATTTTTCCACCAATAAAAATCAAATCAATATTAGGATGCTGCGATAATTGCATGGCAATAGGAAGACTGTAGGTATAGATAGTCGCTTTTAAATCAGACGGAATCAGTTTGGCAAAAACCAGATTGGTACTTCCTCCGCTCATGATGATAACCTGTCCGTCATGTAGTAGAGACAGTGCTTTTTTTACAATTTTTTCTTTTTCTTCTTCTGCCGTTATCACGATATCAAAAACATCAACAGACTTTTCTACGACTTGTATGGCACCACCATACACCTTCTCTAACAGCTTTTTACTGTCTAATTCGTTCAAATCTCTCCTTATCGTGTCTTCAGATAAATCGAGAGCCAAAGCCAAATCTGTTGTAACAACTTTTTGCTCTTCAATAAGTTTAGTCATTATATATTTATGTCTTTCGGCTTTCAGCATGTTTTTAGAAAAGTTAAAATTCAGCACAAATATATCAAATAATTCAATTGAAAAGCAGGCCGCTCGAGAAGAACTGCAATAGTTTGCGTTTCTAATACCAAAAATAGAACCACGAAAGAATAGTTATATTAAAAATGCGTTGTTTTGCGTTTTTTAGACTAATTTTTGAAAATAAATGCCAAATATTGCATTTGTACGCAATAAATAAATATATTTGTTCAACAACCATTTAAAAAACCAAATAAATCATGAAAAAATTATTCCTTATTTCATTGTTGGTTTTGTTCATTCAGGCAACATTTGGGCAAACAAAAACAATTACCGGAACAGTAAAAAACAAAGCAGACGGGTTTCCGATACCTGGAGTGAGTGTTCTTATTCAGGGAACTACAAATGGAACCACTACAGATTTTGATGGAAATTACAGTATTCCGGTTTCTTCAGGACAAAGCTTAGTTTTTAGCTACATGGGATCTGAAACTCAAATAGTAAAAATTGACGGGCAGCAAAAAGTCAATATTGCCCTTGCCGAAACTACTTCAAAACTGGATGAGGTCGTTATTGTTGGTTTTTCTTCTCAGAAAAAAACCAATTTAACCGGTGCTGTAGCGTCTATTGATGTTGCTAAAACAATAGGCAGCAGACCTTTGACAGATGTTAGTAAAGCCCTGCAGGGTACTACACCTGGTGTAAATGTGAGTTTCAACTCCGGAAATATCAATCGTGCCGCAAATATCAACATTCGTGGAGCAGGAACAATCAATGGCTCTGATGCTCCTTTAATATTGGTTGATGGGGTTCCGACAGATTTATCGCTTATTAATCCTAATGATATTGCTACAATGTCTGTACTGAAAGATGCGGCTTCTGCTTCGATCTACGGTGCGCGTGCGGCTTTTGGAGTTGTTTTAATTACCACTAAGGGCGGAAAAACAGGAGAAGGAAAAGTTAGGTTTTCTTACACAGGAAACACAGCTTTTACCAACCCTATTTCTACTTTGAAATTCTTAGATCCAACGGAAGAAATACCGGGATTAATTGCTGCAGGAACTCGTACTGATGGTGCTGTACCGGAAATTTTTGGTGCTAATTACAATACGCTTCTTGCCGGAATTAAAAACTGGAAAGAAAAATATGCAAACAATCGTACCAGCAACGAAATGGTTTATGGAGAAGATTGGGAAATAAAAAATGGTACACCTTATTTTTACAGAGTTTGGGATACAAATAAAGAATTGTATGCCAGTGATGCCTTGCAGACCACTCACAACTTATCTGCTCAGGGAAATCTGGGAGAAAAAAGTTCTTTCTTCGCCTCTTTTGCGCTGACCAATCAGGAAGGTATGTTACGTGTAAATCAGGAAAAAAGACAAAGAACCAATATCAACTTAGGCTTTACAACCAAATTGGCAGACTGGCTTACGGGTGATTTTAAAGTAATGACGATTAACAGTAGTTACGACCAGCCTTTTAATTATTATGGAGGTTCCGGAACTGATGATACAGGCTTTGGAGGTTATTTTGGATATGCGCTTCGTTGGGGACAATATTTCCCGAATTTTGGAACCTACAGAGGGTACAGCTTCCGTACTGCAGGAGGCTATATTTCTAATGCATCTCGAAACGAAAACAACCAACGCAATAACCGATTAAGTGGAAAATTTACAGCAGATATCACTAAAGATCTGAATCTTATAGCTGAGGTTAGCAATGTAACTAACTATTACGATAGAAAACAAAATGGTGGTAAATTCCTGGCTTGGGACAGCTGGTCTGCCATGCCGTATGATGCAACCACTATTCAAACTGCTGTACCGGCAACATTGGAAGCAGGAAATGATTATGTGGCACAATCAAAATCGGAATCGATTACGAATGTGGTGAATATTTATGCCAATTATAAAAAACAATTCAATAAGCATAGCTTTAAGTTTTTAGGCGGATTTAACTCAGAATGGCAGGAATTCTCACGTAATTATGCCAGAAGAAATACTTTACTCGACAAATCAAAACCAGAATTCAACCTTGCTGTTGGCGAGCAATTTGTTTCTGGAGCAACCAACACTACTTTAAATCCGGCAGAAACTACGTATTCTATTGCAGGTTTCTTCGGTCGTATCAATTACGATTATAACGGAATTTATTTACTAGAATTAAATGCGCGTTATGATGGTTCTTCAAAATTTCCAACAAACGAACAATGGGGATTTTTCCCTTCTGCTTCGGTAGGATATAAAATTGTAAATGAGAAATTTATGGAGAATACTCGTGGCTGGTTAAACGACCTTAAACTCCGTGCTTCTATTGGAGCCATTGGAAACCAAAACGTAGGAAACAATGCGTTCTTGTCCTTATTAAACTCAGCAAATCCATCATGGGTAAACAGCGGAAGCACATTGCCTCCTTCTACATCTCTGCCTACCAACGTTGACCCTGCCTTGACATGGGAAAGAGTATACACCAAAGATGTAGGGATCGATATTAGAATATTTGACATGTTAGGTGCTTCGTTTGACTGGTACCAACGCGATACCAAAGGAATGTTGGCTCCGGGTATAACGCTTCCGGGTTCTTTTGGCCAAAATGCTGCTCAGACCAACTCTGGAAATATGCGAACAAGAGGATGGGAATTGTCTTTGAACTTTAATAAAAATTTAGGTGAAAATGCTTCGGTATTCGTTGATCTAGCTTTATCTGATTACAAATCTGTAGTTACAAAATGGAATAACACCTCAAAATTACTCGCTACAAATACTTATTACGACGGATATGAAATTGGTCAGATTTGGGGACTAACCAGCGACAGGCTTCTTCAGGCAGATGATGTGATTACCAATAACGGTAAAACGGTAAACGGTGTAGATTACTCTAAAACAATGGGTGGTAATTTTAAATACGGAGCCGGAGATGTTCATTATATAGATACGAACGGCGACGGAGCGATAACTCGTGGTGCAGGAACTGCAGACGATCATGGAGATTTAAGCAAAATTGGTAATTCTACTCCTCGATACAAATACGGTATTACTTTAGGTGGAAAATACAACGGAATTGATATTTCGGGCTTTTTCCAGGGAGTTGGGAAACGTGATTACTGGGCTGCCTCTGATGCTGTTTTGCCGTTCTTTCGTGCGCCTCAGCAAATGTATGCGAACCAGGCCGATTATTGGACACCGGAAAATACAGATGCTTATTGGCCAAATCCTTACTATGGTAATGAGGCCAACACTTTTGGAGCTAGCACTTTAGGTCAAAATAACTTCGTTACTCAAACTAGATACTTACTTAACATGTCTTATTTACGTTTAAAAAACATTACACTTGGGTATACTTTACCAGCAAACATTGTTAAAAAAGCAGGATTAGAAAAAATAAGATTATATGCTTCAGGAGACAACTTACTAACGTGGTCGGATAGCCGTCTTCCTGTAGATCCTGAAATTGACGAAGCCGAAGTTTTTTGGGGAAGAGCTTATCCTTATACTAAAACATGGTCATTTGGTGTAGAGTTATCTTTCTAATACGAACAAATCAAAACTTTTAAAATGAAAAATTCAACTATAAAATCTAAATTTCTGCGAATTTTTGCTGCCACAATTGTAGCCATGAGCGCAGTAAGCTGTTCTGATTATCTATCAGATGATCCTGCAGATAAATTTACAAACGATAACTTCTGGCAGTCAGAAGATAATGTAAGAACCTTTTCGTGGCTGAACTATGATACTTTTTACGGATACGGAAACGGAACCGTAATTGGTCTTTCGTCTTTCTACTTTCACGGAAGTGATTATAAAGTAGACGATAATTTGGCCGCTTATACTTTTTATCAAATGCCCATTACGGCAAGTACAACCAATGTATATTCCTGGAATGAATATTATACACTGATTCGCCGCTGTAATTTGATGCTGGAAAAAGTACCAACCGTTAATATGCCTCAGGAAAAAAAGAACCATTACATTGGCGTTGCTAAATTCTTTAGAGCTTATACCTACTTTAGATTGGTGCAAAAAATGGGAGACGTTCCTTATACCGATCAATATTTAGCTCAGGGAGAACCGGAAGTTTATGCTCCGGCCATGCCAAGAGCTGAAGTAATGGACAAAGTCATAGCTGAGCTGGAAGAAGCAGCAAATTTAATGCTTGTAAGCGATGACAGAAATGCCACCGTAAATAAATATACCGCTTATGCAGCTTTGAGCAATGCCTGTATTTATGAAGGAACGTTCAGAAAATACCATTTAGGTCAGGATGGAAGTGCTTATTTGAACAAAGCAAAAACAGCTTCGTTGGCCGTAATGAATAATCCTGTTTATAAATTAAACGCCGATTGGAAATCGCTTTACAATTCTGTTGAATTGTTAGGAAATAGCGAAGTGATATTGGCAAAACGTTATTTGACTAACGTATTGATGCACTCACTTCAAAACTACACCAATTCGTCTACCATACAATATGGTTTAACCAAATGGGCTGCTGATAGTTATGTAACCACAAACGGATTACCAATTCAACAACCAGGAAATGCGCTGTTTACAGGAGATGAAACTATTACCAAAACCTTTGCAAACCGAGATCCGCGTTTTGGCAAGACCGTAAATCCGGCCAATTATGGTTACAAAGGAAAACCTTTTGGTACTATGGCACTGGTTTCGATGTCTGGTTATGTATTCGAATTGTACAATAATCCTGCAACAACAGGTCCGGATGTTACTACCGGAGGACGTAATTATACTGATGCTCCAATTTTTACCTTGAGTGAAGTATATCTGAATTATGCTGAAGCTTGTGCTGAACTAGGCACTGCAACCAACAATGACCTTGACATTTCGATCAATAAAGTGCGTGCCCGCGCCGGAATTGCGCCTCTGACTACAGACGGAACAACAGCTTCTGCAGGTGGTGTATTGATTAACGATCCAAGAAGAACGTCTTCTTTAGAACAACTTTCGGGTGTGGTGAATCCGTTAATTTGGGAAGTACGCCGCGAGCGTCAAATAGAATTTATGAGCTGGACGACTTTAAGACAAGCTGATATTTACCGTTGGAAAAAAGGAGATTATTTGGATACCAATAAAAATCCTGACGTTAATTTAGGAGCCAGAATTGGAACTCCGGTAGGATCGCAAACCGTTGTTGATGCCAACGGATATGTAAAAATTTATCCGGCAAGCAGCAGAACTTTTGAGCCAAAACACTATTTAATGAATATCCCGACAAACGACATTGATTTGTACAGAGCACAAGGCGTAGAATTGAAACAAAATCCAGGCTGGTAATTCACCACCGACTGAAAAACAATAAAACAAGAACTACTTCCGGATACTAAATTCTCCGGGAGTAGTACTTTAAAATCTTTTTATCAGATGCCTCTATTGATAAAACCTTCAATCTGAAGAAATTCAGATTCTTTTACTACAATATCACATTACAAACAAAAACAGCAATAGCAATCTAATAATAAGCTAATTTTATTATGCCATTTTGCCTTAACAATTAACTGTACATCACATGATAAAATTCATAGTAAAAAGTGTTCTTATTGTAACTTCTTTATTTTTTAATTTTGCTTATTCTCATTCTCCTCAGACGATTGCAAAAGACAATACCTCTGAAATAAATCCTCCTGCTATAAAAACCGGAGCAGATAATTATGAAAAATATTTACCGCTGTTAAAAGATAAAAAAGTTGGAATTGTAACCAACCAAACCGGAATTTTATCAAACAAAACACATGTGGTCGATTTTTTATTAGAGAAAAAAATTGCGATTCAAACCATTTTTGCGCCGGAACATGGATTTAGAGGAACTGCAGATGCCGGAGAACATGTAGTAGACGGAAAAGATCCTAAAACCAATTTATCGATTATTTCTCTTTACGGGGACAATAAAAAACCAAAAGCGGCACAACTGGCCGGAATTGACATCATGATTTTTGATTTGCAGGACGTTGGCGCGCGCTTTTACACTTATATTTCTTCCTTGCATTATGTAATGGAGGCTTGTGCCGAAAATAATATTCCGTTACTAATTCTGGACAGACCAAACCCAAACGGCAATATTGTCGACGGTCCGCTTTTAGAAAAAGAGTTCACCAGTTTTGTGGGCATGCACCCCATTCCGTTATTGCATGGCATGACAATTGGCGAATATGCTAAAATGATCAATGGCGAAAAATGGCTTAAAAACGGCATTCAATGCAAGCTTACCGTTATTCCGTGCCTAGATTACAACAGAAAAATGGATTACAATATACTCGTCAAACCATCTCCTAATTTACCCAACGACCAATCTATTAACCTCTATGCGAGTTTGTGTCTCTTTGAAGGAACAAATGTGAGCATGGGAAGAGGAACCGAAAAACAATTTCAAATTTATGGTTCTCCGTATTTAACAAAAACCAATTTCAGCTTTACTCCAAAACCCAATTTTGGAGCCAAAGATCCGCTTTATAATGGCAAAGAATGTTTTGGGGAAGATTTAACGACCTATCCTAAACTGAAAAGATTAGAACTAAAATGGCTGCTGAAAGCCTACCAGAACACGAGTGACAAAACGAAATTTTTTAATGCTTTTTTTACCAAACTGGCCGGAACAAAAAAATTACAACAACAAATTGAAAGCGGTACCTCTGAAGATCAAATAAGAAAGAGCTGGCAGAAGGATTTAGAAAACTTCAAAAAAATGCGAACCCAATACCTGATCTATTCTTAAGTGTTAAGTACTCCAAATCAAACTATTTTTTTAATAAAGCAGCACTTATTAAACTAAAATAGCGAGACCATGATTGCCAAATTGCGGTTTCAAATATCAAAAAAAAGAAAAATGAAAAATAAAAATCCTGAAACAGAACAAGAATCTTTGTACAAAGACCTCGATCAAATGAGCGTGAAAGAACTTCTGACCAACATTAATACAGAAGACAAAAAAGTACCGCAGATTATTGAAGAGCAGATTCCGAAAATTGAAAAACTGGTCAAAGCAATTGTAAAGAAAATGCAGTTGGGCGGTCGTTTATTTTATATCGGAGCCGGAACTTCGGGCAGAATCGGGATTTTAGATGCATCAGAATGTCCTCCTACTTTTGGCGTGCCGCACGATATGATTATCGGTATTATTGCCGGCGGAGATACAGCGATCAGAAAAGCAGTTGAAAACGCCGAAGATGATACCGAACAAGCGTGGAAAGATTTGGCTAAATATGAAATCTCAAGTCTGGATTTTATTATCGGAATTGCTGCTTCGGGAAACACGCCCTACGTTTTGGGAGCATTAAAAAAAGCGAAAGAGCACCATATTAAAACCGGAAGTATTTCCTGTATTAGCAACGGTCTTATCGCGCAGGAAGCAGATTATCCGATCGAATTAATTGTAGGACCGGAATTTTTAACGGGAAGTACCCGAATGAAAGCGGGAACTTCTCAAAAACTGACCTTAAACATGATTTCTACCTCGGTTATGATTAAACTCGGAAAAGTAAAAGGCAACAAAATGGTCGACATGCAATTGTCTAACGAAAAACTGGTCAAGCGCGGTATTAAAATGATTATGGAAGAGCTGGCAATTGAATATGACTTAGCCGAAGAATTACTGCAAAAACACAAAAGCGTGCGAGCCGTTTTACTTTCTCAAAATAAAAATCAGGAAATCTAAAACTTATGAAACACTTGTAAAATGTTAAACACATAGAAACATAGATTTAATTTCTAAAAAAGGATATATAAAAAATATAACTCTTTTCACCTCGCATCAACTATGTGATTTTTACAAAAGTGAAACGCCTTTTTTAGCGTTTAGAAACTATGTCTCTATGTGTTTTTAAAAAAAATACAGGTTATAATAACAACCAAAACTATAATAATGACACCAAGCACCATCCTCCTTCTAATTATCATTTATTTCGGAACCTTATTTTACATCTCTCACAGAGTGAGCAGAAAAGATAGCGGCAACGATGCTTTTTTTACCGCCAATAAAAACTCAAAATGGTATTTAGTTGCTTTTGGAATGATCGGAACGGCACTTTCAGGCGTTACTTTTATATCCGTTCCCGGAGAAGTAGGTGCTCCGAGTGGCGAACAATTCAAATATTTTCAGTTTGTTTTGGGTAATGCACTTGGTTTTATTGTTATTACAAAACTATTATTGCCGTTGTATTACAGGATGAATCTAACTTCTATTTATGGGTATATTGAGCAACGAATGGGTTTTTACAGCTACAAAACAGCCGCTTCTATCTTCCTGATCAGCAGAACGATAAGCTCTGCATTTCGACTTTATCTGGTTGTTATTGTATTGCAGCGATTTGTATTTGATTATTTCAATATTCCTTTTGCTTTTACCGTATTCCTATCGCTGTTGCTCATCTTTTCTTATACGTACAGAGGTGGACTTAAAACGATTATCATCACCGATACTTTACAAACTTTCTTTTTGGTAACTTCTGTCTTTCTGACCATTTATTTTATTTGTGACCGAATGGATTTGAGTGCAATTGGCGCTTTTGAAGAAGTAAAAAACAGCAATTATTCTAAAATATTTTTCTTTGAAGATTTTCTCGGAAGCAAATTTCATTTTGTCAAACAAATCATTGGCGGCATGTTTGTTACCATTGCCATGACCGGACTCGATCAGGATTTAATGCAAAAAAACCTCAGCTGCAAAAACATCGGCGAAGCGCAAAAAAACATGTTTACTTTTACCGGAATATTTGTGATCATCAATATTTTCTTTTTGAGCGTTGGAGCGCTGCTGTACATTTATGCTAATAAAAACGGAATCGCCATTCCAACCGATTTCATTACAGGAAAACCCAGAACTGATTTTCTTTTTCCGGAAATAGCACTCAATCATTTGGCTACCATTCCGGCAATTGTTTTTTTATTGGGAATTATCGCTGCCACTTTTGCCACTACAGACTCGGCTTTAACGGCTTTAACAACTTCATTTTGTGTGGATTTTTTGGGCATGGACAAAGCCGAAAACACCAAAAAAAACACGGTTAGAACCCGACATTTAGTACACATCAGCTTTTCTATACTGATCTTTTTTGTCATTATTATTTTCAATACAATAAATGACAGTTCTGTTGTGGGAATGATCTTTAGAGTAGCCTCTTATACTTATGGCCCATTGTTAGGATTGTATGCTTTTGGACTGTTTCAAAAATCACGAAATGTCAAAGACAGACTGGTTCCGATAATTTGTTTGTTATCGCCTTTTTTCACCTATTTAATTTATGAAAATTCGCAAGTATTATTTTCAGGATACGTATTTGATAACGAATTAATTGTCATCAACGGCTTGCTTACCTATCTGGGATTATTTGCCACAAGCTCCAAAAGCACAACTAAAATCAGTTTTTAGATTTCTGAAACACACAAATATTGATTCACCAATTAAACCAGATTATGTACAAGTTTAATTGCGCCAAAAAACACACTATGAAACATTTCTTCATAAAAATTACTTTATACGCCGCATTTCTGTTTTTGATTACCAATTGTGCTACATCAAAAAAAAGCAACGCTATTACAGCGCCTAAAAAAGACATTCCGCTAAAAGATACCGTAGTTTATGAACCTAAAAATAAAATAGAGAAAAAAACTTTCCTGAAAGACTCTGACCGCGAAACAGCGTGGGTTGACAGTATTTACAATAAAATGATGCTGCGGGAAAAAGTGGGGCAATTGTTTATGGTTTCGGCTTACTCCAATAAAGATTCTGTTCATGTAAATCAGGTCAATACATTAGTTACAGAATACAAAGTAGGCGGCGTGATATTTTTTCAGGGCGGTCCGGTTCGTCAGGCAAAATTGACCAATTTGTATCAGTCGAAAGCAAAAGTTCCTTTGTTCGTAGGAATTGATGCTGAATGGGGATTGGGAATGCGCTTAGACTCGACCTACATTTATCCGTGGAATATGACTTTGGGTGCCATTTCTGATTTGAATTTAATTGAAAGCGTTGGTAAAAATATGGCCCGCGAAAACAAACGAATTGGGGTTCACTTTAATTTTGCTCCTGTTTTAGATATCAATACCAATCCCCTCAATCCTATTATCGGAAACCGTTCTTTTGGCGAAGACAAAGTCAATGTAAGCAACAAAGCGATCGCTTTGATGAACGGCGTACAAAGCGAAGGTATTTTGTGTACCGGAAAACATTTTCCCGGACACGGAGACACGGCTACAGATTCTCATAAAGCACTGCCTTTGGTAAATTTCTCTAAAGACCGACTGGAGCTGGTCGAATTATATCCGTACAAACGCATCTTCGATGAAGGTTTAGCCTCTGTTATGGTCGCGCATCTTAACATTCCGAGTTTAGATCCAAACCCGAATGTTCCTTCTTCGGCATCCTATAATGTAGTGACCAATTTGCTTCAAAAAGAACTTGGTTTTGAAGGATTGATTTTTACCGATGGTTTGGCCATGAAAGGCGCCAGTAATTTTAAAGGTCCCGGCGATTTGGAGATTGCCGTAATTCTGGCCGGAAACGATATTTTGCTTTGTCCTGAAAATGTTCCGGTAGCGGTTCAAAAACTCGAAGCGGCTTATGCAGAAAATGTCATTACAGAAGAACGTTTGGCGCATTCGGTTAAAAAAATACTGCATTACAAATTCAAAGCAGGACTAAACCACTACAAACCTATTGACATGAACAATATTGTGGCAGATCTTAATCCGGTGCAAAACGATGCACTGCATTATAAGCTGTATGAAAATGCCATTACGGTTCTAAAAAATGAAAAGGAAATACTGCCTATTCGAAACTTAAACCAGAAAATTGCCTATGTAAAATTGGGCGAAGATGTTAACAGTACTTTTGTAACCACCTTAAAAAAATATACAGAAGTAACAGAAGTTGCAAACACCAATCTGGATAGTTTGAATGCAGAATTAAAAAATTACGATACTGTAATTATTGGTTTTCATAAAGTGAATAAAACCTGGGAAAAACAGAATTTTACCGACACCGAATTAATTTGGTTACAGAAAATTGCCAAACACAACAAGGTAATTCTGGATATTTTTACCAAACCATATTCCTTACTCCCAATAACGAATTTTGATGATATTGAAGGATTAGTAGTTTCATATCAAAACTCTACTATCAGTCAGGTAGTTTCGGCAGAAATCATATTTGGTGCCGTTGGTGCCAAAGGAAAATTACCTGTTTCTATTAATTCGTTTTTTAATGTAAACGATGGATTATCAACCGAAAAAATAAATCGCCTTGCTTTTACAACTCCTGAAAACGTGGGAATGAGTTCTGCCACTTTATCTAAAATTGATGCCATTGCACAAAAAGCAATCGACGGCAAAATGGCTCCCGGAATGCAGGTTTTGGTGGCAAGGAAAGGAAATGTCATTTTTCAGAAATCATACGGAGATCAGACTTACGAAGCCCAAAAAAAAGTTTCGAATACTGATTTGTACGATGTGGCTTCGATCTCTAAAATGATTTCGACCTTGCCTAATGTCATGCAATTGTATGATAAAAGTAAGGTTACCCTAGATACCAAATTAAAAGACATGGTGCCGCTTTTTGCCAAAACCAACAAAGAAAATATTACTTTCAAAGATTTACTAACGCATTATGCCGGACTTCAGGCGTGGATTCCGTTTTACAAAGAAACGCTTGAAAGCAACGGAAAACCTTCGGCAAAATATTATCGAAAAATTGCCGAAAACGGTTTTACCACAAAAGTCGCAGACAGTTTATACATTCGAAATGACTATCACGATACCATCCTGAAAATCATTGCCCAAACGCCGCTTTCGCCAAAAATTGAATACAAATACAGCGATTTTACTTTTATCATTTTAAAAGAATATCTGGAAAGAAAAACCCGTAAAAAACTGGAAGACCTGAGCAGGGAAAACTTTTACAGCACACTGGGCATGAACAATACACTGTACAATCCGCTGGATAAATTTGACAGAACCGATATTGCTCCTACCGAAGTCGACACCTATTTCAGGCATCAGACCATTCAGGGATACGTGCACGATATGGCAGCGGCTATGGAAGGCGGAGTTGCCGGTCATGCCGGAATTTTCTCCAACAGTATGGATGTCGCCAAAATGATGCAAATGTATTTGCAAAAAGGAAATTACGGCAATAAACAATACTTTTCTGCACAAACCTTTGATGCTTTCAACACCTGTTATTACAAAGGTCAGGGCGTACAGCGCGGTTTAGGATTTGATAAAAGAATTGGTAAAGACGGCCCAACTTGCGCCTGCGTTTCAGAAGCCAGTTTTGGCCACACCGGATTTACCGGAAACATCGCCTGGGTAGATCCCGAAACCGAAATGGTCTACGTTTTTTTATCCAACAGAACCTACCCCGGAACAGAAGGAGCCGAAAACAAACTCGCCAAAGGAAAAATCAGAGAAGAAATCCAGCAAACGATTCAGGAAGCCATTATAGAATAAAATACATATCGTGGAAAAAATAAAAATTAGGAATTAAAAATTAAAAATTTTGCCTCGTGGATCTTTACAAAGAATTAAAAATTAAAGATTAAAAATTAAAATTTGAAATCTTGTCTCTTGGCTAGTTAATCAAAAAAAATTAAAATTAAAGATTAAAGATTAAAGATTAAAATCTTGCCTCTTGGCTCTTTCTTCTAAAAATCCAAAAATCCAGCAATCCAACAATCCAACAATCCAACAATCTAAAAATCCAAAAATCTAAAACTCAAACCACAGATGCAAAAAGAACGTTTAACCTCACTCGATGTATTTAGAGGATTTACTATTTTATTGATGACGATAGTGAATAATCCGGGAAGCTGGGCCTCTATTTATCCGCCTTTGGAACATGCAGAATGGCACGGCTGCACCCCAACCGATTTAGTTTTTCCTTTTTTTGTTTTTATAATGGGAACCGCGATTCCGTTTGCCATGCCTGTCAAATATTTTGACGGTGAAGTTTTTACAAAAATTCTCGTTCGTTCGTTGCGTATTTTTTGTTTGGGATTGTCATTGAATTACTTCAGTAAAATTGAATTGTTTGGTTTAGAAGGAATTCCGTTATTGCTCTTGAGATTAGCTATTATTTTTGCGATTGCATATGCCCTTTTAGGAAATTTTACGCTCAAAGTAAAAACCTATCTCGCGTTGGGAATCTTCATTGTTTTGATTTTTCTCGCTTACAGCGGAATTGAATCGTTTGCCGACGTTAGAATTCCGGGCGTTTTACAACGAATTGGGATTGTTTATTTTTTCACGTCGCTGTTATATCTAAAAACCAATGTAAAAACCCAGCTTTTGGTTTTGGGTTCTATATTGATTGTGTACTGGCTTTTAATGGCTTTTGTTCCCGTTCCGGGCGTGGGTGCGGCCAATTTTGAAAAAGGTACAAATCTGGCGGCCTGGTTAGACAACTTACTTTTGAACGGGCATTTATGGAGCGTTTCTAAAACCTGGGATCCAGAAGGAATTTTGAGTACAATTCCTGCGATAGGAACCGGAATTCTTGGTATGCTTATAGGACAAACGCTTAACCTGCCGATTGCCAAGATAGACATTGTAAAAAAGCTGGCGTTATATGGTTTTATTTTTCTGATAGCAGGTTTACTTTGGAGCACCTTTTTCCCTATTAATAAAGCACTCTGGACCAGTTCGTATGTTTTGTATACTGCCGGAATAGCTACTATTTGTCTCACAGTTCTTTATTATATAATTGATATTGCGAACTATAAAAAGTGGACAAAACTTTTTTTAATCTGGGGAGTCAACCCCATGATTGTATTTTATTTTTCAGGTATTATTCCACGTGTTTTGAGCTCGATACAAGTTCAAAACCCAGAAATAGCAACGGAACAAATTAACCTGCAATCCTTGATTTACAAATTTTGGATTGTGCCTTGTTTTGAAAATCCGTTGAATTCGTCATTAGCTTACGCACTATCGTATGCTATATTTTGGTCCTTGATACTTTGGGTGCTTTATAAAAAGAAGCTCATCTTTAAAGTATAATATTTCTTGTTTTTTGGTTAAAACTGAAAGAGGCGGCTAACTTTAGTCGTCTTTTTTTATTTCATAATTTGTATCTTGTATAGAAAATGCAATAGCTGAAAAATGTCTGAAAATTTTAATCCTGTAAAACTTCAATATTCGTATTACCTCAACCAAGATGTTCTTTTTCTCGCGAAAGATCTTCTGGGAAAAGTATTATTTACCCAGATCGACGGACAAATAACGGCAGGGATTATTGTAGAAACCGAAGCTTATTTTGGCGTTCAGGACAAAGCCTCACACGCCTATGGCGGACGACGCACCAATCGAACTGAAACGTTGTACAGTAAAGGAGGTATCTCTTATGTGTATTTGTGCTATGGTATGCACCACCTTTTTAATATTGTGAGTTCTGTTGAAGGCGAACCGCACGCTGTTCTCATTAGGGCAATTGAACCTTTAACAGGCAAGGAAGTCATGGAATCGCGTCGTAATATGCCGGCTACAAAAGCAGCCATTTCGGCGGGTCCGGGTTCTGCGGCAAAAGCATTGGGAATCGACCGGACTTTCAATCAAAAAGAGTTGACAGGAGAGGAAATTTGGGTCGAAGATCACGGCATTCGGTATCAGGAAGATGAAATCGCCGCCACACCACGCGTTGGCGTTGCCTATGCGCAAGAAGACGCCCTTTTGCCCTGGCGCTTTTTTGTAAAACACAATAAGTATGTCAGTAAGCCGAATAAGGTTTAAAATATTGTATTATTGGGTATAAAGAACAACCTCCATTTGTCATCCGGATCCTGAAGTATCGGGATCAGGATGACAAATGGAGGGTTGTCTCTACCTTAGGCTTTATCTTTCGCCGCTGCATCTCTTCTTTTTGCCAATTCGTTTACTCTCCACATCAATAAAATAGAGCAAAAAGTAACCGCTGCAATTACATATCCCAGAATATCATAATTTTCCAGAGGCGAGGTTTTTGTTTTTTGATGTACAATAAATCCGGCGCAGACTGCAGCGATTCCGCCGGCAATTTGCTGCATAGATGAGGTGATTGACATATATGCACCACGGTCTTTCATTTCAGGAATCGCGGTATTCAATGTATTCGCCGGAATGACCCTGCTCATAATTCCCATGAACATAATCATCGTTAGTCCAACAATTTGCCATAAAGGAACGGGACCAAGATTCGTATAAATAATAATGATGATCATAGAAAGTACAGATCCTGCAGTAAATAATTTAAACTTACTTACTTTGTCACTTAATTTTCCAACAATTGGCATGATAAAAAGTACCGAAAGTCCGGTGCAGAAAAACACCATTGGCAATTGCAGATGACTGATATGAATATTGTTGACCAAAAAAGCGCTTCCAAAAGGCTGTAGCATAAAACCTCCAATTGAAAGAAAAGCAATGGCTGCAAAACCAATTTGATAATTTTTATTGCTCAGCGTATGCCAAAGATGCAAAAACGGACTTTTGTCTGACTGCAATTCCAGGTGTTTGGTAATGGCCGGCATTTGTGTAATAATAGCTCCGAGAATGATAACGCCTAAAAAGGCAATCATTAAAAACGAAGAATGCCATCCCCAGTGATTTGCAAAATAAAGTCCCATTGGTATTCCCAAAATCTGACTGGTTGCAAAGGCCATTTGAATAAATCCCATCACGCGGCCTCTCTGCTGCAGCACAAACAAATCGGTTACAATGGCCAGTGAAACAGAACCAATAACACCGCCAAAAAGGCCTGTAAAGATTCGTGCCATGAGCAACGTTATGTAACTGGTTGAAAGGGCACAGAAAACGGTACCGATAATAAATCCGGTATAGAAGAATATCAAAAGTTTTTTACGGTCAAATTTATCTGCAAAACCTGCCGCAAGCAATCCCGAAATTCCGGCACTAAAAGCATACGCCGAAACAGCGAAACCAAAGTTGGAGGTGGTCATGTTAAGGGTTTTCATCAAAATATCTCCCAGCGGAGAGATGACCATAAAATCGAGTATGACCGTAAATTGTAAAAGTGCCAGTATGGCGATAATTATTTTTTGATTTAAAGTAAAGGCGATGCTTTCTTTTGTTGTTTTTTCCATTAGAATTGGATTATTATAATTCCTGGCACTGATGCCCAAAATCATTTATGAGTGTAATAATATTTTCAGGTTTCAGTTTCTCAGACACGACCCGAAGGACACAATCTACATCTTCACAATCAACACTCCACTGCTGAATGTCTAAATGATTATCGAGTGTCTGGTTCATGGCACAATTGGGGTCTAATTGTGTAATATTGGTTTTAAAAACATGGATGGTATTTAAATTGGTTTTCATATTTTTATGGTTTTAGTGCTTTTATAGTTGCCTTAAAAGCTTCTTTCATCATTTCATTGGTAAGTTTAAACGGCTTCCCTCCTATACTCTTACCTTCAGTATGCAGGTTTAACAGCGTGTATAGTGGCCCGTACGCCACAGCCCAAAAGACTTCAAACGTCATGGGGGTCAGTTCTTTTTTTTGCAGCCCGTTGTCTACAAACTCCTTCATAATTGTTCTAAAATCGGCAAACTCCTTAATAGATTCCAATATAGTATGACCGTGCGGTGAGTGTTTGACAATTTCAAAAAAAGCAACTTCCCGGGGATATTTCATGGTAAATGCAGCCCGATTTTCCCATTGTTTCCATAATCCCTCCTCAAAAGACATTGTGGGCGAAAAGTTGTTTACCGTTCCTGTAAAAAACTTTAAGGCAATCTCGGCCCCTATTTTCTGAATCAGATCGTCTTTGTCTTTGTAATAAATATATAAGGTGCCAACTGAAATAGAACAGGCTTTTGCCAGTTTGTTCATACTGAATCCCTGAAATCCTTCTGCTACGATTTGCGCCATAGCGGTAGTTTTTACCAGTTTTTCTTTATCAACATCTCTAATTCTCATAACTTATTTATTTTTTAACAAAGATAAAATAATAAATGAATGAACATTCTTTTATTTATTATTTTTTTATGCCGTTAATAATTTCCTTTATGAGGCACAAAAAACCACGATGCTTCTTTTACAAGTGGGGGGATTACCGTATTTTTATCAGCAGTAATGCAGGATACCGCACAAAATGCAAATAGTGATTTTCCGCGGAAGCGTTACTTTAAAATTAAATCAAAATGAAAAAAGCGATCATCAATACCACGATACATACCGGCGAAGAAATTATTCCGAAAGGGGTTATTATTATAGAAGATGGAATTATTGTTTCTGTTCAAAAAGAAATTCCAACCCAAATGGCAACAGTCGATTTACTTGGAAAACACATTGCTGCAGGTTTTATCGATATTCAGATTAATGGCGGAGAAAAATTATATTTTAGTCAAACTCCAACAGAAGAAACAATTCAGGACATTTATGAGACCAGCCTGCAATACGGAACGACACAAGTGCTTCCGTGTTTGATTTCTTCTTCTCACGAAACCATTCTTAAAGGAATCGAAGCGACAAGCCATTATATGCAAAAACACCGCAATGGCGTAATCGGAATGCATTTAGAAGGTCCGTTTTTAAATCCGCTTAAGCGTGGCGCGCACAGTATTGGTCAGGTTCGAAAACCTACCAATACCGAACTGGAAGAAATTATCAGGTTAGGAAAAGATGTTATAAAAGTAATAACCATTGCACCGGAATGTTTTAGTGATGAGCAACTGAATATGTTACTGGAAAGCGACATTACTATTTCTGTAGGACATTCGACCGTAACCTATAATGAAGCCCAGCTTTACTTTTCGAAAGGCATTAAACTGGTCACCCATTTATTTAATGCGATGACACAATTCGGCCATCGTGAACCGGGTTTGGTTGGAGCCACTTTCGAAAATGAAAATGTTTACGCTCCTGTAATTTTAGACGGTGCACATTGCGATTATGCAGCGGCAAAACTGGCCTATAAATTAAAGCAGGATAAATTCTTTTTGATAAGCGACGCAACATTTTTAGGACGAAAAGTAGACAATTTTAAATGGGATAATTTTGATGCACATTTAGACCATGGTTTTTACCGAAATAAAGACGGCAATTTGGCAGGAGCCACGATTTCGATGTTAGAAGCCGTTCAAAATGCATACAATCATTTAGAAGTTTCTGCAGACGAAGCTATAAAAATGGCTACATCGCGTGTGGCAAGTGCCATTGGCTTAGACCATAAATACGGAAAAATAAAAGCGGGATTTCCGGCAACCTTCGTTAAGTTTGATGAAGTTTTGGCCGAAATAGAAACCCTGCATTTCTAGCACAACATGCCCTTTTACCTTTAAAATTACCTGATTACAGGGTATTAAAGCAGTTCTTTTTCATAGATAATAAACCTACTTTTACCAGGATTTAAAACGGGATTTTCTGTCACTATTTTTGTTTTTTTTAAGCATATTGACAGCAGCGTTTTATCACCCAATCCCAAATTTTACTACTTAAACCTATGAAAAAAAAACTGTCTTATCTGTTCCCTTTTGTCGTTTTCGCAGGCCTGGTAATCAGCTGCAACGACGATGACTCCACAGGAGAGAAGTATCAGGGCGATTATTTGCCCTCGATTGATGCTTCAGACTTACCGGCCGGAAATCGTGCTTTTAACATGTTTGAAGACGACGAAAGTCCCGCTAAAATGTACGACAACAAAGACCGCTGGTTTCGCGTGAACCAACCCATGCAAATCATCCAAAAAGGAAAAGATTCGGTACAAATATCCCTTTATTCTCCAGTGGCACTTACTGATGTTAAGGTATATGCGAAACTCGCCAATTATGACAAGCGTTTTTTAATCTATGAATTTTCAAAAGTTCCAGCATTTCATCGCTCGTTTCACCAGCTTCCTTTGGTCGAAGGAAAACACGATTACAAACTCGAAAATGATAAAACAGTTACTATTGACAAGATAGACGGTTTCTCGTCTGGCGCTATTGCGTTTTCGGTAGAATCGACAGATCCTTTGTTTGCCAAATTCAAAAAAATAAAATCGGCAAGACTGGTTCAGTTTAGCGATCAGTACCATAAAAATGAACTGGGAAAATATTTGCCTATGAACCCGGTTTTGGCCAAAGAAGCCGTTGCCATGATTATCAATTATTCGTATGCACTGAGTCATCCGTTGTACTATGATACTTTTATCAATTTTGACCGATACAAAAAAGAGCAGGCTGCCACAGCAGGAACCGCTATAAATGGCGCTGTAAACTGGCACGGAAATGCTGACGATGTAGAAGGCGTTTACGATTATTTGACCAAAGCCCAAATTGAACAGGCGTATAACACCTATATTGATAGCCGTACACTGAATATGGCGATGGTAGGCGGAGATGCAGCCTGGGGAGGCGGACCTTTGGCATCGCAATACGAGTCGAATTATATTTCAGGACACTGGAGAGGCGAAATGTCGCTTTGGTCGCATGAATATTCGCATCATAGCGGTTACAACCACAGCAGTAATTTAGCCAACAGCGGCGAAGGCGGCGGACAGCAGGAAATGTTGACCGAGTTTTATAAGTACCTCATTCACTTAAATGATCTTCCGTTTCTGGATCCTGATGTATTAAAAGGTTATACCAAAACCGCTTATTTAACCGGAACGTATAAAAAACCGGTTTTTACAATTAATCCTAAAAATTCGTTTTTAGTAAAATATAAAGGAGAAGGAAAATGGAACTAAATTATAAGATAATCACGAACAAAATAGCCTTTTTACTACTTGTGCTTTGTTTCATGACAAGCTGTAGCAAAGATTCATCTGACGGAAATCCGACAACTTACGATTATTTCTACCCGACTGATGAAGCCACGATAACCGCTGCACAAATTGGCACCGGAACCGGAACGCTTGACCCGAAAGGAATGGCTATTGCCAACGAAAAATTATACGTTTGTAATGGCGACGTTGTAGAGGTTTTTAATGCTGTTACTTTGGCACACCTTAAAACGATTACGACCTATACCAAAGGTGCTACTTCTATCCCGTTAACCAAAATCTCTTCTGTTGCTGTCGACAATGGCCGAATTTATATCGGGAGTGTCGAATCGAGACTTTTTGTAATGGACGAAGTTACCAATGCCGGAATCACTACGGTTGGAAATGGGCAATGGTGGACGACTTTTGTACACGTTTTTGGCGTTGTGGTAAAAGACGGATTAGTTTTCGTGAAGGAAAAAGAAACATCAATTAAGGTTTTTGAAACTTCGCAGATGACCGAAACCAGTGACTGGAATTTAAAGCCGCTTGCCAAACTCAATACCTTAAACGGTTTTGACCAGATTTATGCGATGGATGTTGATGGCGGAAATTTAGTCGTTGCCGGAAGAGACGCGAAAAGTTATTTGTACTACGACATTGCCGCCATAAAAGCCAATGCAGCCAACTCATTAACCGAAGCTATAAAACCAACGACTTCTACTTTTAATGCCAAACCTACTGCGATTCATTTTAGCAAAGACTGGGCGATTGGAACCGAAAATAACGGCAACACCAATACGCTGGCACTTTACAAAAAAGAAGAGTTTATGATCCGTACCTACAACCCAAGCGTAAACGTTTCTGATGCTTTAGGACAAAATCCTTTCGGAAGCATTGTAAGTGTTGCTCAACTCGACGATCGCTTGTTCCTGTCTGACAATACCAATAAAACCATCCGGGTTTTAAAGCTCAATAAATCAACCATTGCCGAGCAAGATTAAAACGCTGCAAAAATATCCTAAAGCCTGAACCAATTTTGTTCAGGCTTTTTTTGTTCGTTTCTTCCGGAACTTAAATTTCATCTGTCAGGCTGAGCGTCAAGAAGTCTTAGAAGACGGATTTTCAAAAACAGAATTATAACTACGAGAAGCTCAAAATCACAAACAACCAGCCTCTGTGCTTTTACACAAATGAAATGCCTCCCATTCACCATACACAAAAACTATGAATCTATGGGCTTAAAAAACTAGAAACAAAAACAAAAAAAAACTCCCGTTCAAACGAACGAGAGTTATACAAGATCAAATCGATTTCTAATTAGTATGTGGCATATATCTATATTTAATAACGCCACATTGTATGAAATTATTATAATTGCATAAAAAAAATCGGCAAAAAAATGCCTTTTACACATCTGAAAACAAACACAAAATATATTTTAACAAAGAAATACCAGGCTTTTCAAACAAAATAAAATGGTTGTTTTTCAGCGAAAACAAAGTCCTATGTTTTTATCGATTTAAAAGTCCGGAACATAAAAAAACTCCCAGTCAAACGAACAGGAGTTTTTTAGAACAAATCGATTTCTATTTAGTAATTGGGCATGTATATTTAAGCTAATCCACGTGTTAACCAACCTCTTTTGCTGGCAGTAACAATGGCATAAGGCGTAATCCAGAACAAACTGAAAGTGTAAAAAATACTATACGAATACGCCCAAAGCGAATCAGCAAAACTGTATCTTTTAGCGTAGAACAACACCGGAAAACTTGAAACAATCAGTATTCCCAATAATGTAGAACTTAAAAACAATAACGGGTGAATGGCAATAAAAAAGAACATGAAAAGCATAAACGGATACGCCATTGCAATTCTCATAGCCTGGTTGAGCCACAATAGTCTTGGTCCAAATTTAGAGTCTTTTCTAAAATCGGTAAAAACATATTTTGCCATCGCAATATTTTCACGAACGTTACTTCTGCTCCATCTAATGAACATTTTGTACAATCCAGTATATTCTTCCGGAACGTTGGTCAACACATATGCATTTCTTTGAAACAAAACACGTTGCCCTTGTTTTAAAATCATATTGGTCATCGCGCGGTCTTCGCCAATGTCAGATGGCTGTCCCATAAAAGTTTGATTGATCCATTCGTCCAGACAAGCAAAAACAGCGGTTTTTCTGTAAGCAGCTGCCGCTCCCGGAGTACATAGTACAGAACCTAATTTACTTTCTGCAGAACGCATGAATTCAAAACTCATTACGAAACTTACATTTAGCATTTTTGGCAATATGGCTTTTTTGCTGTTCAAAACGTGAACGTTTCCTGCAACAGCTCCACAATTTTCGTCCACCACAAACGGACTCACCAAGTTTCGTAAAGTATCTTTTTTAACGATCGAATCACTGTCTACCGTTACAAAAATTTCTCCTATTCCCAATTCAAAACCACGGTGTAAGGCGTGACGTTTTCCTCTGTTTTCCGGTTGTTGAAAAATCGTCAAACGATCTCCCAATTTTATTTTGGCTTGTTGCATCCAGTACCAGGTATCGTCTTTACTTCCGTCATCAACGGCTAAGATTTCAAGTTTGTGAGCCGGGAAATCACTTTCGGCCAGACTCAACAACGTATCCCAAACCAGTTTTCCTTCGTTATAAGCCGGAACGATTACCGTAACGGTTGGCAGCATTTCGTCTGAAACCGATTCGATGGGTTTGTATTTAAAAAATAAGTATAAGTTGTATAAGAAAACGCCAGTCTGAAAGAAAAATAGCAATCCCGCTACAATCAAAAACGGTAATCCCCAGGATGAGTTTAATCTTTCTATTTGAAAATCGTCGAAGTCGGCTTGTAAATAATATACGGCATAAGCGCCAACGAACATTAAAATAAAGGTACTCACCAAAACGAATAACCCAAATTTACTTTTGGTTCTTTCGCTTACTTTTTTTGTCGTGGTATCATTACTAATACGAAAAATGGAATTGTTTAAGGCTTGTTCGCTTTTTAGATCTGGATTGGAGGTATAAAATTGGTCTGTTGTTAGGATTTCACTTTTCATATGACACTTCTTTTGATTGCTTGCTATGGGCTTTTATTTATTCTACTTCCCTCCGATGCTTTATTTTCATTTATCGAAGGATTTTCACATTATCCCATTTTGCAAGGCTTGTGCCATTTATTATTTTTACTGGTTTTGAAGGGTTTATAGATTTGTTGTGTTTAAAAAGTGTGTAATTATTATACGTTATTGGTATACAGTATACAGGTGCTGTTGGGATTTGGAGGTTTTGGGGTTGAGGTTTTGGGATTTGGAATTTCAGATTTGGAATTTAATATTTAGGAGCTGTTTCCATTCCGAAGCCGGGACGCTGTATCTTTTCCTTGATAAGGGAGCAAGAAAAAGGATGCCGCTTCTGTCTGGGCTAGGGTTTATTGTTTCAAAATTACTATTATCTCATAAATGTTAGTTATTACGGTTTTCCATACTTTATTTTTAATCCTTTTCAGTATGTTTGTATATTCCTAGTATCTATATCTTATAAGTAATAAAATCAATACCTATCTGAATCCAAAAACTAGATAAACATAGATGACATCAAAATTTTCATTTTTACAAAGTAACTATCCTGAACTATTCACAATTAGTGAATTATCAGAAAAGTTATATTATATTGATCCAAATTCGTCTCTAGCGAAATCGCGTTTGTTTTCGGAAAAAATGGCAATTCTAATTTGGCAATTTGAAGATTTAGGTTTCTTTGATGGAAATCAGGTAGAACGTATTAATCAATTATTTTATGGCAATTATATTCCAGAAGTAATAAAAGATTTACTACATGCTATTAGAAAATCAGGTAATAGAGCTACTCATGATGGAAATAGTTCAAATCAGGAAGCTTTATTTGTTTTAAAAAAATGCTACCAATTAGCAAAATGGTTTTATGAAACTTATGAAAATGCTATTTTAACAAAGGAAGATTATCTACTTCCAGAAAATGATCATGAAAAAACTATTGAAACACTTAATAATGAATTAAGTAAGCTTTCAAAAGAAGTTACCGATTATCAATCTAAAATTGAATCATTAAATGCTTCCAGAAATATTATATCTAAGCGAAAAGAAAAATCAAATAAAAACGCCAATAATATAAATCTTGATGAAGCAGATACCAGATTATTATTAATTGATAAACAATTGTCCAGTGCTGGCTGGGAATGCGATTCTATTTCAATTAATTATAAAAACAATAAAACACTTCCTGAGAAAAGTAAAAATAAAGCAATTGCAGAATGGCCTTGTAATGGCAAATGGGCTGATTATGCTCTTTTTGTTGGAACAGAATTATACGGAATTGTTGAAGCTAAAAAATATTCAACTGATATTTCAACTGATTTGCATCAATCAAAAGTATATGCAGAATGTTTAGACATTTCTTCAAATTTCAAAACGTTAGGAGAATGGAATTCCTTTAAAGTTCCGTTTTTATTTTCTACAAATGGAAGAACTTATATTGAGCAACTAAAAACCAGAAGTGGAATTTGGTTTTTAGATGTAAGAAAGGAACGTAATAGAGCTTATCCTTTAAGGGGATGGTTCTCACCTGAAGGAATTGTTGAACAATTTTCAAGGGATATCGAAAAAGCAAACACTCGATTAGAAGAAAGTGATTACGATTATTTGCAAAATCCAAATGGATTAGGATTACGCTATTATCAAATTGATGCAATAAAAGCTGTTGAGGATAAAATAATTAATAATCCTGATGATAAGCGTTCGCTATTAGTAATGGCAACTGGAACTGGTAAAACAAGAACAACTATAGGTTTTGTTTACAGAATGATTAAATCAGATCGTTTTAAGCGAATTTTATTTTTAACTGATCGTAGATTATTAGCACTTCAGGCTTTAGGCAACTTTAAAGACAATAAAGTAGAAGACATTAATACTTTCTCCAATATCTATAAAATGGAAGAAATGAAAAATGTTATTCCTGAGGCTGATACCCGTTTGCATTTTGCCACCGTTCAAAGTATGGTAAAGCGATTATTTTATTCTGAAAATGAGATTTTACCTATAGATACTTACGATTGTATTATCATAGATGAAGCGCATCGTGGTTATAATTTGGATAAAGAAATCAATGAAGAGGATTTAGTCTTTAAAGATGAAAATGATTATGTCGGGCAATACAAGAGAGTTATTGAATATTTTAATGCCTACATTGTTGGTTTAACTGCAACGCCAGCACTCCATACAACTGAAATTTTTGGAAAACCAGTTCACAATTATTCGTATCGTGAAGCAGTTATTGATGGATTTCTAACGGATCACGAACCTCCTTATATTATTAAAACAAAATTAAGTGAAGAAGGTATCCTTTGGGAAAAAGGACAAAAACCAAAAATATTAAATTCTGAAACCAATGAAATTGAAGAGCTTGCGGAATTAGAAGATGAGTTACATATTGAAATTGAGCAATTCAATAAATTAGTAATTACTGAATCCTTTAATCGTGCCGTAATTAAAGATTTAGTACAAAGATTAGATCCTGAATGCGATGAAAAAACATTAATATTTGCAGTTCGAGATAGTCATGCTGATTTGATTGTACAATTACTTTTTGAAGAATTTGAAGCTATCGGAGTGGAAGTTCCTCAAGATGCCATACAAAAACTTACTGGGAAAGTATATGATGTAGAAAACTTAACGAAGCGTTTTAAAAACGAGAAGTTTCCAAATATTGTAGTTACTGTTGATTTACTAACTACAGGTATTGATGTACCACAAATTGTGAATTTAGTATTCATTCGCAGAGTTCGCTCCCGTATTCTTTTTGAACAAATGCTGGGAAGAGCTACACGATTATGTCCAGAAATAGATAAACAATTCTTTAAAATTTACGATGCTGTTAGAGTTTATGAAGCTTTAGAAGATTATACTCAAATGAAAACAGTTTCAAATCCTTCTATTTCCTTTCAAAAATTGATTGAAGAATTAAAGTATATTGATACACCTGAACGTGCTAAGAAACAATTGGAACAAATTGTAGCTAAGTTGCAACGTAAAAAGAAACAAATTAATCAGGGACAACTCGAACAGTTCATGTATTTAGCAAAAGGCGATTCTCCTGAAGAATTTATTGAAAATCTATTAGAAATTGAAGATAATAATATCAAAAAGGTTTTAGCCAATTATGCAAGCCTTTGGGATTTTCTGGATAAAAAAATATATCAACCCAAAATGCAATTAGTTTCAGAGCATTTAGATGAAGTTACTGGAATAGAGAGAGGTTATGGAAAAGCCGAAAAACCAGAAGATTATATTCAAGGATTTAAAAAATTCATTGAAGAAAATCGAAATCAGATAGTGGCTTTAAAAACAATCTGTACAAAGCCAGCCGAACTTGATCGGAAATCACTAAAAGAATTAAAACTTTTATTAGATCAAAAAGGTTACAATGAAATTACATTGACCACAGCCTGGAAAACTGTAAAAAATGAAGATCTAGCCGCCGATATTATTTCTTTTATTAGAACTCTGGCATTGGATACCGATTTGATAAGTCATGAAGATCGTATTAAAAACGCAGTTAATACAGTAAAAAATAGTCGTTACTGGAATGCTACTCAAATAAAATGGCTAGATCGTTTTGAAAAACAATTGTTAGTAGAAACAGTTCTTACAAAAGCAGATTTAGACACAAAACCTTTTAGCGATGAAGGAGGATTTATCCGCTTAAATAAAATATTTGAAAATGACTTAGTAAACATCTTAGTTGTTTTAAATGAAAATTTATATACTGCATAGAATTATTCTCTGTATAAAAAAAAGACAATTAGTAATACCATAATAAATAATTTGAGGAACTTCCTCGCAATAAATAAACAATGGGCGCACAAGAAATAGCCAACAAACTCTGGAATCTTTGTAATGTATTACGTGATGATGGTGTAACCTATCACGAATACTTAAATGAGTTGACTTATATTCTTTTCCTAAAATTAAGTGAAGTAAAAGGTTTTGATGACAAAATTCCGACAGAATATAAATGGCAGTATTTTGTAAAAGAACACGACAACAATGAAGCTTTTGCCCGTTACCGTGAATTTTTAGCAACAGTAAGTAATAAAACTGAAAGTCAAAGTATTAAAGAAATATACAGTAATGCCTCTACAAGCTTACGTAAGCCTGTAAATTTTCGTTCTTTAATCACTGCTATAGACAAGTTAGATTGGTATGAAGAAGACGATCGCGATGTTATGGGAGATATTTACGAAAGCCTTTTAGAAAAAAATGCTGGAGAAAAGAAAAGTGGTGCAGGACAATACTTCACTCCTCGCCCATTGATCAATATCATGGTTGATTTGATGGTGCCAAAACTAGGCGAACGATGGACAGATCCAGCCGCTGGAACTTTTGGATTCATGATTTCTGCAGACCAATATTTGCGTAGCAAAACAGATAGCTATTTTCATTTATCTGAAAAAGACAGACATTTCCAAACGACTCAGGCTTTTTCGGGCGTTGAATTAGTTCCCGATGCACACAGATTAGCGTTAATGAATGCCCGTTTGCACGGAATGGAATGTACAATACATTTAGCTGATACTTTAACTGAATTTGGTAAAAGCTTAAAAGATTTTGATGGAGTTTTGGCTAATCCTCCATTTGGAACCAAGCAAGGTGGCGAACGACCAACACGTGACGATTTTACCTTCCCTACAAGTAACAAGCAATTGAACTTTTTGCAGCATATTTATCGTAGTCTAAAGAAAGACGGAAAAGCAAGAGCCGCAGTAGTTTTACCCGATAATGTTTTGTTTGAAGACGGAGACGGACAAAAAATACGCCGTGATTTACTAGACAAATGCAACTTGCATACCATTTTGCGTTTACCAACTGGTATTTTTTATGCTGCTGGTGTAAAAACCAATGTGCTATTTTTTACCAGAGAAAAAACCGAAACCAACAATACTCAAAATGTTTGGTTTTATGATATGCGTACCAATGCACCTAGTTATGGTAAGCGTACACCGTTTACCGAAAAAGCTTTTGAAGATTTTGTATTGGCCTATACAGGCGGGATACCATTTGATAAGGTTGAAAAAGAATATGACGGTCTAATTTCTGATGACAAGAGAAAAGCAATTAAAGACGAAAGATGGCAAAGTATTTCTCGTGCCGAAATCGAAAAAAAGAATTACAGTTTAGACTTAGGCTTAATTGCTGACAGTTCTTTAACTAACTCTGATAATCTTGGCGAGCCAATTGATATTGCAAAAGAGGCATTAATAGAATTGCAAAGTATTACGGAGCAATTGAATGCTATGATAAAAGAATTGAAGTAATGGAAAAGCAATTGCCGAAAAATTGGGTAGAAAGCAAATTAGGAAATTTAGTAGTTATTGAAAGAGGTGGTTCGCCTAGACCAATTGAAAATTACTTAACTGATTCAGAAGATGGTATAAACTGGATTAAAATATCTGATGCAACAGCTTCCGATAAATATATTTATAAAACAAAGCAAAAAATTAAACCAGAGGGCTTATATAAAACTAGATATGTAAAAGAAGGGGATTTCCTTTTGTCAAACTCTATGAGTTTTGGAAGACCATATATTATGAAGACTGATGGTTGTATTCATGATGGTTGGTTAGCTTTAAAAGAGGGGAAGATAAAGATATTTAATACCGAGTTTTTATACTATCTATTATCGTCAAGTTTTGTTTTTAATCAATTTGATTCATTGGCTTCTGGTAGCACAGTTAGAAACTTAAATAAAGAACTTGTTAGTTCTGTTATTGTAAAAATTCCCCCACTTGCAGAACAAAATCGAATCGTAGCCAAGTTAGATACACTTTTTGCCCGGCTGGAAACTATAAAAACCAGTATGGCAAATATTCCTTTATTACTTAAAGATTTTCGCCAGCAAGTACTTACCCAAGCGGTTACTGGGAAATTGACAGAGGAATGGAGGAAAGGGAAAGAGTTGGACAAGTTAACTTTGATCGAATTATCACACTTTTGCAAAGATTCATTTTATGGACCAAGATTTAGTAAAGATGATTATACTGATGAAGGTTTTCCAACAGTAAGAACTACTGATATGTCGGATGATGGTAAAATTATTTTATCTGATAATATTCCAAGAATAAAAATTGACGATCCAAAAAAAATAGAATTGTATAAAGTCAAAAAAGGGGATTTATTAATCACAAGAACAGGAAGTATTGGTAAAATGGCTCGTTATTTTGAAGAAGAAATTGTCATTCCAAGTGCCTATTTGATACGATTTAGATTTAATGAATTAGCGATTACTGATTATATATACTATTGTCTAATTTCTCCTTATGGTCAAAACCAAATGGGATTAAACTCAGTTGCAGTAACTCAACCTAATCTTAATGCACAAAAGATTAAAACAATAAAAATTCCAAAGATTAAAATAGAAGAACAACAAGAAATCGTTTCCCGCGTAGAAAGTTTATTTGCCAAAGCCGATACAATTGAAGAACAATACAAAAGCCTAAAAGTCAAAATAGATACTTTACCACAAGCATTGTTGCATAAAGCGTTTAAAGGAGAATTGACAGAGCAGTTGGGTAGTGATGGTGATGCTAGGGAGTTGCTGAAGCAAATACAGGAGCTGAAAGAGCAAACATCACAAGTAGTGAAAAAGAAATCGAAAAAAAATAACGAAGTACAAGGAATTTTAGGCTAACTATTGAATTTAGAAATTAAAAAAGTAAGTATGAAAGTGTGTTATATTTGGGTTAAAGATTTTAGAAATTTTGATAATCTTGGATTGAATCTGTCTAGTTCATCAAAGTTTTATTTTGACAATTTTGACAAAACAATTACAAAAGAAGATATAATTGAATTGCCTCAAAACTTTTTCGGAAAAAGTATATCCGATGTTACAGGAATAATTGGAAAAAATGGATCAGGAAAAAGCAACGCACTCGAACTAATTTGTAAGATCCTAAAAGGAGGGAAAACTTTTTTAAAAACCGATTTTATTATTATTATTGAAATTGCAGGTGAATTAATATGCCACCATTACTTTGAGAACAGGTCTAAACCAAGAGCTAATTTTAAATTGAAATTTGAAGAATATTCGGGAAATATTAATCCTTTAAAAGTTATTTTTTTTTCAAACGTTTTTGATGATAGAAGAAATGGTTTCGACAAAGAAGTATCAGACATATCTGTTAATAATTCATTTAAATATAGACCTTCCAGATCCACGGACTTTGGAAAACAAATTAAATTTATAAATTCAAAAATATTTAAATTTCTAGATATAGAATTACCAACAGAGGTACAAGTTAAATTTAAAACTGGGAACAATAGATATAATTCATCAATGCAACAAAGAATGTATGGTGAAAACTATGATTTAATAATTGATTTTCAAAAATTTTTTAGAGATCGTATAAGAGACATAAAACCTCATAATAAATTCGTTAATCTTTTCAGGTTTAACTATTTCTTTGAAATATTTGAGTTACTATCCAAAAGTCATAGAAATGGGTATAGTGAATTTGATGTCTTTCTTCAGAATTTTAACAAGTTCCTAGAAGAAATTTATAATTTCAAATACACTGAAGAGATTACAGAGAAGCTGATATTATTCCTTGAAAACGAATTAGTTAAAATAAATCCAGAAGAATTTAATCTATTCGACGAAGATTTCTCTATTAAAACAAATAGAGGTAATTTTGGTTTGATAAAAAAACAGATTAATTTTATAAAAGAGTTAAAAGAGCTACCAATAAGCCTTGAATTACAATATAGTCCCGAAGGTGCTAGAAATAGAACTTTGGATAATTTTATTTTTGATTATTCTAATAAATCAAAAAATTACATTAATGAGTTTATTCATTTATTTGAAAAAAGCACTTTTCTTGATATTAATTGGTTAGGTATTAGTTCTGGTCAAAAAGCATATTTAAACCTATTTTCGTCCATTTATGATGAATTAAAATATACTAGACAGGAAAATCTCCTTTTGTGTATTGACGAAGGTGATTTATATCTCCATCCCAAATGGCAAATTGAATTTTTTGATAAACTTTTAAATGTTTTACCGACAATATATGTGGGCAGAATTCAGCTTGTTCTTACTTCTCACTCACCATTTTTGCTGTCAGATTTACCTAAACAAAATATCACTATTTTAGATAGAGGATTTAATAATTCAACCATTGATGGTATAAGGTTAAAAACTAACACATTCGGTGGTAATCTTTACGATTTATACTCAGAGCCATTTTTTTTAGGAAATAAAAGGACTAGTGATTTTGCATATGATAAAATAAAAATATTGATAGAAAGTGCTGAAAGCAAACTTTTATCAAGTACTGAAAAAAAAGAATTGTTAAAACTTTCAGATCTTGTTGGTGATGAAATAATTCAATTTAGAATTAATAAATTGTTGCAAGATGATTAAGATACAAGAACATTTAAATAGAGTTGATGCTGATATATTTTTAAATACATTAGCAAAAGATCATTGGCTAACTTTAAACCCTAGATATAAAAACAATAAGGGTTATTTATCAAATTCATTAATTGAAAAATGCAAAAAATTTTATATTGAATCAAGTACATCTTCATACTTAACAAAATATGCCAATTCTGATAAAAAAACTGCTATAAGACATAAAAAATTCTTTTTACTATTAAAAAAAGACAGATTTAAATTTTTAAAAAAAATAATAACTGTAAGACCTGACGATTTTGAAGCAATTCAGATTGAAATTTTAAAGATTCTAAATTTAGATGATTTGTTTACAACGAAAGGAAGTAAAATTAATCAAACTCATTTTGGTAAATTAATAAGCGATGAGTTTTTAAATTACAAATATTTCAGAGGCTCTGAAAATTGCAAAAATTTATTTTTGAAATTAAATTTTAAATCAGTAACATGCCCATACTGCAATTATAATAAACTGGATATAACTACATTAACTAAAAAATCATCTATCGCTCAAAAAAGCAAAGCATATTTGGATCTAGATCATTTTTATCCAAAAGCATTGAATCCTTTTTTTGCTTTATCCTTTTTTAATTTGATTCCAAGTTGTCACTCTTGTAATTCCTCAGATAAAGGTGATATGCCTTTTTCAATACAAACACATATAAATCCTTACTATGAATCATTTGATGATATTTATAAATTCAAAATTTCTTTAGTAAAACTTCTTGGTAATTCAATAGATGTTATAGAAATCCAAAGGATTTCAAAGCCCTTAGATACTTCGTGTATTGATTTTAACCTAGTTAGTAAATATAATAACAATATTGCCTCCGCGGAAAATTTGATTGATTTATTTTTGAAATACAATAAACAACACATAGGTACTATTAATGAAAGTTCATTTATTGAATTAATAATGAAAGATATCCCTATAAACAGAAGAGATATTTTAAAATTTCCAAAAGCAAAGTTAAATAGAGATATTTTGCAACAAATTGACATTAATAATGTCTTAGGAATAATTTAAAAATAATCAATAAAATAAAAATGAATATATTTTTCGGTAAAATTTCGCAAAAGTTTGATATCGTACAGTTAAAAGAAGGGTATTATACTGCACCAAAAGAATCGTCATGGTTTGGAGAACTCCAACTTGGCGATTATGTGTATATGATTGGTGGCGATAAAGTACAATTTTGGCAAGCCAAAGAATGGGGAATTAAAAATGATCAGGCATCATTAATTTTTGATATTATAAACCCTGATTTAGGAATTAATGTTTCTCAATTAATTACACTAAAATTTTTAAGGTTAACGAAAGCTTTAGCCGTTCTAACTTCTAGATCAGCCCGAAGTAAAGCTTTTTTTAAATTGGAGATGTTAAAAGATATTTCTTTAACAGATTTATCTAATTCGCAATTTTATAAAAATCCTGAATTATTCAGAACAATCAGAATTATCAAAAAAGAAGATGTTATCGAAAATTCGGAAGATATTCAATTAATTTATGAGGATAACAAACTTCATCTTTTGGATAATGATTTCATCGCCAATTCGATAAAAAAAGAATTTGTTGACAATCTCGATAAAAAAGGAAAAGGCGCAAGAATGAAAGATAATGTATTAGAATATTTCTCTAATGCTGTAAATCATTTGCCAGCCACAATTACCTACAAGCAAATAGGTTTAAGAAGTTTTTACGATACTTTTTTTTGCGAATATAGAAGTAGTGAAAAGTATTTTCTTGTGGGAGCTTTTTGGGACACAGAAAATCCACAAGACCAAACAGAACGTTTTGTAAAAGAAAGTATTTGGTCTAACGGATATTCTGATAAATTCAATAATGAAGTTAATGCCGTTCCAGTAGGAAGCAGCATTGCTATTAAATCTGCATTTGTTCGTAAAAAAACAAAAGCTGTTATGTCAATTAAAGCTAGAGGAATTATAATAAAAAACTTAAAGGATGGTCAGAATTTAGAAGTTCAGTGGGAGGAAGATTTTAATCCTTTTGAAGTTAATTTTGGAGGATACATGCAAACCATCAAAGAGGTTACAAAAAAAGATCACATGCAAGCAATATGGAGTGATGATCAACCCAAAAAAGAAGAGAATTCGATAGAAAATAAAAACTTACTTAACCAAATGATTGATATTCCTAAAAACCAAATTCTATACGGTCCTCCAGGAACTGGAAAAACGTACCATACTATTCATAAGGCCATTTCAATCATTAATCCTAGTTTTAATTTTAATCAGGATCGAAAAATCATTAAAAAGGAATTTGAAAGACTCGTAAATGAAAAACAAATTGTCTTTACAACATTTCATCAAAGCATGAGTTATGAAGATTTTATAGAAGGTATAAAGCCAGCATTAAATGACAAACAAGATGTAATTTATGACATAATAAGTGGCGTCTTTAAAAACATTAGCTCCATAGCTGAAGATAATTGGCTGGAAAGTAAAAATTCTGGAGTTCCAAGATTTGAAGAAGTATTTAATTCACTTGTGGAAGAATGGGAAGATAATAACAAAATTCTATTTCCCATGAAAACGGAAGGAAAAGGTTTTACAATTCTTGGTTTTACAGATTCTTCCATACAATTTAAAAAATCAAGTGGTGGAATTGGTCATACATTAAGTAAATCAACTTTACGAGATTATTATTACGAATTAAGAGAAGTTAGACAAACTGGTCTTGGTATATATTATCCACCTATTTTAGAAAAATTAAAGCAATACAAATCTTTAGAATCTTCTTCGATAAGTAAAGTAGAAAAAAAATTTGTATTAATTATTGATGAGATTAACCGTGGAAATGTATCACAAATATTTGGAGAGTTAATAACTTTAATTGAAGATGACAAACGTCTTGGCAATCCTGAAGCCTTAGAAGTAACATTACCTTATAGTAAAGAAAAATTTGGCGTACCTCCTAATCTTCATATAATTGGCACAATGAATACCGCAGACAGAAGTGTCGAGTCTTTAGATTCAGCGTTAAGAAGACGTTTTTCATTTACCGAAATGATGCCTGAGCCAGAATTACTAAGTCCATCCACATTATATTGTCAACTTTTATGGAAATATCAAACAGTTGGCTGGAACGATCCTGCATTTGTATTTGAAGAAAATAAATTATTTGATTTCATTCAAGTTTCAGATGATTTAAAAGATAATAAAATAGCCATTTGGGAAACTATGAAAATTGATAATGATCGACATAATTTTTCTTATTTTAATCATTTCGAATATAAAGGTATAGATCTTCAAAAAATTCTAGAGACAATTAATAAAAGAATTGAAATTTTACTAAATAGAGACAATTTAATAGGTCATGCTTATTTTGTTAATGTAAAAACAGAAGAAGAATTACTTGATGTTTTTAAAAATAAAATAATTCCTCTTTTACAAGATTATTTTTACAATGATTATCAAAAAATTGCTTTGATATTAGGAGAAGGATTTGTTAATAGTTTTGAGTTAGTGAATCAGAATACAATGTTTGCAAAATTTTCTAAATCGTTAGAGTTACCGACAATAGAGCAAAGATTCGAATTAATAAAAGATGTTGATTTATCAACAGCTTTAAATAGCTTATTAAATATTGAATAGTAATAAATGCATACAAGTTTTTGAACATCATCAATTAATAGTTGATGATGTTTATAATGGTAACCGATTTACTAGAAAGCATTACGAAAGTCTTTCGAAACTCAATATTGTGCACAACAACAAGTACTTCGAGATTCGTCATAATGGCATTAAATTCAAGCAATACGTAGGTGCTATTCAAGTTAATGGGCTAACAATTGAGATTTTACCTAAAATTGATAATGATGGAAAGAGCATTAATGTATGGCAAAAAGCCTTAATTGAAATGCTTCGTGTCACTAAAAAACTCAAAGTTCAAAATGTCAATAATGCAAATGTCAATAAACAGAATATTCATCTATTAGATATTTATTTTGAGTGGCTTTTAAATGAAGTTCAATTATTGATTCATCAGGGATTGATAAAACAATATTACACGGAAACTGGTAACGTAAAAGCATTAAAAGGAAAACTGGAATTTGCTGGTCACATTAGCAAAAATTTAGTTCATAAAGAGCGATTTTATACTACTCATCAAGTTTACGACAAAGATCATCTTATTCATCAAATACTTTCTAAGGCTTTAGAAATTGTAGAAAAATGTACAAAAGGCAATTATTTATATTCAAAATGCAAAACAGTACAACTAGATTTTCCTGAAGTAAAAAATATTTCAGTTACTGAAGCCACATTTTCAAAAATTCCTAAAACCAGAAAAACAGCTCCTTATGAAACTGCATTGGCAATTGCAAAATTTATTATCTTAAACTTTGCTCCAAATATTTCTAGTGGTTCAGAAAACATGTTAGCTTTATTATTTGATATGAATAATTTATGGGAAGAATATATTTTAGCCAGATTAAAACAATCAAATAAAGAAGTGAGTGTTTATGGACAACAATCAATATCATTTTGGAATAGCATTTCAATAAAACCAGATATTGTGATAGAAAAAGGACCAGATAAATTTATTATTGACACAAAATGGAAAAACATTTCGTACAGTAAACCTTCAACACATGACTTACGTCAAATGTATGTATACAATGATTATTGGAAATCAACAAAAGCTATACTTTTATATCCATCTACTGAAACTAAATTTGATGGCTTTATAAAATTTCAAGATCATCATATCCATAAATATGCAATATACAATGAAGAAAAAATTGAACAGCATGAATGTGGATTAGGAAAAATTTCAATCTTTGAAGAAGACCAAAAAACATTAAATCAAAACATCGGTAATCACATAATAGATTGGTTTATTTGCTCAAAATAATTAAATCAACAAAAATTCAATCCCCTACTCCTCATACATCTCCATCCACAACCTAGTCTCTTCCAAATCCAGTTCCTTTTCAATCTTCCTAAAAATCTCTTCATTTACAGAACCCGATTTATGCATCGATTCTAGTTTGTTGCGTTCTACATTTAAAAGGTCTATTTGCAGTTTGGTGAAGTCGTTGAAGATCTCGCCGCCCATTAAATTTCCTTTTCCGAAGAAGTTGGCGGGAAGTTCGGTTTTTTGGAGGCGGTTGAATTTTACTTCGTATTTGCTTTTGATGTTGTGGAGCAAATCGTCGTTGAGTAACGAGAGATTATCTTCGATATGGGTAATGGTTTGCGAAACAATCACATTTCGAATTTCGTATTCTTCGGCAATGATCGAATATTTTTCTATTTTTAATTTCTTAATCAGCCACGGCAATGTCAATCCCTGAATGACCAAAGTCGAAAGTATCACACAAAACACGAGATAAATAATGAGGTTTCGCAACGGAAAAACTTCTGTTTTGTTCATCATCAGCGGAAGCGCCAAAGCAGCAGCCATCGACACCACGCCGCGCATTCCGGACCAGCCAAAAACAATCATGTTTCGGAAATCGAATTCTTCCTGTAAACGGATCTTTTTACTGATCACTCTTGGTAATAATGTAGCCGGAATCACCCATAAAAAGCGTACCAAAATCACGACCACACTCACCGAAGCGCCCCAAATAAACAAAGACCAACCGGAATAATCGCCAATTCCCACCATAATTTGTCGCAGCTGCAATCCGATTAAGATAAAAATCAATCCGTTTAGAATGTTGGTTAAAACACTCCAAATCGTTCCCGTCATGATTCGGCTTTCGTGTGTAAAAATGGTTCCCGATCTCGCCGAAAGAAAAAGTCCGGTGGCGACAACTGCCAAAACCCCGGAAGCTTCAAAATGTTCTGCAATTAAATAGGAGGCAAAAGGCGTAAGCAAAGTCAAGGTCGCTTCGATTATTTCATCGCAGACGAACTTTTTATGAATAAAACTCATGATATACCCTACGGCAAGACCTATCGCGATTCCGATAACGGACATTACTACAAAATTCAATCCCGCCTGCCATAGCACAAAATTTCCGGCGGTAATGGCGGTCAGGGCATATTTGTAAGCGACCAGACCGCTGGCATCATTTACCAGACTTTCGCCTTCGAGAATGGCAATCAATCTCGGGTGTAAACCCAAGCCTTTGGTAATAGAAGTGGCAGAAACGGCATCGGGCGGCGAAACAATAGCCCCCAAAAGAAACGCCAACGGCCAGGAAATATCATCTATAAGCATGTGAGCAGCAATGGCGACGGCGACGGTGGTAAAAAATACCAATCCGACAGCGGCCAAAGTAATAGGACGAATGGTCTGTTTAAAATCAGACCAGCTGGTGTACCACGCAGCGTGATACAAAAGTGGTGGTAAAAAGACAATAAATACGACTTCGGGACTTAGTGCTATTACGGGTAAGCCGGGAACAATACTAATGATAACGCCGCACAATACCAACACAATAGGAATGGGAAAATTATATCGTTTGCTAATAAGGCTCAGAAAGGCTACGCCAAATAATAACATGATGATGACGGTAATGTTTTCCATTTTCGGATTGTTTTTGGTATGTGGTATTTAAGAGTACGAATATAATTTTTTTGCCACAGATTAAAATGATTAAAAAGATTTTTTGATGTGTCATTTAAAAATAATTATAAACGCAACAATCAAAAATTATAAAATAAAAATCATACTAATTTGTGTTATCTGTGGCAAAGAACAAAATAAGATTTCGCAAAATATTTTTTTAACAAGTAGATTGTACTTTATAATTATAAACATCATCGTGAGGTTTTGAAACACATAGAGACATAGGTTTTATTTTGTTTGTTTTTAGGAGGTTTAGAAAATCTGGATTTTCTCACATAGAGTTTACTCTCTATTTTATACATCTTATAAGCTACGCCATTTCATGCAAGTGAAACGCCTTAATGAGCGGTTTGAAAAAACTATGTATCTGTGTTAAATATTCACACATAGATTTTACTCTAAATTTTATACATTTTATAAGCTATGCTACTTTATGCAAGTGAAACGCCTTAATAAGCGGTTTGAAAAACTATTTCTCTATATGTTTAAAATATTCACGCGTAGTTTATAAGCTAAAACAAACTGAACCGCATTACGCTGCAGTTAGAAAAACTATGTCTCTGTATGTTTAAAATATTGCGCACAAATTATGAAACCCTTAACCATACCTATCTCAAAAAAAATTACTTTTGAAGCTTAAATTCATTGCCTCCAATTATGATTCAGAAAAGAAATTGTATTGCTTTACTAGCCTTATTCGCAGTTTTATTTTATGCGCCGCTAACCTACTCTCAAACGGCTCCTCCAAAAACCGAAAATCGTTCTAAACTTTTTGAAGATACTACTACAGACAGCGATTATTTATTGGCGATCGAAAAAGCCGGCGAAGTCCTCGAATCTGCTCATAACGATACAGAGTTTGATGGCAACAGTCATCATTTATTTGGAGAAATCAAACGTACGCAAGGCAAACTAGACCTTATTCTGGCCAGTTTAAAAGGTGCCAACCCTAATGTGCGCAACCAGCAAATGTACCGCATTGTGCTGAGAGAAATCGAACAGGAACTCGACGAGCAAAATACGGCTATTAATTTACGCAACGAAACGCTCGAAAAAATCAAGGGCAGAGTGATCGATTTGCGCAAAGACAAAATCCTGATGGGACTTTTGAAGGACACGATTCGCCGTAAGCAATTTAAACAGGAATTTGCCAATCTGAAAAGAAGATACCAGAGCACGGATAGTTTGATGACCAAAAATCAAAACATCTTAAACAAAAATAAAAGATTAACAGTCGAACGTAAAATTGCCGTTTCGAATGCACTGATTACTGTAGAAAGTAAACTCGAAAAATCTGGAATCAGCATTCTGCAAAAAGAATATCCGGCTTTGTGGAGCCTTGACTCTACCTCTAAAAAAGTCGTGGGGCAAAACATCAAGGCTAAAATTGTAATTGAGGAAAATGTTGCTGAATACTATTTAAGTTACCGCGCCGGCGGATTGCTTTTTCTCGCTTTTGTTATGGGATTATTAGGCTGGTATATTTCCCGAAATTTAAAATACCTGAAAAGCAACGGACATGCCGACAACCTGGCCGAATTTAATTTTAAATACTTAAATCACAGCATTATTATCGCAGTCGCGGTGGTGGGTTTAAACATTGCCGTAGTGAGTAATTTATATGCTCCCGCGCTGTTTATCGAATTGCTGCAGTTGGTGCTTTTAGGACTTATTACGTTTCTTTTTAAAAATAAGTGGTCTAAAGTGGCCATGCGAAACTGGCTGTTTCTTTTGGCGCTGTTCTTTGTTTTGTGTTTCTTAGACTTGTTTATCGCCGTTGGTATTATTCAGCGTTGTGCTTTTATTGTCATTAATATTTTAGGAATTCGCTACGGTCTGGTGCAGATTAAAACACTTAAAGACCAACTTTATATCAAAGGTTTTTTTAAATGGGCCACGATCATTTTTATTGGTTTAAATGTGCTGGCAATTCTGAATAATGCTTTCGGAAGAGTTTCACTGGCCAATATGTTGAGTCTTACCGCTTTTATTTCCCTAACACAAATTGTGGCACTGAGTGTACTATTAAAAATTGTACTGGAAATCATTCTTTTGCAAATTTATACCACGAGAATCAAACGCGGAATCGAAAAGATTTTTGACCACGAAAGCCTGTCAGATACTTTAAAGAAACCTTTCATCATCCTGATCAGTTATATGTGGCTGACCGTGATCGCATCAAATTTGAATATTTGGGAATCACTGCGTGCAGGTCTCGCTTCTTTACTAAGTCACCCCAACACAATTGGCAGCATTACTTTTACTTTGGGTAATATTGTTTTGTTTTTTATCATTATCTGGGTGGCGCATTTACTGCAAAATTATGTAGCTTACTTTTTTGGTGAAATTGATGACGAAAACGAAGAAAACATCAATAAAAGACAGCATTCTAAATTATTAATTACCAGACTAGTCGTTTTAATAAGCGGTTATCTTTTGGCCGTTGCAGCCTCAGGAATGCCTCTGGACAAACTGAGTATTTTGTTGGGAGCTCTTGGTGTGGGTGTCGGACTGGGACTTCAGAATGTGGTCAACAATTTTGTTTCGGGTATAATTTTAATTTTCGATAAACCGATACAAATTGGAGACGTTATCGACATTAGTTCAGAGTCAGGACGCGTAAAATCGATGGGCTTGCGTACGACCAAAATCAATGCACCCAACGGAGCCGAAATCATCATTCCGAATGGGAATTTATTATCGCAAAACATTACCAACTGGACGTATACCGACAATTTTAAACTGGTTGAAATTGGCATTGAAGTTACCGGCGACATCATGCCTGAAGAAATCAATGCGCTAATTTTAGAATCGCTCGAAAATATGCCTTTGGTAAATATGACTAAAGCGCCGCAAATTTATTACAGTGCTATTTCTGAAGGAAAATTCAAATTGCAAATCAAATTCTGGTGCAGTATTTACCGTACCGAAGAAACAATTAGCAGTGCGCGTCAGGTATTGTTTAGTAATTTTAAAGCTAAAGGATTGACGTTGTCGACTTAAAAAAATAGATTCCATTATCTTAAAAATTTATTTTGGAGTGACCTGCTTTCTGTTTTCCTGAATTCAGGATTTTATTCCTTAAAAAAGGCAGAAAAGCGTGAAAAAGATTCAGATAATTTCAAAAATCCGTCAAATTCATTTTTGTCGGATTTTTTTTGGCTGTTACCTAAGGCTCATGGTTCCTGTTCTCTCTTTTAAATCGGACAATTAAAAAAGCACTTCATATTGACAACTTACTGATATTAAAAACGATACAGTCAGCTATAAAATTTAGTAAATTGCAGTACAGCGCTTTAAATTTATCGGTAATTTCCTGATTATTGGTAATAGAATTAGTCCTATCTTAGCAGAATTAAATCTGTTTTGTAAAATCTCAATCTTCAAAGCAGAAAAAGGGATTTCGAACTATTGACTGCCAGATGAATTTTAACAGCAGTTTGCATTTATATCAATAAAAATTAAATACGATAATGATTAAACAAAATTACAATCTACTACTAGCAGATGATGATGAAGACGATTGCGATTTTTTTAAAGATGCACTCGCAGAATTGTCTTTGCCGGTATCGCTGGTGATCGTAAATGATGGTGTGCAGTTAATGGATTTTTTAGCCAAAAAAGGTGCGGACGACTTACCGGATATTCTTTTTCTGGATTTGAATATGCCCCGCAAAAACGGCTCTGAATGTCTTACAGAAATTAAGGAAAAAGAAGAATACAGAAAACTTCCTGTTATTATTTTCTCTACTTCACTCGACAGTAAAATTGTGGATTTAATGTATGATAAGGGTGCAACGTATTATATTCGTAAACCGGGTGATTTTTCTAAACTGAAAAAAGTAATTGAAAATGCTATTCAAATAGCCGCTGAGAATGATTTTAAGCAACCTTTAAGAGAGCAGTTTATCCTCCAACCTTAATATCGTTTTCAGCATGAGCTTTGATAATAATAATACACCTTATTTTATAACGGATGGCGGCGAAATGGGCGCTCTCATTCGAGCTAAAGACTGGACTAAGACACCGTTAAAGGATCCTGAAACCTGGCCCTCCAGTTTAAAAACCATGGTTGCGGTAATGCTTCATAATCCGTTTGGAATGTACATTGCCTGGGGAAAAGAATACACTCAAATTTATAACGACAGTTACCGCCCAATTCTCGGTTTAACCAAACACCCTGAAGCTTTAGGCAGTAGCTCCAAAGAAACTTTTGCCGAAATCTGGGACAGCATAGGTCCTATGTTTGCGGATGTAATGACCGGTAAAGCCGTTAGTTTTCCTGATTTAATGTTGCCTCTAAATCGTAACGGATTTACAGAAGAATGCTATTTTGATTTCTCCTACAGTCCCATTAAAATGGAAAATGGCGAAGTGGGCGGCATTTTGGTTACCGTTATTGAAACTACTGAAAAGAAAAAAGTAAATCTGGCACTTAAGGAAAGTAATGCCCGGTTTAGAAATAATATCATGCAGGCACCTGTTGCCATGTGTGTAATGCGAGGCAAGGATCATGTGGTCGAAATTGCCAATGCACAAATGATACAACTATGGGGAGTTGAAGCATCGAAAATTCTCAACAAACCCGTTTTTGAAGCTTTGCCTGAAACCCGAAACCAATATCTGGAAGAGGTTTTGAATAATGTTTACCTAACAGGACAAAAGTTTATTGCCAATGAACAATTGGTAAAACTGCCTCGTGACGGGAAACTGCAAGATACGTACCTCAATTTTGTTTACGAAGCGTTGAAAGAACCCGACGGAACTATTTCTGGCGTTGTTGGGATTGCTATTGAAGTGACCAACCAAGTACTTTCGCGCTCAAAAATCCAGGAAAGTGAACAAAAAGTAAGAGAGCTGGTATACAATGCTCCTTTTCCGATTGCTTTGTATGTGGGAAAAGAAATGACAGTTGAACTGGCCAATGACACCATTATCAAGATCTGGGGAAAAGGCTCTGACGTTATCGGTAAATCATTTAAAGATGTTTTGCCGGAGCTGGACAATCAGTTGGTTTTTGAACAAATCAATGAAGTTCTGACTACCGGAAAATCGTTTCATACCAAAAATACACCACTCGATCTTGAAGTAGACGGAAAGGTGGATACTTTTTATTTTAATTACAGCTTAACCCCTATATACGATATAAATGGAAACGTTTATGGCGTAATGAATACCGGAGTAGATTTGACAGATTTGAATCTGGCCAAGAAAAAGCTAGAAGAAAATGAGCAAAATTTGCGCAGCATGGTACTGCAGTCACCAATTGGTATTTGTGTACTAGATGCGCCCACTTTGGTTTGCGAAATTGTAAATGAGAGTTTTATTGAGGTAGCCGGAAAACCGTATGAAGCCATTCATGGAAAACACTATTGGGAACCGTTTGCAGAAGTGAGACCGCATTATGAAAAAGCACTTCAAAAAGTTGTAGATGAAGGCGTTCCTTTCTTTGCCAATGAGGTCGATATGGTTTTGATCAGACATGGTAAAGAAGAAAAAATATATGTAACTTTTGTTTATGCGCCACTTAAGGACTTTGACGGAAAAGTATCAAAAGTTGCGATTTGGGTGCTGGACAATACCCCTCAGGTTGTGGCCAGACAAAAAATAGAAGAAGCAGACAAACGTTTTAGAAATACGGTAAAACAAGCTCCTGTTGGAATTACGATTTTACGTGGCGCCGATCATGTTGTTGAAATGGCCAATGAAGCGTATTTGAAATTGATAGGAAAAAAGGAAGAAAATTTTATTGGAAAACCTTTGTTTGAATCTCTACCGGAAACCAAAGAAATTGTAAGTGATTTATTAGATACAGTTTATAAGACCGGAATTCCTTTTCATGGCAATGAACTACCCGTTCCTATTAACCGATATGGAAGTGAAGAAATCTTTTATTTTGATTTTCTCTATCATCCTTTAAAGGAAGAAAATGGCGAAATTTCCGGAATCATCGTTACAGCAACTGACGTAACTGAAAAAGTAGAATCTAAAAAGAAAACAGAACTCAATGAAGAACGCCTAAATATTATTGTTGAAGCGAGTGAATTGGGTACCTGGGAATTAAATGTAAAGACAAAAGACCTAAAATATTCTAAACGATATCTGGAAATTATTACCGGAAAAGAAGAATATCTAACGCACAATCAATTGCTTACTTACATTCATCCTGATGACCTGCAAGTGCGTGAAAATGCTTTTAAAGAAGCTGTTAAATTGGGCAACATTTATTATGAAGCCAGAATAATACGAGAAGATCAATCGATACACTGGGTTGAAGCAAAAGGAAAAGTTTTTTATGATGCCGAAAATAATCCTGAAAAATTATTAGGTACCGTAAGAGATATTACCGACGAAAAAAACCACCAGCAGGAATTGGAAGCAAGCGAGAAAAGATTCCGCAAACTGGTCATGGAATCTCCTGTTCCTAAAGCGATTTTAAAAGGAAAAGACATGGTGATTGAAATGGCCAATGCTGCACTATTGAAAAATATCTGGCGAAAAAAAGAAAGCGACGTTCAGGGCAAAAATATCTTATCGGTATTTCCTGAACTAAAAAAACAAAAATATGCCCGTTTACTGGAACAAGTTTACACAAGCGGCGATGTTTATTCTGAATCTGAAGCTTTGTTCTACATTAACATAGAGAATCTGGAACATAAAATGTATATCGATTTTGAATATGCACCTCAACGCGAGTTAGACGACAGTATTTCCGGAATCAAAGTAACAATGATTGATGTAACGGAAAAGGTCGAAGCCAGAAAAAAAATCGAAGAAAGCGAAAAAAGATTCCGTTCGCTAACCGAAAGTATTCCGCAATTGATTTGGGAAACCGATGAAAAAGGGAATGCATTATTTACATCAGGAAAATGGCTGGATTATACCGGCGTTAATCCTGCGGGATCCGACGAATGGAAAGCCATGATTCATCCGGATGATTTTGAAAGAAACACTCAAATTTGGAGTCACAGTTTGGCCACGGGAGAAGTCTACAGAGCCGATGTAAGGGTTTTACGAAAAGACGGAATCTATAGATGGCATGCTGTTATTGGCGAACCCGTGCGCAATAAAGACAACAAAATTGTAAAATGGGTGGGTGCCTTTACGGATATTCAAACCGAAAAAGCGTTTACTCAGGAACTAGAAAAACAGGTTACGGCACGAACGAAAGAACTCGAGCATAAAAATATAGAACTGGAACAAATGAACAAAGAGCTCCAGTCGTTTGCCTATATTTCGAGTCACGATTTGCAAGAGCCATTGCGAAAAATTCAAACTTTTGCAACCCTCATCATGGAGAAGGAATTCCAGAACTTAACAGATTCCGGAAAAGATAAATTTCAGCGCATGCAAAATGCAGCGCAGCGCATGCAAACACTTATCAATGACCTTCTTTCCTACTCCAGAACCAATGTTCAGGAAAGAAAATACGAAATGGTAAGCCTCTCTACTATTATAGATGAGGTAAAAGAAGACCTGCGAGAAGAACTTGCACAAAAAAATGGTTCGATTGAAACTGAAAATACCTGCGAAGTCAGTGTTATTCCGTTTCAGTTCAGACAACTTATTTATAATCTGGCCAGCAACTCTATTAAATTTTCGCATCATGATATTGCGCCAGTTATAAAAATCAATTGCGAGATAGATTTGGGCAAAAATTTAGATAGCGAAGTGCTTGCGCCAGAAAAAGAGTATTGCCATATTACATTAAAAGACAACGGAATTGGTTTTGAACCTCAATACAGCAAAAAGATTTTTGAAGTTTTTCAGCGTTTACACGGAAGGGAAAATTACAAAGGAACCGGAATTGGGCTTGCAATTGTCAAGAAAATTGTAGAGAACCATAACGGAACTATTGTCGCAAGAGGCGAACAAAACAAAGGCGCCACTTTTGATATTTTTATTCCGGTAGTTCAAAATTAAGCTCATCATAAGCCAATAAAAAAGGGAAATAACTTTAGAAGTTATTTCCCTTTTTGTTTTAATTCAATTAAGAATAAATACTACATTAATTATCTTGTGTAAACAGTGATAAGACCAGTAGTTTTATTTTTAATTTTTAATTCCTTATTCGTAAGGTTCATAATGTCGCTAGTTGAGCTAGTATTACCAACAGTAATAGTTAAGTCATTATGAGATCTTACGTAAGTTCCTGTAGTTTCAGTTAATGCACAGCTAGAACCAGCATAATCACCCATAACTGCGGTATTACTTAATCTTAGATCTAAATAATCTCCTGGACATCCAGCTTGATTTTCAGCTGCATCAGTTAACACTTCACTTCCATTTACAACAAATCCTGTTTTGCTTAAGTTGTATTTCCCCTGGATTGGTACAATTGTTTCTCCTTCGTTGTCGTCGCTGCTGCAAGATGTTGCAAATACTCCAATACTCAATAATAGTGCGAATAATATTCTTCTAGTTTTCATGTTTGTTTGTTTAAAAATTTATTACTGCTAAATTATACTTAAAGTCCTACAGATGCTTTCATAATTTTAGCAATCATTTATATAATTTCATACAAAAAACTTAAACAAACGTTAAGAAAAAAACTACTTACAAGGCTCTACATACTTGTAAATCATATAGTTTGTTATGGGCCTCAAATATTTACCTGTTTCAGGATGAGGTGCCATCTGATTGAAATATTCTACTGAGTTCGCAGATTTTGCATAAAAAACACCTGCTTTTCCGTGTTTAAAAAAAACTGTTGTATCACACACTTTTATTTTTTTTAAATTAACAATAGTTGGATCTAAAATAACAATAGTATTGTCTTCTTCTTTCAGGCTGCAATCTACAATATCATAATGGTCATTATTCCATTGCATGCATCCTTTATTCCAAAAAGCATAATAAATTACTCCAAAACCCAAACCTAAAATAATTGCAACGCCAATAGCCGTTTTTTTAATATGCCTTTTTAGATTTTTTAAAAATTTATTCCTCACGTTGGAAACTAATCTTTCTGCATTTGATATCTTTCTCTCAATGTCTATTAGCTTTTCTTTTTCTTCTCTTATTTCAATTTTACTTTTTTCATTTTCTTTCTCAACTGTCGATTCAATTCCTATTGCTCTTTCTTTTTTATCAAGAAATACTTCGAGATTCCCTGAAACCTCAACTTGGTCTTTTTGTTTATTTGATTTTTCAATTTCGTTTTCATTATCAATTTGAATTTCATCTGGGAATAATTCCTGAATCCTAAATTTATTAAAAGGCCTCCAAGGATAATCTACCAGAATTGCAGCCATATTTACTGCATCAACATTAGTGGGATCAGTTTCTCCTTTAAAAAAAGTTTCAATGGGTCTGAATTTATCTTTTTGTTCATCGAACTTATTTTTTTTATTGACATCAAAAGCTACTCCAAGTAAAGAACTAAAAACATTTAAATCATCCTGATTACTATTTTGCTGTTGAAATAACTCCCAACATAAATTACGAAGCTTTCCTCTGGTAGGAATCTCCAAATAAAAAGAATGCTCTCTGTTTTTTTCTTTCCCATATTTCTCTTTAACAGCTTTTTTATAATCTTCAAAAGTATTGTTTGGCATACGCATTTGGAATTTTAAGGATTTCGTAATCGGATTTTAAAGGAATTTTGAGGAATTATAAGGACTTCAAAAAATACATCGGAATTCCCGGAATTCCCTGTCAATGCAGGCTCAGAAGCGTCGTTACTTTGCCTCAGAATTAGTTCACAACCAATCTGCAGATTAAAAACAAAATTACAAAACTAGTTCAATTAAAAGTGCGGAAAACCGTAAAACGAACCTTATCGGGGAAGTATAAATAAGTTTTACAGTCTACGCACTTCACTTCCCAAACACAAAATGATTATTGCTTTAACAAGATCCGGACAGAATTCGGACGGCAATACTCATGTCAATTTTTAAACTAAATTATCATGAAAAAATTATTGATTTTGGGAGCGTTTGCGCTATTGAGTACTACATTATTTTCTTGTTCTGCGGACGAAGACTTATCTGACAACAATTCTAAAACTGATGCAAAAAAAGAACTTAGACCGGAAAAACCATTGTATGCTGATGGACCAGATGATGATCCAATTAAGGTGCCACCACCACCAACTAAAGATTAAATAAAATTCGATTTAGTATAGATTAAATTAGTAATTTCGGGGAAAGTACATTTATGTTACGGTCCCCGATTTTATTTTTCTTGGTTTTTTTGTTTTTTCTTTCCTGCAAAGAAAAAACTACAATTATTGAACCCAAAAAATCTGTAAGTAAAGAAGCTAAAATTTTTCAACAAAAAGGGATTAGTAATCTTGAAGACAAAAACTTTAATAGTGCTTTTTACAACTTCAATAAATCAAAAATAGCTTTTGAAACCTTAAAAGATAGTGCTAATGTAGTTTATAATCTCATCCAAATGGCTTCGATTCAACAGATGAATGGAGATTATTACGGAAGTAAGGAAACCTTAACCGAAGCTTTACCCTTCACTACAAAAAAAGATATTTATAGCGCTTCTATCAATAATTTTTTCGGAATAGCTGATAAGGAACTAGCCATTTATGAAGATGCCATATACTATTATAAGGAAGCAATAAAAGATTGTACAGATTCTATATCAAAGCAATCTCCATTAAATAATATTGCGGTAGTTTATATTCAACAGAAGAAATATGATAAGGCAATTAATATTCTACAATCTATTTTAAGTAAAAAAATATTAGATGACACTTCACTCCAAGGAACCAAGGCAAGAGTAAAAGATAATTTGGGTTATGCGTATTTTAAAAAAGGAAATAATGAAAAGGGGTTGGCTTTAATGAATGAAGGTTATGCCTCTAGAAAAGAGATTGACGATTCTTATGGGAGTCTTCAAAGTAATCTCCATCTGGCAGAATACTTTGCGGAGACAGATTCTAAAAAAGCAAATCAATATGCATTAGAGGCTTATAATAAAGCTACAAGACTAAAAACTATTGATGAGCGGCTAGATGCATTATCCATTTTAATTTCAAATAATTTTGATGAAAACACCAAGTACGCAAAACAGTATATTACGTTAAACGACAGCATCACTAAAATTAGAAACAACTTTAAAAATAAATTCGCCAAAATTAAATACGACTCTAAAAAAGAAAAAGACGAAAACCAAAAATTGCGTTTAGAAAAGGCTGAAAATTTATTATCGCTCCAGGAGGCGAAATACCAAAAAATAGTCGCCGGAATTGGCATTCTGTTTCTAATTCTCGCCATCGTAATCTTGGTGCGATATTACAGAAACCAAAGCCGAATTGAAAAAATTAAAACATCGTACGATACCGAAACCCGAATTGCCAAAAACATACACGATGAACTGGCCAATGATGTTTTCTACGCCATCACTTTTGCTCAGACACAATCTTTAATAAAAGAAGATATATAAGAAACCCTGCTTCAAAAACTGAATCATATTTATACCCGCGTCCGTGGAATTTCAAGAGAAAACAACAGCATTGACACCGGACCCAATTATGCTGCTCACCTAAAAGAGATGCTTTCTACCTATAATAGTAACGATACCAACGTTATCATTAATGGTATAGAGAAAGTAAATTGGGAAACGATTGATGATATAAAAAAAGTAACCATTCAAAGAGTATTGCAGGAATTAATGGTGAATATGAAAAAACACAGCGAGGCTCCAGTAGTGGTTTTAAAGTTTGAAAACAGTGCTAATACGGTAGTAATAAATTACACTGATAACGGTAAAGGCTGCGAAAAAAATCAAATTATAAAAAATGGTTGGCAAAATATGGAAAACCGTATTTTATCCATAAAAGGAACTATTACTTTTGACTCTGAACCAGAAAAAGGATTCAAAGTAAAAATAACACTGCCTAAATAACAGCCTATGTTTAAAAAAGTAATAATAGCCGAAGATCTTGATGCCATCAGTTTAGGAATTGAACAAGTTTTAAAAGATTTAAATATTGTTGATTTTCAACATTCAAAATATTGTGATGAAGCTTTTCTTAAAATACGTGCCGCTATTCAGAACAATGAACCATATGATTTATTAATTAGCGATCTTTCTTTTAAAACAGATCATCGCGAAGTAAAAATTGAAAATGGCGACGAACTGGTTCAGAAGGTTCGCGAATTACAACCCGATATTAAAATCATTGCTTATTCGGTTGAAGATAAAAGTTACCGCATAAAATCGCTTTTTGAAAATGCCAACATCAACGGTTTTGTTCTAAAAGGTTTAAACAGCATTGAAGAATTAAAAAAGGCTATTCATACTGTTTCATCTTCAGAATCTAAATATATTTCTCCCGAAGTGGCTTCTGCTTTACAGGAAAAAAATAATTACGAAATTGACGATACCGACATCAAAATCCTTAAACATTTATCTGCAGGAACTTCGCAAGATGATATTGTCGAAATTTTTAAAAACTCAGATGTAAAAGCCAACAGTAAAAGTGCGCTTGAAAAAAGACTTTCAAGATTAAAGGATTTTTTTAAAGCAAACAATACCGTTCATCTGGTTGCAATTGCAAAAGATATGGGGATCGTTTAGTGATCTTTATTTCTCTACTCTTTATAATGTAAGCTCCCTCGGGAGCTTTTTTTATTCCTAAATTTTGCGATTATGGATTTCCGTAAAATACTGGTTTTAAATAGGTTTAAGTTTGGATTCTAAATCAATTTAAATTTAAAATTATGAAAAAATTAGTCGTTTTGTTTACCCTTTTCTTTCTTGTTCTGGGAGGTAACATAGAAGCTCAAAAAGGTCACTACAAAAGTGGAAAAGGAAGTTCTCATAAAGGAGGAAAATATAAAAATTCCAGTACCAACAATCACTACAAAAAAAGGAAATAGTGTTTCTGACTTCTATTGACAAATAAAAGGAAGTGTCAAAGAAGTTTCTTAATTATCAAACTTTAGTAACCAAAGCAAAAAAAATGGGTTTTCGATTTCAAAAAAGAGTAAAACTTGGAGGAGGTTTAGGATTAAACATTAGTAAGTCGGGAATTTCTCCAAGTTTAAGAACAAAAATGGGAACATTTAGTAAAAGTGGCTATTCAGTTAAAACAGGAATATCTGGTGTCAGATATCAAAATAGCGGATGCTTACTATTATTAGCATTTCCCGGAATTATAACATTGATATTTTTAACACTAAAACATTTATAATCATGGCGTACAGAAAAGCATATTTTAAAAAAGATGGAACTTATGTTCAGGGACATTATACCAGTACCAGATCTAAATCTTTTTCCAATAAAAATAACGGATGTTTATTACTACTAGTCTTAGCAGTGACATTTGGATTAGTTATCTCTTGTTCAGAATCATCAGAGTCATCAGATAAGACAGCGAACTCCAATTGCCCAACCAAAACATGTGGTGATTTTTCCACTCAGTCACAAGCACAGAATGCTTTTAATAGTAATAGAAGCTGCTATAAAAGCCTGGACGCTGATGGTGACGGAATTGCATGCGAATCTTTACCAAAATAATCAAATACAAAAAAAATGATAACAATAGAACTAAAAAGTCACTTTTTACGATTATATCAAATGGCATTGTCAGACGATCAATTTGATGTATTAGAATTGCAAATGCTTTATCACTTTGCAGACGAAAGAGGAATTCCGAAAGAAGAACTGGACAAACTTTTTCTAAATCCTGTAAGTACTGAATTCAATGCACCGGAAACTCTAAATACGAAAATCGAATATCTATATGATCTAACCCGCATTATTTGGGCTGACGGAAAAATTACCGATGACGAATTAAATATGCTTAGAAAATACTGCCGAAAATTTAATTTCGTCGAAGAAAATATTAACGATCTATCAGATTACCTCATTGATTGTGTTCAAAAAAATATTCAGAAAGAAGAAATTATTAGTCAACTAAACACTTAATTTATGAAAACACTTACTCAATTATTTAGTTTAAAAAGATCTGAAGATTCTTCTTTTAAAGTCTCTGAAGAAAATGAAGAAGACAGAGAACAAATTAGGATAACATATTATCAAAGCGGATTTGCGGCATCTATAAAAGCAACCGGAAAACCCATTGTTTTAAAAGCGTGTTTGCAGAATCTGTATATGAGTTTTGAAGATCAGTGCCGAAAACAAAAAATGGAGCAAGACCGTTTAAAACAGCCCTATCGCGAAGAACAGGAAAAAAGCAGAACAGAGCTTAAAAAATCTGAGGCTGCAATTGGTATTTATGAAAAAAAAGAACAGGATATTATTGATAATATTGACCAAATTAAAAACGAAATTATCGAAGTAAAACGCAATCCGGACAAGTACGGAATCGAAGACGGTAAAGGTTTAAAAGCACAGTTTTATATTGGTTTGTTTTTACTCCTGCCCATTACCTTGTATGTTTTGGTGTTTTATATATCGGCTTCGTATTCGGCTTTTTTTAAGGAATTTTCAAATGATAGTTTAACTGCTGCTATTTTCGATGCCGATGCGCTCACCAATTCTTTTAGAGCAAGCTGGCTTGAAGGCGTGCTAGTCATAACGATTCCGTTTGTATTTATGGGATTAGGTTATGTCATTCATATGGTTCAAAAAGGAAAAGGTATTAAAAATGTTTTAAGGATGGTTGCCCTCTTTATTACAACTTTCTTATTTGATGCTTTACTGGCTTATCAAATTGAAAAAAAGATTTATGAGTTTAATAAAACGACCGATTCTGCCCCTTACAATTTAAATATTGCCTTAGGAGAAGCAGAGTTTTGGATGATCATATTTGCTGGGTTTGTTGTCTATATAATTTGGGGACTTGTTTTCGATTTTGTTATGAAGGAATTTGAAAACATCGACAAAATCAGAGCTTTTATTAGAGGCAAAAAAGAAAACATGATTGACTTAGAAAAACTAAAAGCGGAATACATTAATAAAATCAATGACTTCAAACAGCAAATCGTTACCATAAACGGTAAAATATCAGAACTTCAATCAAAAATAGACGGGTTTGTTTTTCCGGTAAAAGAATATTTGCATTATCATCATCAGTACAAAGAAGGATGGTTTCAGGCTATAAATACGGAGATTGCATTACCTCATAAAGAAAAATTAGAATTGTTAGAAGGATGCGAAAACTTATCTGAAGAACATTTAGGCAAAATGAATTTAGTCGATCCAGATTTTCAACATTTGGTCTATTCTAAAAACTAAAATTATGAAAAGTACATTACTCAATATATGTATATTATTGACAATTTTCGTTTCCTGCAAAAAAGATTCAGACACAGTAGACAGTAGTAATAAAGGGACTGTGACTAAAAATGCTATTTCAGAAAATTACAACATCAGTATTTTGGTAGATTTATCAGACCGAATAAGCATTAAAAAAAATCCTAATCCTACAATGGAGTTTTATCAAAGAGATCTAGGATATATTAAATCGCTTTCAGAAGCTTTTACCGACCATTTAAAGGCAAAGAGAATTAGGCAAATGGATGATAAAATGCAATTATTTTTTAATCCTGAACCACTAAATCCAACTATCAATTCAATTTCGCAAAAGTTAAAGATTAAGATTGATAAAAATAATGCCTCAAAAGATCTATTGAATTCTATAAACGCTAATTACGCGTCGCAAAGCTCAAAAATATATGAATCTGCAATTAAAGATGATAAATATATTGGTTCTGATATTTGGAATTTTTTCGACAGCAAAGTTCAAGATCAATGTATAGATGACGGCTACAGAAATATTTTGGTTATTTTAACAGACGGTTACATGTTTTATGAAGGAGCACAAATAAAAGACGGTAACTTATCCAGTTACTTAACGCCAGCATTAATCAAACAAAATGGTCTAAATAACAACGATTGGGAGCAAAAATTCAAAGACAATAACTTTGGTTTTATAAAAAGTAAAAATGATTTATCGAATCTCGAAGTTTTGGTATTAGGAATAAATCCGGGCAAGAATAATCCGTACGAAGAAAAAGTTATTAATGCATATTGGACAAAATGGCTTTCTGATATGAAAATTAAACATTTCGAAATTAAAAATGCTGATTTACCATCTAATATGGATAAAATTATAAAAGATTTTATTCTAAAATAAGCCTCATTTTTAGGATAAAGAAGATTAAAGAGGATTTTGTGATCCTCTTTTTTGCATTTATAAAAAACTTCTGTCAAAATTAAACCTTATTACGGATTTCCATAAAATACAGATTCTCATTGGTTCTACATTTGGATAAATAAATTAAACTAAAACCTATGGAAATTAATATTCAACTTAAATCACTAGCTGATAAAATTAATCAGTTAAAAAGCAGAATTGAAACAGAAGAGTCAACCAAACACGCTTTTGTACTGCCTTTTATACATGTATTGGGTTATGATGCATTTAATCCGCTTGAAGTGGTTCCGGAATTTACTGCAGATCTTGGCCTTAAAAAAGGTGAAAAAGTAGACTACGCCATTTTTCAAAATGGAGAGCCTATTATAATTGTAGAATGCAAAAGCTGGAAAGAAAAACTAACCATACACAACTCGCAATTATTTCGTTATTTTCATGTTACCAAAACACGATTTGCACTTTTAACAAACGGAATTAATTATCAGTTTTTTACCGATTTAGACGATCAAAACAAAATGGACGAGAAACCATTTTTAGAATTTGACATCTGTAATTTAAAGGAAAATACAATCAACGAAATTGCAAAGTTTCATAAAGCCAATTTCGACGTCAATAATATTGTGAGTAATGCAAGCTCACTAAAATACATTAAGGAAATAAAAAAGCAGATTAATGCTGAATTAGAAAGTCCTTCTAATGATTTTACAAAGCTGTTTGCCAATAAGGTTTATTCTGGCAGGCTTACTGAAAAAGTAGTAGATGAATTTAAAGATTTGGTTCAAAAATCTGTCAGTCAATACATCAACGATAAAATTAATGACCGACTAAATGCAGCTTTAACAAAAGAAACATTAAAACAGCAAGACGAAGAAATTGTTATTGTTGAGGATGATAATAAAGTTAATACAACAGAAGAAGAATTGGACGGTTACAGAATAGTCGTTGCCATTTTGCGCAGAAAGCTACCTACAAGCCGAATCGTACATCGGGACACACAATCGTATTTTGGAATTTTACTCGACGATAACAATCGTAAACCTTTATGCAGACTGCACCTTAATGGAAGTAAAAAATACATAAGCTTATTCAATGTTAATAAAACAGAAAACAAATCCTCTATTGCGACAATTGACGATATCTATCAATTTGAAAAAGAGTTATTAGAAACTGCTGCACTTTACGAAACCGAATAAAACAGTATATATACGCATTTTTTTCAAAGCGATTCTAATTAGATTTACCACATTCTAAAAAATTCGACTTACCAATATAATCATGCACAAGCCTATGCAAAAAAACTACCTCATCATAATTTTACTGTTTTTATTTCTTTCCTGCAAAAAAACTGCTACTCCCCCAGCACTGCAAATTAATACCCTGTATAAAGAAGTAATTCAAGCAGACGATCGCAAAACGATCACGCCGGAAGAAGCCAAAACTTATCATATTAATACAACGTATCAATACGAATACAGAACCGGAAACCCGGGACATTATGAGTTCAATTATGATGTGACAGGAATTAGCATCACGGGCGATTCGGTCTGCGGAAACATCAATGTATGCGGAAAATATGGCACCGGAATTTTAACCTGCGATACCATTGCGGAATTCGATGTCAATACCGAGTGGATTTCATACGGAAAACTAAAAGCTACCGACACAAAAGGAAATGAATACCATTTAATTGTAAAATAATCTTAATGAAATATATTTTGCCATTACTTTTTATTTTTTTGACTTCTTTTCATCTGCCAGAAACCAATGTGTTTATTTGCGGACCCAGAGGTGCAAAAAAATACCACTACAATGAAAATTGCCGTGGTTTAGTATCTTGTAGCCACGGAACGGTAAAGACGTCTTTAAAACAAGCACAAGGTTACGGCTTGACACTTTGCGGATGGGAAGATTAAAACAATTCTTAATTAAACATTTAATCATTTGATAATAATCACTTTACAGTAAATTCACATTAGTTTTATTAATTTGAATAAAACTAAATGTCATGAAATTCTTCCATCTAAATTTTTTGGTTTCATTCAAAGAATGGCTTTTTTTGAGAGCTATGCAATCGTCTTTCCTTCATTAATAAAATCGCTTGCATAAAGGAAACCAACGCTGAATGAATAAAGTTGAAAACTCATTTTTGAACAAAAACCAATTTGGTGAAGATTTCTTGTGGGGTGTTTCTACCGCCGCTTTCCAAATTGAAGGAGCACATGATGCGGATGGCAAAGGAGCTTCTATCTGGGATGTTTTTACAACCCAAAAAGGAAAAATCAAAAACGGTCACCATGCCTTAACGGCCTGTGATTTTTATAATTCCTATCAGGACGATATCCATTTAATTCAGGAATTAAATATTCCGAATTTTAGATTTTCGATCAGTTGGCCCAGAATTATGCCAAGTGGAATTCATCCTGTAAATCAAGCCGGAATTGACTACTACAATACAATCATCGACTCTTTATTAGAAAAGAAAATCGAACCCTGGGTCACTCTCTACCATTGGGACTTACCACAGGCGCTCGAACTAAAAGGCGGCTGGACCAACCGCGAATCTGTTTCGTGGTTTTCAGAGTATGTGGCCGTTTGCGCACAACATTTTGGCGATCGTGTCAAAAACTGGATCATCATCAACGAACCTTCTGTATTTACCGGAGCCGGTTATTTTCTGGGCATTCATGCACCGGGCAAAAAAGGAATTAGCAATTACCTTAAAGCCATGCATCACGTAACTTTGTCTACTACTGCAGGAGCTAAAATAGTACGGAACAAAATTCCGGATGCTAATATTGGCACTACATTTTCGTGCACGCACATTGAGCCTGCTACACAAAGCGCCAAAGATGTCGAAGCGGCAAAACGTGTTGATACTTTACTCAACAGAACTTTTATCGAACCCATTCTGGGATTAGGATATCCTCAAAAGGACCTTCCGGTATTAAAAAAACTCAACAGCTATATTCTCAATGACGATTTAAACAATCTCCACTTCGATTTTGACTTTATAGGCCTGCAATGTTACACACGCGAAGTGGTAAAAGCAGCAATGCTTATTCCGTATATTGGTGCCGAATTGGTAAGTGCCGAAAAAAGAAAAGTGATCTCGACAGAAATGGGTTGGGAAGTATATCCTCCGGCACTTTACCACGTGCTCAAAAAATTCAACGAATACAAAGGCATTAAAAAGATAATTATCACAGAGAATGGTGCGGCTTTCGCCGATACGGTAACCAACGGAAAAGTGTTCGACATCAAACGAACACATTATATTCAGGATCATTTAGAGCAGATTCTAAAAGCTAAAAAAGATGGTCTTAATGTCGAAGGTTATTTTGTATGGAGTTTGACTGATAACTTTGAATGGGCCGAAGGTTATAACGCCAGATTTGGCTTAATTCACATTGATTTTGAAACGCAAAAGCGAACCATTAAAAATTCGGGATTGTGGTTTAAAGACTTTTTATCTTAGAAGTATTTGCCTCCATGATTTAGTATATTATAAATGCTTTTAAGCTGCCTTTTTATTGCCCTTAAATGCAATTTACAATTGAATAAATTGTACCAAAAAAAATCAATTATTTAAGCGAAAAAGTCGTTATTTCATTGATATTTATTAGGTTAATCCATCTTTTTTTCTTATCTTTAAGGTATAAATAACAGATATTATATGCCAAAAAACAAACTATTTTCACGCCCTGCTTTCTCTTTAAAAAACTATTTCCTTTTGCATTTTATTCTTCAAAATGCTTTTCCTTTTCAGTTAGAAATTATGCTCTCTTATCTTTCTTCCACAAAAAAGATAAACTTCAAGAACACTCCCAAGCGATCATTTCAATTAGCTTTCTAATTATGTCGCAGAATCTCTTCTGATTTATTTTAAGAATTAGGTTCGTGAAACTCCAAAAGATTTCCTTTTTCAGGATCTTCTTTCAACTCTACATTTTTATTTTCCAATCCCGTTAACCTTAATCTCTCTTTATTGATTACTCCAATAGTGCATTTTTTATCTTTTTTAAGATTCCAGGACAACCTTTTCAGGATTTTTTGCCTCTATATAATAAAGGCAGGGTCAGTTTTATATTCTAATAATACGTTCTAACAAACCTTAATTTAACCATGTATTTTATTTTGTTTTAAGGAATTTTCGGGAATCTCGGGAAAACGCGGGAATTCTGGGAATCTCTTATCAACAAAGGCCTCAAAGCGCCTTTCCTTTGCCAAAGAAATTAGTTCAGGCTTCATCTTCAAAATAAGAGAAACAAAAACTATTTCAAATTAATAGTGTAGAAAACCTTAAGACAGAGTTTATTCGGGAAGTATAAATAAAGTCTTAAAGTTCTACACGAGTTACTTCCCAAAAACCAATTTGGTATCGCTACAAATTAGCTTCGGATCAACTCCGAACGGCCATACCCATGTCTAATTTTAAATCTAAATCAAATGAAAAAAATATTACTTTTGAGCGCTATTGCGTTATTGTTTACTTTATTTTCCTGCACTGCTGACGAGTATGAAACTCCTGCAAAAAAGGAAATAGAAAAAGCTGTTAATCCAGCAAACACAACCTATGCTGATGGTCCTGGTGATGGCGTTGGTGGTGGAACAATACCACCGCCTCCAGAAGAGGAAAACCACTAAAATATTTTTAGTATGCAGTTAATTACTATTTTCGGGGAAAGTAAATTACATTTTTACTTTCCTCTTTTTTTTTTTTAAAAATACTGATTTTCATGGTGATGGCGATATGCAAAACCCACCACAATCAACTGAATAAATTTATACTTTTAGTATCTAATTAATTACTATTTTCGGGGAAAGTAAATTTGTATGTTACGGTCCCCGTTTTTTTATTTCATTATAATTCTTTTTCTTTTTTCTTGTCAGAAAAAAAAAACTGTCACTATCAATGTCGAACCTATCCGCAAAGAGGCGCGTAGCTTAAGAGACAAGGGGATTTCAAATTATGGAAAGCAAAATTTCAATGCTGCTTTTTATGAATTTAATAAGGCAAAAAAACTTTATGAAACTATAAAAGACAGTGCTAATATTGGATACATACTCATTCAAATAGGATCAATTCAACAATTTAATGGAGATTACTACGGGAGTAAAGAAACACTCACTGAGGCATTATCTTATGTCAAAAAAAACAGTAGCTATACAGCTGCCATAAATACTACACTTGGTGTTGCAGACAAAGAACTTTCTCTTTACAATGATGCGATTCTTTATTATAAAGAAGCAGCGAAAGATTTTACAGATCCAATAGCAAAGCAAATACCCTTAGGCAATATTGCCCCGATTTTTATCCAACAAAAAAAATATAATAAGGCCATTATTCTACTAGAATCACTTCTAAGCAAAAAACTTTTAGAAGATAAATCAAAAGCGTCTATTAAAGCCAGATTACAAGACAATTTAGGTTACGCATATTTTAAAAACGAAATCGATAAAAAAGGACTAGCTTTAATGAATGAAGCGCTCCAGACAAGAAATCAAATTAAAGACACTTATGGAAGCATTGAAAGTTACCTTCACCTTGCCGATTATTATGCTAATAAAGACCTTCAAAAATCAGATACAAATGCTCTTGCTGCTTATAATACAGCTACAAAACTAAACAGTGTTGATGAAAGACTGGAAGCGTTGCAAATTTTAATTTCGAATAATAATGATAGTAATCACGCTAAATATGTACAAAAATATTTTACGCTAAACGACAGTATTATTAAGGTTAGAAATAACTTTAAAAATAAATTTGCTAAAATTAAATATGATGCTAAAAAAGAAAAAGACGAAAACGCAAAACTCCGTTTAGAAAAAGCAGAAAACCTTTTATCACTTCAAAGAGCCAAATACCTACGAATTGTATTTGCACTTGTCCTTGTTTTTTTAATGATTTTAATTTCGATTTTAATTCGCTATTTTAAAAATAAAAATAAGGCCATAGAATTTAAAACTTCCTACAATACCGAAACCAGAATTGCAAAAAAAATCCACGACGAATTGGCCAACGATGTCTATCAGGTCATTGCTTTTGCAGAATCTCAGCCTTTGTCTACGGAAAGTACCAAAGAGAACCTATTGCAAAAATTAGATGATATTTACGGGCGTGTGAGAGGAATTTCTAAAGAAAACAATCGAATTGATACGGGTGTAGATTTTACCAACAGCATAAAAGAAATGCTTTCGGCGTATAACACCAGGGAAAGAAATATTATTGTTAACCATTTAGAAACGATAGACTGGGAAATTATTGACGATGTCAAGAAGATTACCATAAGCCGCGTTCTACAGGAATTAATGGTCAATATGAAAAAACACAGTATGGCCAATTTAGTTCTGATTAAATTTGAAAATGATCCCAAACTAATCCTCATAAATTATACGGATAATGGTAAAGGCCTGGAAAAAAGCAAGATTGTAAAAAATGGTCTCTCTAACATGGAAAGCCGTCTTTTGGCAATAAAGGGGACTATAGAATTTGACACAGAACCAGATAAAGGTTTTAAAGCGAAAATAGTTATTCCTAAGTAATTGAAAGTTTTAATGAAAAATAAATTCTCGCTGTTGTTTTAAAACTCCAATATGAATTTTACCATTTTTTTTTAAATAAGCACTTACTATTACATATTTTTCCATCGGATAATTTACATCATAAGTAAAAACCGTATCCTTTACTTTTATCTTTAATTGATGTTTTCCCTCTCCAGATACTGATACTTTAGTAGTTTCATAAGAAGGTATCACATCTGATGTTTTTAAATTTATTTCATTAGATTTCTCATTATCCATAAAAACCTCCAATTTTAAGTTGTTAAGTTTTACATCTGTTGGCTGTTCAAAAGAAACGACAAAATTATTCGTGCAGCTCCAATTCAAAAAGATAATCAATACCACAGCAATCTTTTTCATAACAGTTTATATTTTAAATCTTTAGCATTATAAATATAATTATTTTAATTATACTTATCTATCAAAAACAAAAAAGCCTTTCAGAACTTTACTTCCGAAAGGCTTTTTCTCTACAAATTAACAGGCAATATTGTTTTGAAGTTTAATAAAGCTAACACGTTCTAAAACGGGTTAGTTTTCTGCTATTATTTCCATCCGCCGCCCAAGTCTCTGTAAACGTGAACTGCAGCATTCAATTGTTCTTTTTTAGTATCGACCAATTCCAGTTTTGCTTCTAGGGCATCTCTTTGTGTCATCAATACTTCAAAATAATCTACTCTTGCCGATTTAAACAAATCATTAGAAACATCTATCGAAGTGTTTAAGGCATCTACTTGTTGTGATTTTAAATCGTAACCTTTCTGTAAATTTTCAATTTTAGAAAGTTGGTTTGAAACTTCTAAATAAGCATTTAAAACCGTACGATCATAATTGTACAATGCCTGAAGCTGTCTCGCATTGGCACTTGCAAATTCTGCCTTAATCGCATTTCTGTTAATTAAGGGTGCCGCAAGGTCTCCGGCTAAAGAATATAAAATAGATTCCGGAAATGTAAACAAATAAGAAGGTTTAAAAGCCTGTACTCCTATTGCAGCCGAAATATCCAATGATGGATAAAATTCTGCACGTGCTACTTTAACATCTAATTTCGCAGCTACCAATTCCAGCTCTGCTTGTTTAACATCCGGACGATTCGCCAACAATTGAGATGGAATTCCTGAACTAACCGCAGCTGGCAGTAAACTTAAAAAGTTGTTGCTATTGGTTCTTTTGATTTCCTGCGGATAGCGTCCTAACAAGAAATTGATTTTGTTCTCTGTCTCTTTAATTTGCTGTAAAATTCCAAACTCCAGACTTTTTGACGTTAAAACCTCAGCCTGAAATTTCTGCACACCCAATTCTGTTGCTCTCGCGGCTTGTTTCTGAATTTTAACAATTTCCAAAGCATTACTTTGTAATTTGATGGTTTCCTTCACGATATCCAACTGGTTGTCTAAGGCCAGTAATTCATAGTAAGAATCGGCAACTTCTGCAATAAGGTTGGTGATCACGAAGTTTTTTCCTTCCACAGTTGCTAAATATCGGTTTAAAGTCGCTTTTTTAGAATTACGAAGTTTTTTCCAGATATCAACTTCCCAATTTGCATAAGCCGAAATGGTAAAATCTCCCAACGGATCCGGCGTTTCTACTCCTGGTTTAATTTCTGTAGACGCATCACCTGCACCCTGACTTGTGTATCGTCCTACCTTTTCTACTCCCGCTCCGGCACGAACACCAACAGTTGGTAATAAAAGTCCTTTTTTTACACGAATATCATTTTTTGCAATTTCAATTTCCTGCAGCGTAATGTTGAGTTCCTGGTTGTTTTTTAGCGCAACATCGATCAAATCAACCAAATTTTGATCTTTAAAATAATCTTTCCACGTTAAGGCTGCGGTATTGTTTGAATCCTGAGTTGGAGCTGTGGCGCTAAATGCCTCAGGAACTGGCGTGCTTGTTGTAATAGCTGCCTCAGGTGCAGGGGCTTTACACCCTGCTACCGTAAGGCAAATACTTAATGCAATACCATATTGATAAGTTTTGAATTTATACATGATTGTTGTCAATTTCTTCTGTTAATGGATTTTCTTCTTCATGTTTTACCAGTTTGTGTTTCTCGGCAATTGTAGCAAAAATGAAATACAAGCCCGGAATCACAAACACTCCGCAAATAGTACCAATAAGCATACCTCCGGCGGCAGCGGTTCCAATGGTTCTGTTACCAATTTTACCAGGACCCGTTGCAAAAGCAAGCGGTAATAATCCGGCAATAAAAGCAAACGAGGTCATTAAAATAGGACGGAACCTTGCTTTTGCGCCTTCCATCGCAGCTTCAAGAACTGTTCTGCCTGCAGCATGTCTCTGGATGGCAAACTCTACGATTAATACCGCATTTTTACCCAATAAACCAATAAGCATTACCATGGCAACCTGAGCATAAATATTGTTTTCTAATCCTACAACTTTCAACAATAGGAAAGCTCCGAAGATACCGGCTGGCAATGAAAGAATTACAGACAATGGCAGAATAAAACTTTCGTACTGAGCGGCCAAAACCAAATACACAAATCCTAAACAGATTAGGAATACCCAAATGGCCTGATTTCCCTGTGCCACCTCATCGGCAGAAATACCTGCCCAGTCAATGTCATAACCTCTGGGTAATTTTTTGGCAGCAACTTCCTGAATTACTTTGATGGCCGTACCAGAACTATATCCCGGAGCTGCACCACCACTAATTTCTGTAGAAGTGTACATATTATGTCTTGTAATTTCAGATAATCCGTATACTTTTTCTAATTTCATAAAAGCAGAAAAAGGCACCATTTCGTCACGATTATTTTTTACATACAATTTTAAAATATCATCTGGCTGTGCACGATACTCCGGCGCGGCCTGAACAATTACTTTATAGTTGATTCCGTATTTAATAAAACTAATTTCATAGTTACTTCCCACAAGAGTTGACAACGTGTTCATAGCGTTTTCGATAGAAACCCCTTTTTGCTGTGCCAAATCATTGTCTACTTTCATCATGTACTGAGGGAAACTCGCACTAAAGAAACTAAAGACGTTTGAAAGTTCCGGACGTTTGTTCAATTCTTCAACAAACTCTTTATTGACTGCTTCCAGTTTTTTGAAATCGCTAGAACCGGTTTTATCCAGCAAACGAAGCTCAAATCCTCCTGCTGCTCCATATCCGGGAACTGCCGGCGGTTGGAAAAACTCGATGTTTGCACCCGGAATATCTTTCGATTTCTCTTCCAGCTCTGTCATGATTTCCTGAACAGATTGCTTACGATTGTTCCAGTCTTCTAAATTGACTAAACAAGTTCCTGCATTAGATCCTGTACCTTCTGTCAGAATTTCGTAACCTGCCAATGAAGAAACCGATTTTACGCCTTCTACACTTTCAGCTATTTTTTGCAATTTTTCCGCCACATTATTGGTTCTCTCCAGTGATGAACCCGGAGGCGTCTGAATAATAGCATAAAACATTCCCTGATCTTCATTCGGGATAAATCCGGAAGGAACTGTGCTGCTAATCAACCAGGTTCCGGCACAAAATCCTAAAAGCGCGATAATAGTTACGGCTCTTCTGTTTACAATTTTAGCCAATACATTTTGGTATTTGCCTTGTGCAAGATTAAACTTGTTGTTAAATCCGTCAATAAATCGGTTTACAGGTGTTTTCTTTTTTGGTGCAGCATGATTGTTTTTTAACATCATCGCACAAAGTGCCGGAGTTAATGTCAAGGCTACAATACCAGAAAGAATAATTGCCGTTGCCATTGTAATCGAGAACTGTCTGTAGAAAACTCCCACAGGACCAGACATAAACGCAACCGGAATAAATACTGCCGCCATTAAAAATGTAATTGCTACAATGGCCCCCGCAATTTCATGCATGGCTTTTTTAGTGGCTTTAAACGGCGAGAGATGTTCCTCTTCCATCTTGGCGTGCACGGCTTCAATAACTACAATTGCATCATCGACGACGACTCCAATGGCCAAAACCAATGCGAAAAGCGTGATGAGGTTCAATGAAATATCAAAGAAGGTCATGAATATAAACGTTCCAACTAACGAAACGGGTACCGCAATAGCCGGAATAACCGTTGAGCGCCAGTCTCCTAAGAAAAGAAATACAACCAATCCTACCAAAATAAAAGCTTCAATTAAAGTGTGAATTACTTTTTCTATCGAGGCATCTAAGAATTTAGAAACGTCATACGAAATTTCATAATTCATTGCTTTTGGAAATTTTTGTTTGATTTTTTCCAGTTTGGCTTTTACATCTTCGATAACCTGATTGGCATTAGATCCAAAAGATTGTTTCAATACAATCGCTGCAGATGGTTTTCCGTTTAAGTTCGAATAAATATCATACATCGAACTTCCAAATTCTACTTTTGCAATATCTTTCAAACGCAAAAGTTCTCCGTTGCTGTTTGATCGTACTACAATATTTTCATACTGTTCTTTAGTGGTAAAACGGCCTGAGTATTTCAATACATACTCAAATGCCTGAGAACGTTTTCCCGAGCTTTCTCCCGTTTTACCCGGAGAAGCTTCTAAACTTTGACTGGATAAGGCTTCCATAACCTCATCTGCAGAAATTTTATACGCCAGCATACGATCAGGTTTAAGCCAGATACGCATTGCATATTCACGTGTTCCCAAAATATCTCCGGAACCTACACCATTTACCCTTTTTAATTCAGAAAGTACGTTGATATCGGCATAGTTGTACAAGAACTTCATGTCGGTATTTTTGTCTGTACTGTAAAGATTGACATACATCAACATACTCGGAACTTCGCGGGTAATCTTTACACCTTCTCTAACTACCAACGGAGGTAGTTTATTGGTTACAGAAGCCACACGGTTTTGAACATTAATCGCGGCCTGATTAGGATCTGTACCTAAGTTAAACACAACCTGAATACTTGCTTCACCATCATTTCCGGCATCAGAAGTCATATATTTCATTCCCGGAACACCATTTAGGGCTCTTTCCAGAGGAATAACAACCGATTTGATCATAAGCTCTCCATTCGATCCAGGGTAATCTGCCGTTACGTTTACCATTGGAGGCGAGATAGAAGGAAACTGTGTTATAGGCAAATTCAGTACCGACAATACTCCTAAAAAGACAATTATCAGCGATATTACAATCGACAGAACGGGTCTTTGTATAAATTTATTAAACATTTATTTTTATATTTTAATGATTAAAAAGGATTTGAAATTGTTTCAGGTTTCAAGTTTCAGGTTTCATTTGAACTAAAAATTGCCACTGAATGCTGAAAACTGTCACTGAACACTTTTCTATTCCGCTTTTACTCGCAAATTGTTAATTACCTTTTGAGGAGCCAGGAATTCGTATTTAATTTTGTCATTCTCTTTTACCTTCTGAACTCCTTCCAGCAAAATTTTATCATTTTCAGTAAGTCCGCTTTGAATCACGTACAAGTCAGGAATCTCACCTGTAATCGTAATTTCTTTTGAGCTCACTTTATTGTTTTTATCGACCAGGAATACATATTTTTTATCCTGAATTTCGTAAGTCGCTTTTTGTGGAATTACAATAGCATTTTTAAGCGGCACCATCATTTGAACTTGTCCCGTTTCACCATTTCTCAAGAGTTTTGCAGAATTGGGGAATCTTGCTCTAAAAGCTATATTTCCGGTTTCGTTGTTGAACTCACTTTCTATAACTTCAACATTACCTTTTTCTTTAAAAATATCACCGTTGGCCAAAACTAAATTGACTTTGTTTTCGGCACGGTCTTTTACATCTGTCTGGTATTGCAAATATTCCGGTTCAGAGACATTGAAATAAGCAAACATCTGACTGTTGTCTGAAAGACTGGTCAATAATTCGCCCTCATCGATAAGGCTTCCTAATTTTAATGGAATTCTGTCGATAGTTCCGTCAAACGGCGCTCTGATTTCGGTAAAAGATAAATGCAATTTTGCCAGTGCAACTTCTGCTCTTGCAGATTGTAATTTTGCCTGAGCTACACTTAATTCGTTTTTGGAAACGATATTTTTATCGGCCAGTAATTTTGAATTTTGTAATTCAATTTCAACAGATTTTTGTTCAGCCTGTGCTTTAAGCAATTCTGCCTGATACATGTTTGGCATAATTTTAAAAAGCAACTGCCCTTTTTTTACAAACTGACCTTCATCTACATAAATGTCTTGTAAAAACCCTTTTTCCTGGGCGCGGATCTCGATATTTCGGACAGATTTAATCTGCGAAACATATTCTTTGGTAAATGAAGTGTCAATTCTTACCGGATTTGTAACCGTGAATTTCTCTACTTCTTCTTTTTCTTCTTTTTTAGATGTACAGCTGGTAAGGCACACTAGGGCAATCAAGCCCGTGAACACGATAAATTTTTTCATGATTTAGTTTGAAAATTAAGCGATTGAATGCTTGGAATGAAATTCCTTTTAGATGATAAAAAACATCAGTGAGCCTCAGTTAGAACTTAACTTTCATATAAGCGGAAGTAAAAAATATACATCTACAAGATATTCAGATTACAACTTAGGCAACCGATGTATATTGTAAAATCAAATTCTTAATACTCGTTGAGTAATATAGATAGGATTTGAATGGCCAAAGTTTGGCACGAAGATTTTAAAACGATTGAAATCATTTACAGCATTCTGATTTGAGAATGTCAGGTACCAGCTATCAAGTAAACTGTAATTGGCTGTAAAAAATTTGTTCGATAAATCTAAAAGATCATCACTTCCAAGATATTCTTCTTCAGAATCAATATCGGCGGCATCTTCAATTATAGAAGAACCCTGATCCTGATTGGTGAATTTTACCCTGTGCTTTTTCTCCAGATTATGGTGATGAAAGTTTTTTGGAGTACCTGCATTAAGATATTGGCCTCCGCCGAGCAGAAGCAAATTCGTGAATACTAAAAATACTATTAACTTTCTCATTTGGGTGCGAAAGTAAGCAAAGTATCGAAACAAAAAAATATTTTTTAATAAGCTTTAACATTTAAAAAAAGCGAAAACGTTTTCATTGTTTTATTAGATAAGCTTTGTAATAAAATAATGTCATTTTTTGTTTAAAAATCATAAAATTATGGTTTCTGATTAACTACCCTCTAACTTTTGCTTAACTATCGGCAAAAAACAATCAAAATCGCAATGATTTGATCCTGTAGACTTTATTCTTTAAATGGACGATTCTTTTTACAGTAGAATTTCCATTATAGTAAATTCTTGTTTTGATTTTATAAAAGTCTGATGCGTATCTTTCATTCCAAATTTCTCATAAAACCGTTTTTTATTGGTTCGGGCATTACACCAAACTCTTCTACAATTTTTTTCTTTTGCCAGACTCAAGATGTAATGCAAAAGAGCCGAAGCAATTCCCTGACCCTGAAACTGTTCTAATGTCGCCAGTTTTCTAAATTGCATTTCATCTTCAACAATAAAACAAGAAACAATAGCTACCAATTTATCGGGAACAAAAGCTCCAAAATGTAAACCTTTAGTATCTTCTTCCAGTTGAACATATTCAAATGGTTGACTGGGCCACATCACCTCGTGCCGAATCTGCCAGGTTTCTGAAGACTGAATTGCTTTAATTTCCATTCATTTCGTATTTTGTTATGCTTTAAATTTATACTATTTTATAATCTATCATACTACTATCAAAATAAAAAAAACAGGCACTTCGTTACCAAATAAATAAGATAAATCTTTCTTGTCTAATTATTAATTTTTATTTTTATGTAAACTAAAAACGAATTCAATCATGAAAAAATTTTTTATAGCCATCTTATTATGTATTAGTGCAAATGGTTTTGCACAATTGATACAGTTTGGACCTCAGTTCTCCTACAATATTACGTCGCCAATTACAGACGATTTTAGCTCTAAAAGTTCTGGCACCGGATATGGTGTTGCTGGATTTGCGCGAGTGAATTTGATGCTTTTTTACGGTCAGGGTGAGTTTGGATATGGAAAATCTAAATTTAGTGTCTCCCAAACCGGAATTGGAGAAACTGAATATGAGCTTGCAGGAACTGATGCCACTTTGCTAGTAGGTTTTAAAATTATACCTCTTGGAAAACTCGGGAATGTTCGTGTTTTTGCAGGCTACAACTGGAAAAACTATTCTGATATTAAAGCCAATAACAGTTTAAATTTTATTGCTATTGAAAAGAACAACAGCAGTATTCTGGGTGGCGTTGGAGTCGATTTATGGAAACTTACCGTAGATTACAGATATTTGGCCGGAATTACAGATCTGGATCCTTCTGGCAGAAAATTAAAGACAGGGATTTCGAATATTTCTGTCGGATACAAATTTTTATAAACAAAAAGAGAATCTGGTTAGATTCTCTTTTTTGTTATTGTACTTTAACATAAAAACGCTCTATGTTATTGCTTTCTATTTTTTGCACACCGTTGTCGTCTTTTTTGCCGACATTAATAACATGCAGTTCATTTGCTTTTTCGTTGATACTGCAGTTCCAAATTGTACCGTCTGACAAGATGATGTCAGAAAACAAAGCATCAGACACTTCAGTATTGTAGTAAATAAGGTTTTCAGATTTAATTAGCTTTTTTTCCTTTGTTTGTTTGTCTTCTTGATAAAACAAAATCTCATTTTGCTTTATGGTAATAAATTCATTGGTTTTTGTTTCTGTTTGAGCCTGACCTACGGCCCAGATAGGTTTGTCTCCAACCATTCTCCAGGTTCCGGTTGCCTGCGCTGAAATGCGCGCTCTCAAAACTGTTTTTAAAGTATCAATCTTTTTAATAGATTCCTGACCAATTTGTGTTTCAGGCTTAATCTTACAAGCAAAGTGAAATAAATCAAGTGCTTTTTTTAAATCTGCTTTTTTATAATAAGAGATTGCTAAATCATATCTGCTTTTTTGAAATGCAGTTTTCTGATCGTTTTGAGCGAATGTCTTAGAAACAAGCAATAAAACAATAAAAAGTAAAGCTTTTTTCATTAATTTGTTAGGTTTTATTTTTTGCAAACGTAGTTTTTTAAATCCTAAATTTTAATTTTTATGTCACTTTTTTCATCTCTTTAACAAGAAAGAAATTGACGAGAGCCAAAAAAAGGGAACCTGAAAAACTCAGATTCCCTTTTTTTACTGACATTAGCCTAATTTGATTGTAAAATTATGACCGTCAAATTTTATGATTATTTTACAGAGAAAGCATTATTTTTTGGAGTAGCATCTAAAAATATTCCGCCATCTACTTTTGCCTTAGCAATTCGTTTGCTGTTTTTTAAGGTAATCGTAGCCATTTTTAAATTATCCTGCCAAATAGCCGGGGTTTGGTGAATCGTTTCGGTTGTGTTGTCTGCATAAGTTAGGATAACATCAAACGGAATGGCAAAACCTCCAACATTTTCAACCGCAATTTTATTATTGGCAATTTCTTTAATAGAAAGATCAATATAATTATTGGTAAAAAACCAGTTATTAAAAAACCAATTTAAGTTTTTTCCAGACGCACTATTCATAGAATTAAAATAATCCCACGGAATAGGATGCTTTCCGTTCCAGTTCTCCATATAGGCATGCAAGGACTTTTTGAACAACTCATCGCCCAATAAATCTTTTAAGGCAAGATAAGACAAGGATGCTTTTCCGTATGAATTATTTCCGTATCCGGCATCTGAAACTTGTGTTGACATAGAAATTATCGGTTGGTCTTCCTCAGTAGATTTATCATTAATATAACGTTCTACTCTAAACTTTTTGTAGAATTGATCAGCAGCTTCTTTTCCGTGTTCTGCAATTCCTATCAAATATTCAAAAGTCGTAGCCCAGCCTTCATCCATAAAAGCATAGCGCGTTTCATTTATTCCCATATAAAAAGGAAAATAAGTATGTGCTACTTCATGATCCTGAACCAATTGAGCAAAAACAGGATCGCCCATTTGTGAGTCATTACACATCATCGGGTATTCCATATCGGCAAAGCCCTGAAAAGCAGTCATCTTAGAAAATGGGTATGGAATTCCAGGCCAGTTGTTAGAAAACCAATCCAGCGCGTATTGATTATTTTTAACCGAATTGACAAAATCAGTTCCTTTAATATCATAGGCCGCCTGCACACTGGCACGGCGATTTGTTTTTTTATCGACCAGGACACTGCTCGCATCCCACAAATAATGGTCGCTTAAACCAAAACATACGTCAGAAATATTTTTGGCTTCAAATTTCCAAACATTCCAGTCGTTTTGTTTTGTAACCAATCCGTTCTTTAACTCTTTTTCATTGGCGATGTGCAGCACTTCATCTGTAATATAAGATTTTTTTAAACGGGCAGAAAACTCGGGTTGTAAAACCTCATCCGGATTTAGAAGATCTCCCGTGGCATAAACCACATAATTTTTGGGTGCTTTTACAGAATAGGTATAATCATTAAAATCATTGTAAAATTCCTGACGATCTGTATGCGGTATTTTATCCCATTTGTTGTAATCATCAAAAACAGAAACACGCGGATAGCTGTAGGCCACAAAAAATGTCGTTTCGTCTATCTGACCTTCTCTCCCACTTTCCTTAGACAAAGGATAATTCCAGTCAATGTTGATGTTTGTTTTAGAATGCGGAAGAATGGGCTTGTTGACTTTAAAAGAACCTACCGTTCCCCAGCCTCTGCCATCTTCTTTATAAACATCATCGCCTACTTTCAATTTAGTGATAGTCAGTCCGCTACTTAAAAAATCTTCATTAACCAATCCGCTTCTTGGAGAATATGGTTTATGCAAATTATTGACAAACCTAATTACCAGATTCCTTAAAGTATCGTTACTATTGTTTTCATAGACAATATTCTCCGTTCCGGATACGATTTTTGTTTTGGCATCGACCGTGATTTCCATGGTATATTTTCCGTGGTTCTGCCAATAGTTTTTTCCGGGTTTACCATCCATCGATCGCGTACCATTAAGGTAGGCATCTTGTATATTTCTAGGCATGTAAAGCTCTTGGGCAAAACTGGTCTGCGCAAAAAACACCATCGCCAGGAGTAGTAATTGAAGAGATTTTTTTCTCATAATTCGGTTTTAGATTTGGTTGTTACTGTTGATATACTATTAGTGGATTTTTTTAAAGGAATGTTACACTTCTTTTCAAAATTCTAATTTTGTTATTGGTTATTGAACCACAAAGAATTACGCAAAGATCGCAAAGTTTATTATTTCTGCACTTTTCTTAATATGTAATATGCACCGGCGAAAAGTACCCTAAAGTTCCAAAGGAGTAAACTTTCAAAATCTAAAGCTTTAAAAACTTAGCGGTTCTTGAGATTAAAAAAGAAAAACTTGGCGTCTCATTTGCTTTTTTGATAAAACCTTAAATTCTTACAACCTCAGCACCTGAAAAAATTAGATAAAAAAAAACCGTCTTCTTCTGGCGAAAAAAGACGGTATCTACAATTAATATATAACCTTAATAACTACAAAATATAATCGGTATTAATGAAATTCGATTCTTTGCTGTTCAGCAATTCCTGCAAAATTTCATTATTGTAAGCGATATCTTTTGAAGCTACGAACGTACGAATAGAGAAAGAACGCAAAGCATCTGGAATACTTAAAGTTCCAACTGCAGAATCTTTACGACCTGTAAAAGGAAAAGCATCCGGACCTCTCTGGCAAGAACTGTTGAGGTTTACTCTGCAAACTAAATTTACCAACGCATCAATAAGAGGCGCCAGGGTTTTAATATCTTTTCCGAACAAACTCACCTGTTGTCCGTAGTTAGATTCTGCCATATCTTCCAGCGGTTCATTAATATCATTAAAAGAAATGATAGGCACTACTGGTCCAAATTGTTCTTCATGATAAACCCTCATTTCTTTATTTACAGGATATAAAACAGCCGGAAAAATATAATTCTCCGTATGTTTTCCGCCTTTTTCGTTCAATATCTTTGCTCCTTTACTCGTTGCATCATCAATTAACCCCTGAATATAATTTGGTTTATCCGTTTCCGGAAGTGGTGTCAGAGAAGCGCCCTGATCCCACGGATTTCCAAAAACCAAACCATCTACTTTTTCTGCAAAACGCTTGTTGAATTCCTCTGCGATAGATTCATGTACATATAAAGCTTTAAGTGCTGTACAACGTTGTCCGTTAAAAGATAAAGATCCTGCAATACACTCCTGAATGGCCAGATCTAAATCGGCATCTGGCAGAATTATCGCCGGATTTTTAGCTTCTAACCCTAAAATCAAACGCAATCTGTTTTTATTTGGATGCTGATCCTGCAAGGCAATCGCCGATTTACTATTTCCGATTAAAGCCAATACATCAATTTTTCCTGATTTCATGATTGGAGAAGCCACTTCGCGACCGCGCCCGTATACAATGTTGATCACCCCTTTTGGAAAACTGCTTCTAAAAGCTTCCAACAAGGGAGAAATACATAAAACACCATGCTTGGCAGGTTTAAAAATAACAGTATTCCCCATGATTATAGCCGGAATCAATAGAGAGAAAGTTTCATTAAGCGGATAATTATAAGGTCCAAGGCACAAAACAACACCCAGAGGTCCGCGACGAATCATCGCATTTACTCCCTGCACTTTTTCAAAATGCGAACTGCGTCCGTTCAATTCCTTATAACTGTCAATAGTATCCTGAATATATTCGACAGTTCTGTCAAATTCTTTTTGAGAATCTCCAAGGTTTTTTCCAATTTCCCACATCAAAAGTTTCACTACTTCTTCGCGAGTTTGTTTCATCTGTCTCACGAAGTTTTCCATACACTTTATACGGTCTACTACTTTCATGGTTGGCCATAAACCCTGGCCTTTATTATAAGCGGCATTGGCAGCCTCGACAACTTCTTCTGCTTCTTTTTCTGCCATGAACGGAATCGATCCTAATAAAGTGGGTGTGTATTTTTCTGTAGATGAAATAGTAGAGAAAACAGGTGTGGTTTGCCCTGTCCATTGTTTTAATTCTCCATTAACAAGATAAGTATCCTGATTGATAAGATCTGTTATTTGATACTGTTCTGGTATTAAACTCATAATTTGGTCTTTTGTAGTTTGGTTATTATTAGCATTTTAAAAAAGAAAAAGAGGCACTTTGCGCCTCTTTCTTTTATTATGGATTTACGGTATCGCCTTCCCAATCCAGGATTCCGCCAAGCAGGTTGTAAGCATTATTGATGCCCAGTTCATTCATGATCTGACATGCTTTTGCGCTTCTGGCTCCAGAACGGCAATACACATAGTAATTTTTATTTTTGTCCAATTCTTCGATCTCATAAATAAAACCCTGACCTTTATTGATATCAATGTTTTTAGCATTTTCAATATAGCCGTCATTAAATTCGTCTTCAGTTCTTACGTCCAGTATAACTGCATTCTCGTCAGCAGCAAGCTGATTAACCCAATCTTCTTGTGATAAATTCATAATATGTGTTTTTTGTAAAATTACGACGTTTCTATTAATTAAAAACGTGCCAAATGCGATTTCGATTATTATTCTCAGAAAACGTTTTAGAGAAACTATTATAATCAGTGAAAGACAAATTTACTTACTATTTTTAAAAATATAGTCTATAAAATCGATGGAAAACAGGTTTTTTGCATTTGCCTAAAATACATCTTAAAAATAGTTTTCTCACAATTAATAACGTTTCAATCTGCTATCTTTGTATAATATTATGTTTTTTAATCTTAATTTGATAAAAAAAAATACCACAATCCGAGCGATACCGAACAGGCCAGACAATTACACTAATTTCATGAATAAGCAATAATGAAGTTTTTTTGCCACAGATTAAATAATTTTAAAGATTCAAATTCGTAGAAAAATAAAAAAAATAAGTACTAAATATTGGTGCAATTGCTTCGACTATTCGCTTTAGTCGGGTTATGGCAAAAAAGAAACTCAATTCATGCAACATTCATTACAAAACATATTTCCAAATTTCTCCAGCGAGCTTATTGCTACTATTGAAGAAAACGGAAATCATCAGGATTTTGAAGCCGGAACTATTTTAATGCGTACCGGACAATACATTAAAAATACCGTTTTGATTACCAAAGGAAAGATCAAAATTTACCGTGAAGGCGAAGACGGCGGCGAATTTTTAATGTATTATCTGCAACCCGGGCAAGCCTGCGCGATTTCAATGATCTGTACCGCAAAAAGCGAAAAAAGCCAGATTATGGCCAAAGTAGTCGAAGATGTTTCGGTCATGATGATTCCGCTGCAAATGATGGACAAATGGATGATGGAACACCGTTCCTGGTACGAATTTGTTATTGAAACGTACCGAAGCCGCTTTGAAGAAGTATTGGAAGTGGTTGATAATATCGCTTTCCGTTCTATGGACGAGCGATTGGAGTTCTATTTAAAACGACATTCTGAAGCCTGTGGCTGTTCTGAAGTAAAACTTTCGCATCAGGAAATCGCAACCGAATTGAATACCTCCAGAGAAGTCGTCTCCAGATTACTCAAAAAAATGGAACAAAGAGGTTTGGTTAAACTCAACCGAAACCAAATTGAATTATTAAACACGAATTTCACGAATTAACACTAAGTTTTTTTTTCTAACCATTAAGAGATTAAGAAAAATTAAGATTAGCTGTTAATTATCTTCGTCAAAGATTAAGATAAAAAGTAAAACTTAATAGTCTTCATATCTTAATGGTAAAAAATATTTTTATGTTCATATTTACTTGTGTGATAAATGTTACTGTACATTTCTAATTAACAAAGCACCTTTGCATCAAAACAAATGCAATGGAATATTTAGGGTATTTTGCTTCAATCATTATCGGGATTTCGCTGGGCTTAATTGGCGGCGGCGGATCGATATTGACCATTCCAATTTTAGTGTATTTGTTTAAAGTAAATCCAGAGCAAGCTACATCTTATTCTTTATTTATTGTGGGTTTGACTGCTATGTTTGGGAGTTACAGCCATTATAAAATGGGAAATCTAAAAATCAAATCGGCCTTGTATTTTGCCATTCCGTCTGTGATTTCGATTTTGATCATTCGCGAAGTTATTTTTCCGCAGATTGCATCTACTTTATTTTCAATTGCTTCCTATTCTGTTTCAAAAGATTTTCTAATCATGATTATCTTTTCGGTATTAATGATTACGGCAGCAATTTCGATGATTCGAAAAAACCAACCCGAGATAAAGGGCGCCGAAACGAATTACATTCAATTAAGCATAATAGGTTTTGTTGTCGGAATCATCACGGGATTTCTTGGCGCCGGTGGCGGCTTCTTAATCATTCCTGCCCTGCTTTTTTTCGCCAAATTACCCATGAAACAAGCTGTTGGAACTTCGCTATTAATCATCTCAATAAATTCTTCAATAGGTTTTGCAGGTGACTTGTATATTGGAACTCCAATAAATTATCCGTTTTTATTAGGCATTTCGGCAATGGCACTCATGGGAATGATAATTGGAAGCCAGCTTTCTAAAAAAATCGACGGAACTAAACTGAAACCTATTTTTGGCTGGTTTGTTTTAGTTATGGGGTTTTATATTATTACGAAAGAGGTTTTGTTTTAGTTCACTTGTAGACGAAAACTAAAAAATCCGTTTATTCTTAAGAAGTAAACGAATCTTTATATTTTGGGCGTTACCTCCGGCCGGGCTATACGCTATATCTTTTTTGTGGCAGAAAAAGCCACAAAAAAGGATACCGCTCCTATCCCTAACGCAAACGTCGATAACTAGAAATTTTCGTTTTTACAATTTAAGATCGAAAGTACTAAGTGAGATTGCTTCGTTCCTCACAAAGACAATCTTTCTACAATTTACATTCTTAAAAAATATTTTAATGCTCCCCATACCCCACATCATCCATTTTCCCGCTAAAAACACGATACTGAATAATAAAATAAATAATCACCAGAAACAAAGCGACAAAAAACCAACTTAAACCAGCATTCAAACCATATTCTCCCGCAGCAGTATTATAAATCGTTAAGGACGGATTTACGTTATTGGTTGAAGGCAGCACATTCGGAAAAATAGAAACCGCTGTTGAGGCAAATCCGCCAAGCAAAAATAAAGTGGAGAAAATAAATCCCTGACCGTCTTTTTTAAACGAGCGAACTTTAAATAATCCGGCGATTCCAACAAAAGTCAGTATCGGAAAGAACCAGAGAATAGGATTTTCAACAAAATTATGAAACGGTTTTGGCTCAATAAAATGCCAGATTTGCAAGGAAATACAAACCAAAACGAGCAGCACAATATTTAAAATAAAAACCACCTTTTTAAGTTTGGGATTCAATGCCGAATTGGTTTTATAAATAATCCAGTTGGCACCGTGAATTGTTAGTGCTACAACGCTCACAATACCAAGAAAAAGTGTAAACCAGTCTATGATTCCCAATTCATTTGCCTGCGGGCTAAAAGTTGGGTTCCACAAAGGCAGAAAGAAATAATGCGCTTCCTGCGTTGAAACGCCGTTTTGCACCATTCCGAGATTAACGCCGCGAACAATATTTCCCAATGCAATCCCGAAGAAAAGTGCCAAGAGTAAACTCGCTATACCAAAAGCCTTATCCCAAATAGTTTCCCACATGGGGTGGTGAATTTGTCCGCGCATTTCTAACCCTATGGCACGAAAAATCAAAAGCCACAAAATCATAATCAGAGGCAGGTAAAAGCCACTGAAAGAAGAGGCATACAAAGTAGGAAAAGCAAAAAACAAAACTCCCCCGGCAGCGATCAGCCAAACTTCATTGGCATCCCAAAATGGGCCAATAGAACTTGTAATTGCTTTTTTATCTTTTTCTGTATCGGCAAAAAACAAATGAATAATTCCTGCTCCAAAATCATAACCGTCTAAAACGAGATAAACGGCCAGAATTCCCATTAAAACTACGTACCAAAAAAATTCCATACTTATATTTTTTCTGTTTCAAGTTCCACATGATGAGGTCCTTTATTGATAATTTTCCCGATTAAAAGTAAAAACAACATGCCGAGTAGAAGATACAAACCAATAAAACCCAGCAATGTAAATAAGGTATTTCCTGAAGAAACCGTTGGCGAAGCACCGGCAGAAGTTCGCATTAAATTATAAACCAGCCACGGCTGTCTTCCTAATTCGGCCGTGTACCAGCCCGTAGTATTCGCGATATACGGAAAAGGCATCATAAACATGAGCGACCACAAAATCCAGGTGGTCTGGTATAACTTCCCTCTAACTAGTTGAAAAAGCGCCAAAGCCATTAATCCGATAAAAATTGTTCCGAGTCCTACCATAATATGATACGCATAATACAATCCAGATATATTGGTAGGGTGCAAATCTTCTTTAAAATGGTCTAACCCTTTTATTTCCTGATTCCAGTTTCCGTAAGTCAGGAAACTCAAAATGTTAGGAACCGCAATTTTATTGTCGAGTTTTTTGTCTTTTACATCGGGTTGCCCAATTAACACAATTTCTGAACCTCTTTTCTCGGTATGAAAAATTCCTTCCATCGCGGCAAAAGTTACGGGTTGGTATTTTACGACATTTTTGGCCAGTAAATCTCCTGTGGGAACTGCAACGATAACACTCGAAATCAATCCGAAAATTACGCCAGTTTTAAGAAACAATCTCCCAAAGGCAACATTCTTCTGACTCAAAATATAAAAAGCGCCAATTCCGGCCACAACAAAAGAACTCGTTACCAAAGAGGCAGCCTGATTGTGCAGATAAGACGGCCAAAGCCACGGATTTAAAAACAAGGCCTTAAAATTTGTTAGTACAAACTTCCCGTTTTGAAGAATTTCATATCCCACCGGATTCTGCATCCAGGAGTGTGTCGCTATAATTAAATAACCGCTGGCCCAGGAACCAATCATGATGAGCACTCCGGTTACAAAATGCCATTTATGACCGAGGATTTTTTCTCCAAACAAAAAGATTCCAAGAAATGAAGATTCGAGAAAGAAGGAGAACATTCCTTCCATTGCCAGTGTCTGGCCAATAATTCCTCCTGTCAATTCAGAGAATTTTGCCCAGTTGGTTCCAAATTGAAACTCCATTGGAATTCCGGTTACAACGCCCATGGCAAAATTGAGGGCAAAAACCTTCATCCAGAAATGGGTGGCACTATTGTATTGTTCGTTTTTTGTTTTAAGATATTTCCATTTAAAGTATACGATGATCAACGAAAGACCCATTGTAAGCTGCGGAAAAAGATAATGAAAAGTAATGGTGAAGGCGAATTGCATTCGGTCATAAAAGAGCATTTCTTCCATAGAGTGGTATTGTTTTATGAAGTTCAACAAATTTACCCATTAAAACCCGAAATCACTGCCTTTAAAAAAAGTTTATCTGCTGGTATTTGTTAAACTTTTCAACAAAACATAGCCCGCTGCTTCAACCGCTGGAACTCATGCATAATCACCAAATGTTTCCCAAGGTTGAAACCGTGGGCTATTTTAATCATTTTTTTAAAATTCCTTTTGCAACGCTTTCATTAATCAACCCTTCTGCATAATTCCATAACGTTGTAGAACCTTCTTTTATCACACTCTTTTTTTCGTATACCTTGTCATACTTCACTCCAAACTCTTTCCAGGTTCCTCCGTTGTTCGACGTATTTTGCAACAAAGGTTCTAACCTGTCCATCGATCTTGCAAATTTGGCTTCATGGGTTTCACCCGCTTCAAATTCTTCCCAAATGGCAATCATTTCTTCGGCCTGCCTTTTCGGAAGCAAACCAAAAATACGGTTCGCTGCTACTCGTTCTTCATCTGTATTTAAATGATTTTTTACAGTATCGTATATAAAAACATCTCCGGCGTCGATTTCTACAATATCATGTATCAAAACCATTTTTACAACTTTTAAAACGTCAATTGGCACATTTGCATGTTCTGCTAAAACAATGGCCATCAATGCCAAATGCCAGCTGTGTTCAGCATCATTTTCATTTCTGTCGCTATTAAAAAGTTTTGTTTTTCGCTGAATGTATTTTACTTTATCGATTTCTTTTATAAAAGCAATTTGATCTAATAATTCTGTTGTGTTCATAATATTGAGTGTAGAGATGTAAAATTACGTAGATTTATTTTTTTATTTAGAATCCTTATCTAATTTAACTCTATAACCTAAAGGTTGAAATCCTCATATATTTTGCTCCACAACATAGCTTAAATGAGCTCGTATAATTTTGGCACAGTATACGCTTCTTCTTAATTACGTATCGCACTTATATGCTAAAACCTGTCACAGGTTTTTTTTGAAAAAATAAAATTTCTGTAACATTAGTCACCTATTTTAATAAAAAACAAAGTTACCTTTGTATCCCATCATTTTTCAATTAATATCATGAAAATAGAACAAATTTACACCGGATGCCTTGCGCAGGGTGCTTACTATATCACATCAAACGGAGAAGCGGCCATTATCGATCCGCTTAGGGAAATTCAGCCATATCTTGATCGTCTGCAGCGCGATAATGTTACGCTGAAATATATTTTTGAAACGCATTTTCACGCTGATTTTGTTTCCGGACATATCGATTTAAGCAAAGAAACCGGCGCACCAATTGTTTACGGACCCAACGCTACTTGCGAATTTGACTGCGTTTCTGCAAAAGACGGACAAGAATTTAAACTTGGAAATGTAACCATTAAAGCGTTACATACTCCCGGGCACACGATGGAAAGCACTACCTATTTATTGATTGATGCAGACGGAAAGGATCACGCTATTTTTTCTGGCGATACCTTATTTATAGGCGACGTTGGCCGTCCTGATCTAGCTCAAAAAGCGGCAGGAATGACACAGGACCAGTTGGCTGGCATCTTATTTCACTCTTTGAGAGATAAAATCATGACTTTGGCCGATGAGGTAATCGTGTATCCGGCACATGGCGCAGGAAGTGCTTGTGGAAAAAACATGAGTAAAGAGACCGTATCGACAATTGGAAATCAAAAAGCAACCAATTATGCTTTGCGAGCCAATATGACGGAAGCTGAATTTATTGCAGAAGTAACCGACGGATTATTGCCTCCTCCTGCCTATTTTAGTATGAATGTTGCGATGAATAAGCAAGGGTATGAAAGCTTTGAAACGGTTTTGCATAACGGAATGAAAGCTATAAAAGCAACAGAATTTGAGGCTGTAGCCGAAGAAACCGGAGCCTTGATTCTGGACACTCGCAAAAGCGGTGATTTTGCTAAAGGATTTATTCCGCAATCTATTAACATCGGAATCAACGGTGATTTTGCGCCGTGGGTTGGAACTTTGGTTGGAGATGTAAAGCAACCTATTATTTTAGTAACCGAAACTGGCCTGGAAGAAGAAACCGTTACGCGCTTAAGCCGTGTAGGTTTTGATTCGATTATCGGGCATCTTGAAGGAGGTTTTGAGGCTTGGGAAAAAGCGGGTTTTGAAATTGATACGGTAAACCGAATTTCGGCAGAACAATTTGCCAGTGAATTCGATATTGAAAAAGATCAAGTAATTGACATTCGAAAAGAAACAGAATACAGCGCAGAACATATAGATGAGGCTTACAACAAACCGTTGGCCTTTATAAACGAATGGGTAAAAGATATTAATCCAAACGAGCATTTTTATTTGCATTGTGCCGGTGGTTACCGCAGTATGATTGCGGCTTCTATTTTACAGGCACGCGGATTTAGAAATTTCAGCGAAGTTGATGGCGGTTTTGGAGCGATTGCCAAAACTGAAATTCCAAAATCTGATTTTGTTTGTCAGAGTAAAGTATTAAAATAAAGTTTCTGAGTTGCTAAGATTCTAAGGTTCTAAGATTTTTGACCTTAAACTTATTAACTCTTAACTTACAAAAATAAACGACAAAGATGCTAAACTTAGAAGCTTAGAATCTTATCAACTTAGAACCTTAAAAAACATGCTAGAAATTATAAAAGAACCTTGGCCTTGGTATATTGCAGGTCCGTTGATTGGGTTAACTGTTCCAATTCTTTTGATTATTGGAAATAAATCGTTTGGAATTAGTTCTTCTCTCCGCCACATTTGTGCGGCTTGTATTCCTGCAAATATTTCATTTTTTAAATACGACTGGAAAAAAGAAAGCTGGAATTTATTTTTCGTTTTCGGGATATTTTTAGGCGGTATTATTGCAGCTTATTTTTTATCGAACCCAAATGATGTTCAGATTACAGCGGAACTTTCGGAGCAATTATCTTCTTACGGAATCACAGATCATTCTGGTTTGGTTCCGGTGCAATTGTTTTCATGGGAAAGTTTGCTAACCCTGCGTGGATTTATTATGATTGTCGTGGGCGGATTTTTAGTTGGTTTTGGCACAAGATATGCGGGCGGCTGCACAAGCGGACACGCGATTATGGGAATTTCGAATTTACAATGGCCTTCGTTGGTTGCTACCATCTGTTTTATGGTTGGTGGTTTTATAATGTCGCTTTTAATTTTACCTTATATTCTTTCACTTTAAAATTTGAAAAATGAACCATTTAGAAAATAAAAACACAGATACTGAAGGAATCAACGCCAGCCAAATTAAAGACTCCGGATTTTCAAATTTTAAATATTTGGTAGTCGGAATTTTATTCGGAATCATATTTGTAAAAGCCGAGATTATTAGCTGGTTTCGTATTCAGGAAATGTTTCACCTGCAGTCTTTCTTTATGTATGGTGTAATTGGCAGCGCTGTTGTGGTTGGAATAATTTCTGTTCAGATCATTAAAAGATTCAATATCAAAACACTTCAGGGTGAGAAAATCGATATTCAGCCAAAGACTTTTAGTAAAGGACAAATTTATGGCGGATTATTATTCGGTTTTGGATGGGCGATTACAGGAGCTTGTCCGGGTCCGCTTTTTGCTCAAATTGGCACTGGTGCAACTGTAATCGTGGTTACTCTAGTAAGTGCTATTGCAGGAACTTGGTTTTATGGTTTTATAAAAGACAAATTACCTCATTAATACCTTAATATAGCTGGATTAACAATGAGCTTGACAGAATTACAATTAAGAAAGGCAACTCTTTCAGAAGTACCTCAAATCTGGGAAATTCTGCAGGATGCTATCGAACAAAGACGTTTAGAAGGTAGCAAACAATGGCAAGACGGCTATCCGAATGAGCTTTCAATTGAAAATGATATACATAATGGTTACGGTTATGTACTAACCGAAAACGAATCTATATTATGTTATGCCGCCATTATTTTTGATAAAGAACCCGCTTATGAAGATATTGAAGGCAAATGGCTGACTAATGGTGATTATGTTGTGGTACATCGCGTTGCGGTTTCAAAATTGGCAAAAGGAAAAGGCATTGCTACAAAACTTTTTCAAAAAATAGAGGATGTAGCTGTTCAACAAAAGGTCTATAGTATTAAGGTAGATACCAACTACGACAATATTGCGATGTTGAAAATTTTAGACAAATTAGATTATACTTATTGTGGTGAAGTCTACTTTAGAGGTAGTGCAAGAAGAGCTTACGAGAAAAAATTAGTTTAGGAGTAAAAAATTAAAAAAAAAAACAAACCCCGATAGGTTTTAAAAACCAGTCGCGTTTAGCAATTCTATAAAACACTCCAGTAAATGAGTAAAATATATTCTCTACTTTTATTTTTTTTCTTATTGTTAAGCTGTTCGGGCAACAAATACACCAACGTCCAGGCATTAAATACTATTTATGAAACTAAAACGGATAGCCTGGAACTCTTCGACAAATCAAGAAATCGAAAAATTCCTGTTGCTCTTTATTATCCAAAGCTGGATAAGAAAATAAATAACCGACAGGTAATTATTTTTAGTCATGGTTATGGAGAGAATAAAGGAGGAGATAATAAAATATATTCTTATTTAACAGAAAATTTAGCATCAAAAGGATATTTTGTTATTAGCATTCAGCATGAATTACCGACTGACGAGCTTCTTGCAATGAATGGAGATTTGAAAATGACAAGAAAACCAAATTGGGAAAGAGGTTGTAAAAACATTTTGTTTGTAATAAATGAATTTAAAAAAACAAATTCTGACTTAGATTTTAAGCATCTGACTTTAATAGGACATTCGAATGGTGGAGATATGACAGCACTGTTTGCTACAGAATATCCAAAATTGGTTTATAAAATTATAACGATGGATAATCGAAGAATGCCGCTTCCAAGAGTTAATCATCCTAAAGTATATACTTTGCGTTCCAGCAATTATCCGGCAGATGAATTTGTATTGCCAACTGAGCAAGAGCAAAAAAAATATGGAATAAGAGTTCAACCCACTTCTATTGAGCATAGAGATATGGATAATGACGCAACAACCGAACAACGAAAAGCAATAAATGCATATATTGAAAGCTATTTAAATAACTAAGCTTGTAACTTCTGCAACTTTAAAAATCAATAGTTTACTCATAGAAAACCCGACAGATTTAAAAAACCTGTTGGGTTTGTCGTTTTGTGCGCTCTCGTGAGGGATAGGAACTAACTGCCGAAGCAGTGTGGATAGCCCGACAGCATCGCGATGAGAGGGCGTATGTGCGTAAAGTAGGTTTGCCCTCTCATCGCGATGGTGGCACGCCCCTATTTGACTTTAAATTCTGGTGGAAAAGTTTTTGTTTCAGGTTTCAAGTTTCAGGTTTAAGGTTTCAGGTTATTGGAGAACTTTAAACATGAAACAACCACTACTATTACTTTTACGTTAAATATCATGAAATCAGTTTTTTATAGATTAAAATAAGCTATTTTTATGCTCTGTTTACCATTTTCAGATTTGTTGCTATTTTTAATTAACAAAAAATTAACATAACATTTGTATATACAACTATTAAAAGTTCTACATTTGTATATACAAATTATACACTTACGACTATGACAATTGAAGAGGTTATAAAAAGTACAGTTAAGATGGATAATGCGAAAAAAGTTATTCTGAATATCATGTACACGCAAAATGTGATTCAGGACCATTTCAACGAGTTAATCAAACCGTATGATTTATCTGGAGAACAATATAATGTACTGCGAATATTAAGAGGACAAAAAGGAAATCCTGCTAATATGTGTGTCATACAAGAACGCATGCTGGCTAAAACGAGTAACACTACCCGGTTGGTTGACAAACTTTTACTGAAAGAATTTGTGACAAGAAATGTTTGTCCGGATAACAGACGTAAAATTGAAGTTCTGATTACGCAAAAAGGACTTGATGTTTTAAAAGAATTAGATCCAAAGGTAGATGAGCACGAGCGAGCGTTTGCCGAGAACATAAGCCCGGAAGAATTAGAGTTATTGAACACATTATTAGAAAAATACCGAACCCAACAAAATTAATACTATGAGTACATTACTGGAAAATCTAAATTGGAGGTACGCTACCAAAAAATTTGATGCTACCAAAAAAATCTCTGATGCAGATTTAAATACATTAAAAGAAGCAGTGAGATTAGCTGCATCTTCTTACGGATTACAACCTTATAAAGTTGTTATTGTAGAAAATCCTGAAATTAGAGAGCAATTAAAAGCTGCTGCCTACGGACAAACACAAATTTCTGATTCATCTCAGTTGTTTATTTTTGCAAACGACTTAAACGCAGGACCAGAATCTGTAGCTGCTTATATCAAGAATATTAGCGAAACCAGAGGTATTCCTACTGAAGCTTTAGGCGGATTTGCTGACATGATGAATGGTGTGATTTCGAATTTGTCTCAAGAGGCTAAAAATATCTGGACAGCGAAACAAACTTATATTGCTTTAGGCACTTTACTGGCTGCTGCTGCTGAATTAAAAATCGATGCAACGCCAATGGAAGGTTTTAATGCTGCAGCATTTAATGAAATTTTAGGTTTCGATAAACTTGGCTTAAATGCTTCGGTTATTGCAACTGTAGGTTACAGACATGATGAGGACGACACTCAGCATTACAAAAAAGTTAGAAAATCTCACGAAGAATTATTTATCACTATATAATTATTATTAATCCAAAATCAATTTTAACAACATGAAAAATTTAAAAACAATTGCAATAGCATTATTCGTAGCAGCGGCTAGTATTTCAGTAAATGCTCAAACTAAAAAAATCGACGTAAAAGCATCTACTATTAAGTGGGTAGGTAAAAAAGTAACAGGAGAGCACTCTGGAACTGTAAACTTTAAAGACGGAGCAGTAGTTTTCAAAGGAAAAAAATTAACTGGTGGCTCATTTACAGTTGATATGACTTCATTGACTGCTACAGATTTAACTGGAGAATACCAAGGAAAATTAAACGGTCACCTTAAAGCTGATGATTTCTTTGGAACTGACAAATATCCAACTGCTAAATTAGTTTTCAAAACTATCAAAGCTAAAGCAACTGACGTTTACACTGTTACTTCTGATTTAACGATTAAAGGTATCACTAAACCTGTAACTTTTGATATTACTGTGGCTGGAAACACTGCAACTACTGCTTTTAAAGTTGACAGAACTAAATACGACATCAAATACAACTCTGGTAACTTCTTCGAAAACTTAGGAGACAAAACGATCAATGATGATTTCGAATTAACAGTAGCTTTAAAATTCTAATTTAGACTTATTAATTCAGATATAATAAAAACCCCAATAGTTGATTCTATTGGGGTTTTGCTTTTTTTATACTTTTCAAAAATATAACATTGATAACACTAAAGTAACATTTTCGTAATAACTATACCCGTATTGATTAACATTCGGCTTCTAATTTTGATGAAATTAAAAATCAAAAACTAGAATTAAAAATATAGTTATGAAAACAAAATTACACCTTGTCTTTTTTACTCTTCTAAGTACTTTTTTACTACAAGCCCAACAACAACCTAAAGGAATTATTGGCACCAACAACTGGATGAACAACTGGACGAATTTTAATCCGGCTAAAATAGAATATAACGAAGCTACCAATATCATTGCAGGAAATATTGACAAAGATACGCGACTCACAAAACGAAATACCTATCAATTGGTTGGTGTTGTTTATGTTACCAACAATGCTGTTTTAACAATAGAACCCGGAACTGTCATTCGCGGGGACGATAAAACCTGCGGAACTCTGGTCATAACCAATGGCGCAAAAATTATTGCAGAAGGCTTAGAAACTGACCCAATTGTATTTACCTCAAACAAAGAAATTACAGAAAGAAAACCCGGAGACTGGGGCGGAATAATCATTTTAGGCAAAGCGCCTATTAATACACTTGGCGGCCTGCATACCTTACCATTTGATCTTGAACCCCTAATGAATCATTATGGAGGTCAGGACGCTGAAGACAATTCGGGTATTATGAAATATGTTCGTATTGAATTTTCAGGTCGCAAACTTAGTGCGGCAAAAGAGTTAAACGGACTTTCATTAGCGGGAGTTGGCAAGAAAACAGTTTTAAGTAACATTCAGATTAGTTTTTCTAATGATGATTCGTTTGAGTGTTATGGAGGAGAGCTCAACCTGAACAATCTTATTTCGTACAGAACAACAGATGATGATTTTGATTTTACTCAGGGTGCTCAAATCAATATTAATAATAGTATTGCGATTCGTCATCCGTTTTCGTCAGATGTTTCGGGTTCAAGATGTTTTGAAGTCGATTCGTATGATAAAATTGGAAATACAGATATGAGTAAAAAAATGACCAAAATAAATGCCAGCAATATTACTTTGGTAAATTTAGAAGAAAACAATCAGGGATTAGTTCGAGAATCAATTTTTGTAAGAGAGGATACTTTTTTTAATCTAAGTAACAGCATTATCTCTGGTTTCTCTCCCTTTGTTTTACTCGAAGGAAATATTGGAAACGGAAATGAAAACTTAGCCAAAATGAGTTTTAAAAATACAATTGTAAACAATTGCAACGGCGGTATTACAAGCGAATCGTCGAGCAGTAATGCGTCAATTCAGAATTTTTACAATCCGAATTCGGGTAATCAATATACCAAAATGAAGAATACAGAGCTTTTTACAGCACCAAATATCAAGGGAAATCCAGATTTTAGAGCAAATGTAAACAACACGCTTGCCATTGGAAATTAAGGATTTAATAAACTATTCGATTTCGAAATTTAACAAATTTCAAAAATAATAAAAGTTTTTTTTGAGATATTTTGTATTCTAATCCAAATTACATTTATATATTTGTGAAATCAAAATAAGATATGAAAACATTAATGAACAATACTTGGTGGTGGAAGAATTTACGTCAAACGTCGTGAACTAAGCTTCCTATGGTATTTTCAAAACTATAAATATAAAAGGCTTGTCATCACGACAAGCCTTTTTTTTTGGTCAAAACTAAAATCGATTCTAAAAATTAAAAAACTATATACATTGAAACCTTTTATACTCAACACACACTACAAACAAATTCTGGCAGACACCATAACGCCGGTAAGTATTTATTTTAAAATCAGGGATAAATTTCCAAATAGTCTACTGCTAGAAAGTAGTGATTATCATGGAAATGACAACAGTTTCTCATACATTTGCTGTAACCCGATTGCGACAATTAAAATCGAGAACGAAAAGATTTCAAAAACTTTTCCTGACGGAACTACAGAGCAAATTGCTATCGATGCTTCGACCAATATTCCAGAGGTAATTCAGGAATTTTCGAGTCAGTTTAAATCAGAAAAAAACGATTTTAAATTCATTAACAATGGTTTATTCGGATACATTTCTTATGATGCCGTTCGTTATTTTGAGAAAGTTTCAATTGCAAAAAAAGACAATGCAACGTCAATTCCGGATGTTTTTTATGCCGTTTATCAAAACATCATTGCAATTAATCACTTTAAAAATGAAGCTTACATTTTTTGCCATAGTGTGGATGGAAGAAACAACATTTCTGAAATTGAGCAATTGTTACAATCAAGAAACATTGCTTCTTATAAATTTACCAAAGAAGGCGAAGGTTTCTCTAACTTAACTGATGAAGAATTCAAGCATAATGTGGCTCTGGCCAAAAAACATTGTTTTAGAGGTGACGTTTTTCAATTGGTTTTATCACGCCGTTTTACACAAGGTTTTAAAGGTGACGAATTCAATGTGTACAGAGCTTTACGCAGTATAAACCCTTCTCCGTATTTGTTCTTTTTTGATTATGGAGATTTCAAAATATTTGGGTCTTCGCCCGAAGCACAAATTATCGTAAAAAACAGAAAAGCTGAAATTCATCCCATTGCAGGAACTTTTAAAAGAACCGGAAATGACGAACGTGACGCACTTTTAGCCAAAGAATTATCAGAAGATAAAAAAGAAAATAGTGAACACGTTATGTTAGTCGATTTGGCCAGAAACGATTTAAGCCGCAACGGTCACGATGTAAATGTTGAGAAGTACAGAGAAGTTCAGTTTTTCTCTCACGTAATTCACCTAGTTTCTAAAGTTACCGGGCATTTACACGAAAAAGCGACAACGATGCAAGTAGTCGCAGATACTTTTCCGGCCGGAACTTTGAGCGGAGCACCAAAACACAGAGCCATGCAGTTGATTGAAGATTACGAAAAAACAAATCGTAATTTCTACGGCGGAGCGATTGGTTTTATGGATTTTGAGGGAAATTTTAACCATGCGATCATGATTCGAACTTTTCTGAGTAAAAATCACCAATTGCACTGCCAGGCCGGAGCCGGAATCGTGGCCAGCTCAGATGAGGAAAGCGAAATGCAGGAAGTTTATAATAAATTAAGAGCTTTAAATACAGCGCTGGAAATGGCGGAGAAAATTTAGTTTCAGGTTTTCTTTGTTTCACGTTTCAAGTTGTTGGAACGTGAAACCTGAAACTTGAAACCTGAAACAATTAAACAAACTAAAAAACCATAAATAAATCATGAAAAAAGCAATTTCAATTTTATTTTTAATCATTAGTATTACAGCTTGTAATTCAGAAAAAAAAGAGAATCAAATTCAGGGAACCTGGCGTCTAATATCAGCAGAAACGACAGAAAAAGATTCGACTTTCTCGACTTTCAATTCAAAAACAAAAATGATTAAAATTATAAATGACACTCATTTTGCTTTTTTTAATCATGATCTAAATAACGGAAAAGACAGCACATCAGCAGTATTCTTTGGCGGAGGCGGAAAATATACTTTGAAAGACAGTATTTATACCGAAAATCTGGAATATTTCAACAACCGTCAATGGGAAAATGGAAAATTTGAGTTTGTAGTAAAAGTAAAAAACGACACACTAACTCAAAAAGGCATCGAAAAAGTAGAAAAATTAGGCATCAACCGAATTATTACAGAAAAATACGTTAGGGAAAAATAAAAAAATTAGTTTCAAGTTTCAGGTTTCACGTTGTTGTAACCTGAAACAAAAAAACTTGAAAACTGAAACAAAAAAACTCATGAAAAAGATTTTAGTTATAGACAATTACGATAGTTTCACTTATAATTTAGTACACTATCTGGAAGATTTAAACTGCGAAGTGACCGTTTACAGAAACGACGAATTTGAAATTGATGAAATCGCTTCTTTCGATAAAATTTTACTTTCTCCAGGACCCGGAATTCCGGATGAAGCCGGATTATTAAAAGCGGTAATCGAAAAATATGCGCCAACAAAAAGCATTCTTGGCGTTTGCCTTGGTCAGCAAGCGATTGGAGAAGTTTTTGGCGGAACACTTTCAAACCTTGATAAAGTTTACCACGGAGTTGCCACCAATGTAAAAACGGTAGTTTCTGACGAAATTCTTTTTGAAGGTTTAGGGAATGAATTCGAAGTAGGGAGATACCATTCGTGGGTTGTAGATGCCAATTTGCCGGAATCACTGGAGGCGACTTCAATAGACGAAAATGGTCAAATCATGTCACTAAGACACAAGACATTTGATGTAAGAGGCGTTCAGTTTCACCCGGAAAGCGTTTTGACCCCAAAGGGAAAATTGATATTGGAGAATTGGATAAAAAGTTAGTCTTTTTTGTTTCAGGTCTCAAGTTTCAGGTTATTGGAACTTGAAACCTGAAACCTGAAACAAAACTTAAAACCTCAAAACTTTACAACTTAGAAACTAAAAGAATGATTACTATCTCAGAAACCAAAGAAATCAACATTGAAGAAATTCTGATTTTATACAAAGCAAATGAATGGAGTTCGGCGAACAAACCAAATGAATTGTATAAAGGTCTCTTAAATTCAGAAACCTTAATTACAGCTTGGGAAGGGAAAAAGTTGGTCGGACTTGGGAATGCAATTTCTGATGGATTTTTAACCGTTTATTATCCGCATTTATTGGTGCTCCCGGATTATCAGGGAAAAGGAATCGGAAAAATGATTGTAGACAAAATGCAGGAGAAGTACAGTCACTTTCACATGCAAATGTTAACCGCCGACGGAAAAGCAGTTGATTTCTATAAAAAAAACGGATTTGAAAGAGCCGGAAATACAGAACCCATGTGGATTTATCAGGGAAATGAACATTGATAAAGTAGTCGTAAAGTCTGAATGCCGAAAGTCATAAAGTCAAATACGACGTCAAAATTATAAATATAAAAACTAAAAATATCCAAAGTCAGAACACTTTAAGACCTTCGACTTTAGACTTTAAGACTTACATAAAATGAGAACAATATTAAATAAATTAATCAATCACGAAGTACTCTCAAAAGAAGAAGCCAAAGATGTATTGATTAATATTTCAAGCGGTCAATATAATCCTAGTCAAATTTCGGCATTTTTGACTGTGTTTATGATGCGCAGTATTACAATTGACGAGCTTTCGGGCTTTCGTGAAGCATTATTAGAATTGTGTGTTCGCGTTGATTTATCTGCTTACAACACCATCGATTTATGCGGAACGGGCGGTGACGGAAAAGACACTTTTAATATCTCCACATTGGCTTCGTTTATTTCAGCAGGAGCTGGAATTAAAGTCGCCAAACACGGAAATTATGGAGTTTCATCGATTTCCGGATCAAGTAACGTGATGGAAAAAATGGGAATTAAATTCAGCAACGATTCAGCATTTTTAGAAAAATGTATTGACAAAGCCGGAATTTGCGTTTTACACGCTCCCCTATTTCACCCCGCAATGAAAAATGTGGGACCAATTAGAAAAGAACTGGCGGTAAAAACCTTTTTTAATATGTTGGGACCGATGGTAAATCCGTCGTTTCCACAAAACCAATTGGTTGGCGTTTTTAATCTTGAATTGGCCAGAATGTATGCCTATTTATACCAAAACACTGATATCAATTTCACTATCTTACATTCGCTTGACGGTTATGACGAAATCTCCTTAACTGGGCCGACAAAAACGATAACATCACACATGGAAGGAATGTTAAAACCAGAAGATTTTGGTGTTCACCTTCTGTCGCAAACTGAAATTGAAGGCGGAAAAACAATCGAAGAATCAGCAGAAATGTTTACCAATATCATTTCTGGTAAAGGAACTGAAGCACAAAATAATGTTGTTTTAGCAAATGCGGCAATGGCAATTGCAACAGTAACAAAATGTTCTCCTTTGGAAGGATTTGAATTGGCAAAGGAAAGTCTATTCTCTGGAAAAGGCTTAAAGGCATTACAGACATTACAAGAATTAAGTAAATAAAAAACAAACACAAATTTCACGAATTTGCACTAATAGATTTGCGCCTTTGTGTCTTTGTGGCAAAACAATAGTCATGAATATTTTAGATAAAATCATTGTTGACAAGAAACGCGAAGTCGTTCTTAAAAAATCAATCATTCCGGTTTCACAATTAGAAGGTTCTGTTTTTTTTGAAAGAGAAACGATTTCTTTGAGTCAGAAATTGAGAACCAGTTCAACAGGAATTATTGCCGAACACAAACGCCGTTCGCCTTCAAAATCGGTTATCAATCATAGCTTTACGGTTGAAGAAGTCGTAAAAGGATATGAAAGTGCCGGTGCATGCGGAATTTCAGTTTTAACAGACGGAAAGTATTTTGGCGGTTCTCTTGACGATTTACTTTTGGCCAGAGCAAGTGTCAACATTCCGCTTTTGCGAAAAGAATTTATTGTTGATGAATACCAAATTCTGGAAGCAAAAGCTTTTGGAGCCGATTTAATTTTACTGATTGCAGCAGTTCTAACCAGAGAAGAAATCAAATCTTTATCTGAATTTGCTAAGAAATTAGGCTTAGAAGTTTTATTGGAAGTTCACAATCAGGAAGAATTAGAAAAATCGATTATGCCAAGTTTAGACATGATTGGCGTGAACAACAGAAACCTAAAAACGTTTGAAGTTAGTTTAGATTTCAGCAAGCAACTGGCATCGCAAATCCCAAATGATTTTGTAAAAGTTTCAGAAAGCGGAATTTCGTCAATCGAAGCCATTTCAGAATTAAGACCATACGGTTACAGCGGATTCTTAATTGGAGAAAACTTCATGAAAACCGATAATGCAGGAGCAGCTGCTTCTGACTTTATTAGTCAGCTGTAAGCACTAAGCTATAGGCTATAAGCTTTTAGCAAAAGTTAAATAAAAAAATCAGCAAAGCAAAAGCATAAAGCTTATTGCTTAAAGCTTAAAGCATCAAAAAGAAATGAAACTCAAAATATGCGGCATGAAATATCCAGATAATATCCTTGAGGTAGGCGCACTCCTACCCGATTATATGGGATTTATTTTCTGGGAGAAATCCGCTCGATATTTTAACGGAGAAATTCCGGAACTGATAAAAACGATCAAAAAAGTGGGCGTTTTTGTACAACAGAGCCAGGAAGAAATTCTGGAAAAAGTAACAAAACACAATTTACAAGCCATTCAATTACACGGAAATGAATCGGTTGAATTTTTATCAGGATTAAAAAAACAGCTCTCTAACAAAGTAGAAATTATCAAAGTATTTTCTGCTGATAATGATTTTGATTTTGAAATTATAAAACCATTTGAAGCGGTGTGCGATTACTTTTTATTTGATACAAAAGGAAAACTGCCAGGCGGTAACGGAACCACATTTGACTGGACTATTTTACAAAAATATAAATCTGACAAGCCCTTCTTTTTGAGTGGTGGAATTGGAATTCAGGAATTAAAAGCGATCGAAGAAATTTCAAAAACGAATTTACCTATCTATTGTGTCGATGTAAATAGTAAATTTGAAATTGAAGCGGGACTAAAAAACAAAAATCTATTTAGCAATTTCAAACGAAAATTTGATGTTGCCAACTTTTAAACTATAAACGAAATGAACTTTAACGTTAACGAAAAAGGATATTACGGAGAATTTGGAGGAGCTTATATTCCCGAAATGCTGTATCCGAATGTAGAAGAATTACGTCAGAATTATTTAAAAATAACAAGCGAGCCTGATTTTAAGGCTGAGTTTGACCAATTGCTGAAAGATTATGTTGGACGCCCTAGTCCGCTTTATTTTGCAAAGCGTTTATCTGAAAAATACAACACCAAGGTTTATCTTAAAAGAGAAGATCTCAATCATACCGGAGCGCACAAAGTTAACAATACCATAGGGCAAATTTTGGTCGCCCGACGTTTAGGCAAAAAACGAATCATTGCCGAAACCGGAGCGGGTCAACATGGCGTTGCAACGGCAACTGTATGTGCCTTAATGGGCATGGAATGCATTGTTTATATGGGCGAAATTGACATTGCACGTCAGGCACCAAACGTAGCCCGTATGAAAATGCTGGGTGCAGAAGTTCGTCCGGCACTTTCGGGTTCAAGAACATTGAAAGACGCTACCAATGAAGCCATTAGAGACTGGATTAATAATCCTGTTGACACCCACTATATTATTGGATCTGCCATTGGTCCACATCCTTATCCGGATATGGTAACGCGTTTTCAGAGTGTAATTTCAGAAGAAATAAAATGGCAGTTAAAAGAAAAAGAAGGGCGTGAAAATCCTGATTATGTTGTAGCTTGCATTGGCGGAGGAAGTAACGCGGCGGGAACCTATTATCATTTTTTACACGAGCCTGAAGTTGGCATTATTGCCGTTGAGGCTGCCGGAAAAGGCGTTGATAGCGGCCATAGCGCAGCAACAAGCAAATTAGGAAAGGTAGGTGTTATTCACGGCTGTAAAACCCTTTTGATGCAAACTCAGGACGGTCAGATTACAGAGCCTTATTCCATTTCTGCCGGACTAGATTATCCTGGAGTTGGACCTATGCACGCGCACCTTGCACAAACCGGACGCGGAGAATTTTTCTCTGTAACCGATGATGATGCAATGCTTGCCGGTTTGGAATTGACAAAATTAGAAGGAATTATTCCGGCTATAGAAAGTGCACATGCTTTTGCGGTTTTAGATCAAAAGAAATTTAAACCAACAGACATTGTGGTTATCAGCCTTTCTGGTCGCGGCGATAAAGATTTAGACAATTATATAAAGTATTTTAAATTGTAAAAACAAAAAACGAGAAAATCAGAATTATGGAAAAGTTATTCTCTTACGGAACATTACGTTCAAAGCAAATTCAAATGCAGGTTTTTAATAAAATCTTGACAGGAACAAAAGATCAGCTTTTGGGTCACAGGTTAAAAAGTCTGCAGATAGAAGAAGAATTTGGAATGGCAGATTATGTTGTAGCGGTACCCACAAACGATTCGTCTGATCCGATACACGGTATTGTTTATAATATTCTGGCTTCAGATTTAGCAAAAGTAGACATCTTTGAATCTAATGCCTATAAGAGAGTTGAAGTTACATTGAATTCCGGAACTGTTGCCTGGGTCTATATCGAAAATTGATTAAAAAATGATTATAGCTGCCGCACAAACGAAACCCATTAGAGGAAATATTGAGGCTAATTTATCAGATCATTATCGTCTTATCGCGCTGGCTGTTCAAAATAAGGCACAATTAATCGTATTCCCTGAATTATCTATTTCAGGTTATGAAAGAGAAGACGCTCAAAAATTGGCTTTCACAAAAGATGATTTACGTTTGAACCATTTAAGGAAACTAGCTGTCGAAAATAATATCGCTATTGTTGCCGGCGCGCCCATTCAAATTGCAGATGAAATGTTTATTGGAGAATTTATTATTTCTCCCGATAATTCAATTTCAATTTATACAAAGCAATTTTTGCATGAGGGCGAAGATGCATTTTTTCAATCTTCTTTTGATTATAATCCGATCATTATGATTGAAAATAAAAAGATTTCGCTTGCCATTTGTGCTGATATAGATAATCCGGTGCATGCTGAAAATGCCTGTACACGAGGGACTGATATTTATATTGCCAGCATTTTCTTTTCGCCAAGCGGGATTCCAAATGCGCATAGATATCTACAAAATTATGCTCAAAAACATAAAATGAATGTTTTGATGGCCAATTTTAGTGGAGAATCCTGGGGATATGCTTCGGCAGGACAAAGTGCTTTTTGGAATAATAAAGGATCATTGGTTGGACAAATGAACGATTCAGATTCCGGATTATTATTGGTCGAAAATCAAAATGACGATTGGACAAGTAGGGTTGTAAAAATTTAAAAAATATAGCCACAGATTTCACAGATTAAAAAGATTTTTGTTTCACGCAGATTTGAGCAGATTTAATTTAAAGTAATTGAAATAATCTGCGTGAAATAAATTTTTAACAGTAATCAGTGAAAATCTTTTAATCTGTGGCTAAAAATAAAACTTAACCAAATACCTAACAGGTTTTGGAAATCTGTTAGGAGAAAAAAACATAACGAAATGAACAGAATAACTCAAAAATTACAAGAAGATAAAAAGATACTTTCTATTTATTTTTCTGCCGGATATCCTAACTTAAACGATACGGTTCAGATTATTCAGGATCTGGAAAAAAATGGCGTAGACTTAATCGAAATTGGTTTGCCTTTCAGTGATCCTTTGGCAGATGGACCAACAATTCAGGCAAGTTCGACAACGGCGCTTCATAACGGAATGACAACTCAAATTCTTTTTGACCAACTGAAAAACATCCGCGAAAGCGTAAAAATTCCGTTGATTATTATGGGATATTTCAATCCGATGTTACAATATGGAGTTGAGGAATTTTGTAAAAAATGTGCCGAAATTGGTATCGACGGTTTAATTATTCCAGATTTACCGGTCGATGTATATGCAGATGAATACAAAGCGATTTTCGAAAAATACGGATTAATTAATGTATTCCTGATTACACCTCAAACTTCAGATGAACGTATTCGTTTTATTGACAGCGTTTCAAACGGATTTATTTACATGGTAAGTTCGGCAAGTGTTACTGGTTCTCAATCTGTTTTTGGAAATGTACAGGAAGATTATTTTGAAAGAATTGCCAATATGAATTTGAAAAATCCTCAAATCGTTGGTTTTGGAATTTCGAATAAAGAAACGTTCAATCAGGCAACTAAATATGCCAAAGGAGCCATTATTGGAAGTGCTTTCATCAAACATTTAAGCGAAAGCGGCAGTGGAAAAATTGAAAAATTTGTTGGAGAAATTCGATAAATAGATGTAATTTACACGGATTTTATGATTTTAAAAAATCCGTGTATGCAGGCATCTTTTCAAATTAATAAAAAAATTTATTTTCTTTTTATGCTACATTTCCTGTTTCTATCCATTCAGGCACAGGAAAATACAGCTTTAAGAATACCAACAAAACATGACACACTAAACGGTTCTATAACTCCAGAAAGAGTTTGGTGGGATATTCAGCACTATGATTTGAGCGTAAAACCAGATTATTTAAATAAAACTATTTCTGGAAAAAACGAAATTGAATACAATGTAATTCATAAAAAACATTCTAATTTAATGCAGATCGATTTAGTCAGTCCGCTTAAAATTGATAGTGTTTTTCAAAAAGGAAAAAAGATTGAATACGCTCAGGATCAAAATATCTGGTATTTAAAATTACCTCAAAAACAAACTAAAAAAAACAATAAAATTCTTATTTACTATTCTGGTGAACCAACAGCATCTATTAAGCCGCCTTGGGATGGCGGTTTAGTCTGGGCAAAAGATTCGCTTGGCCGTCCATGGATTTCTGTTGCCTGCCAATATAAAGGTGCCAGTTTATGGTATCCGTGCAAAAATACTATGTATGACGAACCAGATAAGGGCGCGAGTATCAGCATTTCTGTTCCGGATTCTTTAACTGCTATTGGAAACGGACGCTTAAAAAGCAAAATAAAAAACAGCGATAATACCGCGACTTACAAATGGGAAGTAAAAAATCCGATAAGCCATTACGGAATTTCATTTTATGTTGGAAACTATGTAAATATCAGTCAAACCTTTAATGGAGAAAATGGCAAGCTGGATCTAGATTTCTGGATACTTGATTACAATAAAACAAAGGCAGAATCACACCTAATTCCCGGTACTATTACCGCAATTAAGTCCTTAGAACATTGGTTTGGCCCCTATCCTTTTTATGAAGATGGATTTAAGATTGTTGATGCCTCTTACATTGGTATGGAACATCAGAGTGCCATTGCTTATGGCGGCGCCTATAGAAACGGAACGAATAAAAAAGGCGGAGATATCTCTAATACAGGCTGGGGCAAAAAAACAGATAAAATCATTGTTCATGAAATCGCACATGAATGGTTTGGTAATAATATTACAGCTATAGATATTGCCGATCGATGGATACAGGAAGGATTTGCCGGTTTGGGTGAGGAACTTGTCATTGCCGATTTGCATGGCAGGAAAGCCGGAAATGAATTTATGGCCGGAAGATTTAGAACAATTACAAACAACAAACCTGTAATTGCCCGATATGGTATTAATGAAGATGGCAGCGGCGATAATTATGTAAAGGGATGGGCAGTTATGCACATGATTGGCACAATAATTAATAATGATAAGCTTTATAGAGAAATATTACGTGGTTTAAACCATAATTTTCATAATAAGACTGTCACAACAAACGAAATCGAAACTTACATCAGTACAAAGTCAGGAATTAATTTTAGCGATCTGTTCGATCAATATTTAAGAACCAGTCAAGTTCCTGTGCTAGAGTATAAGTATAATGGTGGCAAACTTTATTATCGCTACTCCAATTGTATCAGCAGTTTTGCAATGCCGGTTAAAACTAGTTTTTCTGCCGATAACTGGCTCTATCCAACGACCTCATGGCAATCTCTGCAAACTCAAAATGAAGAATCTAACACTAATTTTATTATAGACCCCAACTTTTATATTACACTTAAAAAAGTGGAATAAGGCTACAAACATGGGTTTTAACCACCAAAAACAACTACACCGTTTTATGTTAATATTTTGTTAAAACAAAATTAAACAAGTGTTTAAATTAAACAAGTGTTTAATTTTGTATTCGATTAGAAACACTACTATGTCACAAGTCGAATTAAACGATAAAAAAATTCAGATTCTGGAGGTTGCTGAAAAATTATTTTCGGAGAAAGGGTTTGAAGGTACATCGATACGGGATATTTCGAAACATGCCAAAATAAATATTGCCATGGTTTCTTACTATTTTGGTTCGAAGGAAAGGCTTCTGGAGTCTTTGATTATCTACAAAACTTCTGATTTAAAATTACAACTCGAAAATTTATTACTCGAAAATCTGGAACCGATTGAAAAAGTCAATAAATTAATCGAAATTTACATTAACAGAATCAGTTGTAACAAAGGGATTTTCAGAGTTTTACATTTTGAGATCAATTCAAAAAAACGAGAAAAAAGTCTGGCTGCTTTTACAGAGCTTAAAAAAGGAAATTTAAAATCTTTAGAAAGCATTATTGAGCAGGGGCAGGCCAAAGGGGTTTTTAGAAAAGATATCATTATTCCGCTTCTCACCCCTACGATCATCGGTACCTTTTTTCACTTTCATATGAATAAATCTTTCTTCGTTGAATTATTGAATTTAAATACCGAGGAAATGTATAATAATTACATTAAAACCAATCTTACAGAGCACATTCAACAAACTATAAAAGCGCTACTTGTTTATGAAAATTAGTCAATTAATGCTCTTTGGAGTTTTCTTTATCGGAATATCTTCAATTGAAGCACAAGAAAAAACAAGTTTAACCTTAGACGAGGCCGTGAAAATGGCATGGGAAAAGAGTAACGATGTTACGCTTGCCAACACTAAGGTAAACACAAAAAAGTATGAATTACAAACGGTTAAGAATAACCAATATCCTGATTTAAAAATTTCCGGTCAGTACCAGCGCCTTACAAAAGCCTCGATAGACTTGCCGAATCAGGGAGAAAGTGCTTCGCTTGCCTCACCGGATCGCGCAATGATCGGAATGGCAAATTTGAGCTTACCGTTGTTTGCGGGATTTAAAATTCAGAGCAGCATTGACGCTTATGATAACTTATATGAAGCTGAAAGTGCAAATGCAGAAAAAACCAAGGAAGATGTGGCCTTAAGGGTGATCACATATTATACCGCATTATACAAAGCGCAAAAAACGCTTGATGCCTTAAATGAAAATCAAAAAAGCGCTAAACAGCGTGTTACTGATTTCATTGAATTGGAAAAAAACGGAATTATCCCGAGAAATGATTTATTGAAGGCGCAATTGATGGTTTCTAAAACACAATTATCAATTGATGAGGCCAATAATAATATCAATAATATTAACTTTTATTTAACAACTTTTCTTAAATTAGATCCGTCTGTAAAAATTCAGGTTAATGAAGATGATTTCTTTAATTTAAAAACGACAAATGCACCAAAATCAGATGCTTTGGCGTTAGAAAACAGAAAAGATCTTGAAGCAATTCGCTTACAGCAAAAAGCTTCTGAAGCTAATGTTAAGATTGCAAAATCAGGTTACTATCCTACGCTTTCTTTATTAGGTGGGTACACGGCTTTAGATCTTAAAGATATTGTAACGGTAAAATATGCAATGAATTTTGGTCTGGGATTATCGTATGATTTGTCTGGAATTCTGAAAAACAGTGCACACGTAAAAGAAGCGGAAAGCAGGGCTTTGGAAGTAAAAAACACAGAAGCCATTATGACGGATCGTATAAAAGTTGAAGTTCAAAAATCTATTGAAGATTATGACTTAGCGATTAATCAAAGTGTGGTATATGACGAGGCACTTCAACAATCTGCTGAAAATTACAGACTTGTAAAAGATAAATTCGACAACGGACTTGCAGACACTAATGACTTGGTTGAAGCTGACGTTGAGCAATTAAACGCCAAAATTAATACTGCTGTATCAAAAGCAACCATCATTCAAAAATATTACGAATTACTTTCAGTCTCAGGACAATTATCACAATCATTCAATCTTTCTAAAATATAATCGATAGCTCTCATGGAAAAGAAAAAAACAAATAAAAAATTCATCATTATACTAACCGTTTTGGTTTTAGTGGGCGGAACTTACGGAATAACAAAATACATGCACTCTTTGGCTCACGAAGAAACAGATGATGCTCAAATTGAGAAGAAAATGAATCCGATTATCCCGAGAGTATCAGGATATATTAGTAAAGTATATGTGAAAGATAATGATTTTGTAAAAAAAGGAGATACATTATTTACTATCGACAAAAGAGATTATCAACTGAAGATTGATGAAGCAAATGCTGCTTTATTAGGTGCTGAAGGTCAATACGAAGCTGCAAAAGCAGATATTGGAAGTGCATACGCAAGTATCTCGGTTTCTGATGCGAACGTAAAATCTGCAGGTGGTTCAATCGAAAGTGCAAAAATCAGATTGAGACAATTGACAAACGATTTTAACCGTTACAATAATTTATACAAAACACATACGATTACAAAGCAACAATTTGAGCAGGCTCAAACTGCAAAAGATGAGGCTGAAAATCAAGTACGTGTATTAGAACAACAACAAAGAGCAAGTTCTTACCAAAAATCGGTTATTCAATCAAAATCTAAAGTTTCTGACAAACAAACAGAAGTTGCTGCAGCCAACATCAAAAAAGCAAAAACAATGCTCGATGTGGCGCACCTAAACCTTAGTTATACAGTAGTTACTGCTGCGATTGACGGTCAGGTTTCTAAAGTAGATATTCAACCGGGACAATTGGTTCAGCCAGGACAGTCTTTATTTTATATTATCAATAATAATGAAGCATGGGTTGTAGCTAACTTTAAAGAAACACAATTGAATAAAATGATTGTAGGCCAAAAAGTAAGCTTGAAAGTTGATGCTTATCCAAATTACGAATTTAAAGGAACCCTGACTTCATTCTCTCCTGCTACAGGATCACGTTTTTCATTATTACCTCCTGATAACGCGACTGGTAACTTCGTAAAAACAATTCAGAGATTACCGGTAAAAATTAGTCTAGATCAATCAAACGATCCTGAAAAAGTAAAACTTTTAAGACCAGGAATGAATGTGGATGTAGACGTACATATAAAATAAATAAATGGCTACAGCAGTACAAGCAGACGACGATTTAGTAGAATACGGTTACCGACGCGTTATTATTACCATTACAGCAGTACTTTGTGCACTGCTGGAAATTGTAGATACAACGATTGTAAACGTAGCTCTAACAGACATGCGCGGAAGTCTTGGTGCTACCTTGACCGATGTGGCGTGGGTTATTACAGCATACGCAATTGCGAATGTGATTGTAATACCGATGACGAGCTGGCTATCGCAGCAATTTGGAAGACGTAATTATTTTGTGGCTTCTATCATAATATTTACAGTCTGCTCCTTTTTATGTGGTAACGCCAGTAATATTTGGGAACTTGTAGCCTTTCGATTCGTACAAGGTATGGGTGGAGGAGCGCTACTGGTAACTGCCCAAACGATTATTACAGAAAGTTATCCGGTTGCCAAACGTGGTATGGCACAGGCTATATACGGAATGGGTGTAATTGTAGGACCTACTCTTGGACCACCTTTGGGAGGTTATCTGGTAGACAATTATTCATGGCCTTACATTTTTTACATCAATATTCCATTAGGAATTATTGCCACTATTTTGGCTATAACTTTTGTTAGAAGTCCAAAATATGGAGAGAAATTAAAGGCCAACCAGGTTGACTGGTGGGGAATTATATTGTTGGCTTCCTTTATTGGGTCTTTACAGTTTGTACTCGAACACGGACAGCAAGACGACTGGTTTAACGATTCTATAATTGTAACCTTAACTGTAGTAACAGTACTGGGCTTAGTATTGTTCATCTGGAGAGAACTCACATATAAACATCCAATTGTAAATTTGAGTGTTCTAAAAGATGGAAATTTAAGAATTGGAACTATAATGTGTTTTATTCTTGGTTTTGGTTTGTACGGTTCTACCTTAATTATTCCGATTTACACGCAATCTATTTTGGGCTGGACAGCAACAGATGCTGGATTATTATTGATCCCGGGCTCGATTACAACCGCTATTATGATGCCATTTGTTGGTAACATGATTCAAAAAGGAGTTCCGCAAGGGTATATGGTAGGAGTTGGATTTTTAATTTTCTTCTTCTTTACCTTTATGATGCACAATCGTTTAACACCCGATACAGGTGTCGAACATATGTTCTGGCCTCTAATTTTAAGAGGTGTTGGTCTAGGATTACTTTTTGTACCTATTACAACACTTTCTCTTTCAACCTTAAAAGGAAAACAAATTGGTGAAGGAGCCGCTTTTACCGGAATGATGCGTCAGCTGGGAGGTTCATTTGGTATCGCGATTATCACCACTTTTATTACCCGTTTAAGTCAGGAACACAGAGTAAATCTTTTAACGCATTTAGATCCTGCCAATTATCAGGTTCAACAACGTATTATAGGAATGCAAAGAGCTTTTGAATCAAAAGGGTATAGTGCCGATGTAGCGCTTAAAAAAGCCTATCAGGCCATAGATTATTCCGTTTTAAAACAAAGTACTGTAATGTCGTATATGGACATTTTTATGTACTTGGGAATTATGTTTTTATGTTGTATACCAATTATCTTCTTTATCAAAAGAGGTAAAAACAAGATTAATCCTGCAGACGCAATGCATTAATAATAATTGATTTATAATTTATAATACGAAAACGCCGGACTATTTATTTAGCCCGGCGTTTTTTTTATATAATTAATCTCATGGTATAATTTGCAGGAATAAAAATACCTACCTACAATATGAATAGAGTATCAGACTCTCCAACTAAACCTTAGTATCTTAGCATCTCAGAACCTTAGCAACTTAAAAATTATCTCGTAAAAACCAAATGATTATCTTTCGAAAGATTGGCATCAAAACCATATCCGTCGTAATTAAAACCTTTTAAATCGTCAATAGTTTCTGCGTTTGTATCTATAATATAACGCACCATCATGCCCCTCGCCTTTTTTGCAAAGAAACTGATCATCTTTAATTTTCCGTCTTTGTAATCCTTAAAATCAGGTGTAATTATCGGAACTTTCAGAGCCTTAACGTCAACTGCAGAAAAATACTCATTACTGGCTAAATTGACGAATAACTCTCCTTTTTTCAATTCTTTATTTAGAGCCTTTGTTACGGTTGGTTTCCAAAATTCGTGTAGGTTTTTATATTCGCCAACAGGCAGTTTTGTTCCCATTTCCAAACGATACGCCTGCATTAGGTCTAAGGGTTTTAGAATACCATATAACCCCGATAAAATTCTAAGTTTATCCTGCAGCACATCTATTTTATCAAGTGGAATTGTATATGAATCTAAGCCTGTATAGACATCGCCATCAAAAGTATAAATTGCCGGACGTGAATTGTCTGGCGAAAAAGGCGTTTTCCATTTTTGATTTCTATCCCAGTTTAAATCAGCTAATTTTTCTGAAATAGACATTAATTCAGATAATTCGGCAGGTTTTTTTGGTTTCAAAACTTTGTGAACCAAGCGGGCTTCTTTTAAAAAATTGGGTTCTGTATGTTTGGTTGTAGGTAATTCTTGTTCAAAATTTAAAGACTTTGCCGGCGATATAACTATTTTCATTTGTGCTATTTTGTATGACTCAAAAATACAAATTGAAATTCTAAAAATATGTTATTTCAATTGATTTGTTTGATAGTTCTATATTCAGGTTAATCTTTTTTTCGCCAGGAATTCAACTTATTTCTTCTAACTTCTTCTTTAATTTAAAATCTGATTCGTGAAAATTAGGATAATTCGTGGCAACGTTTTTTTATTTCACAAAATTCTATGCTTCAAATTAAGAATTTGTTCAAAAAAGTCAACAATACATTATAAAAGGCATTTTCTATGTTGTAAATTTGCGAACCTTTCTTTCTCTTTAAGAATAGAATTGTAATATTAAAAATTACTGAATTCGTGGCTATACAAACAAACTATAAAGCAGCTTTACAACATAAAATTTTCGATATCATTTCGAAAGCTGCTCAGGAACTTAATGTTGATGCTTATGTTATTGGCGGATTTGTTCGGGATTTGCTTTTAAACAGAGGTTCTAAAAAAGATATTGATGTTGTAGCAGTTGGGAGCGGAATCGAATTGGCGCTTAAGGTTTCTGCCTTACTGCCGAATAGACCAAAAGTGCAGGTTTTTAAAACGTATGGAACCGCAATGCTTCGTTTTGAAGATACGGACATTGAATTTGTAGGTGCCCGAAAAGAATCATATAATTTTGACAGCCGAAATCCGATTGTGGAAAATGGAACTCTCGAAGATGATCAAAATCGTCGTGACTTCACGATCAACGCTTTGGCTCTATCCTTAAACGAAAAAAATTTTGGCGCTCTTTCTGATCCTTTCAACGGGTTGGCGGATTTAGAGAATAAAACCATCAAAACTCCCTTAGATCCAGACATTACCTATTCTGATGATCCTTTGCGAATGCTTCGTGCGATTCGTTTTGCCACGCAGTTGAATTTCGAAATCGAAGAAAACTCGTTGAATGCCATTTCAAAAAATGCAGATCGTATTAAGATTATTTCCGGCGAAAGAATTGTAGACGAATTAAACAAAATTCTCTCTACTCCAAAACCGTCAACGGGATTTTTACTTTTATATAAAACCGGACTTCTAGAGCTTATTTTACCCGAGTTAACGGCACTAAACCAGGTGGAAGAAATTGAGGGACATACCCATAAAAATAACTTTTATCACACACTTGAAGTGGTCGATAATATTTGTCCTAATACAGATGACGTTTGGCTTCGTTGGTCGGCGTTGTTGCACGATATTGGAAAAGCGCCAACAAAACGTTTTAACAAAAAACAAGGCTGGACTTTTCACGGTCATGAATTTTTGGGCGGAAAAATGGCCAAAAAGATATTCGAACGTTTGCACATGCCTTTAAATCACAAAATGAAATTTGTTCAAAAGATGGTGATCATGAGTTCTCGCCCAATTGTTTTGGCACAGGATCTTGTGACTGACAGTGCGGTTCGTCGTTTGGTTTTTGATGCCGGAGAAGATGTAGAAGATTTAATGACACTTTGTGAAGCCGACATTACCACCAAAAATCCAGCAAAGTTTAAAAAATATCATAAGAACTTTGATATAGTTCGTAAGAAGATTGTGGAGGTAGAAGAACGCGATCAAGTCCGTAATTTTCAACCACCAATTTCCGGCGAAGAAATTATGGAAATGTTCGATTTGAAACCTTCACGCGAAATTGGAGTTTTGAAAGAAGCGGTAAAAGAAGCTATTTTAGAAGGTGATATTCCGAATGATTATCAGGCTGCTTATGATTTTGTGATTAAGAGAGCAGCAAAATTAAATCTAACGCTTAAAAAATAATATGGATCTTTTAGGTGGAATTTTTATATTCTTATTTTTAGTAATAATTATCTACCCCAACTTTATTTTTTACAAAGGATTAAAAAATATTAGAAAAAATCATTTCAAACATAAATTATTTTACTTTATAATAAGTATTATTTTTCCCTGCTCAATAGTTTTTACTATTGCGATGATAATAGCAAGTCAATTTTTTGATGAAATGTTTGATATAAAAATAGGAATGAATAATTACATTTCCAGATTAATATATGGATGTATCATATTTCCGAGCGGAATCTTTGCTAATGTATATATTGGAAAATTATATTTGAAGAGAATTACCAATAAAAAGAATGAAATAGAATTAATTGGAAAAGAATGAAAAAAGAAAATAAATCAGTAATCATTTGGTTACTATCAGGTTGTGCTTTATTGTTTTTAATGGTTGTCGTGGGAGGAATTACCCGTTTGACCAATTCAGGTTTATCAATGACTGACTGGCATTTGGTAACGGATACTTTCCCACCATTGACAGAAGCAAAATGGAATGAAGCTTTTGAGCAGTACAAGAAATTTCCTGAATATCAAAAAATCAATATTCACAACGATTTTCAGCTTTCAGATTATAAATTCATTTATTTCTGGGAATGGTTCCACCGTTTTATCGGAAGAATCATTGGACTGGTATTCTTTGTACCGTTTGTTTATTTCCTAATCAGAAAAAAACTGGATCGCTCTACTATAAAAAAATGTATCGTATTATTGGCAATGGGTGGTTTTCAAGGTTTTTTAGGCTGGTTTATGGTTCGCAGCGGATTAATTGACAATCCAGACGTTAGCCACTTCAGACTTTCACTACACCTTACTTTTGCTTTTATCACATTTGCTTATACCTTATGGGTTGCATTAGATTTGATTTATCCTGCGCGCGATATTAATAAAAATATTCCCCTTCGCAATATTGCTAGATATGCACTTGTTGCTTTACTAATTCAAATTATTTATGGAGGTTTCGTAGCCGGATTAAATGCAGGCTTAATTCACAATCACTGGCCCTTAATGAGTGATGGACAATTTATTCACGAATCAGTTTTTATTGAGCAATCTTCTTTGGTCAAAAATTTAATCGAAGGAAAAAGCGGTGTTCAGTTTGTACATCGAACATTTGCTTATGTTGTAGTAGCTTTTATTTTGTTTTTATATTACAAAAGCACCAAATTCTCTCTTAGCCGAACACAAAAAAATGGAGTAAAAACATTAGTTCTATTCGTTTTTATTCAGTTCGCTTTGGGTGTTTTTACCCTGTTATATAGCGTACCATTGGCTCTGGGATTAATTCACCAAATTATGGCCTTTTTCCTTTTAAGCGCCATGACCTATACTTTGCATCGTTTGAGCAAATAACAAAAATCTATTTGCACTTGCCTTTAGATTCAATCAACAATAAAGGCAAGAATGCAATAGTTCAACAAACACTAAATAACGTAACCTTTTAAAAAGCGATATTCTTATTTATATTAAGAAATACCCGCGCTGGCATATAATCTAAATAGACTTCAAGCCCAATATAAGTCGGCGAACATGAGAATATCCCAATATTCAAAACGATATAGTTCACCCGGAGCTTCGAGAAGATAAAATGCAAATTCATGGATTTGCCAAACGTGGCAATGGCATAAAAAAGTAAATCAATCCTAATTTAAGTCTTTCAGTACAGCATCAGGAACCATTACGAACCATTTTACAAACGACATTAAATTATTTTGATAGGGAACTTCTAATGCTTCATCAGAATCATTTAATGCAAAAGTAAGCGCATTTAGATCTTAATTCAAAGGAATAAGGAATGTAGAATTTTTCCTTATTTGACCTACCAATATTTACACGTAATTTCAGTACTCCACAAGTTTTGTCTTGATCCGCAAGAGTTAGAATTTAGAGTTTGTTTTTTTGGAGTTTGTTTTTGCTTTTTATTTTAAACAAAAAAAAAGTCCTCAAAAGAGGACTTTTCTATATTTTAGGAAATTGTATTTAATTACAATTTAGCAACATGCTTAGTTAATTTAGACTTCAAGTTAGAAGCTTTATTATCATGAATGATGTTCTTTTTAGCTAATTTATCAATCATAGAAATTACAGTTGATAATTTTGCAGTCGCATCAGATTTATCAGTAGCTATTCTTAATGCTTTAATCGCGTTACGAGTAGTTTTGTGTTGGTATCTGTTAAGAACTCTTCTTTTTTCGTTGCTTCTAATTCTTTTTAAAGCTGACTTATGATTTGCCATTTTGTTTTAATTTTAGATGTAATAATTATTATAGTTACTAGTTAAAAAAGAAAAACCTCCCACAATTGCTAGCAATCACTTTGGTTTTAACTAATAAAATAAAAATCGAGACACCAATTTTTATTTTACAAAACTTATTCACAACTAATTTAGTAGTCCGTAAGGGAATCGAACCCCTGTTACCAGGACGAAAGCCTGGAGTCCTAACCCCTAGACGAACGGACCATCGTTCTAAGTTTTCTCCAATTTAAAATTGAAATTTGTAGCCCGTAGCGGAATCGAACCGCTCTTACATGGATGAAAACCATGCGTCCTAACCGATAGACGAACGGGCCATTTTTACATCAAGTTAATTAACGTAATTTGCAAGAGAAAAAGTAGTAGCCCGTAGCGGAATCGAACCGCTCTTACATGGATGAAAACCATGCGTCCTAACCGATAGACGAACGGGCCTGCTTCTCTAATGCGGATGCAAAGATACATCTATTTTTTAGTTGCGCAATAGCTGATGCAAATTTTTTTATTTTTTTTTAATATGCCTTTGCAAAAAGCACTCTTCTAGAGGATGGATTACCAGTAAACACGCATACTCCCGCCTCTTCGACAGCGTCTAAAGGTATGCATCGAATGGTCGCTTTTGTCAGATCTTTTATCTTCTCTTCGGTGGCTGCAGTACCATCCCAATGAGCAGAAATAAAACCTGCTTTACCTTCTAAAACTTCCTTAAATTCCTCAAAACTATTTACTTCCGTAATATGCGTATTTCGATATTCTAATGCTTTGTTAAATAAATCAGATTGAATCTGTTCTAACAAGTCATTTATATAATTTACGATTCCGTCTGCAGAAACGACTTCTTTTGTCAAAGTATCACGTCTTGCTACCTCAAAAGTTCCGTTTTCCAAATCTTTTGGACCAACTGCAATTCGAACCGGAACGCCTTTTAATTCCCATTCCGCAAATTTAAATCCTGGCTTTTGCGTAGTTCTGTCGTCGTACTTAACAGAGATTTTCAGTTTTCTCAGCTTACCGGCTAATTCATTAACTGCTGCTGTTATTTCAGCCAGTTGTTCTTCTGTTTTATGAATTGGCACAATTACAACTTGTATTGGTGCCAAATTTGGAGGAAGAACCAATCCCTGATCATCAGAATGCGTCATAACCAATGCCCCCATTAATCGGGTAGAAACCCCCCATGAAGTTCCCCAAACATACTCTTGTTTTCCTTCTGCAGTAGCAAATTTCACATCAAAAGCTTTTGCAAAGTTTTGACCTAAAAAGTGCGATGTTCCGGCCTGTAACGCCTTTCCGTCCTGCATCAAAGCTTCAATGCAATAGGTTTCATCTGCTCCGGCAAAACGTTCGGTTTCTGTTTTATATCCTTTTACAACAGGAATTGCCATGAAATTTTCAGCAAAATCTGCATATACATTCATCATCTTTTCAGATTCCTCTATCGCTTCTGCTTTTGTAGCATGAGCAGTATGCCCTTCTTGCCATAAAAACTCCGCTGTTCTTAAAAACAAACGTGTACGCATTTCCCAACGCACCACATTGGCCCATTGATTGATAAGTAAAGGCAAATCTCTGTACGATTGCACCCATCCTTTATAAGTAGACCAAATAATTGCCTCACTAGTCGGACGAACAATAAGCTCTTCTTCTAATTTTGCATTCGGATCGACCATTAGTTTTCCGGGTTTATCCGGGTCATTTTTTAATCTGTAATGTGTTACAACAGCACATTCTTTGGCAAATCCTTCCGCATTTGTCTCTTCTGCTTCAAACATGCTTTTTGGCACGAATAAAGGAAAGTAAGCATTTTGATGTCCGGTTTCTTTAAACATTCTGTCTAATTCAGCCTGCATTTTTTCCCAAATAGCATAGCCGTATGGTTTGATTACCATACATCCTCTAACTCCTGAATTTTCAGCTAAATCTGCTTTGACAACCAGCTCATTATACCATTTAGAATAATCTTCTGATCTCGTAGTAAGGTTCTTACTCATATTATATAGTTTGGCACAAATTTTGTTTTAATAATTTTAACTAAATAGTTTGACAAAACTAACTATTTTTGTAATGTGTAACAATAAAAAACACCACAGATATGAAAACTTATATTACTCTTCGCCAAAACTCAAGTCATTTTTACTTAATTGGATTACTGAGTTTTCTGCTTGCATCTTGTGGTTCTTACCAAAACACTTCTTATCATGATAACGATGGTGTATATGGTAATTCGACCATTAGATACGCTCAAACAAATACCACAAAAACAAACAATCAATACAAGGATTACTTTAAATCTTTGCAAGACGACGATCAGCCAACTGAAATTTTTACTGACGTAGATAACTATGGTAACTACGCAGAAAATGACAGTACTCAAACCGTAAATTCTTATCCGGCCTGGGGAAGTGCCAATACAGAAGTTGCTGTAAATGTTTACTCTAACCCTTCATGGTCTTGGGGATTAGGATATGGTTTCGGATACCCTTACTACGGATACGGATGGGGTTACGGAGGTTACGTAGGTTATTGGGGTTACCCTGGTTACTGGGGTGGCGGATGGGGTTACCCAGGTTTTGGATATCCTGGATACTGGGGAGGCGGCGGTTACTACAATAACTACTCTTACAGCTACGGAAGAAGAGGATCTGCCGCTTATTACGGAGGAAGAAACTATGCTTCAAACAGAAGTTATGCCACAAACAGAAATTACAACACTGGCAGAAACTATAGCACAAATAGAAGTTTTACTACTAACAGAAGCTATACCACAAACAGAAGCTCTGCAACTACAAGACAAAATGGATATTCTGACTTTAGAAGAAGTTCTAATGTAAACGGAAGAACATATAATTCTTCTAGCCCAACTTTTACCAACAGAAGAGCTGCAACGCAAGGTCAGAGTGGTTCTTATGACTATTCTAACAGAAGATCAGGAACTACCACAACCAGAAGCTACGACAATGGTAATTCGTCAAGAAACTATTCTCCTAGCCCATCACGCTCTTCAAACAATAGTGGTGGCGGAAGCATGAGATCATCTGGCGGCGGCGGTGGCGGCGGTGGAAGATCGTACGGCGGTGGCGGTGGCGGAGGAAGAAGATAATCCTTCCTTCACCAATCTTAAATTCAAATTAAATAACTATCCAAATGAAAAAAATAATATTCCTACTTATTACAGGACTAACTGTCAGCGTCTCCCATTCTCAGGACGTTTCTGATGCTGTTCGTTATTCTCAGGACAACTTAACGGGAACTGCAAGATTCAGAGCCATGAGCGGAGCTTTTGGTGCCGTTGGAGGAGATTTATCTTCACTAAGTGTCAATCCGGCCGGATCTGCTATATTCAACAACAATCAGGTTGGTATCACTCTTAGTAATCAGGATATCAAAAACAACTCTAGCTATTTTGGAACTCAGACTAACGACAAAGAAAATTCATTCCTGCTAAATCAAGCAGGCGGTGTTTTTGTTTTCAACAATTACAGTCCAAATAGTAACTGGAAAAAAATTGCGGTTGGAGTAGCTTACGAGAACACAAACAATTTCAACAATCGCCTTTTTTCTGCAGGTACAAATCCAACGAATTCAATCGATCAGTATTTTTTATCTTACGCTAACGGAATTCCTTTAGGAGATCTAACCCAAATTCCATACGCAGATCAGTTCTATGATGAGCAACAAGCATATTTTGGATATAAAGGATATGTAATCAATCCGGTTTCGGATACTGATGGAAATACACAATACACTTCGAATGTGCCAGCCGGAGGTAATTACTATCATGAAAACGAAGTTTACTCTAGTGGTTACAACAGTAAACTAAGCTTTAATATTGCTACTTCTTTTAAAGACAGACTTTACTTAGGGGCTAATTTAAATGTTCATATTACTGACTACAGAAGATCAAGCAGTTTTTATGAAAGCAACAATAATGCATTGGTACCAGAAGAGACAATCTCTAATTTACGTTTCAACAATGACTTATATACTTACGGTAACGGCTTTTCTTTTCAACTTGGAGCTATTGCAAAGGTAACAGAAGCTTTTAGACTTGGTATTGCTTACGAATCAAATGCATGGTACGAATTATATGACGAAGTTTCTCAAAGTCTTTATACTACAACAGAAACAAGCGCCGGAGAAACCTTTAACAATACGGTTACTCCAAACGTTGTAAATGTTTACGAAAGATATACTTTGCAAACTCCCGGAAAAACTACCTTTAGTGCGGCTTATGTCTTTGGTAAATCGGGTCTTATTAGTATTGATTATGCTATTAAAGATTATGCCAGTGCCAAATTCAAACCAACTAACGATGCTGGTTTTAGAGGATTAAACAGCGACATCAGCAATCAATTGAACAATACGGGTGAATTGCGAATTGGTGCCGAATATAAAATTAAACAATTAAGCTTAAGAGGTGGTTATCGTTACGAAGGAAGTCCTTATAAAAACGAAACTACAATTGGTGACTTAACCGGATATTCGGGAGGTTTAGGTTACAATTTTGGAAGCACTAAGCTCGATTTAGCTTACTCTTATATGGAAAGAAAATCGAATCAGGGATTTTTTGCTACCGGATTAACTGACGGAGCCAACATGGCATCGAAACTGAACAATGTTTCTTTGACTTTATTATTTGAATTGTAATTAAAATTAAATAGATTATTGAAATCTCCGTCAGGTTTTACCTGGCGGATTTTTTTTAGTTCATAATTAACCTTAAGTTTCCGCAGATTCGCTTTATAAAAACAGCGAAACAAGCGCTGTTTGAATAAAAAAGTGTAATTTTGCACTCCAATTTATAAAAGTATGAGAACCAAGTCTTTAAAAAAGAACAAAATTAACGTAATCACTCTTGGGTGTTCAAAAAATGTATATGACAGTGAAGTGCTTATGGGCCAACTTCGAGCCAGCGGCAAAGAAGTAACTCACGAAGCTACTAAAGATGAAGGAAACATTATTGTAATTAACACCTGCGGATTTATTGACAACGCCAAAGCAGAATCTGTAAACATGATTCTGGAATATGCCGACAAGAAAGACAGAGGATTAGTTGATAAGGTTTTCGTTACCGGATGTTTATCTGAGCGTTACAGACCTGATTTAGAAAAAGAAATTCCGAATGTAGATCAATATTTTGGTACGACAGAACTACCTCAATTATTGAAAGCTTTAGGTGCAGATTATAAACATGAACTATTAGGAGAACGTTTAACTACTACTCCAAAAAATTATGCGTACTTGAAAATTGCCGAAGGCTGCGACAGACCTTGCAGTTTTTGTGCTATTCCGCTAATGCGTGGTTCACACATTTCGCAACCCATCGAAAAACTAGTTAAGGAAGCGCAGGGTTTAGCTAAAAATGGCGTAAAAGAATTGATCTTGATTGCTCAGGACTTAACGTATTACGGACTTGACCTTTATAAGAAAAGAAATCTTGCTGAGCTTTTAGAAGAATTGGCAAAAGTAGAAGGTATAGAATGGATTCGTTTGCATTATGCCTACCCCACCGGTTTCCCGATGGATGTGTTGGAATTAATGAAACGCGAACCTAAAATTTGTAATTATATTGATATTCCGCTACAGCACATTTCTGATTCTATTTTAAAATCGATGCGTCGCGGCACAACTCAGGCAAAAACGACTCAATTATTAAAAGATTTTCGTGCTGCAGTACCGGGAATGGCAATTAGAACTACTTTAATTGTTGGTTATCCGGGTGAAACTCAGGAGGATTTTGAAATTTTGAAAGAGTTTGTTCAGGAAATGAAATTTGACAGAATGGGCTGTTTTGCTTATTCTCACGAAGAAAATACGCATGCTTATTTATTGGAAGATGATGTTCCGGATGATGTAAAACAAGCAAGAGCGAATGAAATTATGGAATTGCAATCTCAAATTTCATGGGATTTAAACCAGGAAAAAATAGGAAAGGTTTACAAATGTATTATCGACAGAAAAGAAGGCGCGCATTTTGTAGGCCGAACTGAATTTGATAGTCCGGATGTAGATAACGAAGTTCTAATTGATGCTTCGAAACATTATGTAAAAACAGGCGAATTTGTTAATATAAGAATAATTGAAGCGACAGAATTTGATTTATACGGAGAACCTGCTTAAATTTACGCTTAACAATTATCCATTTTAGATAAAAACATTTTTTATGAAAGCGATACAATCTTTATTTCTTTTGATTTTTACTGTATGCTGTTTTAATTCTGTTTCTGCGCAATACGGAAACGGTTACAATAACGGTTACGGAGGCGGATATGGTGGTGGTTACGGAGGTGGCGGCTACGGAAGAGGCGGCGGAATGGGTATGGACAGAAGTATGATGGGCGGACCGCAAGGAAATACCAGCAAACCAAAAGAAATTCCTGTTGAAGAAACAGCAGCTAAAATTGTAGAGCAAATGAAACCCGAAGTAAATCTTGATGAACTTCAAGCCATTGCAATTACCAATGTTTTTGCAGACAGTATGAGAGAACAAGGGGTTTTATTGAAAAATGAAAGCAGCAGTCAGGATGAAAAAATGGAGCAAATTAAAGCTTTAAGAGAAAGTACTACTAAGAAAATAACCGCTTTTTTAAACCCGGATCAGGTACCAAAGTATACTGCTTTTATGGAAAACTTTAAGGAAATCAAAAAACCTTCTAAGTCAAAAAAGAAAAAAGAAAAAGATTCTAAGGAAACAAAAGAAGTTAAAGAAGAAACGCAGACAATAAAAGTCGAGGAATAACCGTTTTTATTCCATCTTAAAAATATAAATTTACCATGGCAAAAAAACATTTTTGTTATTTGATTTTAGCAATTATTATTACTTCTTGCTCTACAAATCCTTATAAAACTACTGAAAAAGCTTATGATCAACAGCTTAAAACGTTAGAAAACCAAATTACAAGTAAAGAAGCCCAAACCATTCCGGCTGTAAGCCCTGTTATCATTGATACCTCGTACGCTGCTCAATTAGGGATTGTAAAAGATTCTTTATCAAAAACAGGTTCTACTTATTTACTAAACGGTATCAATACAGAATGGATTGGAACTGTCAATTTTAATTTAAGAAAACCCAGCTTTATTATTATTCACCATACTGCTCAGGATTCACTTCAGCAAACAATAAGCACTTTTACCAAGGTTAGAACTCAGGTGAGTGCCCATTATGTGATTTCTGAAAATGGAAAAGTCGTTCAGATGCTGAATGACTACTTAAGAGCATGGCATGCGGGAGCAGCAACTTGGGGAAAAAGCACTGATTTAAACTCTTCTTCTATCGGAATTGAGCTTGACAACAATGGCTTTAAACCTTTTACTGAAGCTCAAATTAGCAGTTTAGTGGCGCTTTTAACGAAGTTAAAGAAGGATTACAATATTCCGACACAGAATATTTTAGGACATGCTGATATTGCTCCTGGCAGAAAACAAGATCCCAGCGCTCTCTTCCCGTGGAAAACTTTAGCAGAAAAAGGATTCGGAATTTGGCCGGATGAAATCCTGGAGGAAGCTCCCCTGGATTTTAAAATTGAGCCCGCTTTGAGAATTATTGGTTACAATACTAAAAATCTTTCGGCAGCGATTCAGGCTTTTAAATTACATTACATCCAGACCGATGCTACTGCAACTTTAGACAGAAAAACAATAGACACTATTTATTCTATTTACAAGAAACAATTGCAATAACTCTTGTATAAAATAAAAAAAAGCGCATTTCTAAAAATATAGAAATGCGCTTTTTTTATTTTCTTTTACCTCGAATTTCACCAATTAGCACACATAAATTCAAGTAGTATAATAGATCATAATTCAATTATATTCTTCTGGAAGCTACAGAGTTAGTCGCTACAAAATAGTGAATCTATACTACAGATCTTCAAAACAAATTCGAAGCTAAAACCTGAAACTTTAAGCTGAAACTTCAACCTGAAACCTAAACCAAACACAAATAAAAAAGCTGCCAAAACATTAGTATGTTTCGACAGCTCCAAAAAAAAAAAAAAATATCAATCTTTATCTCTAGAAAGAGTATGTTGTTGCAATTAATCCGTAGAATGATCCTCCTGTTGGCAGCGTGTCTTTGTCTAAAAAGATATCTTCAGAGGCAGCATCATATCTTAACTCCGGAATTATAGTTAGTTTACCTACTTTGTAATTTAAGGAGATAGTATTAGCAAATACACTAGATCCTGTTAATGTTCCCAAACTTGCAGCTGCATCTTTGGCATCAAAATATTCGATTCTGTACGCTAAAGTTAAAGATGGTTTGAAAGCATAATTGGCATATCCTACAATAGAAAACCATTCCCCATCTAATGTGCTGTCAAAATCATTTTTAGTTTTCGCATACGTAGCATTCAATCCAAGTCCGAAACTATCACTTATTGTTTTAGAAGCTGTCAAATCGAACTGTGTTTTATTTTCATCCGATGGTATCACTGTCGTTCCCGGCGTAGGATTTGTACTTCCGGTTGTAAAGTTCAGATAGGCACTTCCGGTTTCACCAATGTATCCAACCTGACCTATATACGTTTTTTGTGAGGAACCTGCATCCATCGCCGATTTAAAATCGGTTGGATTTGTTATTCCCAACATAGCCGTGAACTTTCCTGACGTATACTGTGCTTTTAATCCTGTGTTAAAAAATGGTCCGTAAGAGAATGCGTAAGACATGCTGTAGTTTTTGTTTCCTATTGCATCTAATACTTCATACCCTATATGTGTACCAAAACTACCCGCTACGAATTTAAACTTGTCTGTAACCTGATAGGTAAAAAATAATTGTTTAATTAAAAATTTTGCATTTATATCTTTATCTGTCGTTTCATTATATGAAAATTCTCCTGCTCTTTTTCCGAAACCTAAATCTACAAAAACGGAAGCTTTTCCGAAGGTATGCGCTGCTTGTATCGAAGCCATTCCTAATTCGAATGAGTCTTGTGAGTTGGTAAAGCTCGTTAAACCATTCATTTGTTTTGAAAAATCATACTTGTAATAGGCATCTGCTGATCCTCCCCAAGTTGTTGCCGGCGGCGCCGCAGTTTCTTCATCTTGAGCAAAGGCAAACGAACTGGTTAGGGTCGCAGCTAAAATGTAAAATACTTTTTTCATGTGTTAATTGGTTTTTAGTTATTAATTGATTCTGGTTAGTTAATCTTTTATATATGTATTCAATACTTATAAGTCACTTCTAAAACCTCTATTACTGCCTCAAAGAACATGTTCATTTTCATTAGCGAATTTATTAACTTTTGTATGAGTAGAATAATTCAAAACTACTTTTTTAATGTTTTAAGGGCAGAATTATGGATTACAAAAATTAATTTGGCAATAATCGTTATTTGACATAAATACAGAATCATTTTTGAAAATTCAACAACGATTATTTAACTAAAAACCACCTAAAAACGGTGTTTTAGTAAAAATAAATAAAAATTAAAGGGGTTAAAACTAAAAAAACAATCCTAAAATAATTACTAACCCGTAAAATTTATGGGGGTACATGCAAAAAAAATAAATTAAGCAAAATATCACCTATTTCCTGGCACACCTCAACAACACAAGAAACAAAAGCCTAAATTCTTACAAAATAAAAACATCAATTTACTCTTAAAAGAACTCTTTTTAGATATCCTAAAACAAAAAAAAGCCTGCTCAAATTGAACAGGCTTGTTTAAAAATAACGTAATCGCGTTAGTTCTCAGTATTGTATTTTTTTAGAAATTCACGAATTTTAAGTCCAGATTCCTTAAGATCTTCCTCTTTCCATTTGCCTTCAGATTTGGCAGATTTTTTCAGGATCGAACACGTTTCGTCTTTATCAGAAACAGACCAGGTGATCCAGCTTATTTTTCGCTGTTCCATCCAGTCGATATATTCCTGCCAGGCTTTGAGGTTTAAAGGTCCATCGCCTGAAGCTTCCATACCGGCAGATTCTGAAACAAAAATGGGCAAACCCATTTTAATTGCCTCATCTGTTCGGTCTCTTAATTCCTTGCCGTGTGTTGCGGCATAAAAATGCATGGTATACATTATGTTATCAAAACCCAATATTGGATCTTCTGCAGGAAGATTGACATCCTGATCCCAATGCGGAGAACCAACAAGAATGATGTTATTAGGATCATTTTTTCTAATAACCCCTATTACTTCTTCGGCGTAAGCCTTAATTTCAGGCCAGGATTCATGATCTGGCTCATTAAAGATCTCATAGATGATATTGGGGTATTTGGCATACTTTTTAGAAACTTCTCCAAAAAATTCTTTGGCTTCTTTTAAATTGATATTATGACTGTGCCAGTCGATTATAACATAGATATCTGACTTGATAGCACCGTTTACAACTGCTTCTATCTTTTCTTTTGAAAACTGTGGGTCGTTATTATAAGCAAATTTTCCAAGTTCGATTCCCATTGCGGCACGAACTACGTTACAGTTAAAATCTTTTTTCAACCAGCCAACTGCTTTTTCATTATAAAATCGCGGCCACATGCTGTGCCATCCAAAACTTAAACCGCGCAAAACAATGGGGTTATTATTTTTATCTGTCAATTGTGTTCCCTGAACTCTTAGCTGCCCGTGATTTTTTACAAACTGGGCATTCGCCGAAACAAATAGTAATAATAAGGTAAGCGTAAAAAAACTTGCTTTTGTTTTCATAGTTAAATTATTTTAAGGAATTAATCTTATCGTAATTACATCATGAGATGCCAAATCTGCCACAAAATTTTTCTTTGTGTTTCCTGCTTCCTTATTTTTCCACAAATCTTTTATTTTAAAAACTGTTTTGCTGAAGTCTGCCTGATAACCGAAATCAGCATCTTTAATGGTGTGTTTTTTCCAGTCAAAGTTAATTTTCCTGGCTACATCGCTTCTGTTCAGGAAAGTTACGGCCCAATTTCCATCTGACAAAGGTTTTACCCAAACTTCTACTCCATCTTCTGCAGAATATTTAAAACCCTGAATTCCTAATTTATCCTGATCTACTGCTATTAATTCTTTGTTGGTTAAGATTGCCAGCGTTTCTTTAGACATTTTTCTGAAATCATTTCCGGCAACAAGCGGAGACGACAACATGCACCATATAGCAAAATGCGCTTTATCTTCGGTATCGTTCATTTCGTTTCCAACTTCCATCATATCAAAATCATTCCAATGATCGGGACCGGAATATTTACGAATGTCTTTTCTCATTTCGGCAATCTTCATAAATCCCCATGAAGACCAGTTTTCAGGGTGTTTGAACTCACAATCAAAGCAAGGATAAATATCTCCTGAAATTCTCCAAAGATTTCCTACCGGTTTTCCCCACTCCCAAGGTTGATTGTCTCCCCATTCGCAAAGACTAAATACGATAGGTCTTCCGGCTGTCTTTAAGGCGTTGCTCATTGTAGTATAAGCTTCTGGTGCTGTAATTCCTTTGGTGTTGCACCAATCGTATTTTAAAAAGTCAATTTCTAATTTGGCATAGAATCTTGCATCCTGATATTCGTAACCACGCGTTCCCGGATATCCGGCGCAGGTTTGCGTTCCGGCGCAATTGTACAAGCCAAACTTTAATCCTTTGCTGTGCACATAATCTACTACAGCTTTCATTCCGTTAGGAAATTTTGCAGGATCAGGAACCAGATCGCCATTTGCATCACGCTCTTTTGTCATCCAGCCATCGTCTAATACAATATAATTGTAACCAGCAGCAGCCATGCCCGACGATACCATAATATCTGCTGTTTCTTTTACTAATTTCTCATCAATATTTGTAGCAAAAGTATTCCACGAATTCCAGCCCATGGGCGGTGTCATGGCCAGACCTTCAAATTTGCCTCCGGTTTGGTTGTGCGTATTTCCCTGACTGAATACTAATGCAGAAAGGTTTAAAGCCAATATTAAAATGATTTTTTTCATGATTAAAAATTTAATTAAACGCCTAAAAACATAGCTTTTAAAATTTATGTGAAGGCAAATCAACAAGAACTTATTTTATTACGCACAGCCCCGAAGCTTGAGTTGCTTTAATCCATTGAAACTTACTTTTGAGTTCAGCATTCTATATTTTTATGTGCAAAAGGTAAGTAACCCACGGGTACGAAGTAATTATATTAAAAAAGTATTCCCTAATTGAGTAGATTAGGGAATACTTATAACAAAACTCAAACAAAGCAAACGCTTATTTTTTTACAAGAATCCTACATCATCAAGATATACTGTTCCCGGCTCTCCTGAATATTCTTTCATAAATAAAGAATTGAAAGTTGTACCTAACTCGTTGGTATGGAGATCTGAAAACGGAATCGAAATATTATTCCATTCTCCTGCTTTAATATCTATAGCTTTACCGGAACCATCTTCTGTTTTTCCTATTGAGAATAAAACTCTGGTGGTTTTAGTAGAATAGATAGAGATTTTTAGATAACTGTAATCAGCAACATTAATTGGGTTAAACCCGATGTATAATCCGCTCCAGGCATCTACATTTACTCTTTTTATGGATTTTGTACCTCTGTTAACTTGTTCAGTACTTTGAAAATCTTCGTTTCCACCCCAGTTCCATGTTGAAACCGGTGTTGGAGATCCTGAAAAATCATCTCCAAACAGCAAATATTTAACACCTATGGTGGCAATATTTGAATTTCCGTAAGCTGTTTGTACCGTAATAAGCGCATAAGAGCCAAAATCTGCCGGTACCGTTGCTTTTATTTCTGTATTAGAAACGACCGTATATGTAACCGCTTTGTCGCCAAACTTAACTGAAGAAACCTTTACGAAATTTGAACCTTTAATAGAAATTACATCTCCAGGCGAAGCAAATGCTGCCGATAAGCCAGAAACTGCAGGAGCCGGAGGCGTTAGCGATATTACATTGTCTAAGACATTTACAAAGCCGTTATTTCCGAAATAATCTAAACCTACTGCAGGCTTATCTGAGCCGTTTACTTTTAAGATTCCGTCTGTAACATTTACTCCTAATAAGTAAAGATCTGCATTGGCCTGATTTGCCATCGTTGACAATTCGCCTGTTTCTAAATAATCTGCCTCAATGCCGGCTAGCTTGCCCACTCTTTTTTTAACCCCTTTTACAACATGGCTTAGCACCAATTGTTTTAAAGCATCGACCGGAACAAGATTAATATCCGGATAGCCAAGTGCGTTTACATAACCGCTTTTTACCAAATAGGCATCAAGTGCGGCATCCGTAGGAATAAAATACGTGAAGTTTTCTCCTGTATCTAAGGTGGTTTGCAATCCCGCTAAATCAATAGCCTTAGAAAAAGTTGCCAGATTGGTATTGGCTCTGATCAAACCATAAGCAGTATTGTAATTTTGCTCTGCTCCTCCCACATCCGGAAGATTATCGTCGCAAGAAGACAGTGCCGCAACCAACAAAGCACTCAATGCGATATATTTTAATTTATATAGTATTTTCATAAGTTTTCTTTTTAATAATTTATCTCTGAGAGTCACAAAATCATCTGCATCCTATTAAATGATCTTTTTAATTGGATGATTTATTTTAATATCAGACCCAGATCGTCAATATAAATCGTGTTGCCTCCTACTTTACCTCCAAATTCCTGAAATGTAATTTGAGTCAGTTCTGTAGGGTTACCGAATGCACTAAACGGAATTTCGATGTAAGTCCACTCTGAAGAAAAATCAAATGCCGGCTTTACCGCATCTTTTCCATTGATAAATATGCCGACTTTTCCTGAGTTTTGCCCTTTCAGACTTACTCTGATTCCTTTATATTTAGTGATATCAAATTTAGAATTTACAACTCCTATATATAGTCCGTTCCATTGTCCTGCTCCCCACATAATAGATTTAGAACCCTGACTCGGATCTTTATCATAAGCTATATTATAAGGGTTTGTTCCGTCCCATAATCCATTATAATCACTCAATGAAGTATAAGCATCATCATAAATCGCGCTTCCTAAGGTTTGACTTGCTACTGTTGTTCCTGAAACATTGGTAACCGACAAACTTTTGTACTGAATATTGTCCGGAACTTTTACCGTGATTTCTGTTAAAGTCGAAGAAATAGGCTGAACACTTGTGGTGCCGAAATTGACTACTGGACGAAGAAAATATTCTCCTGTAATCGTGATTACATCTCCCGGATTAGCATTGATTGGAAATCCTGAAATACTCGGAAAAGGCGGTCTGATTTTCATCGGATAAACCAATGTACCAATGTTGGTTACCAATTTAATCTCATCCATTTCATTGAAATACGGAGTAGCCGCATCAACATTGATTACAATAGCATTGTCTGTAACCAATGTTGGATTGAAAGTAGATTCTAATCCATTGAAGGATATTGATTTTAAGGTAGAAAAACCAGAACCTCTAATGATATAGGTATTTCCTGCATTGATCACATCTGTTGGTACATCTACTTGTCTGTCGCCCTCAACCAAAGGATCGTCGATTACCGATTTGGTAATTCCTGTAATGGCCAGCGTACCAGACGAACCTCCTTCGTCATTGGAGCAGGAACTCAGTAAAAAAATTGAAATTGAAGCCAGTAAATAAAACTTCAATGACATTATATTTTGTATCGTTTTCATAATTGTTTTCTTTAAGGTTTATTTAAAAACATAAGGAACCGGAGCTTCTTTTAATTTTGGATTTTTTCTCACATCATTTGCCGGTTTAGGAAAGATAAAATCTGTTTCTACCGGTGTATAGTGTCTTACTCCTTCATAATCAGAACCTCGATCTTGTTTTGAAATAATATCGATCGCTTCTGCTCTTGGCAATCTTCCTAAATCATACCAGAATTCTCCCTCAAAGGCAAACTCCACTCTTCTTTCCTGAAATAAAGCTTTTTTGGTCAACGGTACATTTGGTCCTAATTCTCCTAATCCGGCTCTTTTTCTAATTTTATTAAAAGAGGCTTTGGCCGCTGGATCCTGCGTTTCTGTACCTCCTGCCAAAATCGCTTCGGCATGAATTAACAACAAATCTGCATAACGCATGATATAGTTACAGTTGCTCATAGAAGCCCAGTTATCTGCTGGTCCTGTTTCTCCTGTCGCCTCACCAACCACATATTTTTTTACTGCTGCACCTGTTGCGTCTAAAACGCTTGGATATTTTGTTTTATCTAAGGTAAAGCCCATTACACCATCTGCCTGTAAATTCGGGTAAGTGTCTCCGTAAATCATATAAGATTCTTTTCTTCTCACATCTCCTACTTCAAAAGCTTCCTGAATATCATTAGAAGGAATATAAACCGCTCCGTATGAGGCATTATTTAAAATTTCTAAACCATATTGAACATTAGAAGGATTTCCTGCCTGATATTCATTTACAGCTCCAGACCATTGCCAGGAATAAATAGACTCTTCATTATTGTTTTTACTGGTCAAAAATAAATCGGCATAGTTAGGCAAAAGTCCAAATTCTCCTGAATTGATAACTTTTTCAGCCATGGCTTTAGCATTTGTATAATCTTTTTCATAAAGATATACTTTAGCTAAAAAAGCTTCGGCAGCTCCTTGCGACAGAAAAACATTTTCTAAGCTTCCGCCTCTTACTCTCACTTTTGGTTTGAGGTTAGCAGCTGCGTATTTTAAGTCATTTTCGATGAATTTATACACGTCTTCAATTCTGTTATTGTTGACCATTGGATTTTGGGCAAGTGCTAAGTTATCTTCGATAATAGGCACAGGACCAAACAAACGAACTAAATAAAAATACGATACCGCTCTAAAAAAATGGGCCTCGGCAATGGTGTTTTTAATAACCGCCGGACTTACGCCTTCTTTTGCATTTCGGTTTAAATTATTGATTAAGTCGTTAGATTGTGCAATAACTCCAAAACAAGATCTCCACGGATCTGACAAAATAAAACTGTCTGAAGTCAATTTGAACTGAATAACCTCGTTTCCGTCTACATTTGACCAGCAGTTTCCGGATGACATTTCAGAGAGAGCAAAGAAACATTTTGTAAAAAAGGGTGCCCACATTCTGCCGTACATTCCGTAAGTAGTACGTTGTACCTGCTCATCCGATGTGTAAAAATTATCACTCACATAACCATCCATTGTAGGTCGATCTAAATAATCATCACTACATGAAGCAGATAAAGCCAGCAAAACCAAAACCGCCAGGCTTTTAAAATTTATTTTATATATTTTCATAATAGTTTTTATTAAAATTCAACATTCATTCCAAACGTAATGGTACGGTTTGTTGGGTAACGTCCGGAATCAATTCCACTCAACAAAGCATTTTGGTTGTAGTCTCCAATTTCAGGATCGTAACCAGTATATTTCGTAAAAGTGTACAGATTTTGAACACTGGCGTAAAATCTCAGTTTGCTTAATTTTGTTTTAGAAAGCACATCTGATGGTAAATTATAACCGAAAGTTAATTGTGAAATTTTCAAATAAGAACCATCTTCTACATAACGATCTGAGATAGCAATATTTGGATGCCCGTCTCCGCCATCTGGTCTCGGATATTTAGCATTCGGGTTTTCAGGTGTCCAGAAATCTGCAGCTTCTGCCAATTGATTTTCATAAAGACGCTGATTTTTTGTCGCTGCTCTTCTGGTTAAGTTCATTACTTTATTTCCCTGAGATCCTGTTAAGAAAACCGAAAGATCAAGATTTTTATATCTGATTTGGTTGTTGAAACTGTAGATAAAATCTGCCTGAGGATTTCCGATATAGGTTAAATCTTTTTCGTCAATTAAGCCGTCTTTATTTTGATCTACATATTCTACATCTCCCAAAACACTTTTTACAGCTTTGTTTCCTGTAAAAGGAATTGGCGCATTGGCTAATTGTTCATTTGTTCTGATGATGCCCACCGTTTCATAGCCATAAAACTGACCAATTGGCTGGCCAACTTCACTTTTTGTTACCGTTTTGGTGGTGTAACCGTTTACCTGAACTTCTTTGATTAAATCAAAATTTTCAACAAGGCTCAACAATTCGTTTTGATTTTTAGAAAACATAAGAGTCGCATCCCAGGAAAAGTTTTTGCTAAAACTGTTTGAATATCTAAGTGTCGCCTCGATACCCTGATTTCTCATACTTCCTAAGTTTACCGTTGGCGCAGCCAAACCTCCCTGATATTGCTCTAAACCAGTAACATAAGTTGGCAAAGGCAATACAAATAAAAATCCTGATGATTGTTTTCTGTACACGTCTACCGTTGCAGATAGTTTTGATTTGAATAAGGTAAAGTCGATACCTAAGTTGGTATCTTCTGCAGTTTGCCACGTTAAATCCGGATTTGCAATATTTCCTGCTGTGAAGAAATTTCCTAAAGCCGATTTGATAGTTTGAATATTAGAACTGTACAATCCGCCCCCAATATTTTGATTTCCAGTTTCACCATATCCTACTCTAAACTTAATATTGTCTACGTATTCTCTGGTACCTTCCATGAATTTTTCATTCGAAAGTTTCCATGAACCTGAAATCGAAGGAAAGTAACCCCATCTTTTATCTTCAGCAAAATTCGAACTACCATCTGCCCTTACCGTAGCCTGAACAAAATACTTATTATCAAAATTATAGTTTAAAGATCCCAGAAAAGAGTACAAAGCATTTTCGCCTTTGTATTCACTCGCTACTAAAGTTTTTGGATCTCCAAGATTAATCGAGTGCACATCATTACTTAATAAACCACTTACAGACTGGCTGTTTCCGTACCAATGAGAATCATTTGCTTCCTGAAGCCCCATAAGGTTAAAGTTGTGTTTTCCTGCAGAAAAAGTATAGGTCAACATGTTTTTAAGATTCAGACCGTACCAAGTATTGGCTCTTTCCTGAAGATGATTTACTTTGTTTACAGCAGCTCCCCAAGTGTAGGTAGGCTGAAATCCTTCAAAATTTTGAATGTTTGTTGAACCTCCAAAATCAAAACGGTAATCCAGACCTTTGGCTAATTTTACAGAAGCATAAAAATTTCCCTGAAAATTCTTTTGTACCAGTTTATTGGTATTCATTAAAGTACTCGCGACCGGATTAATCCAGGCTCCCTGAGAACCATCTCTGGGTGGTCCTGCATAACTTCCGTCCAGATTTTTTACTGCTACATCTGGCGTAGATAAAATAGTGGTACCAATAATACCGTCGCTATATCCTTCAATGGTAATGTTTTGATTGGTAATACCTGTGTTAAGCGTAACTCCAACGGTTAACCAGTCTTTGATTTTGGTATCGAGATTTACTTTAAAAGTATATCTTTTAAAATCTGATCCAATTACTACCCCATCCTGATTCAAATAACCACCTGAGATATAATAATTGGTATTGTCTTTTGCGCCTGAAAAAGACAATTGATGACTTGTCATTAAGGCTGTTCTGTATATTTCGTCCTGCCAGTTTGTACCACTTCCTAAAACAGAAGGCACAGCGAACTCATCTCTTGGCGCTACGCCATAATACTGAGCCAATGCATTTTGCTGTGTGGCGTATTGACTTAAATTCATTGTTTTAAGCAATCTGGTAACATCCTGTGTAGAAAATGCAGTATCGTATGTTATTTTACCGGTACCCTTTTTACCTTTTTTAGTTGTAATAATGACAACCCCGTTTGACGCTCTTGAACCATATACCGCAGCAGAAGCCGCATCTTTTAAGATGTCCATGGTTTCAATATCATTTGGGTTTAAAAATGCCAGCGGGCTGTTGGTAACACTTCCGGTGTTGGTACCAATATATCCACTCACAATAGTTCCTCCAGTAGCCTGACTTGTAGCATCTCCGGAAATTGGAATTCCATCTACAATATATAACGGTTCATTACTACCACCTAACGAAGCACTACCACGAATCTTTACAGAAACGCTTCCTCCCGGTTTTCCTGAGTTATTTGTAACTACCACTCCGGCAGCTCTGCCTTGCAATAATTGCTCTACGGTAACTTGCTGAGAATCTTTAAAATCTTTTGCTGTTACAGAAGAAATAGCTCCGGTAACATCTTTTCTTTTTTGATTACGGTACCCTACGTTTACCAATACCTCACGCAAATCTTCGGCACTAAGCTTTAAGATTACGTTTATTTTTCCTCCGTTTTTTACATTAACAGTCTGCGTAACATATCCGATAAATGAGACAGAAATACTGGCATTAGCCGGCACATCGATAGCATAATTTCCGTCAAAATCTGTTGAAACCGATTTTTTGGTTCCCGTTACCATGACGTTAGCGCCCGGTATCGAAAGTCCCTTCTCATCGGCAACTACTCCTGTTACTTTTACCTGGGCTGTAATAAAATTACTGGTAAGCAACAAAAATAAAATCAAAGGAACTGCTCTGTGGTTAGCATTCCAATGAATGAAGTTCGTAAATAGTTTTTTCATAATAAATGTTTGGTTAGTTTAATTGTTCTCATAATTCAAGGTTTAAAAGGATTGCTAATTTTTTCTTAAATTATTTAACAAATCTATAACAGTAGGAAACATTAAATCGATAGTATTATATCATTTAATGATAATATTTTTACTATAGCGGTTTAAAAAAACAGATATGAAAATAAAAAGATAAAAAAATTACATTATTCGCATTGACAACCCGTCAAATTACGTTGAATTATAAATTAAAATGAACGAAACCGTAAAAAAGCAATCGATTTCGTTAAAAATAATATTTGTTTGTGCAAAAAAAGTATCACTACAAAATTCGCTTTAATCCAGAAAAATCTTCTCTATATTGACTTGGAGTACAATTTTTAATAGCCTTAAAGCTACGATTAAAATTGGCGATATTATTAAAACCCGATTTAAAGGCTACTTCAGATACGCTCATATCTTTTTCAACCAGCCAACGTGCCGCATATCCAATTCGGATATCATTAATATAGTTGACAAAAGTTTTTCCTGTGCGTTTTTTTATAAAACGGTTAAATGAAATAATCGACATACTGGCAATATTAGCCACATCTTCTAAAGTAATTTTTTCTGCAAAATGTTTCTGCACATATTCATAAACCAACTTCATTTTATCATAGTCGTCAAACGTATCATAATCTACAGTATAGGTCGAAAGCAAACGCTGGTTTCTGGAATTTGCCAAATCGTATAACAAAGATGTAATCTCTAAAAAATAATCCATTCCGTCTAGTTTAGAGAGTTTTACTAGTCTTGGCGTCAATTCTTCGGCAACTTTTTTAGAAAATAAAATACCATGAATCGAGCGATTGAACATATCACGAATCGGATTCATAATTCGTCTTGACAATAAGGATTCATGAAATAAATCATTATGAAACTGAATGGTAATTTCATGAATCTTTTTGCTCGTGCACTTGTTCAATTCCCAGCCGTGATATAAATTTGGACCAATTAAAACCAATTCGACATTGTCAATTTCTTCAATATTATCACCCACCACACGCTTTACTCCTTTTCCGTTTAAAATAAAATTAATCTCAAATTCCGGATGATAATGCACCGGAAAATCGAAGCTGTCTTTTACCCGATCGAAAACCAAAAAACTATCGCCAGCCGACAACGGAGCGATTTCTCTGTAAAAATTTTTAGCACTGCTCATCTTTAAAAAGGATTTTAAGAAGTAATATTTTATCTTTTTTATTTGCAATAATATGATATATAATTGATAAAATAATATTAATTAGACGATAAACATCCAATTATCTTTGAAAAATAGAATTATCATTTTTACAAAAATAATAATGATAATAAACATTAGTCATTTTTAATGTAATAAGTTTTTATAGTTTTGACAATTTTAGTACCAAAATAGTATTGAATTTTCGATGAGAAAATCAGATGCTTTTTCAATCAGCATTTCATTCATAAATAGGTCTTATAACACTGAACAACAAGTATATTCGTAATGAAGAAAAACATCATAACCCTACTAATCGCAGCCATAACAGGTATTTCGTGTTCTGCAAATGCCGTTGTTAGTAATACTAATTTGTCACTTTCAGATAAAAAAGCAACACCAGAGACTGTAGCGCTTTACAAAAAACTAAATGCATTAACGCAAAAAGGCTATCTTTTTGGACATCAGGACGATCTCGCCTACGGTGTTAAGTGGAAATATGATAACGGGCGAAGCGACATAAAAGATGTTGTGGGAGATTATCCTGCAGTATATGGCTGGGACATTGCCGGTTTAGAGAAAGGCAATCCACACAATATTGACGGCGTTCCTTTTGAAAAAATGAAACAATATATTACAGAAGCTAATCAAAGAGGCGGAATTTCGACCATAAGCTGGCATATGGACAATCCTGCAACCGGCAAAAATGCCTGGGACAATACGCCAAATGCAGTAAAAACAATATTGCCGGGAGGAGCAAACTATCAAAAATTTACCAGCTGGTTAGACAAGGCCGCAACCTTTTTTCTTTCCTTAAAAGATAAAGAAGGAAAAAGCATTCCGATTCTCTTTCGACCTTATCATGAACTGACAGGAGGCTGGTTTTGGTGGGGAAAAGGAAATTGTACTCCAGAAGAATTCAAGTCGTTATGGAAATTTTCTTTCGAATATTTACAGAAAAAAGGAGTTCATAATTTAATTTACATCTACAATACCGGAAGCTTCAGCACCAAAGAAGATTTTTTAAAAAATTATCCCGGAGATGATTATGCAGACATTTTGAGTTTTGATAATTATCAGAATCCCGATGACAAAGAAGGCAAAAAATTTATTGAAGAAACGCAAAATCAGTTTAAGATACTGAATGAAATTGCCTTTTCTCAACATAAATTAATGGCTTTCGCCGAAGCCGGTTACGAGTCCATTCCAGATCCGAATTGGTGGACAGGAACACTATCTAAAGCCATTGGAGATTATAAAATTGCCTATGTTTTACTATGGCGAAACCATGGCTGGCAGGAAAAAGAACAAAAAATGCATTACTACGCGCCTTATCCCGGCCAGGCAAGCGAAAAAGATTTTATAGAATATTATAAACTGAGTAAAACACTATTCGAAAAAGACATCAAAAACTTTAAATAATAACTTTACATTTAAATTAAAATCTTTAAAAAACCCCTAATGCACGAAAAAATTAATTTAAGAGAAAAAATAGGTTACGGTTTAGGAGATGCCGCATCATCTATGTTTTGGAAAATTTTCAGCATGTACCTGCTCTTTTTCTATACCGACGTTTTCGGACTGGCACCTGCCGTTGTCGGAACCATGTTTTTGATTACCCGAATCTGGGATTCCTGCTTTGACCCGATTGTGGGAATCATTGCCGACAGAACCAAATCGAAATGGGGAAAATTCAGACCGTATTTATTATGGGTTGCCGTGCCCTTTGCTCTTATTGGAGTGTTGACTTTTTACACTCCTGATTTTGATGAGAAAGGAAAAATAATATACGCTTACGTGACCTATTCACTCATGATGATGATTTATTCGCTAATTAATGTACCCTATGCATCACTTTTGGGCGTAATGTCATCTGATCGAAAAGAGAGAAATACTTTATCTTCCTACAGAATGGTTTTTGCCTTTGGAGGCAGTCTTTTGGCACTGTGGTTAATTGAGCCGCTGGTGAACTATTTTGGAGGAAACTTGAACTCTAAAACAGGCTGGCTGGCAACAATTGCTGTATTTGGCGTTATTACAACTGCTTTTTTCTGGGGTTGTTTTTTCTTTACCAAAGAACGGGTTCAACCCATTTTAGGCGAACAAAACAATCTGAAAGAAGACTTAAAAGATTTATTAAAAAACCGACCATGGTGGATCTTACTTGGAGCCGGAATTTGTGCGCTTGTGTTCAATTCAATTCGCGATGGTGCAGCAATTTACTATTTCAAATATTTCGTGAGCAGCAATGTCAATTTTGATTTTTCACTTTTCGGAACCAGTTTTCACATGACCCCCACGTCAATTTATTTGGTTCTGGGTCAGGCCGCTAATATCATCGGAGTAATTATTGCTACGCCTATTGCCAATAGAATCGGAAAAAAGAAAACCTTCATTGGTGCTATGGCATTATGCTCCATTTTTAGTTTAATTTTCTATTTCTTCGGAAAAGAAGATGTTTTACTCATTATGAGTTTCCAGTTTTTAATTAGTATTTGCGCCGGATGCTTTTTTCCACTAGTTTGGTCCATGTATGCCGATAGCGCTGATTATTCAGAATGGAAACAAGGACGCAGAGCAACCGGTTTGGTTTTCTCGGCATCGTCAATGTCGCAAAAATTTGGCTGGACGATTGGTGGCGCAGGAACCGGATGGCTTTTGGCCTATTATGGCTTTCAAGCCAATGTAGAGCAATCGATAACGACCCAAAACGGAATCCAGTTAATGTTAAGTCTTCTTCCGGCCTTAGCCGCTTTTTTATCTGTTGTCTTTATCGCCTTTTATCCCTTGTCTGAAGAAAAACTACAAACAATTGAGCTGGATTTAAACCAAAAAAGAGACCAAAAATAACACAATACCGATACAGAAATCTACTAATATGACAGCAATAGCCACTTCGACTACATTTCAGGATAGAAAAGTAGCATTAGAAAAAGAACATAAAGCCCTGATTGAGCAAAAAAATACTCCTCAGGACTATGCCGGAAACGGAATATACGAACGCTACAAAAATCCGGTTGTTACTGCAGCCCACATACCCCTGAACTGGCGTTTTGACCTCAACGAAAAAACCAATCCGTTTTTACAAGAACGAATTGGGATGAATGCTGCTTTTAATGCCGGTGCCATGAAATGGAAAGGAAAATATTTGCTGGCTGTTCGTGTAGAAGGAATTGACAGAAAATCATTTTTCGCTATAGCGGAAAGTCCCAACGGAGTAGACAATTTCAGGTTTTGGGAAAAGCCTTGTGTGATTCCGCAAACCGACGAACCGGATACAAATGTTTACGACATGCGTTTAATAGAACACGAAGACGGATGGGTATATGGTATTTTTTGTACAGAAAGAAAAGATCCGAAAGCACCAAAAGGCGATACAAGTTCGGCTGTAGCCAATGCAGGAATTGTACGCTCAAAAGATTTAGTAAACTGGGAAAGATTACCTGATTTGATTTCGAATACAGGACAACAACGTAATGTAGTGTTGCATCCTGAATTTGTAAACGGCAAATATGCTTTATACACACGTCCGCAAGATGGTTTTATTGATGTTGGAGCCGGTGGCGGAATTGGTTTAGGGTATATTGAAGACATGACTAACCCAATTGTAAAAGAGGAGAAAATTATTTTCGGGAAACAATATCATACCATTTATGAGTTAAAAAACGGTCTTGGCCCTGCTCCTATTAAAACCGAAAAAGGCTGGCTGCATTTGGCGCACGGTGTTCGTAATACTGCAGCAGGATTACGTTACACGCTATATATGTTCATGACTGATTTGCATGATATTACAAAAGTAACACATGTTCCTGCAGGACATTTTATGGGACCGGAAGGCATTGAGAGAGTGGGCGATGTATCGAATGTTTTATTCTCTAACGGATGGATTGAAGATCACGACGGAACTGTGTATGTATATTACGCATCGTCAGACACGAGAATGCACGTTGCCGTTTCATCTGTAGAAAAACTGGTAGATTATGTAACCAATACGCCGGCAGATACTTTCATTTCTGCAGGTTCTGTTAATACGATCATCGAACAAATCGAAAAAAACAACGCAATATAATTACCGTGCCAACAAAACTAAAGCAACTTAAAGAAGAACTTTCTGCAGAACTTGATGCTATTTTAGAATATTGGTCAAAGCATACCTTAGACCACCAAAATAGTGGTTTTGTTGGTCAGATAGATCATAACGAAAAAATTATTGATAAGGCTGAAAAAGGTTCTGTTTTAAATGCCCGAATTTTATGGACTTTTTCATCGAGTTATAAAGTCACTAAAAATGAAAGTCATAAAAAGATAGCACAACGGGCTTTTGAATTTCTTTCGAACCATTTTTATGATCCCGAATTTGGGGGTTTATTTTGGAGTATTAACGCAGACAAAACACCAAAAGATACTAAAAACCAAATTTATGCTTTGGCTTTTGCGATTTACGGTTTGGCAGAATATTATAGTATTTCGCAAGATGGAAAAGCGCTGGCAATTGCAATAAACTTATATTTAAGAATTCAAAAACACAGTTACGATCCTGTTAACAAAGGATATCTGGAAGCTTTTACCCGAGATTGGCAGCCAATTGAAGATTTGCGTTTGAGCGATAAAGACGCCAACGAAAAAAAGACCATGAATACGCATTTGCACATTATTGAAGCTTATGCCAATTTGTTTAAAGTCTGGAAGGATAAAAAACTTCAAAATGATATTATTGAATTGTTAGCAACGATAGAGACGCATTTCATTAATACAGAATCAGGACATCTTCGTTTGTTTTTTGATGAAAACTGGATCGAAAAACCAGACGTAATTTCATACGGACACGATATTGAAGCGGCCTGGCTTTTACTGCAATGTGCTGAAATATCTGAAGATAAAAAACTGATTGCCAATTATACCAAACATGCCGTTCAAATGGCAGAAGTTACCAAAGAAGGTTTAGATACCGATGGTGGTTTATGGTATGAATTTGATCCTGAAAAAAACAAACTGGTTGACGAAAAACACTGGTGGGTTCAGGCCGAAGCCTTAATTGGTTTTTATAACGCTTATGAGTTAACAGGAAATGAAAGTTATTTAGAACTTGTTTTCAAGAACTGGAACTTTATAAAGGAACACATTGTTGACCACCAAAATGGCGAGTGGCATTGGGGAGTTCACCGCGATTATTCTCTTATCGAAAAAGATAAAGCAGGATTTTGGAAGTGTCCTTATCATAATAGCCGTGCTTGCCTGGAATTGATTAACAGGATTAAATTATAACTTAATTATTTCTTTTTTTGTGGAAACTGAAACAGAATAGATTTATAAAACCTAAAGCCCTAGCCCTGATAGAAGTGGAAATCCTTTTATTTTTTTTCTTTAAAAAAATAAAAGATTGAAACGTCCCGAAGCTTCGGGAGCAGGATTAGCTCCTAAAAAATAATAATGAAAAACAACTTTCTAAAAACCATCGGATTCACTTTAATTTTTTCTGTAATCGCTTGTCAGGCGCAGGAAAGAATTACGGTAAAAGGAACACAATTTTACAAAGGCGACAAACCGTATGCATACATTGGAACCAATTATTGGTACGGAAGTTTGCTGGCTTCAAAAAAAGTAGGCGACCGAAAAAGATTGCTTCGTGAATTGGATTTGATGCAAAAAAACGGAATCGATAATTTGCGCGTTCTGGTTGGTGCCGATGGCGGAAAATATGATTTTACGGTTCGTCAGGCGCTGCAATACGAACAGGGAAAATACGATGAAGATTTACTTGACGGGCTGGATTTTTTGATGAACGAAATGAACAAACGCAAAATGTATGCGGTTTTGTATTTGACGAATAACTGGGAATGGTCCGGAGGATTATCGCAATATTTAGAATGGAATGGTAAAGGTGCAATTCCGGTTCCGAATATAGCGCCAAATACCTGGCCGCAATTTATGTCGTATACCGAGCAATTTCATAGCTGTGAGCCTTGTATGAAAGCTTTAGAAGATCATGTAAAGTTTATTATGGGCAGAACTAATGCCTATTCTAAAAAGAAATATACAGAAGACAATACCATTATGGCGTGGCAGGTGGGCAATGAACCAAGACTTTTTACTGTTGAAAACGAAGCAAAATTTACGCTTTGGCTGAATAATATTGTAAATTTAATGGACAGTCTAGATGAAAATCATTTGATTTCGACTGGTTCTGAAGGCTTAAATAGTTCGAATGATGATATTGGAATTTTTGAAAGAACACATCAAAATCCGAATATTGATTATTTGACCATGCACATCTGGCCGAAAAACTGGAATTGGTTTAAAGCTGATAATGCTGAAAAAACGTTATCGACAACGCTAGAAAATACAGGAAAATATATTGACCAGCATATAAAAGTGGCCAACAATTTAAAACGGCCAATTATCATTGAAGAATTTGGTTTACCAAGAGAAAATGAAAACTTAATTGCCGGCTCATCAGTAGCAAACAGGGATATTTTTTACAATTACGTTTTTAGTCGCGTTGCAGAAAGCGTTAAAAATAATGGTCCGTTGCAAGCAGCAAACTTCTGGGGATTTGGTGGCGAAGGAAAAGCAGTTAACGAGACCGGAAAATGGAATACCGGTGAGCCCTTAACAACAGATCCTCCACAGGAACCACAAGGACTGAATTCTGTTTTTTCTTCAGATAAATCGACTTTAGATATTGTGAAGAAATACAATAAACAATTGAAAAAGATTTAATTATTTTCACCATTAAATAATATAAGTTCATTTAAACGTTCGCAAAACTTTAATCTCTTGTCTTACTTTTATAGTTTAAACTTTCCGATATGAATAAATTATTTATTGTCTTATCATTTTTACTTACAAATCTTTCTTTTTCTCAGCAGAAACAGGACTTTATTTTGACTTCTCCTGATGGGAAAATTGAGGTTAAAATTTTGGTGAATGATAAAATTTCATGGAGCATTTCGCATGGAAAAGATTTGATTCTGGCGCCATCTGAAATGTCGATGACTTTAGACGAAAATATTGTTTTAGGAAAAACCCAAGTTGTTTTAAATTCGAAAAAAGAAAGTGTTGATGCTTCGTTTGATTCTCCATTTTATAAAAAGAAATCCGTTCAGAATAAATACAATCAATTGGTTTTGAATTTTAAAAATGATTTCAGTATTGAATATCGTGTTTTTAATGATGGTGCCGCATATCGATTTATCACCAAAAAGAAAAAAGACATTACCGTAAAAAATGAAGAAGTGGTTCTAAATTTTGATCAGGATTATAATACTTTGATGCCTTATGTTTGCGATTTGAGAAATCCGAAAGATCCCTTTATTTCTTCGTTTGAATCGCATTATGAAAACAAAAAAATAAGCGAATTTACCAAAGATACTTTGGCTTTTCTTCCGTTTTTAATTGATTATAAAAATCATAAAAAAGCAGTTTTTCTGGAAGCCAATCTCGAAGATTATCCGGGATTGTTTGTTACGAATACAAAATCAAAATCGGGTTTTGAATCTCGATTTTCTAAATATCCGATAAAGGAAACTAACGGCGGTTTTAACAACCTCAACAAGTTAATTACAGAAAGAGCCGATTATTTGGTTAAAACCAAAGGAACCCGAAATTTTCCGTGGAGAGCGATTGTCATTTCTGAAAATGATTCGGCTTTAGCCAATAATGATATGGTTCAGAAACTCGCGGAACCGTCCAAAATAAAAGATATTTCCTGGATCAAACCCGGAAAAGTGGCCTGGGATTGGTGGAATGACTGGAACATTTACAATATTGATTTTAAAGCCGGAATTAATACTCAAACCTATAAATACTACATTGACTTTGCTTCTAAAAATAAAGTTGAATATGTGGTTTTGGATGAAGGCTGGAGCGTGGAAACCGACATTATGAAACACAATCCGAATGTGGATTTGGAAGCTTTAATCGCCTACGCGAAAGAGCGAAATGTGGGCATTATTTTGTGGAGTTCCTGGATGGCACTGAATGAAAATATAGAAGGTATTTTTGAAAATTATGCCAAACTCGGCATTAAAGGCTTTAAGGTCGATTTCATAGATCGTGACGATGCTAAAATGGTAAATTCAGTTTATGATATTGCCCAAAAAGCTGCTAAATATAAATTGCTTTTGGATTTTCACGGTATGTACAAACCAACCGGAATTCAACGAACTTTTCCCAACATTCTCAATTTTGAGGGCGTAAAAGGTTTAGAAAATAATAAATGGACACCAAATGATGATGTTCCGTTATATGATTGTACCATTCCCTTTATCAGAATGATGGCCGGACCAATGGATTACACACCGGGTGCGATGCGAAATGCGACCAAAAGCGAATTCAAACCCAGTCATTCCAATCCGGTAAGTCAGGGAACGAGATCACATCAATTAGCACTTTACACAATTTTCGAAGCACCTTTGCAAATGATGGCCGATAGTCCGACGGCTTATATGAAGGAGCAGGAAAGCACCGATTTTATTGCTAAAATTCCAACCACTTTTGATGAAACAGTTTCCTTAAATGGTGAAGTTGGAAAGTTTGTAACTCTTGCCAGAAGAAAAGCAAATATTTGGTACTTAGGTTCTATTACTAATTGGAATTCAAGAGAAATTACAATTGATTTTTCTTTCCTTGAAAAAGGTAAAAAATTCGAAGCTGAGATTTTCTCAGATGGTTTAAACGCTGATAAAGCGGCGAACGATTATAAAAGAGAAATCGTTACGGTAGATTCTACAACGAAGTTAACGTATCGATTAGCAAGCGGAGGTGGATTGTCGATGATTATAAAATAACTAAACAGGTAGAAACCTAACAGGTTTTAAAAACCTGTTAGGTTTGATATTAAGATAAAATCTTTTCAATCTCATTTAATTCATCCGTAGAAAAATCCGTATTCTGCAAACAATCAATATTATTATTTAATTGACGTACAGAACTTGCGCCAATTAAAACCGAAGTAATTCGTTTGTCTTTTTGTAACCACGCCAAAGCCATTTGTGCCAAAGATTGGTTTCTGTTTTGAGCAATTTCATTCAGCTGAATTAATTTCTGAATTCTTTCCTGGGTAACCTCATCTTCCTTTAAATGTCCGTTCGGATTATGCGCTCTTGAGTTTTCTGGAATTCCGTTTAAATATTTATCCGTTAAAAGTCCTTGTGCCAAAGGCGAAAACGCAATACAGCCCACTCCTTTTTCTTCCAAAACATCCAGCAAGCCGTTTTCAACCCAACGCTCCAGCATTGAATATTTCGCCTGATGAATCAAACATGGTGTTCCCAATTGTTTTAAAACATCAACTGCAACGCGAGTTTCCTCTGCCGAATAATTACTTATCCCAACATAAAGTGCTTTTCCGCTTCTTACGGCATAATCAAGCGCCATCATGGTTTCTTCAATAGGCGTTTCGGGATCTGGTCGATGCGAATAAAAAATATCTACATAATCGACCTTCATTCTTTTTAAACTCTGGTCTAAACTTGATAAAAGGTATTTTCTGGAACCCCAATCGCCATAAGGTCCGTCCCACATGGTGTAGCCGGCTTTAGTCGAAATGATGATTTCATCACGCAGATTTCCCTGAAAGTTATGCCACAAAATTTTACCAAAATTAGTTTCAGCAGAACCCGGAACCGGTCCGTAATTGTTGGCTAAATCAAAATGTGTAATTCCTTTATCAAAAGCTTCTACCGCAATACTTTCGGCATTATCAAAATTATCTACGGACCCGAAGTTGTGCCATAATCCCAAAGAAATTTCAGGTAATAACAACCCGCTTTTTCCACATCTGTTATATTTCATTATTATAATTTAATGGTTGAAGTTTAATAGGTTTTAAAAATACAAAAAACTTGCTAAGTTTTGCCACAAAGACACTAAGGCACAAAGCTTTTTATTTTAAAACTGGAAATCGCCAAGAATTCAAGAATTTACGGCGAAAAAAAACTTTATTTTAAAAATTGTTAGTTTAGTACGTTTTAAGGTAAAAAACAAACCTGATGATTTTAAATTCAAATAGTACCTAATTTTTATAAATTTGTTTAAATAATAAAATGATGGAAAATAACTGGCAAAATTTAATTTCGATTAATCGGGACATACGATTTGGCAAACCTGTTATTGCAGGAACAAGAATTTGTGTTTCAGATATTCTTTCATGGCTTTCGAAAGGAATGTCTTTTGAAGAAATCATCGAAGATTTTCCAGAATTAAAAAAAGAGCATATTTGTGCTGCGTTAAATTTTTCTTGTGAAATTTAAAAACTCTCGCAGATTTTGCAGATTCAGGAGATAAAAAAATCTGCAAAATCTGCAAAATCTGCGAGAAAAAAATAGCCACGAATTCACGAATTTAAAACAATTCATTCGTGAATTAGTAGCGAAAAAAAACTTCGCGCCTTAGCGCCTTCGTGGCAAACCTTTTATTCTTTTATCTCAAAACCACTCTCCAAACCTTTATCCGAACTTCCTCCAACCATAATTTTAAAAGTTCCCGGTTCTACTAAATAATTGCCTTCGTTATCATAAAAACCCAATTCCTTATCCGTCAAAGCAAAAGTCACTGTTTTAGTTTCACCTTTTTTCAGGTTTACCAATTCAAAACCTTTTAATTCCTTAATTGGTCGAACAATGCTGGCAAATTCATCATGAATATACAATTGCACCACCTCTTTTCCATCGTAATTTCCTGAATTGGTCACTTCAACACTAACCTGAACATTTTCGCCTTTTGCAAAAGAAGTTTTGTTTACCTTCAGATTTTTATAATCGAATTTAGTATAACTCAAACCAAAGCCAAACGGAAACTGAGGCGTTTTCTCCACATCCATATAATGCGACCAAAATACATTTTTATCGCTATCAATTGGTCTGCCGGTGCTGTATTTGTTGTAATAAATCGGAACCTGCCCTACATTTCTAGGAAACGACATTGGCAATTTTCCACTTGGGTTATAATCTCCATATAAAACCTGTGCTACCGCATTTCCGGTTTGCGTTCCCAATTGCCACGCTTCAACGATTGCAGGAACGTGTTCTGCAGCCCACGGAATACTCAACGGACGTCCGTTGTTTAAAACCAAAACGATATTCGGATTCACTTTATAAATTTCCTCTAACAATTCTTGCTGCAATCCTGGCAAATTGAGATCTGTTCTGCTTCTTCCCTCCCCGCTTTGAAAACCGTATTCTCCCAAAACCATTACCACAACGTCTGCATTTTTAGCAGCTGATTTTGCCGCTTCAAATCCGCTTTTGTCTGTGGTGTTAAAAACCGTTTCAGTTAAGAAAGTAGCTTTTTGTTTTAATAATTCAACTCCTTTTTCAAAAGTCAGCTGATTGTCTTTATACTGCTGCATTCCTTCTAAAACCGAAACAGCCGAATTATCGTCTGCTGCAATTCTCCAGCTTCCTAACGGACTGTTTTTATCATTTGCCAAAGCACCAATCAAAGCAATTTTTTGTCCTGATTTTTTTAGCGGAAGCAAATTCTTTTCATTTTTTAGCAAAACGATTGATTTTTTCGCCATGTCCAGAACGCCATCATTATTGGCTTTACTTCCCACAACCTCTTTTTCACGCTTTTCATCGCAATATTTGTACGGGTCATCAAATAAGCCCAATTCAAATTTCACACGAAGAATTCTGTGAACGGCATCATCAACCAAAGCTTCTTTTACCTTTCCTTCTTTCACCAAACCGACTAATTTTGCCACATACAAATACGATTCCATATCCATGTCAGATCCTGCAATTACCGCTTTCGCAGTCGCATCGGCTTCGTCTTTTGCATACCCGTGCGCAATCATTTCGCGGATTGAAGCATAATCAGAAATCACAAAGCCGTCAAACTTCCATTTGCCTTTCAAAATATCTCTTTGCAAAAACACATTTCCCGTTGCCGGAACGCCATTTAGTGTATTAAAAGAATTCATAAACGTACGAACTCCGGCTTGTACAGTAGCTTCAAAAGGCGGTAAAACCGAATTGTATAATTTAGAATTACTGATATCTACAATATTATATTCCAATCCCGCTTCAACATAACCATACGCCGCAAAGTGTTTTGCACAGGCTGCGATCGTATTTACTTTGGCTAAATCTGCAATCGTTTCGCCCTGAAAACCTTTTACTCTGGCATAACCCACCTTACTTCCCAAATACGGGTCTTCTCCCGCACCCTCCATCACACGTCCCCAGCGCGCATCGTTTGCTACATCGACATTCGGACCAAAAGTCCAGTTAATTCCAGATGCCGAAGCTTCATCTGCCGCAATCGCTGCCGATTTTTTAATCGCTTCTAAATCCCAGCTCGCCGCTTCTGCCAACGGAATCGGACTTAATGTTTTATAACCGTGAATCACATCAAAACCAATAATCAACGGAATTCCCAAACGGGTTTCTTCTACCGCAATTTTTTGTACGGCTTTCACTTCTTTCACACCACGAACCGTTAGCATTGAGCCCACTAATCCTTTTCTGAGGTGTTCGTATTTCAGTTCTGCCGTTCCACCTTTTGGAGCCGGACCCGTTACATCCCAAAAACCGTTATATTGGTTCATTTGCCCTACTTTTTCTTCCAAAGTCATTAAAGGCAAAAGCAAATCTACACGTTGTTCAATGGTTTTATTCTTATCCAGATACGGCTTCTTCTGTGCATTCATATTTCCAACAGTAAACAGGGCAAAAACCCCAATAGTTATTATGTTTTTATTTTTCATAGTTTTTTTTAGGTGCTAAGGTTCTAAGGCACTAAGGTTCTAAGGTTATTCACTTTGAATTTTTCTCAATCTTGTCATCCCGAGGAACGAAGGAACACACCAGAAACTTGACAAAGATTGACGATTCAGCATGCGGAATTTCTAGTGTGTTCCTTCGTTCCTCAGGATGACAAAAAAGTGCTACTCCGTAACAAAACAAGAAGCCGGCAAATTTGCTTTGTTAAACAAATCTGGCTGAATGGTATTCCCCCACGCGAATCTCACTTTCGTTGGGTTTGTAACTTTCCTGCTTGACAAAATCACCTGATTGTTTTTTATGGAAGCTTCTGCAGGATAATAAATCTCATCGGCACCAGCCAATTCAAACTGATTTGACGTTTTGTTTTTAAAATGTAATCCGTCAGCAAAATCGAAGGACACTATAGCTTTGTTTTTTTCAATTTGAATGTTTTTGAAAAGTGGACCGTTTACCAAATTAGAGTTGACTTTATAAGTTTCGGCCAAAGCCAAATTTGCCAAACGAATTCCAACATCTTTTTTATTTTTTGGATGAATATCAATCGTATCTGAAATATCAGAAGTCAAAACCATTCCGGTTTTCGGAACTTCATTCAGGATTTTTCTTTGAGAATTTCTAACCGTAACATTTAAGAAGTTGTTGCTTCCGGTTTTATAAGGTGCGATCTGGACGAAATAAAAAGGAAATTCGTCCTGCCAGACTTTTCTCCACGAAGAGATTAAAGCCGACAATGTTTTGTCGTAAACCAAAGAACCCACATTCGATTCGCCCTGATACCAAAGCGTTCCGGCAATTTTAAAACCCGTGATGGGATAAATCATGGCGTTATAGGCACGTCCGGGTTGGCGTGGTCCGTATTCCTGCTCGTTGAGTTTTTTGGCATTTTCTAATAAAACGGGATCATTTTGCACGACTTCTTCTGGCATCCAGATTTCGGCCGGAGTTCCGCCCCAATTGGATGAAATTAGCCCGATTGGCACATTCTTTAAATCTTCTCTCAACCGCTTGGCAAAGAAATAGCCAATGGCGCTGAAGTTTTTCATCGTCTCCGGAGTCGATTCGACCCAGTTTCCTAAAAGATTATTTTGAGGTGTTGTTGCTGTTAATTTCGGAACAGTAAAAAAACGAATATTCGGATTCGTGGCGTTTTTCATTTCTTCCTCACCATTTTCAATTCCCCAACTGGCAGACATTTCCATATTCGATTGTCCGGCGCAAACCCAAACTTCACCAATCAAAATATTTTTCAGTACGACTTCGTTGTATCCTTTTATGGAAATCGTAAAAGGTCCGCCGGCTTCAGGCGTTTTAATTTTGAGTTCCCATTGTGCCTGATTATTGGCCACGACTTTATACTCCTGATTGTTCCAGCTCGCCGTCAATTTGATTTCTTCTTTTGGACTGGCCCAACCCCAAATTTTCACTTCGGCGTTGCGCTGAAGAACCATATTATCGCCAAAAATATTCGGAAGTGTAACGTTTGCCATCATAGTACTGGAAATCAACAGAAAGAAAACAAACTTAAATATATTATTTTTCATTTAGGAGCTTTTTTAAAAATGGACCATATTCAGCCGCCAAAATTTTATGATCTGCAATATCAGGATGACCGGAACAGCCTTTAGGAGTCATAGGTTTGAATTTGAAAATCTGAATGGTTTTGTGCTTTTTGTCTTCCGCGAAAGCGTGCTTTACTTTATTCAGACAATCTTCAAAAACTATGGCATTTTGCCCATTGATCATTGGACTATTGGTAATTACAATTTGTGCATTGGGATTATGCTCGTACAGCATTTTTATAAAGTTGACATAATTCGAAACATACTTTTCAGGATTAAAAGGCAAACGTTCTTTTTTGCCGTCACCACCAGAAAAATCATTGGTTCCGAGAGCGATACTTATAATGTCCGGCTGAAAAGCAAAATCGTATTTGGGTTTAGATGTGTCTTTCGTTAAATATAAATTCTGATACACATCTGGCATTATGGCTTCGTCTTTATTTTCGTCGTTCCAGTTTCTGTACATGCCAATTCCGGAAACAGAACTCATTAAATAATCGACCTCTATTTCTCTGGAAAGTATTGGCCCATATGCATAATAACAGTTATGATGATCAAAATATTCGCCTTTATCGCAAGGCACATCAGACGGATCACTCGCTGCTCCACAGGTAATTGAATCGCCAATAAATTCTATTTTCTTTTTCTTTTTGGCCGAAATCGAAGTCAGTTTGGCTGTCGTTCCTGCAAATAGAATTCCGCCGCTGTGTGCTTCTGTAGTTTTGTAAATTGTTAGATTATGTACTTTTTTATTTGCAGTAATTTTTATTGGAAAGGCTTGTGCTGCTCCTTTTTCGATTTTTAATTTCCCTATATATTTTCCATCCAAAACCAACGAAACATAATTATGATGTTCCCAGGCGTCTACACTTTGCAATGAAATTTCACATTTATTTCCTGTAAAATTGAATGAAACTGAAGAGGCTGTTCCTATTAAGACAACTTCATTATTTTGAAGGTTTTCTACTCTTCCGGCGTACAGGAAATTTTGATTTTGAGCTATTGAAGTAATCGAAATCTGCAAAAACAAAATTAAAACAGCTATTTTTTTGAGAAACATAATTTATTTGTTAAAATATAAATACGATTCACAAATATATTCGAAATAGGATATTGAAAAAGATACTAAAACATCAAAAAGCAATAAAAAAACACCAAAACCATTCGATCACTTTCAGGTTTATTAACGTTACCTTTAGGGGCTTTCAAAAATCATTTCTTTGATTTTCAAAAGCAAGAGCCTATCTTTATCAATTAAATCTTACAGCATTAAAATGAAATCATCTCTTTATATACTATTGGCCGGTGCTATTTTATGCACTTCTTTTACCTGCAAAAAAGAAGAAAAAAGCGTCCCTCAAATTCATACTGCAGCGGCTAAAACAGACAGAGATGCAATTGTAGAATATGCGCAACAATATATGGGAACACCTTATTTATATGCAGGAAATGATCCTAAAAAAGGATTTGACTGCTCGGGTTTTGTCAGTTATGTTTTTAAGCATTTTAATGTTGACTTGCCCAGAAGTTCCGGAGGTTATAAAAATATTGGTACTAAACTAAAGCCCGAAGATTTTAAAGTTGGAGATATTTTAGTTTTTTACGGTTATAAAGACCAAACCATTATTGGCCATCTGGGTATCATTTGCGAAGCTAATGGTATGGAATCGAAATTTATACATGCTTCTTCGGGAAAAGTAAATAGTGTAACGATTACTTCGCTTGCGACAGAACATTACACTAAACGTTTTTATAAATGTATTGATGTGTTGAAATAAGTTGTTTTTTTTGAGAAAATGCTTTGATTTTTGCTCGCAGATTTAAAAAAATTTAAGCAGATATACACCAATTTTTATCTGTTAAGAAGCTTAAAAAACTATTTAAATCTGCGCCAAAAACTATTTCATTACTATATGCTTTCTATTCTTCAGTTAATAATTTGATCAGGCTTTCGTCTCTTTTATACACGTCTTTATAAAAATTCAAATTACCGTCTCGATCTACCCAGGCGGTAAAGTAACCAATATAAACTGGAATTTTCTTTTTTAAACTCACCCAGTTTTCTTTACCCGCGTGCATTGCTTTATCAATTCTCGCCGGAGTCCATGACGGATCTTGCTTTAACAATTCAATAGCCAGTTCTCTGGGTTTTCCTACGCGCACGCAACCATGACTGAAGGCTCTGCTTTCTCTCTCAAACAAACTTTTGGCTGGAGTATCGTGTAAATAGATGTTATTGGAATTCGGAAATAAAAACTTCACTAAACCAAGTGAATTATTTTTTCCCGGCAATTGACGAACAGCGCCGTTATTCCACTCCAGATTTTTTTGCGCTAAGTAATTTTTATTTTTAGCCATTCCGGGTTTTATTTCATTTTTAATAATACTCGGAGGAACATTCCAATACGGACTAAAAACAATATTGTTCATCATTCCGCTAAAAATCACCGTTTTATTCATGGTACGTCCTACAACAACGGGCGAAACAAAAGCGATTTCTCGATTTCGTATCAAGTACAATTTAAATTCCGGAATGTTTACTTCTATAAATTCTTTGCCTTTTTCGAGTTCCGGATCGATCCATCGGCAACGCTCCATATTGGCAATGATGGTTTTGATTCGGTCTGAAACCGGAACATTCAATTCAGCAATATGTTCTGGTAAAATGGTATTTTTTGGCGTTAGCCCGTGATGCAATTCATAGCTCTTCATTCCTTTAATTAAAACCGAATCGCATACATTGCTTTTATTGTTTTCTTTAAGATCACTCGTAATAAAAAGTCTTTCTCTAATTTGACCAATTGTTGCAAGAGAATCTCCATGCTTTATACTTTTAAAATCCTGCGGTGTTTCAATGGCTTCCCATCCGCCTTTTTTCTCAATTTCTCTATAACGATGAAGCGCGTCGCGAAGCTTGTAATACTGACTGAACATTTTGCTCTTTTTGTCGTCGCTAATGGTGGCTTTTTTATAAATAGAATCTGAGAAAACCTGGTAATTAACTTTTTTTCGAGGCAAAAGCCATTCCAGAGATCTACTTGTTTTTTCGTCTACACCAGATACTTTTTGCACATAGTAGAAATACAAATTGGTAATCAATAAGTCGATATCTACTTTTGAGAGTTTGGTTACGGCAGTATGATCAAATATAGGATTGATTTTATCATTATACGGAAAGTTGGCCTTCAGTCCTTCCTGATCTAATGTCTTGTATTGGCTGTACAAATTAGTTCCAAATTCTACTACACCTTTATTATCCAGCCATAACTGCGTTGCGTTCTTTTTCTGATATAATGCTGAAACGTCAGCCTGAAATTTAATTAATTTGGGGTAGGTTTGATAAAAAGCAGCAATCTTAGCACTGTCAATGGTAATTTTAAGTTCCGGAACCTCTTGGGCGACCGTATTTTTAGATTTATCTTCTTTATTTTCGCCCTTTTTATTGCAGGAAACCACGGTTAAAACAAGTACAACAGCAAACAGCGAATGCAAAATTTTCATAATAATATTTTTAATAAAAATAGAAAAGTTTTGATGATTACAAATCATTTCTCCAAAAAATAATATTGCTGCATTTTGTCCATAAAACTGAACCATTTCATTTTAGAAAAAGGCATAAAAAAACTCCGGATACATTACATATCCGGAGCTTTTTCCTTTATAATCAACCTTTATTTTTAGATTACTGTCCCTTTTAGAGTAAGTACCTTTGGTGTTGTTTCTGCACTTGTTGTTACCGTTACTGTTTTGGTAAAAGCGCCTTTATTTGCTGCATTGTAAGTTGCCGTAACTTTTGCCGTTTTACCAGGCAAAATTGGCTCTTTTGTATAATCTGTTGCAGTACAACCGCAAGATCCCTGAACGTTTTTAATAACAACTGCTGTTTTTCCCGTATTTTTGAATTCATACACAATTGCTTTTGGAGTTCCCTGCGGAATTTGTCCAACATCAATAGTTTCTGCTTTCCATACTAGCGTCGAAGCATTTTCTAAGGCAACTGTTGTTACCGTTTCAGATGTAATCGCTTTTATAGGAGCGATTGCTGAAAAAGACATTAAGCTTAAAGCTAAAGCCAACATCGAAATTTTAATAATTTTCATGGTCAATATATTTAATGGTTTATAGTTCGAATTTATTTTTCAAAGGTAATTCAGACAAAACCGAATCGCTGTTAAGCGCTTTCAAATCTTTGTTAACGACTTGTTAATGGGTTATTTTAAGTTTAAATTTGATTAATATTACAGTTCAAAAGTCTTTTTACTTGAAAATAAATAAACTCAATAGCATCATTATTCTGGGGTTGGTTGCCATCATTAGCATTTTGGTAGCGCAATTGCTCTGGACGAAAGAAGCCTTTAACTTAGAACAGAAAAAGCTGAGCCAAAAAGCGCATATTGCACTTCTTGAAGTCGCCAAGAAATTGTATGAAGGAACCAATCATGAGCTTCCGGCTCAAAATCCGGTGCAGAAAATTGCAAACGATTATTATATCGTAAATGTAGAGAATGATTTTGAACCAGATATTTTAGAATTCTATCTCAAAACAGAATTCAAAAAGATGAACATCACCACTGATTTTGAATACGCGATGTACAATTGTCAAAGCGACGAAATGATTTATGGCGACTATATTTCGCTATCGCAAAAAGCCGAAGGAAAAAAAACAGTGTACTTCCCTAAACATAAAAATTTAGTGTACTATTTTGCTGTTCGTTTTCCCAATGAAACGACCTATTTGTTTAGCTCGATGCGCTTTTGGTTTGTACTTTCGATTGCTTTAATCCTGATTTTGCTAATTTATGTTTATTCTATAGTCACGCTTTTACAGCAAAAAAAATATTCTGAATTGCAGCGCGATTTTATTAATAATATGACGCATGAATTTAAGACGCCGTTGTCTTCGATTTTAATTGCCTCTAAGTATTTAAGTGAACAGAATCCTATAAAAGAAGATAAAAAACTGCATACGTACACCGAAATCATTATTAACCAAAGCAACAAACTGAATCATCATATTGAAAAGATTTTAAATATTGCAAAATCAGATCATACCCCTTTAGAATTAAAAAAGGAAAGTCTCCTGATTGTTCCGATTATTGAAGAAACGATCGAAAACATCAAGTTAAAATATCCTGAAGCCGTAATTAACGTTGAAAGTAATTCTACTGATTATACTGTAGAAACAGATGTTTTTCATTTTACCAATTTAGTCTACAATCTTCTGGATAATGCGGTTAAATATTGCCATGATAAGCCCGAAATTGGAATTCGAATATTGGAAGAAAATGCGACCTTAAAATTGGAATTTATTGATAATGGAATTGGAATCCCTCCTAAAAAATTATCGTATATATTTGATAAATTTTATCGCATTCAGAACGAAAAAAGCAATGAAGTAAACGGTTTTGGACTCGGATTGTATTATGTAAAAGAAATCTGCAGTTTGCAAAACTGGAAAATAAAAGCCGAAAATAATACCCTAAACGGAGTTACTATAACTTTATCAATTCCTTTTAAAAAATGAAAAATTTCAAAATACTTTATACTGAAGATGACGAAACACTAGCCTTTTTAACCAAAGATAATCTGGAGCAAAGCGGTTATGAGGTCCACCACTGCACAAATGGAAAATTGGGTTTGGATGCTTTTAAAAATGAAGATTTTGATATTTGCATTTTTGATATTATGATGCCCAAAATGGATGGTTTTGAACTGGCATCTGAAGTGCGAAAAATTGATGTCGATGTTCCTATCATTTTTCTATCGGCAAAAACTTTAAAAGAGGACCGTATAAAAGGACTTCGCCTGGGAGCCGACGATTATTTGGTAAAGCCTTTTAGCATCGAGGAATTAATTTTGAAAATTGAAGTTTTTTTAAAACGTTCTCAGAAAAATAGCAAAGTCGATAAATCGGTCTACGAAATTGGCAAATATCAATTTGACACTAAAAATTTTATTCTTTTTAATGAAGAAGAAAAAGTAGGCCTGACCCAACGTGAAGCCGAATTGCTGAAATTATTTCTGGACAATAAAAATTTAGTGCTTAAAAGAGAAAAAATCTTAACTGCTCTTTGGGGAACTGACGATTATTTTATGGGAAGAAGTCTGGATGTTTTTATTTCGCGCCTGCGTAAAATTTTAAGCGGAGAAAAAGGTATTACGATCGAAAACCTTCACGGAATTGGATTTCGATTCACTATGGAGTAAATAATAACAATTCTGCTAGAAATAAAAAAAAATCTATAAAATCACTTTTAAAAAACTTTTGTATTTTTAATATCTAAATTATTTCGATATGAAATTACATCATCTGCGAAACGCCACTTTAGTCATAGAAACAGAAACCGACGTTATATTGGTTGATCCGATGTTGGGGAAAAGAAAAACCATTCCGCCATTTACTATTTTTCGTTTTTCACCGCATCGAAATCCATTGGTTTCCCTGCCTAAAAATAGCAGAGAAATTTTGAGTAAAGTGACGCATTGCCTGATTACGCATTTACACCCGGATCATATCGATAAAGCAGGCGAAGTTTTTTTAAGACGAAAAAGCATTCCGGTAATTTGCAATATTAAAGATGAAAAAGAACTGACCAAAAGAGGTTTGAATATTATACAAACGTTGACTTATTGGGAGCAACAAGATTTTCTGGGAGGAAGAATAACAGGAATTCCTGCCATTCATGGTTATGGTTTTATAGCCAGACTAATGGGAAACGTAATGGGATTTTACATTGAACTGCCCAATCAAAAATCGGTTTATGTGAGTTCTGACACTGTTTTTACAAAACATGTAGAAAAAGTTTTAGTCGAATTTAAACCTGATATTGCAACCGTGGCTTGCGGAACCGCTCAACTCGACATTGGCCAGCCGCTTTTAATGCGAATGAATGATATCCTGAAGTTTGCTGCCTTAGCACCCGGAAGGGTTTTTGCCAATCATCTGGAAGCTTTAAACCATTGCCCTACCACTAGAGAACAATTAAAAAGAGCATTGGCTGATAATGATCTTTTGTCTAAAACGGCGATTCCTTCTGACGGGACTTTTGTGGAGTATTGATTTTTTGAATTTTTTATTTCGATCCCATCCTATAATTTCTTTTTCACGTGCGATTGCTTCCTGAACGCATGTAAATTTCTCAGCATACAATCAATACTGAACATTATACCTTGATCCAAATGTAATACGTACCATAGCCTTCTTGAATTGCATATTTGTGGATTCTTCGCTTTAATAAAAATAAGAAAATCCGAAAACTACAAAACCAACAAACCAAACTCTCGCAATGTATTAACAGGCTTGGAATACCAAAATAATTCAAAATCATCAAGTTCTGTTTCAAAATCGGTTTTTACTTCTTGAAAAGTGTAGTTTTTGGCATTTGAAACGGTGATCTTTTTCAAAATTTCGACCAGCCATTCCCCTTCTTTTTTACTGGTTTGAATGTTAAAGCTTTCTTTTTTATCATGAAAAGTAAAACTCATCATTTCCCATGAGTTTCCTTTCTTTGATTTTATAAAAATTTCTGTTGAAGGTTTACCGCCAAGCCAGACCACTTTTGCATTTGGTTTGGTGTTGAAGTCATTTCCTTCTTCAAGCGCATTAAAAATAAAATCAGGATCAATTTTTGTTTTTGGAATTTTAAAGTCGAACCAATCCTGCAGTTCGTAATCAAAACAAATTCCGTGCATGAAATTAAAAAGCGATTTTTTAAGTCCGAAACTAAATTTATCATGGTTGATTCCGGTAGAATCTGTGTAGTCAATATCGTTATTGGCAAAAGTTCCAATGGCTTCTGTTTTTTTTGTAACACCAAATTTCTCCGGATACAATCCAACCGGACTGTGGGCAGTCATAGCAAATTGATGCCAAAATCCCGATTGTAAAATACCTACTTCAAATAACTGACGGACCATTTCAAGGCTATCGACCGTTTCCTGAATGGTTTGCGTTGGGTAACCGTACATTAAATACGCATGCACCATAACGCCCGCTTCGGTAAAATTGCGAGTTACTTTTGCGACTTGTTCGACCGTTACCCCTTTGTCAATCAGTTTTAACAGGCGGTCTGAGGCCACCTCTAAACCTCCGGAAACGGCAATACAACCCGACGCTTTTAGCAGCAGGCACAAATCCTTAGAGAAACTTTTTTCGAATCGAATATTAGTCCACCACGTTACAGCCAGTTTTCGTTTTAAGATTTCGAGGGCCAGCGCACGCATTAAGGCGGGCGGAGCTGCCTCATCGACAAAATGAAAGCCATTTTGACCGGTTTGTAAAATCATTTCTTCCATTCGATCGCATAACAAACTGGCTGCGACCGGCTCGTAAACTTTAATGTAATCTAAAGAAATATCACAAAAAGTACATTTTCCCCAATAACAGCCGTGCGCCATAGTGAGTTTATTCCAGCGCCCGTCGCTCCACATTCTGTGCATCGGATTTACGATTTCGATAACTGAAATATATTTATCTAAAGATAGATCTGAATAGTCTGGAGTTCCAACCTGAGATTGTTTGTAATCGCGCTTTAAAGAGTTATTTTTGTAGACCACTTCTCCATTTTCCAATAAAAATGTTCTTTTATACTGCTTCTCGACTTCGCTCGAAGTGACAGCATTTATTAATTCTTCTATCGGAACTTCTCCATCATCTAAAGTGATAAAATCGAAAAATTCAAAAACGCGTTTGTCTGAAAGTGAGCGCAATTCTGTATTTGGGAAACCGCCGCCCATTGAAATTTTAATTTCAGGATGATGTTGCTTTACCCATTGCGCGCATCGAAAAGCGCTGTATAAGTTTCCCGGAAAGGGAACAGAAATCAAAAAGAAAGTCGGTTTTATCGTTTCAATTTTTTCTTTTAAAAGCGAAATTAAAATTGAATCGATATATGTTGGCTTTTGCTGTAGCGCTTCATATAATTCATCAAACGAATTGGCGCTTCGGCCTAAACGTTCGGCATATCGGCTAAAGCCAAAATTTTCGTCGACGCATTCTACAATAAAATCGGATATATCTTCGAGATATAAAGTGGCCAAATGTTTGGCTTTATCCTGAGTTCCCATTGTCCCGAACGCCCAATCGAGTTCTTCGAGTTGCGCAAAACGAGATGCTTCGGGCAAAAAATCTTCCTGACAAATCTGCAAAGCCAAAGTGGGGTTTTTTCCCTGCAAAAACTGAATTACGGGATCGATCGTTTTGATGTATTCGTCCTGCAAAGCAAAAATACGCTTCGAATTATCTGAAATTTCAAAGCCTGAAAGCTCAAACTTGAAACCTGACACCTGAAACAAATCGATAAGTCCTTTCTTCGAAAACAATTCTAAAATCACATCAATACCCAAATCTGCCTGAGCCGATTCGATATTTTTGGTGTTCAGAAAACCTTTTATATATGCCGTTGCCGGATACGGAGTATTCAGTTGTGTAAATGGCGGTGTTATTACAAAAAGTTTCGTTTTCAAGTGGGAATTATTTTTTGCAAAAATACGAGTTATTTAGAGACTTTTAGAGTAAAGATTTTATTAGACGGTGTTTTCATTTTTTGATTTTGTTTTGTAGAAATTAAATTACATTTGCGATAATTCAAATTATATCAATGAAACAAACTTTACTTTTAGTTCTCTTACTTATTTCTCTGCACTTATTTTCTCAAAATAAAAATCAATCTGTTGGTTTTAAAGAAAATAAAGGTCAGATTATAGATCAGAAAGGAAAACCTAATACTGAGGTGAAATATCTATTAAATTCGAGTGGTTTAAATGTTCAGCTAAAGAAAAATGGTTTTTCGTATGATGTTTACGAAGTAAAGAAGACTCCAATTGTTCGTCCTCGCAACGATCGAAATCTTCCTGTTCCTGATCAAAAAGCAAAAGAAGAACAGCCGGACTACAATCTCGAATATATTTTTCATCGAATTGATATTGATTTTGTAAACTGCAATTCGAAAGTAGAATTAATTACAGAGCAAAAATCTAAGGATTTCGACAATTATTATAATATTCCGAATAAACCTGAGGGAATTACAGGAGTTTATCAATACAAGCAAATTACATACAAAAATATTTATCCGAATATTGATGTCGTTTTTACAATTCCGAATGATCCTCAAAAAGTGGTTGAATATAATTTTATCATTCATCCGAAAGGAAAAATCTCTGACATTCAACTAAAATTTAATGGTGCTGAAAATGATTTAGTTAACAACAAAATCCAGATGAATGTTCGTTTTGGAAAAATGGAAGAAACACTTCCTGCGAGCTGGATTGAAGATGGAGGAAGCAAAAAAGAAATTGAAGTTGGCTATATAAAGATTAGAAAAGATGTTTACGGGTTTAATTCAGTAGATTCTGTTGAAGGGAAAACGATTGTAATAGATCCTGTGCCGACTAGACTTTGGGGTACTTATTATGGGGGTGAAGATTGGACAGAATCAAACACAATTGATAAAGATGATCTTGGAAATATTTATTTTGCTGGTAGAACAGCCAGTATGTCAACTATCGCTACAACAGGATCTCATCAATCATCCGCAGGTTTTGTGACGTATCCGGGGCTAATAACCTGGGATGGATATATAGCAAAATTTGATGCTAATGGAAACAGAATATGGGCGACATATTATGGAGGAAATCGAGATGATAACATTAAATCAATAAAAGTATCGTCTAACAAAGATCTTATATTTTGCGGAAATTCTAATAGTTCGAATAATATAGCTAGTATTGGATCTTTTAAAGAAAATAAATCAGGATCATATTCTGAAATGTTTTTAGGTAAATTAAATGCAAATGGAATTAGACATTGGGCTTCATATTATGGAAATGATAACGGATTAACTTTTGCAAATAGTGTCTCGTCTGATCAACAAAACAACATTTATCTTTCAGGTGCTACAACAAGTGATGAATTTATTTCAACTGCAAATTCATTCAAAGAAACAAGAATTGACAATAATCGATTTGATGGTTTTTTAGCAAAATTTGACACAAACGGAAATAGAATTTGGGGTACTTATTTTGGAGGAGAAAAAGATGATTCTTTTGAAGATTCTGTAATAGATAAAGATGGCAATATTATCCTAGTGGGCTATACCTTAAGTGAAAATGATATTGCAACTGCTAATTCCTATCAACCCAATTATCATTTAGGTAATTTATCTTCAACTGGAGACGGAATGATTGTAAAATTCAATCCTAATGGTCAAAGGATTTGGAGTACTTATTTTGGAGATAAAAATAGTGATTGGATATACACCTGCAAAATTTATGGAGATAACTTATACATAACAGGCGAAACTGAAAACGATAATATTTCAACACCAAATGCTTTCGAACCTATAATGAGAGAGTCATATAGAAGTACCTATTTTGCTAAATTTAATTTAAGCACACAAAAATTAGCCTGGTTAAGTTACTCACTCGGAAAGGTTAGATCAATCTATCCTAAAAGTGATAATGAAATTTTTATTTCAGGAGAAACAACATATGGCTTTGATATCGCCTGTCCAAATGCTTCCAATGCCGTAAATTCCTCATTTTTAGGTTTTATAATAAAATTAGATGAAAATTGTAAAAAAAGTTGGGGAACTTATTTTGGCAAAACAACTCTTATTAGTAAACCAATAATTATAAGTGAGGGAATAAATAATATTTTTGTTACTGGAGGTGCTTTTAGTGGCCGCAAAGACGACAATATTGTAAGTCCAGGAGCTTTCATAGAGGATCCAAATGATACTACATCAGCATTTTTAATGAAATTTCAAGATTCAGAGGCATCTTTAAATCCAATGGCATCTAGCAATTCTCCAATCTGTACTGGAAATACATTAGAGCTTAAAGCATCTGGAGGAACAAATTATTCATGGACAGGCCCAAATGGATTTACATCTACAGAACAAAATCCAACAATAATAAATACGACAGCTAATAATAATGGAGAATATATTTGTGTGATTTCAGGCACTGATGTATGCGATGGAACGAAAAAAGTTACTGTAATTATTCAAAATACACTTTCTCCAACAGGAAGTACAAATCAGCTTTTTTGTTCGGCACAAAATCCAACAATTGGCAATCTTGAAATTACAGGAAACTCCATAAAATGGTATGATGCTCTTAGTAATGGAACTTTATTGGCTGAAACGACGAATCTGGTAAACGGAAAAACTTATTATGCATCGCAAACCATCAATGGTTGTGAAAGTCAGAGATTCGGGATTACAGTTTCAATAGTCAATACCCCTTCTGCTCCCGAAGGAAATGCAAATCAACAATTCTGCCAAATCGAAAATGCAACTTTAGCCAATATTTCAATTACGGGACAAAATATAAAATGGTACGATACGAATTTTGCAGCAGCTGTTGTACCCAATACCTCTTTGTTAGAAGATAACAAGACTTACTACGCATCGCAAACCGTTGGATGTGAAAGTGACAGAACTCCAATTTTAATTCGCGTCTATGATACTCCTTTGCCAACAGGAAATACTAATCAACAATTTTGCATTGATGAACTTGCAACTTTAGAAAATCTAATGATAACCGGAACCAATATTAAATATTATGATTCGGCAATTGGTGGAACTATTTTACCAGAAACAACTTTATTAGAAAACAAATCATATTACGCCACACAAACCCTAAACAATTGTGAAAGCGGAAGATTTGCCATAAAAGTTAAAATACAAGATACTCAAATTCCACTTGCAGATTCTCCACAAACATTTTGCGTACAGCAAAGTGCTTCGATTAAAGCTATTACGATTACGGGACAAAATGTAAAGTGGTTTGAGAATGTTTCTTCAACCATTCCTGTATCAGAATCTACTATTCTGGAAAATGGAATTACGTATTACGCTTCACAAACGATAAGCAATTGTGAAAGTGACAGAATTCCAGTTCAGATTAATATTCTTGAACCAACGGAAGGTAATTGTATCAATTTTGTAAATGAGCTTCCTTATCCAAAATTCTTTACACCAAATAATGATGGTTATAACGATCACTGGACAATTGATTTCGCTTATTTAGCTCCCAATTCTGCAATTCGAATATTTGACCGTTATGGAAAATTCATTAAAGAAGTAACAATAAATAATTCCTGGGACGGAAGTTATCTTGGCTTGCCAGAACCTGCATCTGATTATTGGTTTTCCGTAACAAGAGTAAACGGAACTGAATATAGAGGTCATTTTAGTTTGAAACGATAAACATGAAACTGAAAAGTCCGCAATCCTGATCTTGATCAAAATTGCGGACTTTATATTTTAAACGCAGTCGCAATAAAAAACTTAAAATTTATGTTCCTCTTTACTGATGACCAGAAAGGCAAATAAAGAAATACAGGCAGCAGCAGTTAAATACAACCCAACATAACTCACACTATAAGTTGAGGCTAACCAAATCGCAATCATAGGGGCAAAAGCTGCACCCAAAATTCCAGCCATATTAAAAGTTAGGGAAGCGCCAGAATAGCGAACATTTGTGGGAAACAACTCCGAGAGGAAAGTTCCCAACGGACCATAAGTAAATCCCATCAGTGCCATGCCAATACAAGCAAAAGTGGTCACTAAAACAATGTTTCCGGAACTTAAAAAATAAGAAAAGAAAAATCCAAAAACAGCAATCGCAGCTGTAGCTATAATAAGCATTTTTCGACGGCCAATTTTATCTGCTACCACAGCCGAAACCGGAATAAAAGCAGCAAAAAACAATACTGAGAATAATTGGATCAACAATCCCTCTCTTTTTACAATTCCTAAGTCAGATGTAGCCCAGCTTAATGTAAAAACAGTCATTAAATAAAAAACCAAAAATGTTGTAATGGCTGCAAATGTGCCAAAAATCAATTGGTTTTTATACGATTTAACCAAAGTCAAAAACGGCACTTTAACTTCTTCGTGTTCCTTTTTAGAATTTTCGAAAGAAGGCGTTTCGGTAATTTTGGTTCGAATATAAAACCCAACTATTACCAAAAGTGAACTGGCGATAAAGGGAATTCTCCAGCCATAATCCATAAAATCTTCGTTGGTCATAGAATCTGTAAGAAATAAAAAAGTTCCGCCAGAAAGCAATAATCCTATTGGAGCGCCCAACTGTGGAAACATTCCGTACCAAGCCCTTTTATGTGGCGGTGCATTTTCTATAGCCAGCAAAACGGCTCCTCCCCATTCTCCTCCTAATCCTACACCCTGGCCAAAACGGCAAAGCATTAACAATAAAGGAGCTGCAACACCAATACTGGCGTAACTAGGCAGAAACCCAATGGTTACAGTAGAAATTCCCATGGTTAATAAAGCGGCAACTAATGTAAATTTACGTCCTATTTTATCGCCATAATGTCCAAAAAAAGCAGATCCCAAAGGGCGCGACAGAAAAGCAATTGAAAAAGTAGCCAAAGATTCTAAAGTGGCCATAGTTGAACTCGAATTGGGAAAAAACAATTGCGGAAAAACCAATACAGCAGCATTAGCATAAATATAAAAATCAAAAAACTCGATTGTGGTTCCGATTAAAGAACCAAAAAGAACATGTTGTAAGGAGTTCTTTTGGTTAGGATTATTTTTCATTAAAAATAGATATATCTTTTTTTTGATTACAAAAATATAGTTTCGCTGCTAATATATTACCTTTAGACTAAATAGTTTTAAAGCATTCCTTTATTTTTAACAAAATTGCTTTGTTTTGAATTTTAAAATAACATCTGTCTATCTACAATTAAAAACCTGATTACAGGAACTTTAAATTAAAAAACAAAAATCATATCATAAGCAATCGTTAAAACGGTTTTTAACTGCATATTTTGATTAAATTTACAGCTGTCAAAAATAAATTTAAAATTATGCCTACCGACTGTATAAGCTATCAAACCTCTGGATATTTTTCTAAATTGATACAAGATTATTTAGATCAGAAATCAGAATTAAAGCCGCTGTACAATCATTTTCCTACTTTAGAAAATTTTGAAAAGCAAATTCAGGAAAAAGCAGGCAATTTTAACGACGACAATCGTATTCCATTAGTAGAGACCTTAAAGAGACAATATCAACATATTGACATCTCTGACTCTACTCAACAAAACATTGAGCTTTTAGCGCACAATAGTACGTTCACCATTACAACGGGACATCAGTTAAATTTATTTAGCGGGCCTTTGTATTTCCTGTATAAAATTATTTCAACTATTAATCTTTCTAAAGAATTAAAATCAAAATATCCATCGTACAATTTCGTTCCAATATATTGGATGGCAACAGAAGATCACGATTTTGAAGAAATTAACTATTTTAATTTTAAAGGAAAAAAATTCCGATGGAATAAAGAAAGTACAGGACCTGTAGGAAGGCTTTCGACAGAAGGCTTGGCAGAATTTTTAGATATTTATGCGGCAGAATTAGGTTCAAGTACAAATGCAGCAACTTTAAAAAAACTGTTTGAAGACTCTTATTTAAAACACGATAATTTAGCCGACGCCACTCGTTTTCTGGCCAACAGTCTATTTTCAAATTATGGCTTAGTTATTTTAGATGCTGATGATGCCAACCTAAAAAAAGCCTTTATTCCGTTTGCCAAAGAAGAGTTAGAAAAGCAAACCTCATACAAATCGGTTCAGGAAACTATTGAAAAGCTTCAAGACTATATTGTTCAGGTGAATCCGCGTGAGATTAATTTATTTTATATTGAAGATAAACTCCGCGAAAGAATCATTTTTGAGGAAGATAAATATTTCGTTAACAACACTAAAATCTCTTTTTCAAAAACAGAAATTTTAGCTGAATTAGAAAAAAGTCCAGAAAAATTCAGTCCAAATGTAATCATGCGTCCGTTGTATCAGGAAATTATTTTACCCAATTTATGTTACATTGGCGGAGGAGGAGAAATTGCCTACTGGCTGGAATTAAAATCTTTCTTTGATGCCGTTCAAATTACTTTTCCGATGCTTTTGGTTCGCAATTCTGTGCTTTTAACAACAGAAAAACAAGCCAAAAAAGCAGATCAATTGCATTTAAACTGGAAGGATTTATTTAAAAAACCTGAAAATTTGGTAAACGAGATTACACATAAAATTTCTCCATTCCCTATTGATTTAACGCCACAAAAAGAACTGTTGAAAACCCAATTTCAATATCTTTACGAACTCGCCAACCAAACGGATAAATCTTTTTCAGGAGCTGTTAAAGCGCAGGAAGTGAAACAGACAAAAGGTCTTGAAAATTTAGAGAAACGTTTATTAAAGGCACAAAAAAGAAAACTAAACGATCAATTGCAGCGCGTAACAGACTTACAATTTGAATTGTTTCCTAACAACAGCCTGCAGGAGCGCCAAAGTAATTTTTCTGAGTTTTATCTCGAAAATGGCGATAAATTAGTGCCGCTTTTATTGCAGAAGTTAAAACCGCTGGAAATGAATTTTAATATTATAACAATCTAAAAAATCGTGCCAGCTGTGGCAAAAAAAGTAATAATCCAGAGAAACAAATAACCACTTTCTTCTCAAAATTATTGCCTCTCAAACCAAATAGAAAAATTTAATATAAATTAACCTATTTACCAAACTATGACCAGAGAGCGCTTGATTTCATTGGATGTCTTTAGAGGACTTACTATTTTATTGATGACAATTGTTAACAATCCCGGAGATTGGGGCAATGTTTACCCGCCATTATTACACGCAGACTGGCACGGCTGCACACTTACCGATTTAGTTTTTCCTTTTTTTATTTTTATAATGGGAGTTGCAGTTCCGCTTGCCATGCCCGAAAAGTTTTACGATTCCTCTACGTTTAACAAAATCCTTGTTCGCTCTTTGCGAATGTTATGCCTCGGAATTTTCTTCAACTTTTTTAGCAAAATTCAACTATCTGGCCTCGATGGAATTCTGCTCTTAATTGTACGACTTATCATTACTATTGCTGTTGGCTATGCTTTGATGGGAAGTTTTAGTTCTAAAATCAAAAACATTCTGGCGTTTTCCATTCTCTTTATTTATTTATTCCTGGCTTACAGCGGTATCGAAGCTTATAGCGATGTCCGACTCCCGGGCGTCCTTCAACGAATTGCCATTGTCTATTTTGTAGTTTCCCTGCTGTATTTAAAGACGTCCAAAAAAACTCAGATCATAACCGGAATCGTTTTATTAGTAGGTTATTGGGCGGCCATGACTTTAATTCCCGTTCCGGGAATTGGAGAAGCCAATCTCAACAAAGGCACCAATTTAGCATCCTGGTTAGATAGTGTTTTATTAAAAGGCCACATGTATAGAGGAACTTTAACGTGGGATCCCGAAGGAATTTTAAGCACGATTCCTTCAATAGTAAACGGAATTATTGGTTTACTAATCGGACAACTATTACAACAAAACATTCCTAAAACCAAAAAAGTGCAAAAAATGACACTGGCCGGAATAGCCTTAGTCATTGTTGGTTTACTTTGGAATATCGTTTTCCCAATCAACAAATCATTGTGGACCAGCAGTTACGTATTATTCACCACCGGATTAGCTACTACTTTTTTAGCACTCTTATATTACATCATTGATATTGCCAATTATAAAAAAGGTTTTAAACCGTTCCTAATTTGGGGTGTAAACCCCATGATTGTTTTTTTTGCCTCTCAAATAATTCCGCAGGCACTCGTTATGATTGAATTTCAGAATCCGGAAAAAACCGGAGAGAAAATTAATTTACTCAACTACCTCTACCATTTTTGTATAGCACCTTTTTTCAGTAATCCAATGACTGCATCGCTGGCCGGAGCTTTGATTTACGTTTGCATCTGGACATTTATTTTATGGATTTTTTACAGAAACAAATTAATTTTTAAAGTCTAAAAATCGTATACATATAAGTGATATAAGTTCATGTACATATGATGATAAACACCATAAAAAATGGATGTTGGCATTCCTAAAATCAACTTATATCACTTATATGGTTTAAAAAACATCATTTCTTATCCAAAACGTTACTGCATCGTGTTTTAATCATGAATTTATTAAAATCAATTCGCAAAAAAAGTATACTTTTGCACAAAATTTAATAAAATACAAAATGGCAACAAATAGAACTTTTACAATGATTAAGCCAGATGCTGTTGCAAACGGGCACATCGGAAATATCTTAGCAATGATCACAAATGGTGGTTTTAAAATCGTTTCATTAAAATTAACTCAATTAACTGTAGCTGATGCAAAAGCATTTTATGCAGTGCACGCAGAAAGACCTTTCTACGGAGAATTAGTTGAATTCATGTCACGCGGACCAATTGTTGCTGCAATTTTAGAAAAAGACAACGCAGTAGAAGATTTCAGAACTTTAATTGGAGCTACAAATCCTGCTGAAGCTGCTGAAGGAACTATTCGTAAAGCATACGCAACTTCTATTGGAGAAAATGCGGTTCACGGTTCAGACAGCGACGAAAACGCTGCTATCGAAGGTGCATTTCACTTTGCTGGTAGAGAGCAGTTTTAATTTGAGATCTTAGATTTTTAGATTTCATAATATCGTATAAAAAATAAAACCCACTTCAAATGAAGTGGGTTTATTTTTTTATATCTTTTGTCTACCATTTTAAAATCTAACAAGTCTAAAATCTAATAATCTTGTAATCTTGTAATCTTGTAATCTTGTAAGTCTAACGCAAGACAACTTCTTTAACCACATCCCTGCCTAATTCTTCATTAATCATTTTGACAATTTTAGATTTTCCGTGACTTAGTTCCTCTCTCAAAACTGCAGAACCAAGTTCAACGTAAAGTGTGCTGCCCTTTAAGACAACATTTTTCGTATAAGTATTTACCCCGTTCCCCATCAATTGTCTCCACGCCTCTTTTACATCCATTTGATCCATTCCGGGCTGCAATTTATTCACCTGAATAATTTGTTGCAAAACAGCCCCAATAGTACTTTCGTTATTTAGTCTTTTTGCCATCGTTCAATATATTTATAGGTCCCGTTTTTTTATAGTGATATTCCTTATTCTGATCATTTTTCACCACAAACTTTTCATCAGAAATCGAGATCACTTCCTCAGTCCATTTTGCATAATCGGTCTTATAATCCAAAAAAGTACCTTTATCCGTAGTTCTAACCGAAACATTTTCAAAAGTATCGGTCGTCAAAAAAGTACCGTCAAGCTGCGCCATTACTTTCGTACGTGTTCCTTTGTTTCCTTTCATTTCAAAAAAGTCAAAATTCTCATTCATTCCGTACGCCTTTTCTTCTCCTTTATCAAAAACCACCTTTTCAATTTCCCAATAACCATTCAATTTGGCAATATCTGCCGGTTTTATTTCCTGTTTACAGCTTACAAACAAAAGCGACAAAACCAAAACTATAAAAGTGTTTTTCATAATAAACATAATATTAATAAGAAGCTATTCCTGCTGTCTGCTGTATCTTTTATGGCGAACACCGCCATAAAAGGATGCCGCTCCCATCAGGGCTAGGGCTTCTGTTTTTCAAAAGAAAAATTAGTAAAGTGCAAAGGTAAACTTATAAATTTCAAAAGAAATATTTTAGCAGTAATTATTCCATGCATAAATATTTGTCTTCGTTACATAAAATAAAAAAACCTTAATTTGATACTTTTAAATCCTATAAAGCATATTGAGATTAATATCTAGAGGCACTTTTGTAGTAATTCAATATTAAAAACCTCGATAAAAAAATGAAAAAAACTTTATTACTAATCCACTTAATCGTTATAATTTTAAGCTGTGATAACAAGACCTCTAAAGATATTTCGCCAGAACCGTCGTTACTAAAAAATGAATACCAGGAATCGAATGCAAAAAACAAGACAGATTCAATAAAGAAATCCTTTACTGGCAACAAAAACGATCTGAATTCACCAGTTAAAATTATAGCATCCAAATTGTTACCAAATAAATATTCAGATCATAAGGACATAAAAATAACATACAAAAACACAACAAAAAAAAATATAAAGGCTATTAAACTTGAATGGTATTGTGAAAATTCGTTTAACGAGCCTGCTCATGGCAAATTTTTTTATATACAAGGCCTATCTCGGGAAAAAGTCTCCAAACTACTAAAAGCTGGAACAACACAATCTCAAACTTGGGAAGATTTCTCTACAGATGCCAATAAAGTAATTAAAGTTAGGGTTTACTATATTATTTATAGTGATGGTACAACATGGGAGTTAAAAAATTGATTCTTATTAACATATTTATTCTGTCAAAAATCTAAAATTAGAGACAACACAAGCTGTTCTAGTTTATACCCTCATCCCATTACCCCCACAAATTCTGAATCTTATTTTTACTCGTACTAATCTCAGCATGAGATAGTCCAACAATTACAGAATCCTGTCCAATTTTATTTTTGAGATTCTTAATAATACTGTCAGCTCGATATCTATTTCTGGGCTTGTAAAATGAATTTTCAGGAAAAGGAATATTTCCTCTCAAAACTACTTTTAGATTGATCGCTTTTATTTTTTCAAAGATTGCCACCGCTTCATCTCGTTCAAAATTACCAAGAGGCTGAATAACAATTATTCTTTGCATTCCGTTGTCGATCACATCATTCTTTTCGCTATTCCCTTTTGAGCAGGAAAACAAACAGAATAACAGAAGAGACATAAAGTATTTCATCATCAAAATACTAAGGCTAAATTATCGTTTGGTGTTCAGTCTTTTTAGTATTCCCATAAAAAAAAGTACAATACCAATAACTAACAAAATGTAGTACACAGAAAGACTATTGTTTTTTAAAACATTGGCCAAAACAAAACATAAAATACTGGCAAAATAAAAAGTAAGTGCCGATATGTTTTTTAAAGAAGAAAAACTCATTATAATTTTATTTAAAGAAACTGTCTACGAATTCATATTTATTGAAGACTTGTAAATCTTCGATTCCTTCACCAACACCAATATATTTTACCGGAATTTGAAATTGATCTGAAATACCTATCACAACACCACCTTTTGCAGTTCCATCCAGTTTGGTTACCGCCAAAGAAGTTACCTCAGTCGCTGCAGTAAATTGTTTTGCCTGCTCAAAAGCATTTTGACCTGTTGAGCCATCCAAGACCAAGAGAACGTCATGTGGAGCATCGGCAACTACTTTTTGCATAACACGCTTTACTTTTGTTAATTCGTTCATCAGGTTGATTTTATTATGCAAACGTCCTGCAGTATCAATAATCACAACATCGGCATTTTGAGCAACTGCAGATTGTAAGGTATCAAAAGCTACAGAAGCAGGATCACTCCCCATATTTTGCCTTACAATAGGCACACCAACGCGATCTGCCCATACTTGCAATTGATCGATCGCAGCAGCACGAAATGTATCTGCAGCACCTAAAACAACATTGTAACCAGCTTTTTTAAACTGATAAGCCAATTTACCAATCGTTGTTGTTTTACCAACTCCATTAACACCTACAACCATTAAAACATATGGTTTTTTATCTTTTGGAATTTCAAACTCGGTTGCTTCACCTGTATTGGTTTCAGACAATAACGCGGCTATTTCTTCACGAAGAATTTGATTGAGTTCATCTGTACCTAAATATTTATCTTCAGCCACACGTTTTTCAATTCTTGAAATCACTTTTAGCGTTGTATTTACACCAACATCAGAAGCTACAAGAATTTCTTCCAAATCATCTAAAACGTCATCATCAACTTTAGACTTTCCGGCAACGGCTTTACTTAATTTTGAAAAAAAAGTAGTTTTTGATTTTTCAAGACCTTTGTCTAAAGTCTCTTTTTTATCGGTAGAAAATAATTTTTTAAAAAAACTCATTTTTTATAGGTTGTTAATTTTTCAGATTTTAGGATTTTAAAATCTAAATAATACTAATAATACTCAAAGAAGAATATTTTTGTTGTTTTTCTCTAAACTTTAGACAAATATAAAAAATAAAAAAGCTACTTCCGAATGAAAGTAGCTTTTCTATATATTGTAATTTGTAATTTATTTCTTTTTCAAGAATTCATCAACTTCTTCAGGAGCCATAATAGATTCTACGAATGTATATGCACCAGTTTTTGGAGATTTCACCATTTTGATGGCTTTTGATAATCTCTTAGAAGATGTTTGTAACGATGCTACGGTTTTCTTTGCCATGATTCAAATGTTATTTGAAGTTTTTCATAAAACTCGAAATGGCAAAACCATTTGAGATTTTACAAAAATCCCTAATTATTACTTAATTTCTTTGTGAACAGTTACACGTTTCAAGATTGGATTAAATTTCTTAATCTCTAATCTGTCCGGAGTATTTTTTTTGTTCTTAGTTGTAATATATCTAGAAGTTCCTGCTACACCAGAAGTCTTGTGTTCAGTACATTCTAAAATTACCTGGATTCTATTACCTTTCTTTGCCATCTTGCTATATATTTATTTAGGAAAAGATTATTTGATAAATCCTTCTGACTGTGCTTTTTTCAAAACAGCAGTGATTCCATTTTTATTAATTGTTTTTATCGTAGATGCTGCTACTCTAAGAGTAATCCATCTATCTTCTTCTGGAAGATAAAAACGCTTTTTAACTAAGTTTACAGAAAACTTTCTCTTAGTTTTGTTCATAGCGTGAGAAACGTTATTTCCTACCATCGCTCTTTTACCTGTAAGGTCACAAACTCTTGACATTATACTTATCTTTTATCGTTATTCAAAATCAGGGTGCAAAGAAAAGAAAAATAAACCATTGTAGCAAAAATTTATTGCACAATTTTTAAAATTTCTTTTTGTAATATTTCCAAACTCTTAATCGTCGCTCTATCTATCACTTTTTCACGTGGTTGGCCAAAATTAAATTCTTCTGTAATTACACCAGTCGGAGTTGCCAAAGCAATAAAAACAGTTCCAATTTCTGCATCTGAGTCTCCTTTTGATGGTCCGGCGTTACCAGTTGTCGCGATTGCATAGTCGGTTTTAAGTATCTCTTTCACATTCAAAGCCATAGCCGATGCAACCTCTGCGCTAACTACTGAAAATTGATCTACTAAACCTTGCGAAACACCGAGAACATTAACCTTCGCCTCTGTTGCGTATGAAACCACGCTGCCTTTAAAATAATTGGAAGCTCCAGGAACAGCTGACAAAATTGAAGCTATTTTTCCGCCGGTAAAACTTTCGGCAGTTGAGAGCGTTTTATTTTCTCTGGTCAAAAGTTTCCCAACTACAGATTCAATTGTTTCATTTTCTTCATAGCCTACTATAATATCATGAATGATAGCATCTAATGATTTTACATTTTCTTCTATTGCAGTTTCCAGCTCTTCTTTATTTGTTCCACGTGCAGACAAACGCAAACGCACTCGCCCGGGATTAGGCAAATAAGCGAGCTTGATAAATTCTGGCAAATTATTTTCCCAGTCTTCGATACGTTCTGCCACCATACTCTCACCCTGACCATATGTTAAAATGGTTTTATGAATAATGTAAGGACGTTTGTATTCGTTGACTATTTTAGGAATTATCTCTTCTTCAACTAAATATTTCATTTCATACGGAACTCCCGGAAGCGACACAAACACCGTATTTTCTTTCTTCATCCACATGCCGGGCGCAGTTCCTACTTTGTTATGCAAAACAGTACATTTTGAAGGAACCAGAGCCTGATCTTTATTCAGTTGCGAAATGGGTCTTTTGTAAAAACCTTCAATCAATTCTGTTACGTGTGCCAAAACTTTTTCGTCTACAATTAATTCATCCTCAAAGTATTCGCAAAACGTTTTTTTAGTAATATCATCTTTTGTCGGCCCTAATCCGCCGGTTATGATCACTACATCCACTTTATTTTGCAATTGCGCAAAGGTGTCTAAGATATGTTTTTTATCATCGCTGATCGAAATCATTTCATGAACCTGTACTCCAATACGATCGAGTGATTTTGCAATAAATCCTGAATTTGTATCTACAATCTGACCAATTAAAATTTCGTCGCCAATTGTTATAATAGTTGCTTTCATATAAAAAGAGTTATTTTCACTTACTGAACAGTAAGCCATTAATAGAAAGTAGGTTATCGTAGTACCGAATTTGCGTGAGGGATAGAAACGGCATCCTTTTGTGACATTTGTCTGTTCTTTGTTAGAAATGATTTTTTCCGGAACAAAAGATATAGTGAATAGCCCGACCGGCTTTTTGCCCTGATTTTTTAAAGGGCAAAAAGCCGGTCACGCCCAATTATTATAAATCAAAATCTTTTTTAATTTCTTTAATCGCTTCTTTTACCTGCACTTTTATACTTTTAAAAGTTTCGATAATATCTTTTTTCTTGCCTTCGGCTTTGGTCCAGGCTTCTACTTGCAGTATTTCTTCAAATGCAACATTTAACCCCATTAAATCTAATGTGGGCTTTATTTTATGAGCATAAGAGTAGGCATACTTATGATCCTTTTTCTTAATTCCTTCTTTGATTTGCTTTAAATCTTCCGGAACTTCGGTTACAAATAAATTTAGAATTTCGTTTACAAATTCCGGATCGTTGTCTGAAAGCGCATACACTTTCGAAAGGTTGTATTTTAAAGCCATTATTTTACTTGTATTCTAAATAATTTTTTATCTTCTAAAAAGCCTTCTAAAATGTCATTTGGTTTTACAGACGCTACACCTTCCGGAGTTCCCGTAAAAATAATATCGCCAATTTTCAGGGTAAAAAATTGTGACACATACGAAACAAGTTCGTCAATTTTCCAGAGCATTAAACTTGTATTTCCTTTTTGAACTGTTTTAGAATTGTTTGTCAATTCAAAAGTAAGGTTTTCCATAGAAGCGAAATCACTTTTTGGCAAAAAATCTCCAATTACGGCTGAGCCGTCAAACGCTTTTGCTTTTTCCCATGGCAAACCTTTTGCCTTCAATTTATCTTGTAAATCTCTGGCTGTAAAATCGATACCAACACTTATTTCGTCATAATATTTGTGCGCAAATTTAGGCTCAATATACTTTCCTACTTTGTTGATTTTTACAATGATTTCAATTTCATGATGAACTTCTTCAGAAAATTCAGGAATTACAAACGGATGCTGTTTCAGCAAGACTGCTGAGTCAGGTTTCATAAAAACAACCGGTTCTGTTGGTCGCTCGTTTTGTAATTCTGCAATATGATTGGTATAATTTCTACCGATACAGATTATTTTCATTTTTTTTGAGTTGCAAAGATAATCAGGTGCTAAGGTTCTAAGAAATTGCGCAAAAAACCTCAGCATCTTAGAACCTTAGCTTCTCAGAATCTTTATTTCGTATTTAACTTTCTTAATTTAATGGCTGTTAAAACCTTTTTTGTATACAATGGAAAATCAGCATTTTGAATCCAGCTGAAATATCCCGGTTCAGTTTCCAGTACTTTATCTACTTTGGCTCCTTTATGTTTTCCGAAGGTAAAAATTTCCTCATTGTCGGCATCAAAAGCGATCATACCTGCAAAATCGGCGATTTTTTTTCGGGTTGTAAATTCAGACAATGACTTCATATCATTTTCTAATTCCGGATAACGATCTAATTGTGCTTTTAAGATTTCGTAAGTAGCCATGGTATCTGCTTCTGCAGAGTGGGCATTTTCGAGATTTTTTCCGCAATAAAATTTCAGGGCTGCACTTAAGGTTCGTTCTTCCATTTTATGAAAAATTGTCTGCACATCTACCGAAACTTTATTTTTCATATCGAAGTCAACTCCTGCACGAAGCAATTCTTCTGCCAATAAAGGAATATCAAAACGATCTGAATTAAATCCTCCTAAATCACTATCCTTAATCATATTATGAACTTGTGGTGCCAACTCTGCAAAAGTGGGTTCGTTTGCCACTTTTTCGTTTGTGATACCATGAACAGCAGTAGTTTGCGGCGGAATTGGAATTGTAGGATTGACTAACCAGGTTTTACTTTCTTTATTTCCGTTTGGGAAAACTTTGAATATCGAAATTTCTACAATCCGATCTTTACCAATGTCAATTCCGGTTGTTTCAAGATCAAAAAAGCAAATTGGTTTGTTCAGTTTTAATTCCATTTTCTAATTTTTATAAGATTACAAATGTAATTTTTAAAGCCGAATTTTCTCCTTTATTCTGGATTTTTTTATTCTAAATTAGGGTTGTGTTTTAGATTTTAACTTTAAAATTTGTTCAGCAGGAATGTATTAATGATTTCTCTAACCTTTTCCTACAAACAAAAGATCCGGAAAATTTAAATAATTTTCCGGATCTTAATTTAATTCGTTTATTCTATTTTAGAAATCTCTGTCAACATCAAAGGCTTCAAGATATTCTGCTACTCTTTTTACAAAACTTCCGCCCAAAGCTCCATCTACAACTCTATGATCATAAGAGTGCGAAAGGAACATTTTTTGGCGAATTCCGATAAAGTCACCTTCCGGCGTTTCAATAACTGCAGGAACTTTACGAATCGCACCCAAAGCAAGAATTCCGACTTGCGGCTGATTGATAATCGGAGTTCCGAAAACGCTTCCAAAAGTCCCAACATTGGTCACCGTGTAAGTTCCGCCCTGAGTATCGTCTGGTTTTAATTTCCCTGCTTTTGCACGACCTCCTAAATCGTTAACCGCTTTTGCCATTCCAACTAAATTTAACTGATCTGCATTTTTAATTACAGGAACAATTAAATTTCCGTTTGGCAAAGCTGCAGCCATTCCTAAATTTATATTTTTCTTTTTGATGATGTAATCTCCATCAACCGATATATTCATTCCCGGAAAATCTTTTAGGGCTTTTGCAACCGCTTCCATCATAATTGGTGTAAAAGTCAGCTTCTCTCCTTCTCTCTTTTCAAAAGCAGTTTTAACTTTATCTCTCCATTTTACAATATTTGTTACATCAACTTCGATGAACGACTGAACGTGTGCAGAAGTTTGTACCGATGCGGTCATGTAACCCGAAATCAGTTTTCGCATTCTGTCCATTTCGATGATTTCATCACCTCCATTTACAGAAACCGGAACTGCCTGCTGGCTTTTTTGAGCTACTGGCTGTGGTGCTTTTACTGGTTCAATCGTTTTTGGAGTTTCAGCAACTTTTGGAGTTACTATACCCGATTTACGATCTTCAATATATTTTAAAATATCTTCTTTTGTAACACGTCCATCTTTTCCTGAACCTTCCATTCCATCAAGTTCAGCAACAGAGATTCCTTCTTCTTTAGCAATGTTTTTAACTAATGGAGAAAAGAATTTTTCTGATGTACCAAAATTCTGAGGAGTACTAAATGTTTCTTTAACTGTTTCAATAGTATTTTCAATTTCAGAAACTTCTGCAGCAAATGCCACTTCTTCGACTGCTTTTACAGCCGGTGCATCACCTTCTGTTTCAATAATCGCAATAGTTTGCCCTACCTGAACTAAATCATCTTTGCCAAATAATTGTTCAACTAAAATTCCTGAAACTTCACTTGGCACTTCACTGTCAACCTTGTCAGTCGCAATTTCAAGTACAGCTTCGTCAGCTTCAATTTTGTCTCCCACTTCTTTCAACCAGTTTGTAATAGTTGCTTCAGCTACACTCTCTCCCATTTTAGGAAGCTTTAATTCAAATCTTGCCATATTGTTAATCTAAAGGATGATTTTGATTTTCTGATTGCGAAATTACTGAATATTTTAAATATAAATTATACTTAATATAATTTTTTACTCAATTTTTACAATTTGACCTCTGTCAGTACTGGAATTACTCCCAATAATAAAATTGGTGTTTTTGGGGAAAATCTTAAAAGTAATGTTCTTATCTTTAAGAGTTTCTATGATTTTGATACATTTTTTGAATGAAACATACTGATTATCTAAAACAATCTCTATCTTTTTGCCCTTAAAAATCAGGCACGAATTTACCATTTTTTCTTTTTTGAAATCGCAAAAGACTACTTTATTTTTTAAAATAGAAGGCAATTTTTCAGACAAATTTTTATTTGAAGAATAAAAAACAGTTATTTCCGGCAGCGCCTTCTCTTTTGTTTTTCCCTGAAACATTTTTATAAATGAAAAAAACCAAATTCCTATTTGGATAAAAAACTCAAAGAACCAGGATTTTTTAAAATGCTTCTGATAGAAAAAATTCATGGCTTCCTGAAAACGTTTCATGTACTTTTCATCCTTTACCGTGCTTTCTCCTTTATAGTGTAAAACAGTTGCTTCGTGAAAATAGTAATTTGTTTTTTGTTTTTGTAAAGCACGATAAGACAAATCGATATCATCTGCATACATAAAGCAATTTTCATCAAAGCCTTCTAATTCAAGATATAAATCGCGCTTTAGCAACATAAAGGCTCCTACCAAAATTTCTACTTTTCCGGTTTGATTCTGTTTTAGATGCTGGGCGTAATATTGATTGAAGATTTTCCATCTGGGGAAAAGTTTATACAATCCGAAAATTTTGGTAAATGCAACCCAGGGTGTTGGAATTCCGCGTTTGCTTTCAGGCAGAAACTTTCCGGTTCCGTCAATTAATTTACAGCCTACAATTCCTAAGTCTTTTTGTTTTTCGGCGAAAGCCAAAATTTTAATAAACGTATCATCTGCAACAACGGTATCCGGATTTAAAATGCAAACGTATTCTCCTAAGGCCTGTTCTACTGCAATATTATTTCCTTTTGGAAATCCGTAATTGACAGGATTCTGAATTAATTTTATAGTTGGAAACTTACTTTTCATCATCAGACAGCTCTCATCTGTCGAATTATTATCGACTACAATAATTTCAGCATCAAGTGAAAACAATGCTTCCTGAACACTTAAAACACATTGTTCCAGAAAGTAACGCACATTATAATTAAGTATGATTACCGATAATTGCATGAAAAATAACAGAATTGATTTTTTGGAAAGTTAGAAATTTTCAGCCAATCCCAACCGCAATGACCAATCGTTTTTACTAACTCCAAAATCGAGAACTAAATTACTATTGTTCTGTTTGTTCCATTTTATTCGTAGACCAGTTCCTACGGCAGGATTCCACTTGGTAAACTTATAGGTATCTAATTGCGAAACCGACGAAATGTTGGTAAAAAACACGGCTCCAATAAATCCATTTTTGGTGATGTCTGTTCTGTATTCTGTTTCAAAATATAATAAAGCATTGCTTCTAAATCTGTTTCGTGTAAAACCGCGTCCTGTTTTTCCGTCACGATCCCAACCAATACTCGGCAAATCGAGATAGTGTGGTTTGCCGCCAAAAGTTGACCAGTAAAAAGCTCTGTAGGTCAAGACTCTGTGTTTGTATTTATGGAAGGAATGGTACTTTCTGGCATCCAAATAAATTGATTTCCATTTGTCTCCATCGACGCCACTGGTATTGATTCGATAGTCTGCCTCGATATATATTCCCTGTTCTGGATTTACATTATTTTCCCGGGAATCATATAATCCCTGCAGCGCGATTCCAAATGAATTTTCATCTGAGAAATTTCCGTTCATATATTTGACATAGTCGGTTTCATCATCGATATAAGATTGCTCCGAAATATTTTGATAATTGTCCAGCAATAAACCTAATCCCATTCTAAAATTACCAATTATACGTCGTGTGGCAAATTGATAAAAACGCCACTGCCGATAATCAAGAGTTGACATTTTTTTATCTGTATTATGTCCGCCCAAACCATAAGTATCCTGCGGATAAATCATGTAGCGATAATCGCCAATAAAATTCCAATTGTTATTATTGGTATAAATATAGGACTGAACGGGAAAAACATATTGTTTAGTGAAACTAAAATAAGGGGAAAAAGAAACTTGGGACATTTTGGTTATTTTGCTGTCTCCGAGATAAAATGTTGTTAAAAAAGAAACCACTAAACCTGCGTTTTTATTGGCATCTATAGGAACGGGAAGCAACGAAAAGGCTATTTTTTTGTCCGGATTTATTCGTAGTGCATCTTTTTTACGAAAAAGTTTAAACAAAACATCTAAAATATCTTTATTGCTTTGGTTTACAACCGAATCATTTTGGGAATAGCAAAACGGCATCAGAAAAAAGAAGAATATAACAATTGAAAATTTTGTATTTTTCATTCTGTAAAGTTTTCACATACAACTTCTTACAAATTTATAATTAAATTTAAGACTCTGATAAACCTGCGCCCTTTTATCGGTTTTAATCGAAGTAAAAAGAATGAAAATGTTTTTTTATAAAGAAGTATTTATAAAAACGAAAGCCGCAAAGCTCTTTTTGAACTTTTCGAGCCGGAATAGATTTTAGTGCTCTTTTTCAGCTACACGATATCTTACAAATGAAGCTGTATTTTAAACCTGTTAAAGATTCTCATAACATATAACATTATTACAGAAAAAACCAGCGACCAGATAATTCCGTAGAGTCCTTCCCGAAAACTTTCCGGGATAATTTGTATTTTAAAAGCCTTATTAAAATAGTAAATTACACCTGGTAAAATATAAATTAACAAAGGATTTGCGGCTGCGGGCATGAAGAAATTACTCCACTTGGTTTTCTTTTTTATTTCGATAAGCCAATACAAAAAGTAAAATAAAATTGTACAAATTGCCGCCGAAAACATGGTCCAGGATGGTGTTCCTTTTATTTTTGAAATTCCATAATAAGGGCGCAATAAGCAGCCCGTTACAAAAAATAGAATTATAAAACCAATTACGGGCCAATTGACTTTTGGTGCTATTTTGCGATCAAAAAACAATAACGAGATTATTATTCCGGAACTTACCACGGCGGCATGAGTTAGATGTCCGGCAATAAAACTAAACCAAGGCCACTCTCGTAATGCATTTCCTTCTGTTAAGTTAATTGAATTTGCTGCGATGGATAAAATCAAAAATACAATCATTGCCCATAATCGTCCGTTAACAATCCAATAATAAACAACGGCGAAAAGGTATGCCCAACCAATAAGTCCGAGAATTCCCCACCATTTTGGCGTCATTCCAATTTTACCGGTTTCTTCCTGAACATATAAAAAGTAAAGTACAATTAACACCAATATTGCTCCGTATTTTAGAATATATCGCAACCAGACCGGAAAATCTTTATGATATTTATTCCAAATAAAAATTGGCATTGCATAGGCCAAAAGTCCCCAAAAAACAGGATCAATTATCATTTTTGACGCATCATAGCCATATTCTGCATTGACCATATATACACCAATAATAATTAGTGCTATGGCTCTTTTTAAAGTATGAGTCCAGATGGTTTGAGTGCTATCGCCTTTAACCAGACGGGTATTAAAAGCGAACGGAATTGACATTCCGACAATAAACAGAAAGGCAGGAAAAACAACATCAACAAAGGTCATGGCATCTGCATCGGCAGGCATGTGTTTCATCCATTGTGGTACATTTTTTACGCTCGCAAGCTCATTTACAAAAATCATAATGAAAATCGTAATTCCGCGCAGTGCATCTATTGAAACGATCCTTTTATTGTATAAATTTTCCTTTATTATCATAAATTATTCGCTATTTAATAATCACGAATATAATATAATTATGAAATAATAAATTGAATTTGATGCACAAACTTTGTTACGTACTATTTTTCTTAAATATTAAAAAAACCAAGATGATTTCTGTATTTTTGCAATATGTTATCATTTTTAAAATCAAAGCCCTACTTAAAAGATCTGCTCGGCGATCATTTTATTGATATTCACTCCCATCTCCTTCCCGGTATAGATGACGGAGCGAAGACGCTTGATAACACCATAAATTTACTTGAGTCGTTAGAAAAAATGGGGGTTTCTCAGTTTATTACCACGCCTCATATTAGTCATTACATTTGGGATAACTCTCCGGAAGCCATTACAAATAAATACACTGAAACAAAATTATTACTAGAAGAGAAAAATGTTCATATTCCGCTTAAAGTTGCAGCGGAATATTTTATCGACGATTGGTTTGAGCAGCACTTTAAAACCGAAAAGCTTTTAACCTTAAAAGACAATTACGTACTTATAGAAATGTCGTATATGAATGCTCCGGTAAAACTTTATAAAATACTTTTTGATTTGCAGGTAGCAGGACATATTCCTGTTTTGGCTCATCCTGAACGATATTTATTTTATCACAAAAATTTTAATGAATACGAGAAGTTAAAAAAAGCAGGCTGTAAATTTCAACTGAATCTCCTTTCTGTTGTTGGATATTACGGAAGTGAAATTGCCAAAATAGCAGATCAAATTCTAAAAAAAGGAATGTATGATTTTGCCGGAAGTGATGTGCACCATAGCAATCATATTAAATCGTTTGAACAAAGAATAAAGACCGGCAGCGTTGCAGTTTTAAAGGAAGTTATTGCAAACAATTCTTTTTTCAAATTTTAAAAACCAGTATCAATAGGCATTTTCTTCACCGCGAACAATATTCATAATGGTTCTTATAATGATTTTAATATCTAAAAATAAACTCCAATTTTCTATATACCAAATATCACATTCTACTCTGTTTTCCATATCTACTAGTTGTTTGGTTTCTCCGCGGTATCCGTTTATTTGAGCCCATCCGGTAATTCCTGGTTTTGCATAGTGGCGAACCGAATAGTTATCTATTAATGCTCCATACTCTTTGGCCAAATTGACCATGTGGGGTCTTGGGCCAACTACAGACATATTACCCCATAAGACATTAAAAAATTGTGGCAATTCGTCAATGCTTGTCTTTCGCATAAAAGCGCCAAATTTGGTGATACGGGCATCGCCTTTTCTTGCCTGTTTGTTATGCGCCAAATCGTTTACATACATGCTTCTGAATTTAAAACAGGAAAAAGATTTATTGTCACGACCAGAACGGTCTTGTTTAAAAAATATTGGCCCTGCTGATTCTAGCTTTATGATTAACATTACGATTGGAAATAACCACGGAAAGATCAAAAGTATAACTGATATTGAAAAAATGAGATCAAATATTTTCTTTATAAGTCTGTTTACTGCTAATTCTAAGGGTTCCGGACGCAGGATTAAAACAGGTGTATTTTCATAAAAGGCAACCTCAACTTTATTCGATTTTGTATATAACTGAAAATCAGGAATAAATTTGATTCGAACTAAATTTTGCTCGCATATTTGGGTAAGCCTATTGATTACCTCAACCTTATCTATATGTAGGGCAACATAGACTTCGTCGACCTTTTCTTTTATAATATATTCCTCAACATCTTCAAATCCACCAGTAATAGGCAAATGAGAATTTACTACCGCTAAATCCTTCTGATCAAAAAAACCTAAAAACTTATATCCGAAGGTTAAATCTTTGGCCAGTGTTTTTCTCATTTTCTCTCCTGTTTCATTAGCTCCTACGATGATAAATTTCTTGAAATTATATCCTTTTGCTCGTAAATATTTTAAAAGCTTCATTAATATATAACGTGAAATCATTAACAAAGCGAAGAAAAATAAATAAAAATATAATAACCTGATTCTCGAAATATCTTCATATTGTAAAAAAACCACAAAAATGACAATTAGCGCAATATGAATAAAAATCTTTTTAATTGTTCTTCTCAAGATCGATTCAATATATTCGATCCTTATAATTCGATGTGAATCTTTTTGCATCAATAAACCTATCCAAACTAAATTGGCCAGTAATGCAATGGTCTTTTCATCTTTTAAAAAAAGCTGATGCAAATCTCCAAATCTAACTATAGCAGACAGATATATAGCATAATTTAATAAAAGCAAATCCCAGCATACAAACAATAGTTTGGAGTAACGTGAAAAACGGTAACGGGATAAGTTTTTTAAAAAATTCATTTTTGACTATTGTCTTATAAAACTGTTGGGTATTTTATGACGAAAATAGTATTTTAATTATTCTAAAATACCTTTTTCGAGTCAATTCTTGTAAACTTTACATTAACAATTTACTTTACATACTTGTTTTGCAATTGCTTCAGCTTATATAAAAAAAAACGGCTCAAATATTTTGAGCCGTTTTTTTATAAAATTTACTGTCTAGTCCTGAAATAGCGATACACAAAAAGCCATCGTTATGGAAGATCAAATAAATTATGTAAAGCGTAGTCAACGAGATTACAGTATGTCACTAAAACTTCAGATTGTTAGTGAGATTGAAAAG
>Ga0265780_10000063_pt1 | contig 183312 bp, 238 predicted proteins | sample P1T30metagenome_FD_192432 | JGI IMG/M metagenome (GOLD analysis project Ga0265780, IMG submission 192432) | Plant litter microbial communities from East Loma Ridge, Irvine, California - P1 T30 | ecosystem: Environmental > Terrestrial > Plant litter > Unclassified | place: USA: California...
CTACATGAGTGTGGAGTAGATGCCAAAATCATTAGAGATCTTAGATTAGTAAAAGAAGGGTTTCTTTGGACTGAAATTTACAGTGTGCTTTATTACATGGAGCCAGTGCCAAATGGAGTTTCAATGGAACACGCGTGTTACTTAAAATTAGAACGAAAACCCAATGATTTCATTGAACAGCCTTAATCAGGCAACAAAACAAGAAGTATTTGATCACGTCGCTAGACACTTATTAACTCAAAAAGAAAGATCTATTATCGAAGGACAAGTAGAAGCTTGTGCTTACTTAGGTATTGGAGGTTTAAAGTGTGCGGCAGGTTGTTTAATAACAACAGAAGAATATGCAAAGTATAACTTTGCTGAATTAGAAGGAGATGGTTGGCAATCAATCTCTGATGATTTAAATTTAGAGCACGGAAACTTAATTTCTCGTCTGCAGGATATACATGACACTTATGATCCAGATGAATGGAAAAAAGGTTTACATTATGCAGCTAAAGACTATGAACTGCATACAGGAGTATTAGACGAATTCAATTAATAATTAATAAATAAAAACAAAAACAAAACAAGATGAGTAATTTCACATTAGTAAAAGGCGAAGCTTACGATTTAACGAAAGACAATCCAGGTTTAAAAGTAGTAGCATTCGGTGGCGGATGGGACGTAAACACCAACGGAGGTCCTGATTTCGATTTGGATTTATTCGGTATTCCATTAAAAGGTGGTAAACTTGAAGACGTTCCTGGTATCTTGGATCACATCTGTTACTTCCAAAACATGAGTGTTCACGGTATAAAATTGGATGCTGATAACCGTACAGGTGCTGGTGAAGGTGACGATGAAACAATTCGTATTGATTTATCAGCTGTACCTGCTGAATTTGACACTATTATCTTAGGTGTTAACATTTACATGGGTGCTGAAAACAATCAACGTTTCAGCCAAATCCAAAACGCAAAGGTTCGTATTTACAATTCAGAAACAAACGCTGAATTAGCTACTTATCCATTGCGTGAAGATTTCAAACGCGCAACTGCTGTCGTAGTTGGTAAACTGTATCGTAAAGGTGCTGAGTGGGAATTTGAAGCATTAGGTGTTGGTACTGACGGTACTATCCTTGATGTTGCCGCTCAATACAAATAGTCAATTATTAACCCTGTGCTCTACTTCGGTAGAGCATTTTTAAAACTAAAACAAACAATGATTTCATTTATTATAGGCTTTGTAGCCGCAGTAATTATCATGGCAGCTTTGAAGCCGCGCTTTGATAAAGATCCAGTACTTAATGTATTCTATTTAGAGTACGGTGCTGCTAAAAAACGTGTAAACTTATTTTAAACAATGGAGATTACTCACATCACTTTTGACTTTTGGCAGACATTATTCAGAAGTAATCCAGATTATAAAGTATCGGTTATTACTGCTATTAAGAAGTACGTTGAACAATTCGCTTCTATAAACTATGAAGAGGAATGGTTAATTAACCGTTATGAAGAAATCAAAAAGGTGTCCAATGAAATGGAAGCACTTACGGGTGTAGCAGTTAGTGCGACACATCGTCATATGATGTTTTTCAGATTAATTGAAGTACCTATATCTTTAGTGACAGAAGACTACATGTCTATGTTAGAAGAGATTTTCTTAAAGTTTCCACCTATTTCGATTGTAGACAATATGATTGAATTACTTGATGAAATGAATAGAAGTTACCATATAGGTATTATATCTAACACAGGTATGATACCAGGGAATGTTTTACGTCAACTCTTTAACGACGTAGAGGGTACTGATATCAATTTCATATTTAGTGACGAAGTTCATTACGCCAAGCCTAATCGTGCTATTTTCAATAGAGCCTTAACTCAATTCAGTTCAATACCTAAAAGTAGAGCCAACTGGTTACACGTAGGTGATGACGATATTTGTGATATTAAAGGAGCTAGAGATATGGGTGGTAGAGCTTTTAAAATAGTTGGTCAGTTAGAATGGGATAACCTTCAAAACATCTTATCATGCAAAGGATAGTAGCACATTCATTTAAAAGCATGGACGATATTACGTTCGATGCTCAAGCTTATTCTCGTTTTAAATACGGTAGCTTTCACGACTCTTATAGATTCGGTGTTGAATTAGGTCGTAAGATAGTTAAGTGGTGTATTGAGAATCTTGAAAGAGGTGACAAAGTAATGATTAGTGGTGCGCCATATAATCAGATACCTGTCGCTTCAACTCAGTTAGCTAAGTTTACAGCTATGTACTGTCAATCTATTACTAAGAAGTATATTTTTGATACTTTTAAGGTAGATCGTAAACATAGTTATCATGTAGATTACGGTGCAATGAGTGCAGAAGAAAGAGAAGCTTTAATTAGTAGTGATAAATTCACTTTAACTGCTGATCTTAGTAATTGTACTGTCATCTTTATTGATGATATTGTAATTACTGGTACTCATGAACGTAATATGGAGAAAATGATTATTGAGCAAGGTCTTAATAACATTTGCCATGATATAGTTTACGCTTACTATGCTGAACTTGCTAATCCGGAATGCTGTCCTTCTATTGAGTCTGATCTTAATCACGCTTCAATTCGTAAGGATTATTCAAATCTACCAGAATTTCTGTTCGAGTTCGGAGATAGGTTACTAATCAACACTCGTCTTGTTAAATTTATTATGTCTATGCCAGAGGAGAAATTCAATGAGGTAATACATGGAGGTATGACAACCGACGAGTTTCAAAAAGAACTATATCGTCTAGTATTAGCTAACGGCTACGACGAAGAACCTTTATACGCTAGCAATTTTCAAACCCTTAAAGATTCAATATAATGTCATTTGACTTAATTAAAAGATTAAACGAGGATAAAGCTAAAGTCTTTACTCTTACTAAAGGAACTGTACTTGATACAACAGACTCGTTCTGTATGTTTGCATTAGACGATTCTGGTAGCATGGGCCATTTATATAGAGATGGTTACGTTCAAAGATTAACAGAAAGATTACTTCCAATTGCTATGGCGTTCGACGACAATGGTGAAATGGAAGTTTATCAATTTGCTAATGGCGTAAGTAAAGCTAAAGCTCCGGCTACATCTGCTAACATAGCAGGTTATGTAGGTCGCGATATCCGTCACATGGGTGGCGGTACAGCTTATGCACCTGCATTACGTCAAATCTTGAATGATTACTTAGAAATGAGCGGTCAAAAAGCAGGAGCTGGTGCTAGCACGTTATTAGGTAAAGTTGGTTCATTCTTCGGTGGTGGTAAAGCACAAACAACCGTTAATCAGAATGACAAGATTCTTCCTGGTTTCTGTATCTTCATTTCTGATGGTGAGAACTTCGATACAGAAGACACTCGTCGCGTATTAATCGAAGCTTCTAATTACGGTTTGTTCTTTGCAACAGTAGGTTTAGGAAGTGGTCGTTTCGGTTCATTGAACGATATGGATACGATGACTGGTCGTAAACGTGATAATGCAAGTTTCTTCAGTGTTACGCCTCAGCAATTGGAAACCATGTCAGCTGAACAATTCCTTGGTGGTTTACTTAAAGAATACCCTGCTTTCGTGGCCAAAGCTAAAGCAGACGGAATCATCGCGTAATGGGATTTATTGAAATACTAGTGTTCGCTATCCTAGTGATAGCGGCACTTGCTGCGGATTTAGTATTCGTAGGCGGTAAAGGTGTGGCTCCCTCAATGAAAACAGCCGGTATCTGGACAGGTAGCTTTATCAGTATTGCCATAGCATATGGTATCTTTTTACACATTGATGCAGGTGCTCAAATAGCAACAGAATACTTTACAGCGTACGCAATAGAGAAAGTCCTAAGTGTGGATAACTTATTCGTATTTATATTAGTATTCGGTTTCTTTAAAGTACCTGCAGCGTATGAGCATAAAGTTCTATTCTACGGTATTATAGGTGCATTTATATTACGTGGTATCTTTATCTTTGCAGGTGCGACGTTTATTGATTGGACTTACTTTGATGCTTTCGGTTACCATATTAACGGTGTACTGACGATCTTCGGTTTAATTCTAATTTGGAAAGGTTATGGAGCTTTTAGAGAGTCTATAGGTTCTGGAGACGATGAAGATGAAGACTTTAATAACACATTTGGTGCTAAGGTTGTACGTTGGTTAACAGGTGGTAAAGTACTTACTGAATACGATGGTGATAAGTTTTTTACTACACGATATTTTGACGATAAAGCTAGAAGTATATATAAAGGTGTTAATACTGACGTTAGCAAATTCAAAGCGGTTAAATACGGTACTTTACTGTTAGTCGTAGTAGGTGTAGTTGAATTTACTGACGTATTATTCGCAGTAGACTCTATTCCTGCTATATTCTCCGTTACACAAAACAAAATGGTACTATATACATCTAACATCTTTGCTATCTTAGGTCTTAGAAGTATGTACTTCTTGTTAAAAGGTATGAAAGACAAGTTCCATTTATTGGGATATGGTCTTGCATTCATTTTAGCATTCATTGGTGCAAAAATGGTAGTTGCACCATGGTTCCACATTGAAGGAATTACTAGCTTAATCATCGTACTCGGTGTGTTAGCTCTATCTATCGGTTTATCATTTATTATTCCAAACAAAGAGGAAAATGTCGAGCAAGAACAAATCTAAAAATGAATCTGTTCAAGATTCAAACAAAGCAGGAACAACAGGATCTGCTAATACAACAGTATCTGAAGGAACTGGATCAGGTACGCAGAGCGTGGATGTACAGAAAACTGATGCGAAGGTGGCAGACAGTAAAGCTGATGTCAAACCTGTTAGAGCAAAAGCTATTTTAGGTTACGAACTTAAAGAACCTGCAACCAACGCTATGATCGGCGAATTCAACATCGAAGATTACAAAGGTAAAGAAATCATCGGCATGAACTTAGAAGGTGTTTTAACCGCTGCTGATTTGTTGGAAAAACGTAACTTACTTCACATCACACTTGGCCGTAAACTTGGTGTAGCTGAAGATCAAGAAGCTGCACTTTACATCTTATAAAAACTAAAGCCCGGCTAACTACCGGGCTATTTTAAAATATGAGAGTAACAGATGTTTATTTAGCTCAGAAGCTAATATATAAAGCAGTAAACGCTACAAATAGAGGAATTCCATTCAGTCTTAGTTTCAAGAAGCTAAAGAGTATTCATAAAGCTGATAAATGTCAGTTCACTGGAGTACCTTTTTCAAGAGACAAAGAACATCCTCATTATCCTACAATTGATAGGATAGACAATACCAAAGGCTATACCGATGATAATGTAATATTGTGCACTAAAATCTTCAACTCAATGAAAGATAAGTTCACAACAAGTCAGTTATCGTTTATGGCTTCCAAAATCAAACAACTAGACAAGAAGACCAGGAAATAGATGGAGAAGTTAACCGACTTACAAATTGCTGGACACTTATTAGATCTTAACAAGAAAGCGTTAGGAGAAGGTAAGAAGTTTGGCGTTAAGTTCACTACTATGAAGAAAGTAATGAACCGCAAAACCTGTACGTTTTCAGGTTTACCATTAGGTGGAGAAAATAAACGTAAACTTGTATTAATTGAGCCTAAATTCGGTTATGTTGATCCTAACATCATTGCAATAGCAGAAGGTGTGGATGAAGTCTACAAGAAATTTAACTCTAAGGCTCTAGCTAATATAGCTAAAAAGCTTAAGAATGTTGAAGATGCAAAAGCTAGAATAGCTGCATCACAAATTAAAAAGAATGGATAAAGCAATACAAGTGATAATACTCGTGTTGAGTGCTTCATCTATTTGGTTAATTAACCGTGTAGAGAAGTGGTCAAGATGGGGTTTCATAATTGGATTAGCTGCACAGCCATTCTGGTTATACACAACCGCAAAGAACGATCAATGGGGTTTCTTTATCTTGTCTATATTCTATGCTTATTCATGGAGTATGGGTATTTACAATAAATGGATTAAGAATGACAGCACAGGAAATAGCTGATAAAATTAGCGAATGGGAATACGAAGCAGGAGAATCTTTTACAGATTACTTTATGCACGACACCGTCCTTGATGAAGATTGGGGTAAATGGTTAATCAAAGTAGGTCATAAAGAAAGAGGAGAAGCGATTCTTAAGTCTGTAGAAAGTCATAAGGAAGCTAACCAATTTTGTTGTCAAGACCAAGAATTTCTTTACGGCATATACGTTCATCCAGAATTTGTAGAAAGTCTTAGTTGGAAGAAGTGTATTAGTTATGATGTTATTTATGACGACGATTTAGACAACGAAGCTAATCGGGATAAAGATCGTTTACTTTGGGCACAATTCATATTAGATCCAGATAACCTTTTCTATTTGGATAAATTTAACACATTCTTAGAAGATGACGAGTAACGAATTTGTAGTATGGATGCAAGAGTTAATAGCTAACTCTGATTCACAACACATAACACCTTATCAGAGCAATCTAATCAAGAACAAGCTTTCTGAAACGGGAGCAACTCCTCAGATTGATGGAGGAATGCCAGAGTATGTTGATCCTCGTTTGAGAATGCAAGGTATTCCTAGTAATGGAGGTATCATGGAGTTCCTACAAGCAATGGAGATGCAACAACCTATTAATCAGCATGCTTATTCTGATAAAGTATCTAATTACATACCGGCTGACTTCGATATTGATAAGGTTTACAGACCTGATTCTGAGTTAACTAGTAGTGAAGAATTAGCAGAACAACTAGCTGAAGGTAATGAGTTACACAGAGATCAATATTTCCAAATTCTGAAAGAAATTGAACAAACTGGCGATACTCGTGGTGTGACTACTTTTGCTCTTAAGCAAATGCGAGCTGATAGGTATGGTAACCTGACCAAGGATACTTTAATCCCAGAGTCACAACAAATTAAAAACAACAGAGCTACCATGAAGGTAGTTCATCTATAAACAATAAAACAATGCAAAATCCAAAAGTGTACATGAGAGTCAACGGTAAGTATCCGTCTGATTTTCCAACACTTGGATATCGTTTGCCATTTGAATACGCAGCTATTAGTGATTTAATTAATCGTTATACCGCTGACGTAGGAGAGGTCAAAACGATTCAAATCCAAGTAGTTCCGTCTTTAGATGCGAACAAAACAAAAGTCTTGTTAATATCAAGTGAAATTAGACATCCAGATGCTGACATTAGTCACTCTGTTATGTTAATTTCTGATAAAACAAGAAAATTAATCTCCTCTTCTGTTACATTAGAGGGGCTATTTGATAACCTTAAGAAACCTTCATATGGAGTTGAAACAAAAATTTAAGTTTGGTAGCATCATGCTCCTAATCGGGGCGGTACTAGGTATTGGCCTCGCTATTTTAATCAAAGGATTCCTTTACATGTTATTCCTAGGCGTAGTGTGTTTACTAGTATTTGTAGCAGTATGCGCATTATTATTAACATTATTCAGAGGAAATGGAAAGAGCCGGAAGAACCGAACACAGACAAGTTCGTCTTAATTGTCTAAAAGGTACAGTTGTAAAGAAGAAGTTAATTCAAGGCACTTGGGATCTTAAAGCAGTGATGCTTGAAGATGGAGAGGGTCTAAGATTGGAGACTGCTTCGGATATAGATAAGATTGAAATAGGATCAACCTATTTCTTTCAAGTTTATAAGAAATCTTTTAAACTGTATCAAAATGTAATTGTTGATTTCATTAAACTATAAGCTTATGAAATATTTAAAGTGTAAAGTGGCTAAAGACCACAAGAGAAAGTTAATCTACATCATTCGAGAGAATGAGGATGGATTGACAGAAGGATCTTATTTTCTTGATGAGAGATTAAATCCTTACGTATTTGCTATGGGTTACATATTACCTGTATTAAGAGGAGGTCAACCGAAAGGTGAACTTCTTAGGATATATGCAACTAACAATACAATGGTTAAAGTATTCAGACTGAGGGAACACTTCTACGAGAAAGCTCTTAGGTGTAGAAGAATACAAGAAGTAATCATAACGAGAAGGACTAAAGGGAGTTTCAGAACTCACGATAGCGGTCGATTGTCTATTCTAGCTGTAAATAGATAATGGGTTTCTTTCAACTTATAATTAGTGTTATAGTAGCGCTAATTGTAGCGTACTTCTTAATGACTATTATATTGTACGTACTAAGTTACGTTAAAAATCAGATGATCTTTGTTTGGATCATAATTACATTGTTAGTAATAGCAATGTTTCAGTAATCAAGAGGCGGGGTAAGCCGTCTCTTTTAAAACCAACAACTAAAGTAAATGAAGAATCGTTCAACTAAACCAAACAAAAAGACTCCTTATGTCGCTAAAACAGCGGCAGCATTATCTACAATGTCACAGGAGGAATTAATTAAACAAGGTTTCAGAAACCCTTATTTTGTAAAGCCTGACTTTAGCAAGACTCCAGAAGAGCGCAAAGCATGGCGTAAAGTACATAAGAATAAGGGAGTGAAATATTCTGGGGTGAGCGGTACTTCGAAAGGTGCATATCCACAGGCTGAACAGAACTTACTTGTTCACGTGGCTAACAACGGCACAAACAAAAATTACAAAAGCACCCTATCTTTTAAGGTTAAAGCTAGTGATGTTCAACGCATCTTACGCATTTTCTTGAAAGACGAAGTGGTTACTAAAGCTTACTTTGCAGGTAAGATCATAGTAGACAACTCTAACTAATGGCTAAACGTTCCACTAAAAAGGAACTGAAGTCTTATGTTACGTACGTTAAAGATGAACATAAAGTAATAGTTCATGATAGTTTCCTTTATGAAGTGGAAATATTCATATGTGCAACTCGTTGTTATTACCTGAAAGATACGGTAATTATAGCTAAAGAAGCATTTAAAGAACCTAAGAAATATGTTCAGAGAATGAATGGACGTATAGTCAATTCACACTACAAATTAATAGGCGCTCCTCTGGAGTGGCTACAAACAAACAGATATAACCTAATAACCAATGAGCCGTAAACTACAAGTAGCAATTAATTACTTACTTTCAGTAATGAAAGAGGAGGATTTAGACGAATTAACTATTAATGAAGATGGAGAACTAAGTTCAGTAACGTATATGGACGGTGCTATTAAAGAGTACGACTATACTTCTGATAATCCAATTCAAGAAATAATGAACGTTATTGAACATAACGCTGATTATTGTGTTGATTGTATGACTGACGCTAATGCTGATAATGCTTATTATTTGTATTTGATGCAGGCATATACTCATTTTCTGGTTGCTAATTACGCTACAGAAGTCCCGATTTCAAGAGCTATTGCTCGTTTCTTGTTGCAACATAATGTTCTACAAGAGCGTACTTTAGAGTTAGGTTATTATGTTTCTGCATATTATGAAGTTATAACTAAACATAATTTCAATTTATATCAGAATGAATACTTTGTATTAAAAAGTAAATATGGAAGACCAGAACCCGAATAACAAGTTCGAAAGGACTGAACCTCTTCTATTACTATTTGCTGAAACAGAGTTAGTAACATACGTTTGTTTTGAGTGTGGTCAGACAGAAGAGAGAAATTGTCTAAATGACAAAAAGTTCAAAACCTTTGTGAAGCAGAAAGCTCCACAAGGTAAATGCGATAACTGTAAAAGCACGAACAATTTATTTAGAAACCCACATGGCGTTCAATTTTGGATCAATTACAAGGACTCTTGAGTTCCGCGCTGAAGATGTAGACTTCTTTAAGAAGTGGTATGTAATACTACCAGACTACATCGAACAAGGCGGAAAGAAAGAAGACTTACTTATGGTAGCAGGAGCTGACTGCCTTTTAGACATATTAAGTGATAATGGAGAAAGAGTAACACTTATTGCAAGTAATACTCCTTTTGAAAACTGTCAACAAATAGCTAAGTTAACTATAGAAGAACTAGCTATATTGAAAGACAAAGAAAAGGAGATTTACGATAGTGGTGCTTATTACTACATGGACACAGTTGATGGCGTTCTAATAGATGATCATTTATGGTTATGTGATGTATTGGCATTCGTTTTCAAAGACGAATTTCCAGAAATCATATACTACAAAATGATCAGCAGCTCATAATCAATTTAACAGATTTTCTTAATGACTAAATTACCCTTACTAAAACCGCTAGCTTTCTTCGATTTGGAGACTACTAGTGCAGACATCATCACTGCTAGAATAGTGCAGATTGCAATTATACGTCTTGACGTAGAAGGAGGAGAGAGTAGACTAACGTTTATAATCAACCCAGGTGTACCTATTCCTGCTGAATCATCTGCTGTCCATGGACTGTATGACGATGATGTAAAAGATAAACCATCGTTTGATGAAGTTGCGACTGAAATATATGAATTTATAAAAGATTCAGATATTGGAGGTTTCAATTCAAACAGATTTGATGTGCCTATCTTAGCTAAACAGTTCAATGAACAAGAATTGCTATGGCCTTTACCACACGTCGAATTCATAGACGCTTATAAAATCTACATCAAAGATCAAACTCGTCAACTAAAAGATGCTTACAAGCATTATACAGGAGAAGAGTTAGTTAATGCTCACGACGCTATGGCTGACGTGAGTGCAACTGTTGATGTTTTTATTGCTCAGTGGTTTGGTGTAGAAGCTGTTACTGGTAAGACTATTCCAGAGGTTGCGTTGTATTGTAACGACGGAAAACCTAAGGGTATAGACTTAGAAAACAAGTTTTCTTACGACAATGAAGGTAACATACGCTTTGGCTTCGGTCAATATAAGGGTGAGTTCTTTGATCGCGAAGATCCTCTACATATGAAATATATGGATTGGGTTAAAGGTACAACTAGTACTTTTAGCGATCACGTTAAGAAAATCGCGCAAGCAATCGTGGATGGTGAATACAACCGCAAGTAATGATGTAGACGGCCCTTTCCTTAGAGGATTGGGCTTTACAGAAAACGAAAAGGGTCGTTATCAAACTAAACTTGGTAACGATCTTTTAGAGTTAGAAATAGTTGGAGAACCACAAGTACTAGGAGTTAATGTAGAGATACGTCTAAACAATGAGTTTGTGGAAACAGGCTATTGGGATTCTCAATTAGATTTTATTACTACCTTGCGGCAACGAGGTATTAGATAAATCTACTAGAGGAACTTGATAAGATCCAAGTTTTATTTCTGCTAAATTATCCGTATCTTTGAAGATTGCAAGATCTCCAAAGGCTGATAGAGAGTTCACGAGTAAGAACTCATAAATTTAACAATGAATTTCGAAGGACAAGAGAATAAATGCATTAGAGTATCGGTTCACACGGTTATACCAGGTGACTATGCTGTAGTAGTCTGTAAAGACTTAGACAGCCCCGAAGACTCACCGAGATATGTTTGGACAACCGTATGCCCTAACTGGTCAGTTAATCTACCAGAAGTAGGTCAAGACGGATTTCTATCGTATTCTTCAGTGCGTGCAGGAAAAGATAAGTGGTATTGCCCTACTCAGAAACAAGAGTTCGAGTATCGCTATTCTGCTAATTATTTCCTAAATTTTGCTCCTATTACTCACGTTGTGCTCGGCGGTCGCGTCGTATCTCAACAAGAATTAATCGTTACATAATTAATTATACAGACTTCGTAAAAGGTCTTATTTATTAACAATACGAATAATGAAAATTTAACAATTACTACCAGTACCCTAAAGTACATCTACTAGAGAAGAACACTCATTATTCCATACTAATTTACAGTAATGGGAAGGATGACTGCACACCACATCATGAGAGCCGATGTGGGAAGTTTACTATTTATACCAGATCCTAAAGGCAGTAAAAAGAGGCCGCATATATGTATAAAGGTATTTACTAATCTAGCTGGCGTACCATACGATTGGCTGGTTATTCCAATTACCTCGACAGTAACAGTAGGAATGGATAACCTAATGGAAGTAGAACATCCAAAATTAAGTCTTAAATCGTATGCGAAAATCAATAACATCACATGTGTTAAAGCAAGTGATAAAATAGAAGTAGCTAAAATGTCTTTTAGTAAAGATTGTGTGAAATCAATTGCTGTTCGAATTAAAGAACTAATTTTAACATAATACAATTGAATAAGATGACAAGTGAATTCGGAGAAAAGTTGATAGCTGCATATGAAGAGCACAAAACGAACATTAATAACTTTGTTTGGAAAGGTCCAAAAATAAAGAACGCTAATGATGTCTTCGAACAAGAAGAATTCAGGTTAGTCGATGCGTCGGATGCACAACTTGACAAGTGCTATAAGCACTGTAAGACAATGTTGTTTAACGATGATTATAAGCATCCGGGAAGAGTGAACTTACTAAAACTAATCCACGATCAACGTAACCGTTGTGGAGTAGAGTTATTTTTACGTGATTCTGAAAAGAAAGGATCACACCGTTTTACAATCGTTGAAGCTTTACGCTCAGCGATCTCAAATAGAAATCTATCGACTATTGAAGCCGATGCACTTACCGTAGGTGATTTGGTAACAGCTAGCTCAGACTTTAACAGTCTTCCAGCTAAATTGGTTATCGAAGGTGGGTTAGATAAATTAGGTCGTTTCGATAGAACTCACATCACGTTGACTTTTATTTTGGAACAAGGTCTATGGTTTACTAAAGAAGAGAATGTTACATTTAAGGATCTCTTTAAACCAGGCTTCACCAAGTTAGACAAACTGAAAGCAATCAAGGAAAAGTTAAACTTACCTAAAGATTGTAAACTTTGGTTTAATCCTCAAGGCTTAAGCTTTTCGCAGTTAAAGTCTATCTTGTCTCTAAGAAGCAAGAAATATAGTGAGTTAAGTTTAGAACAACTTAACACACTTCGCAATAGCCTATTGTTCGCTCTTGAAGACAAAGTGAATCTTCACATTGCTCAATGGAACGACAGAATCGGGCAAATCGAAACAGTAGCCGCAGCAAGGGGTTACTCGTTAAAATAAAAATAATTGAAAAAGCTAGCTGTATTTGATTTGGAGGTTACTCCTAACGTGTTTCTGTGTTGTCTGAAACCTGTTGGGGAACCAATCCAAACGTTTGAAATTTCTCCTCGGAGGAATGACATAGGTAAGCTAGTTGATTGTTTTGAAAGCGGTAGGTATGTATTTGTTGGTTATAACTGTTCGGGGTATGATACTCCTATTATGAACATGCTTATAATGAACAAGTTCAAATTCCTTTACGCTGATTATTTGCAGTGTGCAAGTGCTGCATTTGAACTATCGACTGCTATAATATCTAAAGGAGATGATAGTAAGTTATCGTTCAAACAATATCTGTATGCAAATCTATTTAAACAGATAGATTTGATGACTCTTATGGCCTCACAGGCTTTGAGAGTAGGATTAAAGTCACTTCAAGTGACAATGTGTATGCCAAATGTTAAGGAAATGATTATTGATTGGACTAAATTCTTACGCAAGGATCAAGTTGATGATTTAATATTCTACTGTCACAATGATGTTAACAGTACTTCGGAATTGTTAACATTATTAAAGACAGATTTAGCACTACGTATTGCTGTGAAGCAAGAATTTGGTATAGAGTGCCTCAGTAAAGATGGCGTTGGTGTAGGGGTTGATGTATTCACGAAATATGTTTGTGAGGAGTTGAGATGTGGTCCTCGTGACCTCTACAGCAAGGTCGATGTTGATGATGTGATTGCGGTTGGTGATCTTATTCTTCCCGATATTAAATTCAAGACGACTAAGTTTAACGACTTATTAACTTGGTTTAAGAGCAGGGTTGTTAATCTTCCTGAATGGGAGAAAATGACCAAAGAAGAGAAGAAGAAGGATAACAGATATCGCAAAACAGTTGTATTCAATAACTTAGCTCATGCTTACGGTCTTGGTGGCTTACACTCTGTAAATAAACCAATGATTTATGAGGAAGACGATGAGTATTACTATTCTGATCAAGATGTGGAGTCTTATTATCCGTCATTAACTATTAAGAAAGGATTCGGACCGAGAGGATTCAGAAGAGCTTTCCAAAAGGTTATGACTCGTATAAAAGCTGAGCGTGTAGAAGCTAAAAATGCAGGTAATAAAGTAAAGGATGTGGCTTTTAAGTTATCTATGAACTCGATTCTTGGTAACTTAAAGAACAAATATTCTGCATTTTATGATCCAGCAGCTAACATGGCTATTGCTATCAATGGACAATTGTATTTAACTATACTGATTGAAGAATGCGAACTAAACGGAATAGAATGTATCAGTTCTAATACGGATGGTGCGACATTTAAAGTACCTAAGAGAAGTAAAGATTTATTCGATAACATCTGTAAAGAATGGTGTCAGAAAACAGAATTTAAATTAGAAGAAGCTCTCTATGAGAAAATTGTAATTTTAGCTGTTAATGACTACATTGCTTTTAAAAAGGGATATAGCGAGATTAAGGATCAAGTAGACTTCTACGTTCCTGAAAAAGCTATTAGCTTTAACTTTGTAGATTTAAAACTGCAAGGTGATAAAATGAATGAACTTCGTAATAGTTATGTAAAAGAAAAAGGTGACTTTATAACTAGTCCACGTCTCGGCAAAGGCATGGATTCGTTGATTGTTCCGAAAGCTTTACAGAACTTTTATGGCAAAGGTATTCCTATTGAAGAAACTATCCGTGACTTTAGATCCATTCATGATTATATGAAAATGGAGAAAGTGGGTAAGCAATTCAATGTTGAATATGGAGGAGAACCGCAACAACACATTAACAGGTTCTATGTAAGTAAAAGTAAACCTTATCTGATGAAGTGGAAACTGAAAGAGAAAACGGAAAGAGTCGGAAAAGGTAAGTCTGCATTTACTAGAATATTACGTGACAAGGATACAGGTGAACCGTTAATGGAGAAATCCTATACGAATTTACTATCCGGTTATGGGGTACAGTTAGCGAACGATCTAACACAAGAAAACGAATACGAGATAAATTATCAGTATTACATATCTGCGACACAGGCTTTAATTGATAAATTAGATCCACCGCAGTTAACATTATTTTAATGTCAGAAACGACAAAACAAATTTGGTTCATAGAGTACGATTGTGGTGCTCAAACAGACAATTACGACCTCGTTGAGGCTAACTCAGAAGAGGAAGCTTCTCGTTACGCATACGATTTAGCTTGCGATTTATATGAGAGTTACGCAGGTGTACACGGTATAGCCTCATATGAAGAAATTTGTGAAGAGCACGGCGTAGAACCAGACAGTCCTGAAGCTGAAGAATTATATAACGAAGAGAAAGAAAACAATCTTGGTTACTCAGCTGTACTGTATGATCCAGAAGAACACAATGGTTATCTTTACGAAGGTAACGAGTTTATGATCCCTTTAGAAGATTAACAACGTAGTCCTTTCAGTTAGTCGCTTAAAACACACGACTACGAATTAATGACTAGGGATCAAAGACAAGAACTATGTATAAGTAAATGGAAACAAGCAGGAGGACGAGGTATTCTTGAGTTATGTACTGGGTTTGGAAAGACTCGGTGTTCACTTAAGATAATCCGTCGTCTTGTTAACAAGAAACAAGATGCTAAGATTATAATCATAGTACCTACTGAATACTTAAAGAGTCAATGGTTGTTACAATTAGCTGATTGGAACTTAATGTTCAACTGTGAAATACTAATCATTAATTCAGCTGTCGGCAAGCAGAAGGATTGTGACTTATTAATAGTTGACGAGGTTCATGAAGCAATGAATGATAATCGTATAACAATCTTTAAGGATTATAAGTATAAACTATGCTTGGGATTAACAGCGACTATAGAACGTATAGACAGTAAGCATCATAACTTAATTAAGTACATGCCTATTGTAGATACAATCACGTATGAAGAAGCTTTACGTAACGATTGGGTTGCTAAAGTTAATGAGTATAAGGTTCTATTAACTGTAGATTTAGAGGAATATCACGAAGCACACAAGGATTTCTTACATCATTTTGCTTTCTTTAACTACGATTTCGATATGGCTATGGCTACTGTCGGAAATGCGAATGCTCAATACGAAGTATCGAGAATACTGCAATGTAGTCCTAAGGAAGTAATGATACACGCAATGCAATTTATTAAAGCATTGACAGCTAGAAAGACTTTTGTACTTAATCACTTTAAGAAGGTTGAAGTAGCCAGATTGATTTTGGAGCATCGGCGTGACAAGAAGGTAATTACCTTTAGTCAGACGAAGAAGATGGCCGAGTCAATAGGTGAGGGTTTACTAATGCACTCTGGGCAAACGAAGAAAGTACGTGATCAAATCATGGCTCAATTCAATGCTATGGAGATGGGTGTACTAAACTCAGCTAAACAATTAGAAAGAGGTGCTGATATTTTCAATCTTAGTGTGGCTATCAACCTAGCTTTTAACAGTGCAAAGAATTCTAAGAAGCAAAAGAGCGGACGTGTGGGCAGGAAAGAAGGCGATAAGGAGTCTGAATTTTTTACTTTGGTGATCAAGGGTACAATGGAAGAAGCTTGGTATGATAAGTCAATGAAAGGAAGTACATTTATTACTATTGATGAGAATCAATTGGTAGCCTTATTAAAAGGCGAAGAATACAAAGTACAAAAACACAAAGAAAAACAATATCTTTTTACAATTTAAGAGTGAAGTTAGAAATATCATTAGACAAGGAGCTGGAAGTAATGAAAGCTTATCAACTTAGCGGCGATGAATTTATATTCTTACGAGTATTATTCATCGCGGTTGAGGAAGATAAGTTGGATTATCTTAAGATGTATTTATTAGAATGCGCTAAAGGACAATCTGTAAGATCATTGCTTACATCGTTAAAAAGTAAGAAGATTATTAAAAAGGAGTACAAAATACCGGAGGAGGGCGAGAAGTTTGAGGTGGATGATGTAGAGTTCGATGATAAGTTTATCGCAAAGATATTCAAGTTATCGAATATTGCAGGTGTTGAACTTATGAGAGCATATCCTGCTTACATGAGTGCAAACGGTACTCTTTTAAACCTAAGGAACATTGTTTCCAAAGGTGGGTATGTAGATGAAGATGATTTCTATTTTGCTTATGGCAAGAAAATCAAGTTTAGTCCAAAGACTCATAAAGAGGTACTAGAAGCCTTAGAGTTCGGAAAGAAAGCCGATCTCATTAAGTATAGTATCGTTGAATTTGTGGGGACAAGTAAGTGGATAGAATTGCGCGAAACGATGGATCAGGATAGATTAGGTAAGTTTGTTACTAAGATGGACACCCGAGAGATTCTGTAATGAGTAGTTTTGTTGACAGTCTATACAATAAAATTGAAAATGGAAGGTTAGGCTTAAACATTGGTATTAGTACCGGTTTACCTAAGCTAGATGATGTGATTGGAGGAGTCCAGAAAGCAACTTACTCACTGATATTCGCAGGAACTTCGGTAGGTAAGACTAGTTGGGCTTTATATACTCACATCTATAAACCATTAAGGGAGAAGTTAGGGGATTTATCTTTTAGAATTGTTTATTATTCACTAGAAATGACAGCAGAAGTATTGCTTGCAAAACTTTTGTCTTTGTATATCTGGGAAGAATATGAAATTGATATCTCATTTAGTGAGATATTGTCTAGAAGAGAAAGACTAAGTGATGATATGTATCATTACGTAGTTTTAGGTCGTGAATGGTTAGAAGAAGTAACTAAGCATTTAACTATTTACGATAAAAGCTTAAGTCCTGCAGGTCTTTATGCGAACTTAAAAGACTATGCTAATAAGCATGGTACGTTTAAAGAAACCGACAATACTCAAGTTTACACTCCAAATGTAGAGAATGAGACAGTAATTGTTATTCTCGATCATATATTCTTAATGCGTGCCGCGGCAGGTCAAACACAGAAAGAAGCTGTTGATTTAACTAGTTCGTTCTTAATTGTATTTAGAAATAAATGCGGTTATTCTCCTGTTGTTTTGCAACAGTTGAATAGACAAGCTAGTGGAATTGACAGAAGAAAGCTTGAAATGACTGAGCCTCAATTACAAGATCTCAAGGGTAGTGGTAACACTGCAGAGGATTGTGATTTAGCGATGGCATTGTTTTCTCCATTTAGAGAGAAGATAAGCTCTTATCTCGATTATAAGATCGACAAATTAAGAGACGCGTTTAGGTCGGTTATTATATTAAAGAACAGATATGGTGAAGTAGATAAGGTAATACCTTTGAACTTCTTCGGTAAAGTTGGTATCTTTAAACAGATACCAAAGGCTGAAGATATTGCACCGAGTCAGTATTACTTGTATGAAAACCTCCACCCTATAGTACCAGTAAAAACCATCGAAGACACGAGTGACTTTGCTTTTACGTTGTAGGTAATTGATTAGATGAGATTTAGAAATTAGATACTTTGATATGAAATTACTATTACAATATAAATGGCAGAATTAATCGGTTTACTCGGTAAGCCAGGAGCTGGGAAGTCCACTTCAATGAGGAACTTAGATCCAAAATCAACGTTTATTATTAATGTTGCGCACAAACCATTACCTATTAAGGGATGGAAAAAGAAATACATTAACTTTAAGACGGATAAAGTCAACGGTAACTACTATGCAACTTCTGATGTTAAAGCGATCCATACGATCCTTAAACACGTAAGTGCGAATAGACCAGAAATCAAAGTAATCATTTTAGAAGATTCGTCTTATATCATGAGCTTTGAGATCTTTGATCGTGCATCTGAGAATAGTTACACCAAACAAGTTGAGATTGCTCAACATTATGCCGGTGTATTAAGACAGGCTCACGAATTGAGAGACGACTTAATGTTAGTTGTGATTACTCACCCTGATGAAGAGAAAGACTCATTCGGTGACACAACAGAGCTTAAGATGAAAACTTATGCTAAAATGACCGATAAGTACATGTCTCTTGATGGTCTATTTACCTATATCTTCTTAGCTAAAACTATTGAAGAAGAGGATGGAGACGAAGACAATCCTACTTATCGTTATGTATTTCAAACAAATGATCACTCTAAGATCAGTACCGTTAAGAGTCCGGATGGAGTCTTTGCAGAAAAGTATATTGATAACGATTTAAAGATCGTTGTCGATGCTATTAATGCATATAACTACGGTGATGATGAGGATGATGAACCAGAAATAACAAACCAAGTAGAAGAAGAGGATGAGTAAATTTAAAATCTCGTTTGTGTTTAACGCAGAGACGGAATCTGTAACGCAAATGGAGGTATTAAAGCTGGATAAAAACGAGGTGAGACGTAAAAAGTCTCCCTCGAATACAGCTTCCAAAATTGAGTTAAAAGGAGCGTCTTTGCAGTTAACAGAGGATGTTTTAGAAGCATTAGCTACTAAAGTAGAACTCAAGTTAGTCCTAACTGTAGAGGATGGTAAAGCAATCTTAACAAACCCTAAATTAAACCCTAAAGCTAAAGGCGGCAATAAGATATCTGGAAAGTTATCTATCGCGTGTCGTGGTGCTGTTAAGGAAAATTTAGAAGAGTTGGGAACAGCTTTCGGATTTAAACTATTATCTCCAGGAGTGATCGAATTGATCCCGGTAGGAGAGAATGAAGAAGTAGTCCAAATTACAGAAGAATTAGATGAGGTCGTATCACCAGAGGATTTAGAAGCCCTGAGAGATACAGACGAAGAAGAAGTAGATTTTGACCTTGAGTCACTAGACCTTAACAACTAATTTTTATACAAACATATGTCATTATTTAACGTAGACAACACCACACCAGTAGCATCAAACGGAACAGCATTAGCAGGTAACGTAATTCACAAAGTTAAATTCACAGGAGCCGAAAAGGAAACTATGAAAGGTAAAGATGGAACCGAATATCCAGTTGTAGCAGTAAAATTTGAAGCCGTTGACGGTTCAGGTTCTATTGTAGACAATATTTTCGCTCCAACTTCTGCCACTCGTGAGAAAAGCGGACCTAACAACTACTTAAATCCTTCTAGCGCTGAACAGTTTCAAACTCGTTTGAGACAATACATCGCAGCTTTAAATCCAACCTTGGATAAAGCAATTACCGAAGGAACTAAGACTTTAGGAGCTAAAGACTGGGATGGAATGCGTGATATTATCGTTGCTGCTTTAATCAGCAAAGGTAAGAACATTAACAAAGAAGTGGAACTTAAAGTGTTGAAAAACTCTAAAGGTTATGCGCAAATCCCTGGATTCGTTGCTGGTTTAACTAAACCAAACGAAAAAGGAGAGAGCAATGTCTACCACACTACTAAATTCATCGGTGAAGGTTTATCTTTCACTGATAAAGAGTTAAAACAAATTCAGAAACAAAATGAAGCGAAAGCACCTAGTAACATGGGTACTGTAGCTCCAGAAGCTGATCCATTAGCAGGTGGTTCAATGGGTGGTTCTGAGGACTTAGAGTTCGATATTAACGATTTGTAAGATTAGGGCAATAGCCCTAATTTCTACTTAAACGTAAAGGCCGTTTAATGTTCGAATTAGGACCAGAAAGAATAACTAAACAACTTCTGTTAAATTGTAATTCCGAGGAAGCCTATTTCAGTCATTATCTTGGCGTAAATCCTACAGGTGGGTTATTCCGTTCGCCTCTTAGAGACGATAAGAATCCCACCTGTTCTTTTTACAGAAACAAGAATGGTGAGCTGATATTCAAAGATTTCGGTACAGGATATCACGGCAACTTTATATCTGTAGTTATGACTATCTTTAAAGTGCCTTATTATGAAGCACTTTCTATTATAGGTAATGACTTCGGTATAATATCGAAAGCAAAGTATCAAGTAAATCAAGCTAAAATTGAGTTCGACAATTCTGTTATTGAACAGAAAGTAGAAACTGTTATTCAATGTCAAGTCAAAGAATATAGTGAGGACGAACTTAAGTGGTGGCTTCGATTTGGAATAACAAAGCAGACGCTTAAACTCTTTAAAGTTTATTCAGTAGATCATGTGTTTCTAAACGGAGACGTAGTTAGTTCTTCTACGACTCACAATCCTATATACGGATATTATTTCGGTAAAGATGTAGGAAGAGAGTTATGGAAGATTTACTATCCATTTAGAAAGAAGTTCAGATTTATGTTAAATAATTCGAAACTTCAAGGAGCTAAACAACTCCCAGCAACAGGTGATTATGTGGTGGTAACTAAATCAATGAAGGACGTAATGACCTTACATGAGTTAGGTATTCCTGCTGTAGCACCTCAAGCTGAATCTGTTATAATTACTTCTAGACAATATACTGCTCTAAAGAAGCGCTTTAAATATGTAATATTCAACTATGATTGGGATCGTACCGGTATCACGTCTATGATACAATCTAGGAAAATATATCGAAGTATATGTTTATGTTTTACAGACAAGAAGACATATGCTAAGGACATAAGCGATTATGTAGAGAAAGTAGGATTGGAAGAAGCAAGAAAGTTAGTCAATCAAACCGTTAGTGAGTTGCTAATAGGAGAGTACGACTATCAATTCAATTACTATGATTACGCCAACGGAGCCAATAGAACATCATCCTAGTTACTATACTGTACCCACGGTACACATAGATGGAAATGTAGCTTCCTCTAAGAACGGTAAGCAATGGACTGGTAAGTTCCTTGTAATGAGTAAACAAACTCAGACGTATATAAAGGAATCTAAACCAGATTACATTTATAACAAAGATAAATTCTTAAAGGCTTTAGAAGGTAAATCAGCTCCTTATCATATATCGTTTCTATTCGTTAGAAAGAGTCGACATAAATTTGACTATGTTAACCCTCTACAAACTGTACTTGACTTAATGGTTGATTATGGTTACATAGAGGATGATAACGCAGATCTTATAATTCCGTATTTCGAAGAATATGAATACGATAAAGAAGAGCCAGGTTGTTTTATTACAGTTCATAGTGATGTTAAGGGAGCATATATTCAAAAGCTATTAAGGTGGCCAGACGATGATTTACTTCCAGATGATGTTGCTTATCCAGAACCTGTTATAAGACGTTACAGCTCGGAAGAACAATTAACAATTAATCTATAATGGAAGTAAAACCAGATGTTGATGACGATAATGTTTACGTTACGTTCGAAACTGCTAAATTAGCTTATCAAAAAGGATGGAACGGTTTTTCTTATAAATTCTTTGAAACAGATGGAGATCAAGTACTTGAGGAACATCATCCTTATTGGTATGGTCAGAATGGCTATATGAATAATGAAGAGTTACATGAGGATGATTACCACATAACTAAAGATGAGGAAGGATACATACGTCCTACACAAGCTGTTATGCAAAGATGGCTTCGTAAACGTAATATTCAAGTAAATCCTGGCTACTCTACGACAAGAGGTGGTATACCTTTGGGTTATCACGTAAGTGTTGATAAGTATGATCATCCTAATAAAGGAGTTAATCCTTATATAAATGATCCAGTTTACGAGATCTGTTTAGAAAAAGGTTTACAATTAGCATTAACTTTATTACCTGATGACGAGACTCGAAAGAAAGAATAGAACTGATATAATCTTTAAAGGTTGTGGAGGCTTAACTGACCTTGCAGACGATGCTATAAAAGAAGGATGGAGAATTAACGATAAGGAGTTTGACTTCTTATGTGAATTTGGTTCTGATGATGTGCTACATGCATTAGCTGTAGAACATAAAACTTTTACTGAAAGACGTAAAGCTCTTAACGATACTAATTTAGCATTGTGGCAATATTATACTGAAGGAAATGGTCAAGCAAGTAATAATCCTACGTAGGGATTTAAATATGAGTACAGGTAAAGCGGTTGCTCAAGGCGCACATGCTTCTATGATGGTTTATGAATCAATAGTGGAAGGTGTAATGGAAGAAGTAGGAGAATCTTACATAGAAGATTGTTCAAATGAATGGTTAAGAACTGGTATGACTAAAGTCGTATTAGCCTGTAAAGATCTAGCTACCTTAGAGAAAGCCATTAACAAAGCTAAATCTGCTCATATGCCTTGGTCTTTAATTACAGACGAGGGTAGGACTGAATTTGACGGAGTGCCTACTGTAACATGTGGTGCAATAGGTCCGTTTGATTCTGATCAAATTAACAAAATAACCAAGCGTTTACGCTTGTATTAAGATCTGAATTTAATAAGACGATAACAACTTATAAAGAGTGTCTGAACAAAATGAAGAACGCGCATTACGTTATAATGCAAACAAAACTAGGTTCGATTTAGTACCTAATTATCCTTTAGAGCAAATTGCAAAGGTAATGACTAAAGGCGCAGAAAAGTATGCACCTTATAATTGGCAAAAGGGTATGCCATGGAGCGAATGTGAGGCATCTATGCTTCGTCACTTCTATGCTTATAAAAGCGGGGAAGACTTCGATCCTGAAACTGGTCTTTATCATTTAGCTCATGCAGCTGTTAACCTTATGTTCTTAGTAGATTACTATAGAACAAATCCTCAATTCGATGATAGACGTCAATCTTATTTAGTACAACCTAAAATTGTATTAGATATTGATGAAGTTGTTTGTGATTGGGCTAAAGGTTATTCTGAATATACTGGTAACGAAGTTTCGGCTAGATACTGGGATAGTTGTTATGGTATGGGCGACAGTCTAGATATCTTAGCACAGGATAAGAACTTTTGGGTTAACAAGTTAAAGGTTAAACAATATCCTGACTTTATTCCACATGCTTATGTAAGTTCTCGCAGTATTCCTGTAGAATGGACAAAAGAGTGGTTAGAAAAGAATGGATTGCCTTGTAGACCTGTGGTACATGTGCCATGGGGAGCTAGTAAGTTAGCTGAACTACAGAAGTTAGGCGCTGAAATCTTCGTTGATGATAGAATGGAGAATTTTATAACTGCTCAAAGCGGCGGTATCACTACATTCTTAATGGATGCTAGTCATAATCAGCATTGGGACGTAGGTTACAAACGTATTAAGGATCTTAAGCTTAGAAACATCATTCGTTAATGCTAAGCCCTATAACGTTTAAAATAGTACCTTCTACCGTCACAAGATTGACAATGTCTGATGAGGAGTATTTTGGGGGAGCAGTCCCTCTTCATATCTCTAATTCAAAAATGGGATTGATAAACCCAGATCAAGGTGGAAGTCCGGAGAAATACGTAAACGGCTTCGGCAGTAGCGATTCTCCAGCTTTAGCTCTTGGTAGCGCAGTCCACGCTCTAATACTTGAAGGCGATATGTATAAGTTGTTTGATAAAGTTGATAAACCTACTGCTAAAGTAGGAATGATCTTTGACACACTTCATAAACTTATGGTTAAAGGTAAAGGTTTTGACGAAGCCATACAAGAAGCTGCTGAAATCCATGAATATTATGGAGGTAAAATAGCAGGTAAACGTAAGGAAACGATGATAACCGCTGGAATGCCTTATCTCAACTACCTACAGAAGGATAAAACTCCTTATACGATTTGTTTGGATAAAGCAATGAGGGAAAAGCTTATAAGTTGTGTAGCTTCCATACACAATAATAAGCTTGCTACCGAATTATTAGCTCCAACCAAACCAAAAGACTTCTTTAGTCATAGAGAAAGCTTTAATGAGGACGTAATCATCTGTGATATTGAACTAGACTTTGAGGATGGAAGTACTATGGTTTTACCATTGAAAGCTAAAATTGATAATTGGTCAATAGACTATGTCAATAAAGTGCTGACACTCAATGATTTGAAAACTACAGGAAAACCTGTAGAGACTTTTCCTGGAAAAGAAGAAATTCAGACAGTAGAAATTGATGGAAATCCAACAGAAATCCTTACCTTTGTAAAAGGGAGTTTTCAAAGTTATCATTATTACAGACAAATGTATATGTACGGTTGGATGCTTTGGCAATATGCAACTGAACATTTGGGAGTTGATAATACATGGAAATTGGCAGTAAACATGATCGTTGTTGAAACGAACAAACCGCATAAGTCACATGTATTTAACGTCGATAAACGTTGGATGAAAGCCGGTAAAGAAGAAATGCAAGAGATTCTTGCACGTATTGCTTATCATGAAATCAATGGTTATGACATAGAAGTTGAGGGAGAGAAATGTGAAATGGTATTTGAAATATGTTAACATTAGCAGAGAAACAGAAAATCTTCGATAACGAGTTCTCTTTATGGGGATGGGATATATCGAATGGTTACAAGTATTTATGCTTGGTCGGAGCGTTATATGAAGCAGCTAAAAAAGGTAACCCTAAAGTAACAGTTTATCAAATCCTTAATAAGATTGATTCAGACTGGAAACCTTATGGTAAGTTGTTCGAGAACACTCATATCCATATAATGTCTCACGTAGGTAGTGAACACTCTGTTGTATATCCTACTTTTGGTTTAACATCACCAAAAGAGATTGTAGCAGAGATTAAGCGCTTACTTGAAACTTGGCTACCCTTCTAGATCTTAATTTTATAATTAGTTTTAAAATGAAGCATGGAAGAAGATGGGCCAATAATTTGGTTAACACAAGACGGTAGTTACATTATCGCCGACAGTGACGAGGGAGAAGATGAAATCATTAGTAATAATGAGTGGATCAAACAACAAGACCAATATCATCCTGCTAAAGACACCAAAGTAGTTAAGACGATTAGTCCTGGTTTCTATGAGATCGGGTATAATCAAGGTAAGTACTGGGCAGAAAGAGTAGGAATTGTTACTGACGAATTAGTACCTTTAAGAGATCCGGAATTAGATGAAATCGCTAGCGAAATCACAAGATTCTGGGAAAAAGCCGACAAGTTCGCCGAAGTAAACATAGTGCACAAACGTGGTATCATGTTATACGGTGGACCGGGTTGCGGTAAAACATCATTTAGTAATATGCTATCCGTAGATGTTATTAAAAATGGTGGTATAGTCTTCCACGTAGAAAGTGCGAACGATTTAAAGATGCTTATAACTTTTGTTAATGAGTACTTTAGAGACATTCAACCAGACACACCTATATTTGTAGTTGTGGAAGATATTGACCAAATAGTGGAACAAAACGAAAGTTTAGTCCTTAATTGGTTGAGCGGTAAAGATGAATTTAATCATTGTGTTATATTAGCAACAACTAATAGAATCGATGATTGTAATGATTTATTACTTAGACCTAGTCGTTTTGACTGGGTAATCCAACTAAAATCGCCGTCAGAAGCGTCTCGTAAACAGTATCTTATTGAAAAGAACATGAACGAAGAATTAGCTGATAAGTGGGTAAAGGACACAAAGGACTTTACGATGGCTCAATTAAAAGAATTATACATAGCGGTTCAACTGTTAGATAATGATTATAAAGCGGTTATAGAGAAGATACAGAAGCAGGAGAAAGCAGTTAAAAACTCAACATTTACACCAAAGAGAAAATCTATAGGATTTGGCTCTTAAAAGTTGGTAGTTTAAGATATTAATCGTATCTTTGTATCAACAAACAATCAATAAGAACTAATAAATTTAATAAGACAAACAAAATGGCAAATTTAATCGTAAAAACAGGAAAAGGAACATCTAAACAATTAGCAGCTGAGAACGCAGGAATTGACTTCGAATTAGTGAAATATGACTCAACAGCAGCTTTCAAGAAAGCAGCCGAAGAAGATAACTTCGATTTAGAAGGTTTCGCTAAATCTCAAATCAAATCTCGTGCTAAAGACGTTGCCGGTGTTGGTTTCGCAATCACTAAAGTTTCAGGTAAAGCTGACACTCGTGAAAGACCTTATGATGAAGAAGTGGTAATCACTAAATCTGCTCGTAAGTACAAAACTACATACGCAATCGTTAAAGGTTTAGAGCGTGGTACTACTGACTTAACTAACGGTACTATCGTTGGTTTCGCAGAAGACAAATCAGCGGCTCGTAAACAAGCAAAATTGTTCGTAACTGAAAACAAAGAACGTGTTGATATCTTCCCAATGAAATTAGTTTCAGAAGGTGAAGCTGTTGCAGCTCACGTTGACTATGCTCCATCAGCTGGTACAACTGAAGGTGAATACGTTTTCTTCATGTTAGCGGCATAATAACCTTTTCCTCCCTAATAAACCTCGTTCTAGCAATGGAACGAGGTTTTCTTATTTTATCAGATTTATATTAAGTAAAGATCGAACGTGAAAGGAAGATGCGAATATGAATAATGATGAAAATGGTAAATGTCGATTAAAATTAAATCCTGTTCCCCTGGAACTAAGATTGAGTCTGTTCTAAACGATCAGGCACTTCTATGTTTCTTTAGAACGGATGAAGTAAACAAATATCTAGACGACTATGATGCAAGAAGTTTGAATGATACTGGCGCTTATATTGGCTATTCCACAGATCCAAGTGTAAGACCTACTACGTATAGTGGTGAGTCTACTACGGAAGATTCCGGTGGTGTACAAGATCGAATTAAAGATCACAGATTAAGCAAGCCTTTATTAACTAATTTCATGGTGCTTTTAAATAGCACTGTTGATGGTCATAGAAAGCTAGAAGGTAGTACCTTTAAACTGTTAGAACATTTGTTTAAATGTATGCTTACATACGCCAGTAAAAGCGATGTAATGAATATAAAGAGAACAGGTGGTTCCGTTAGTCCAGAAGTTTATCAGAAGATTATATGTCCTCTATTAGTAGACCTTAAGTATTCTACTGATAGTATATTATATAACCTGTTAACTCCGAGTATAGACACTCCGTCCTTTACTAAGGACAGTAAGAGATTCGTTAATAATGACGATGGACTTACACAAGTGTATTTAAAAGATAATATAATCTTGAAGCATTCGCATTTTAGATTTCCACATAGACAGATTAGAGAAAGCAATGACTGCTTTACTTTATTAACTTCTCTTATTAACTCTGGTATATGTATACCTTATGTTTATGAAAGTGAAGTAGTTATGAAGTTTATAGTAGATACTAATTTGAACGAAACTCACGTAATTAATACTAGTCAAAAGAGAGACTTTGTAATTAATGAAAGATTGCTAGTCAATCTAATGGGTTCTAGAACTGACTTCACTAAGTCTTTTAAATAACTAATGGAAATAACAATACAAGAACTACTAGGCGGGCAGGCAACTCTTATAAAACAAAAAGAGTATCTATCTGCAAGAGAATATGCAGAACCGTTCATTGATAAAATGAGCAAATTTACAGAGGACTTCAGAATACAAGTGAAACTTGCTGATCAATTATCTGTTAAAGACGACAAACACATCGTTTATAATAGAGTATGGATACAAGCTGTACTTCCTGAGGAACAATGTATCGAAAACCACGATGAAGTAATCAGTTTACTGTACGGATTAGACATTCGTAAACCAGTTGCTAAATTATATCGTGGTTATTTAAACAGGGCTTGTACCAATTTATGTGTATTCAATCCTCAATGGCTTGAGTTACAAGAAATGCAACCCGAACAAGCGTTAGACTATACTAGCATTATAGATCTTATGCAGCAAGCTAATGACTTTAAAAAGCGAATTGAATATATGAAAACTAACTTCATTCCTAATGATTCTATAAAGGATAATTTAGGAAAGTGGGTAGATTTCTCTTTAACGCAAACACATCACAACGGTGTGCATGCGACTAAGCTTTCTCCTACGATGTGCGTTGATGCATATAAGTCTGTTTACTTGGATCCTAAATCGGATTACTTTGTAGACAGTAACGTAGAAGAATCTTCTCTATTCAATGTTTATAATGCGTTTACTCAAGTTATCACTGACGACAGTAGAGACATTATGAATAAGTTTGAAAAGACTCTATTGATCAATAACCTTTTAGGCGTAGGATAATGTTAGATAGAGATTTTCTAATTGAATCTTTACCAGACATGGATAAGGATTTACTGATAGACAAACTTATCGGTCTAAGTGACGAAATCTTAGAAGTAATCTTTCCAGAATATTTGTTACATGAATGTAATAACTGTAATAGTAACTTCTCTGATTGGGAACTTGATCGCGATGGTAACTGTAGTGAATGTGCTGAATGGCAAGAGAATCGTGCTACTTGCGAAAGGTGTTGGGATGAATTTGAATGTGCAGAACTTGATGAGCATAGTCATTGTATAGACTGTATGGATGCAACAGATGAGAATGATAAAGACGAAGAAGAAGAATAAGTGAGTATATTTGATAAAAGAACATTAGTATTTCCGTATGAGTATCCAGATGTTGTACCGTATGGCGAAGCAGTACAGCATTCTTATTGGTTATTCTCGGAGTTTGATTTCAGTAATGATATTCAAGACTATAAAACGAAAATAACAGATAGAGAGCGTACCGTTATTAAGCGTGCCATGTTGGCAATTTCCCAAATCGAAGTGGCTGTGAAGTCATTTTGGAAGAAAGTAGGAGACAGGTTTAAGAAACCAGAAATTGATGATGCAGGAGTTATCATGGCCGAATCAGAAACTAGACACCAAAGATTTTATTCTAGGTTGCTAGTTGAGTTAGGCTTACAAGGCGAGTTTGCGGAAGCACTCAAAGTACCTGAAATATTGGGAAGAGTAGCCTATCTTGAGAAATATTTGTCTAATTCTAAGTCTACGGATGAAGAATACGTTAGGCATTTAATTCTATTTACTTTATTAATTGAGCGAGTATCTCTATTTGCACAGTTCTTAATTATAAAGCTTTTCAGAAAAGAAAAGAATATGTTCATAGACATAGAGTCTGGTATTAACGCAACCCAAAAGGAAGAGTTGATCCATGCTATGTTCGGTTCTTACTTAATCAATATGGTTAAGAAAGAGTTTGCCGAGTGGTTTACACCAGAATTGTATGCCATGATTAATGAGGTTTGTTTAAAAGCCTATGAAGCCGAATGCGAAATAGTAGAATGGATATTTGATCGTCAAGACCTCGACTTTATTACTAGAGCCGAGATTAAAGAGTTTATTAAGTTAAACATTAATGAATCTCTTGGTATGATCAATATTAATCCTCTATTTGACGTGAATTGGGATAAGTTAAGCAGATGCGAATTTTTTATAACTGAGATATACGCTTTCGTTAGAAATGACTTCTTTAACAGTAAGTCGGCTAACTATGCCAAGCGTAATAAATCAGTTAGCGCAAACGATTTATTTTAATGTATAACACTTATGAACCTTGGTATTGGTTAAATACCGAAAGCGTTAAATTTCTAAGAAACGGATATATCGACGAAGGTGTAGATATAATTGAACACTTTAAAGGGTTAGGACACAAGGCTGAAAAGATCCTTCGTAGACCTGGCTTTGCGGACAAGTTTAACAGCTATCTGTCTAGAGGTTTCTATTTATTACCTACTCCAACTATTACAAACTTCTTATCTAAAACTGATGCAACTGTTAGTTGTTTTGGTTCTGTTATCCCCGATTCTATCGAGGGTATTATGGATACGAATGCTGAAATAGGTACTATGTCTCAGATAGGTGGTGGTACTTCTGGTACTTTACACCAATTAAGATCTAGAGGTACAGTAATTGGAGACGGGCCTTTCACTACGTCTGGTGCTCCATCTTTCATGCCTATTTATCAAGCAACTGTTAATGCAGTTTCGCAAAAGAATAGACGTGGTCACTTTTGTCCTACATTACCGATTGAGCATCCAGATGCTGATGAGTTCTTGGACTTTAGAAGCGAAGGCAACGTAATTCAGCATTTATCTTTCTCTATCTCTGTTACGAGAGAATGGATTAAAGAGATGAAAGCTGGAGATGCTGACAAGCGTAAACTTTGGGCTAAAGTTATCAACTCTAGAATGTCTACCGGATTTCCGTATATACATTTCTATGATAACGTTAACGATGCTAGACCTCAATGGTTTAAAGATAAAGATCTAAAGATACATCATTCAAACATGTGTCAAGAAATTAGTCTTTATAACACAGAGGATGAATCGTTTACTTGTGTATTAGGTTCTTTGAACTTACTACATTGGGATGAAATCATTGACACTGATGCTATTAAAACATTAGCTTACTTTATTGATGCTACTATTACTGACTTCTTAGACAAAGTTAAACATATTAAACATATGCAGAAAGCCGTAAGGTTTACTGAAAGAAATAGAGCAATCGGTATCGGAGTTAGTGGTTACCATAGTTATCTGCAAAGTCTAGGAGTTCCTTTCGACTCTCTTGAAGCTAGAAACATTAATGTTAATATCTTTAAGGAATTAGAAAGACAATCTGTTGAAGCTAGTAAGCATGCAGCTATTGAATTGGGTGAACCTGAATTGTTGAAAGGTTATGGCAGACGTTGGTCTACAACTAATGCATTAATGCCCAATACTTCATCTGCATTTATTGTAGGTCAAGTTTCTCAATCAATTGAACCTTATGTTAATAACTATTACGTAAAAGATGTGGCTAAAAACAAAATCGAAATAAAGAATCCTTATTTACAGGAAATCTTAGCCGAGTACGGCAAAGATACTAAGGATACTTGGTTATCTATTTTAAAGAATGAAGGTTCTGTTCAACATCTTAAGTTCTTAACGGACAAAGAAAGAGCAATCTTCAAAACATTCTTTGAGATCGAACCTAACGAAATCATTATTCAAGCATCACATAGACAGAAATTCATAGATCAAGGACAAAGTCTTAATCTAATCTTTCATGAAGATGAAACGGTTAAGAAGATTAACGACGTAATCTTAAAAGCTGAAAGTATGGGTATAAAGAACTTATATTACCATATTGCAGAGAGTTCTGCTCAAGCTTTTACTAATAAGATTGCAGCTTCACAATGTGAAAGTTGTGCATCATAGATGATCATATGATAAATGTTAATATGTTAATGTAAATGAATTTACTAGTAATAAAGGCAGACACTAATGATGCAGATTATATTCACTCTTTACGTGAAAATGTAAACAGTGCAGATTTAGCAGCTATTAAACGTGTTTGGGCAGTAGTGAGTAAATATGAAGGTGATTATAACTGGGGACATTCTGAATACACAGATCCTGCTGATGATCCTTTCAAAGTCTACAAAGATGTCTTGTCTGCAAATGACATAGACACCATGAGTTGCTATGCGCCTTACGGTGAACATGGAATCCATACTATCGAATCCGTAACTATTTACGAGTTTACTAATAAAATAGAACTATGATAGAAGTAGTATTAGTATTTAGAAGAGATGATGAAAGGTTAGAAGAAGCTAGAAAGGCTATATCTGATTTGGTTGCCGCCAATGACGACGTAACTGATCCTGTTCAATACAATCTAACATCATCTAAATTTCTAGAGAAACGTACAGCAGGTTCCTTACTTGCACGTCATGCGACATTCAACACGCCCTTAATCCTATTCAGGAAAGAGGGCGTTGTTGTTAGAGCACTATATGACGAGGAAGTAAAAGATACAGCTGATTATCCTAAGATGTTATTTGATAAACTTAAAGAAGCCAGAAATGCAATACCTGTTATTGAAGACGTATACGAAGACTTTGAAGACTGAGGTAGGTAATACCTATCATTTGATTCAAAAAGACAGTTACAATAGCTTATATTTGAGTGGCTTTAAGGTTACTTCAAATGAGAATTTAGTAGACAACTATCGAAATCGTGCAGCTAAAGTAGAAACTTACTTAGTAGCTTTCTTAGGAGAGCCAGTAAAAGAAGCTAAAGTTGACGATTACTACATCATACGTGACGAAGTAGTAAGGTGTGTTAGTGTTGATAAACATATTTATGTGAATGAAGCTGGTCAGTACTTTCAAGATGAGTACGGCAGTAAATTCCACATTGTTTACAGTAATCTATATGTACCGCATAATGGAGTACACTCTTTTAGCGATAGAGGTTATTATAAACAAATAGGTAAAGAATTCCCTATAAATAGTTTAGTAGACGCGCTCAATTACACTTTACCTAAGACTGAATCTTATATTTACAGGATAGCTAAAGGTGAACAGGATATAGAAGAAGTTTTCTTTACACCTGATTTCAAGTCAATAGATGATTATGAAGAGTTCCGGCCAATACAGGCTTGTGAGATAGATGCTCGATTTGATTGCGAATAATCCTATATAAACTTGAAATTTAACGAATTCCAACCACTTGCAGTGGTTACAAAGGCTCCACTAGGAAGCCAAATATTAGACAGTGTTCACATGGTATTGGGTATGGCTACTGAAATTGCTGATGAATTACCAGACGCTTTAGCTAACGATGACTTTGTCAACGTCGGTGAAGAACTGGGTGATTGTCAATGGTATGAAGCCGGTTATGCTGATACATGGGGTTTAGTTGTAAATGAAGAATTTACTTTTAAACCAGAAGAATATCTAGATTTAGATCCTATGAAGACTATTGCTCAAATGCAAGACTTGGATAAAAAAGAGTTAGCTTACGGTAAGATTGCACCTATTGAGGAGCGTCAACGTTTGATTAACAAAATACACTACGAAACTGAAGCTTTAGCTTTCGGCTTGGGTATTGACATGGATGTACAACGTTTCAAAATCATACAAAAACTTAAAGCTCGTTTCGGTGCAAAGTTCAATGCTCACGGTGCTATAAATCGTAATCTTGATGTTGAGAGGGCTATATTAGAAAGTAACCAGTAATTTGGTATTCTAACTTTATCTTCGTATATTGCAGTTCATTAATTTAAGAACTGTAAATGCCAAGAGACAGAAAAAACCCAGCAACACGCAAGATTCGTAAAACCGAAATTGCATTTAACTGCACATTAACCGCTGAACAAAAGGAAGCTAAAGCTATTGCTCTAGACAACCAAGTGGTTATCTTCACAGGTAAACCGGGTACAAGTAAAACATTTCTAAACTGTAACATTGCTTTAGATTTGTTAATCAGTAATCGAGTAGGAAAGATTCTAGTAACTAGACCGACTGTAATAGTAGGTAGTGGTGAAGGAATGGGTTTCTTACCAGGTGAAGCGTTCTCCATGAAGGAAGGAAAGATGGGACCTTATTTAACACCTATTCTTCAAGCTATGATCGACCTCAAAGGAGAGGCAACAATCATGAAAATGCTTGAGAATAATGAGATTGAGGTTGCTCCGATTGACTTCGTGAGAGGCAGAAACTTTAAAGATTGTGTCGTAATAGTAGACGAAGCACAAAACTTAAACGTGGATCAGTTGAAAGCACTGACTACACGTATTTGTGAAAATGCTAAGATGCTATTTACATGTGACGTAAACCAAGTGGATTTGAAAGCAAAACATACATCGGCTGCAAGATTCTTCGAGAAGATTGCTAGCTTGAAGGGGGTGGAGATGGTAGAATTACACGAAAACTTCAGATCACCATTAGCTATAGAGATTATGGAAATGATTGATCGCGAAGCCGCTAGAGAGTTAAATCTCTAACATTAAATTTAATAAAGGCCGATATACTTAATTGTGTATCGGCCTTTTCTTTTTATGGAAATTAAGGGCGTAGAAATAGACTTAAAAGAAATAGGAATATCATTTACACCTAACGATGAACAATTACAAGCTCTGGATCATTTAATTGATTTCTTGCAAAGTGATTGTTTAACAACTGTTTTAAGTGGAAGTGCTGGAACTGGTAAAACTAGTATTATTAAGATTCTTCTAGAATATATCAAGAAGACTAGTAAAATCAATGTTACATTAGCCGCACCTACACATAAAGCTAAAATGGTATTAAGCAGATTATCCAACGACGATAATGCCTTTACTTTACATACCTTATTGAAACTAAGACCTAACATGGATATTCTTGAATTCGATGCAAATGATTTGCAATTCATGTTTAAGAATGCAGCTAATCTATTTGACTACGAAGACGATTTAATTATCGTTGACGAAGGTTCAATGATACCTGATCCACTTTATGACTTAGCTATACAATGTATGAAACGTATGGGTAAAATGATCTTCTTAGGAGATATGGCTCAGATACAACCCGTTAAGCAGGGTAAACTATCCAAAGTGTTTAGTAGCACAGACTACCCAGGATTTAACTTAACTAAAGTCGAGAGACAAAAGAAAGAAAGCCCGTTAGTAGAACCGTTATTAATATTACGGGATAGAAGCTTAAAAACATTCAAATCAGCCACTTTAGATGGAAATGGATTACTAGTACACAAAAGTCCAAAAGACTTCGCACGTGAACTAAAAGAATCATTACCATCGTTAAAGGAGTTAGTCAAGAGTCCGTTTAAAAACAAATCTATTTGTTGGACAAACCACAGAGCAGGTCAATTAAATCAATTGACTAGAAGACTTTTAGGTACATTCGGTTCAGTAATCGAAACAGGAGAATTAGTAATGGCACACGACTCTTTCACTAGAAATGAGCAGCCAATACTCTATAACGGTAGTGAATACGTAGTTGTAGGTATGAAATACGGTACGCAACAATTACCTTATTTCTCTAAAGTTCCTGGTTACCACTTAAGACTGCTTGATACGGTTGATGCAAAGAACAAAGGTTCTTTAGAATGTATATCGAATGTGTTTCTATTAGATCCTAATATGGCTCCAGATCTATTTGGTAGACTGGTTCATACTTATGAGAACATGAGACTTACAGCAGTTGAATCTAGAGGTTACTCGAAGAAGATATGTTGGAAATGTTTTCATGAACTTCATCAGTCTTTCATAACTCCATCTGATATGGTATATCAAGGAAGAGTTGTTAGAAAAAAGAGTATTGATTACGGTTATGCAATAACTGTACATAAGTCGCAAGGAAGTACATACGAAAACACATTTATAGATATGAAGGATATATTGCTATGTAGACAAGATGATGAATTACGTCAACTTCAATATGTAGCAGTTTCACGAGCCAGTAAAATGGTTCATTTGTTGAATTAAAATGAATAAAGTAATATATCTTGCTGGTGGAATGAAATCTAATTGGCAAGACAAAGTAATAAATAGTCTGAATGAACCATTTAGACCCTTATTTCGTTTCTACGATCCTTCTAAACACGGGTTAAGCGAACCCGATCAATACACCTTATGGGATTTGAACGGTGTAGAAAAGTCTGGTGTTTTATTAGGTTACATGGAAGCTGATAATCCTTCTGGATACGGATTAGCTTTAGAAATAGGTTATGCTAAAGCTTTAGGTAAAAAAATCATCTTAGTTGATGAACGTTCTACTACAGATTCTGTATTTCAAAAACGATTTGATATGGCAAGAAGTTGTGCAGATGTAATCTGTAACTCTTTAGAAGATGCTATATTGTTATTAAAATCTTTTCAATGACCTTATATCAACTAACAAGTAAATTACAAGCTATAATTGATAGAGAACCTTCACGAGGTAAACTTGAAGTTTATGTATATTTTACTGATCTTGAGGACACTTATGACGGTTTTAGAACACCTCAACCTATCTTACTTGTAGATAATTCAGTTTCTGATCGTATTGACATTAATATATGATGATGCAAGGTCAAACAATACTTCTGTATAAAAACCAAGTAACTCTTGAATTGTTTTTAGATGAAGATTTAAAAGCTAAAATCTATCCTGACGGGGAAGGCTTCGGTAGTATTACAGTAGAAAGTACTACTAATAAAGAGGACTACTATGCTGATAATCTTAAGTATTTTACTTCTTTCGATACCGATAAGGATAGACGTAAAGAAGTAAAGAAGGATTTGAAGAAACTAGATCAATTTTACAAAGGAGTTCTGAAAGACATTGATCATGTGTTTAGAAGAGCTTATGAACTATTTAACTACAAACCGTGAGAGAAATTTTCAGGGCACTTGTTGGAAGCCAAGCATATGGGACTGCAACTCTATCTTCCGACTTTGATTACAAGGGAGTTTACGTACAGCCGATTATGGATATTCTATGCAATGGTTACAAACCTCAAGTAGAAGTAGGAAAAGACGACACCTCATACGAGGTTCGTCGTTTCTTAGAGTTAGCTCAATCAGCTAATCCTACAATACTAGAATTGATATTTATGCCTAGCGATAAGATTATTCTCATGAAGCCAGAATTTGAAATTATACGTGATGCACGTTATAGTTTCTTATCTAAGGAATGTAGAAACTCTTTTGGTGGTTACGCTGTTGCTCAAATTAAAAAGGCTAAAGGTCTTAATAAGAAAGGTAATATGGAGAAGGAGAGAGTGGAACGTAAGACACCTTTAGACTTTTGTTACGTTTATCGTATGAGAGGAGAACCTATTGGAAATGGTGAAAGTGATTTTATAAGTCCATCTAGTCCTGTAAAGTTGACCGAAATCTTTATTAAGTATGGAAACGTAGAAAAGATAGCTGGACTAAGTAAATTAGAACATTTAAGAAATGGTTATCTGTTATGGTTACCACAAAAAGATGTTGAGTTTAAGGGATTACTCAATTCTAATGGCGATACTTTACTAGTGTCACAAATACCTAAAGGTATTAAACCTTGGTACTATTTATACTTTAATATAGAAGCTTATCAGGTACACTGTAAAGAATACGCTTCGTATCAAACTTGGCTAAAAGAACGCAATGTTGCTAGATATGTAGACTTTGAAAACCATGGTCAATTAATTGACGGTAAGAATATGCTTCATTGTGTACGCTTATTAGATATGGCTAAAGAAATAGCTAAGAACGGAGAATTAACAGTTCGTCGTCCTAATGCTGATTATCTACTTTCTATTCGTAGAGGTGAAGTTAACTTACAATCTATTATTGATAAGTGTGAGGACGATATTGTAGAGTTAGACGAATTATACGAGAAGTGTTCTTTGCCTGATAAATGCGATAGGAACTTTGCTGATAATTTATTAATGGACATTAGACAAATACAACTAGGACAATGGATGGCAGGTCAATAGATGATTATTATGAAAACAAATTATATCTAAACGATTGACAAATCAAATAACAGCAAAAGTATTGCTTGACAGTGTTAACGAGCACGGTCATAGAATGACTACATTCGTAGTTAAATTTCCAAGATACATTTTAGCTGAACTAAATACACACAGAGCGCTCAGCAAGAACTCAGCATCATCTAGAGCTAAACCTTTCAAGACTATGTTAGGTCTTGTAGAAACTGATCCTTTTATTCCTGTACAATGGATGAAAGATCATAAAGGTATGCAAGGTGCAGAATATTTCGATGAAGAAACCATGGTTCATCCTTATAGTAATTTTTTCAGTTTAGATGACGATTTGGGAGATCCTGTAATTGCTAAAGTTACAGAGGTTTTAGAAGAATGCTGGCTTGACGGTAGGAACTCCGCAGTCGCTATAGCGGAAGCTTTAGCTGAACATGGATTAACTAAACAAATTGTTAATCGTGTGTTGGAACCTTTCATGATGCATGAGGTAGTTCTAACCGGTACTGAATGGGAGAATTTCTTTGCTTTACGTTGTCCTCAGTACGAAGTAGACTATGTTAGAGATTTAAACAATAAACTGTTTGATGCTCCTTCTAGAAGTAGAAAAGACGCAATTGAGAGAGAACCTCGATTAGCTAAATTCACTGATTTACAGTGGCGTATGTTAAACACAGGTATGGCTGATATCCATATTATGGATTTAGCTGAAGCTATGTGGGATGCTTACGGTGAGTCTCTACCTAAACAACTTGTCGGAGGTGAATGGCATATGCCGTATACTGATGATATCAACTTAGAAGATTTCTATCGTTTCTTAGTGAATGAAGGTCTTATAAGTGATCAAGTATGGGAAGGTACTCCTTATGAGTTAATGTTACCTTATTTGCTTAAGGTATCTGCTGCAAGGTGTGCTCGTATTAGTTACAAAACCTTTGGTGAAGGTTCTAAAATCGATTGGTTAGCAGATATCAAATTACATGATAACCTGTTAACATCAGCTCCTATTCACGCTTCACCTGCCGAACATCAAGGTAAAGCGATGACTAACGATGACTTAGATAATTATTTAGTAATTGAGGCCGGTGTAACTACTATTGGAGTTTGCCGCAACCTACGTGGCTTTGTTCAATATAGAACATTGCTAAACAATGATACAATGCGATAATGGGAAAAGGAGCAGAAATCTTTTTAAGCGGAGTGTTCGATGCAATATTGAACAAACGCGAATATGCCTTTGAAGACTTATATAGGGCTAAATACGGAGTATACCCTTCGTATGAATTAAACAAACAATTTAAAGCTATTGTTGAAGAAATGCCAAGACCTTCAGACGATACTTCTTACGAATCTAGTTACGTATCTGAAGACACTTCTTATAGTTACCAATAATGACTAATAAAGAATTTATAGAGAAAGTAACAGCTTTATTCGATCCAGCGGACATGTTTGAACAAGACAGTTTTGTGGATAGTTACAATAATAGCAAAGAAGTACTTACAGAAATAGAGGAGCTTGAAATAATGGAAATTCGTAAAGAATTTACAAAATGGGGAACTCCAGAACGTCAAGCTCAAGTAGCGAGAATAAGAGAAATAGAAAACGTAGCTTTAACGAGAGTTTGTGGTGAACTAGGTGCTCCTGTTACAGTTCACGAAGAAGGTGGAGGAGAAGGAGAAGGAGAACATGTTGAACTTGTTATTCATTTTCCTCTAATTGATCGTTATGCTTTAGCTCATGCATCTTATTATTCTCATCACGGTATTGACTATTGGCAAGAATGGCAAGAATGCAAACCACAAGAAGTTACTATAACACAATATGTTACAATTACCGATAAAAAATAATAAATATCTACTAGTTGGGTCTTATGCTATGTGCATGAGACCTTCTAGAGATATTGACGTGATTTGCTATGAAGCTGATCTTGAATGCGAGTATAAACGTTTAGACGAATATACTGGTGTTTTTCATTTAAATGGTGTACAAGTTGAATGTTTATTTGCCGATAAACAAGAAAGCTTAGCTTATGCTTTAGCTCATGAAAGAGGAGTTGCAAGTACTAATCTTTTATATGCTTTAAAAGCAGGACACATACACTATCCTAGTAAAGGATGGGAGAAGCATATCTTAGATTATCATATCTTACGAGGACTTTTAGAGAAGTGGGAAAAGATAGGTAGAATGAGTCTTGATGCTTTCATCAAATTACATAAGAAGTCCACTGCTGAAAGGTTAGGTAAACAAAGACTTCCTAAACTTAAGAACGTAACTAAAGAACAATTCTTTGATGATTTTGTTGAGAAACATTATGATCATGATGATATCCATCAATGGTTTGCTCATAAAGAGAAACCTATGTATTCTTATATGCAACCTGATCCTAGTAAAGTAGACTGTTCCAAAGAAATGTGGGAAGACTTTGACTACTGGGACAAGGTTAAATGCGTACAAGAAGAATGTTACGTAATTGCATCTGAAAGACACTTGATTCCACAAGCAAAAGGGAAAGTTAGTCGTATGGATAGCGAGGGTGCTTTTAAGTGGGCACTGATGCGCGTCTGTACTACTTTGTGTAGCGGTTGGTTTAGAGATTTTGCGGTAGAGAACTACTTCACCATTCTTAATAACCGTAATCGTAATTATCCACAAATCTTAAACCAACATATCAATGCATGAGTTAGAATTTTTAAATAGGTTGGAAGACATTGCATTCGATATGTTCATGCTAGCATGTGAAGATTGCTTAGACGTTTTAAGCTATAAAAACAAGGAAGCATGCGATTTATTCAGTAAAGAAATAAAAGCATATACTGCAGACGAGTCTTTTGATAAAATAATTGATCGTTGTCTAGAGTTAGAACTAGGAGATCTAGGTGTTCCAAAGATTGTTTACAGTTTTGAAAGTGAGAATCACGGAGTAGCTGAAATTGTATTATTCTTTCCTTTACATGATTACCATGTACGAAGTAAAGGTCACGTCAATCTTAAAAGTAATAATAACTATGAATGCGCTTACGTATGGACTGATTGGGAACTAGTGAAACCTGTAAAAGTTACTAAAATAGAATACTTAGCAGCAAGTGAAATAAAGCCTGCAGATAAACGTTCTAAGTTTTACGACTTTGAAGAGGACATGATGTGATAAAATTAGTAACAAGAAAGACGTTTGCTATCAGAGAATCTGGCAGATCTACAGACTTTATATCTCCATCTTTTGGCTTTGGTTGTTTGTATGATTGTACTTATTGTTACATGAAAAGACATAGACCGGATAAATCTGTAGATATAGCTAAGAATACTGGCGATATTCTTACTGCTATAAACGATCATGCTACATGGTTACCTAAACGTGAACCTAATCAAACTGATCCTACTTATTACACTTACGATATTAGTTGTAATGAAGACTTTGCACTTCATGCAAAACATCATAATTGGAAACGTATATTTCAGTTCTTTATGGATAACGATAGAATTAAGGGTTCATTTGCTACTAAGTATGTGAACCCTAATCTATTAGAGTTTGATCCTAAAGAAAAGATAAGGATCAGATTTAGTCTAATGCCACAAGTAATTGCAGACAAATTAGAACCTAATACTTCTAAGATTATTGATAGAATAAAAGCTATTGATGATTTCATAGAAGCAGGTTATGAGGTACACATCAACTTCTCCCCGATTGTAGTATATGAAGATTGGCTTAAAGACTATGCCGATCTATTTCGTTTAGTAAGTGAAAACGTAATATACAAGGATGAAGTACTATGTGAGTGTATCTTTTTAACTCATAATGCGTCAAAGCATATTGCTAACTTAGAAAGTGGCAAACAAGGTGAGAACCTACTTTGGACTCCTAGTATACAGGAGAACAAGACAAGTCAGTACGGTGGTAATAATATCCGATACAAGCATGAATTGAAGTCTAAATATATAACACAATTCAGAGAGCTACATGATGAAATTATACCGTGGAACACAATACGTTATATATTTTAACAACCAAGCAAACGAATGATATCAGCAATGGTTCAAACAGATGGTTACAAACTAGACCATCGTAGGCAGATGCCTAAGGAAATTATATTCCAACTTAACAACGCTACTCCTCGTAATACAAGGAGAAAAGGAGTTAAGAACATAGTTTGGATAGGAACTCAATATTTAATTAAAAAGTATCTCATTAGAAACTTTAATGATACTTTCTTCAATGTTGCTAAACCAATTGCGGTTGCAAACTTTAGAAGAGTATTGGATTCTTATCTTCCTGGTAATACAATCGGTACTAAACACATCGAAGATTTACATGATTTAGGTTATTTACCTATTGAAGTAAGAGCTTTACCAGAGGGAGAATTAATACCTTACGGTGTACCTCCTATTACTTATTTCAATACAAATGAGAAATTTGTATGGTTAGTGGGTTACTTAGAAACTTTAATCTCATGTGTCTTATGGCAACCATCTACGTCTGCAACTACAGCGTATGAGTTCCGTAAGATGTTAACTAAATGGGCTATTAAAACTACAGGTAACGCAAACGGAGTTAAGTACCAAGGTCATGATTTCTCTATGAGAGGTATGCCAGGTCCAGAAGCAGCAATGACTAGTGGATTTGGTCATGCAACTTCTTTTATCGGTAGTGACACAGTACCTGTAATATCTTTTGCCGAAGATTTTTACAACGCTAATGCAGAAAGAGAAGTAATTATTCAATCTGTAGCTGCAACTGAACACTCTGTAATGTGTTTAAACATTGGTTTGTTTATCTTCAATAAGTACGAAGGTAATTGGGAACGTGTAGGTGATGCAGAGTTTGATACATTTAAACGTATTATTTTAGAGGTTTACCCTAAAGGAATCGTTTCTATTGTATCTGATACTTTCAGTTTATGGCGTGTATTAGAAGAGTTCTTACCTCAACTAAAAGAAGAGATTCTTGCTCGTGAGGGAACTATTGTAATTCGTCCTGACAGCGGTGATCCTGTCTTAATCTTAACAGGTTATGTTGAAAGTAAAGATCTTGATCATACTAATTGGTTTCAGCTTAAAGATGGGGAATTTTATAAAGACGCTTTAGCAGCTGATTATCTAATTAAGAATAAGTTGATAAGCAGCACTACTTATACAGAAACTATAGGAGTCGTTGAATCATTATGGAACACATTTGGAGGATCAATCAGTGAACAAGGTTACAAATTACTTAATCCTAAAATTGGTACTATCTATGGTGATGGTATTACTTATGAACGCGGTAACGCTATATGTGATCGTCTGCATCGTAAAGGTTTTGCGTCTACTAATTGGGTTGCCGGTTTAGGTTCATTCACTTATCAGTACACAACACGTGATACTGATGGATGGGCTATTAAAGCGACTTACGGTGAAGCAAGACTAGAAGATGGTACTATCATGGAGATACCTGTATTCAAAGATCCTATTACTGGTGACGGTAGTAAGAAATCTGCTAAAGGTAGACCTTCCGTATTTAGAGCACCAGAAGGTCCTTATTACCTTAAAGACCAGTGTACATTAGAAGAATGGGAAGCATCTTTACATGAACCGGTATTCAGAAATGGAAAGATTCTAAAAGAGACTTCTCTATCTGTTATTAGATCTATAGTCGATCAAAACTTAGAAAAGGAATTAGCATGTCAGGAATCCTAATAATAGCTTTTATTATTTTAGTAATAGGGTTAACAGGAAACGAACGTAAGTATCCTCGTTGGATTGATCATAACGATTATCCATATTAATTATGAGTATTTTATTAGTAGCGTTTGTAATCCTAATCCTTTGGGAGATTATTGAGAACAACAATGACAATACGCCACCGGGATTCGGAGCGTTAGCTTAATAAACAGTCGAAAAAGGGTTAACAGTAGACTATAAATGCCACCCAGTAACCCCGAAACACCCAAAGCCGAAAGGTGAGTACGCTGTTAGGTGGCTTTTTAAACATATGCAAAAGTATCTAGTAACTAAAACTGAATACTATTACGATGGACACGGAGAAGCGGGAGAAGGTATGACTAAAAAGTTTATATCTGAATCTCCTATCTTCGATATTATACCTAACGGATCTGAATTTTTCGGTTCGTATTGTGATATAGAAGACCTTACCGCTAAGAATCTAATAGAATATAAGATAGATAAAGATACGTATATGGAAATGGATGGTTACATTGAAGATTCAACAGATGCGAGTCTGTATGCTCAAGATGGTTACCATACTACTTCTACAACGTATACTTTCGAAAAAGTTGAAGATAATGCAGTCGTCACTCTATTGAACATAATAGAAGCGTATGAAGCAATCTAAGTTAAAGGAGAAAGTGAATGAAGTATATTTGCCGATGTACGGTCATTCAATTTATACAGTTATCAGTACTGATCTTATTAAGTCTCGTAAGAAACGATATAAGATTCTAGGTCACGATAACGACTTAGACGGTTACACAGGCTTGTTTTCTAGCAACGGTGGTCACGATGGTTTTATATTCTTAGGACCTGACGCTGATGCAGAAGTCATAGCTCACGAAGCTTTCCATGCTGTTTGTTACATAATGAACCATATTGGTACAATATTATGTGATGAATCTGAGGAATGTTTTGCATATCCGTTAGGTTACCTTGTTGGTAGCATAACTAAATTTATTAAATCAAACAAGAAATACTTTAAAGATCATGCTAAATCTAAATCTAGCGTATCCAAGCAGAAGTGATATAAAGTTCACTATTAAGACCTATACTGATAAGACACAAGATCTTATGTTACAACCTGGTTTCGACGTAGATCAACCTGTAACTATTAAGAGCTATATGCATGGTATGGAAGACTTGGGTTTAATTGTTTGTGCCGCTAAGGCATTAAAACGATTGAAAGTGAAAAACGTATCGTTATTCGCTCCTTACATTATGGGAGGTAGAGCTGATAGACAATTTGTTGAAGGAGGTACTAGTTACCTCGTAGACGTAGTTGCACCTATTATCAATAGTCTAAATTTCGATGAAGTGATTACTATTGATCCACACTCAACTGTTACCGAAGCTGTTATTAATAATATAGTAGTACAAACATGTCACGAAATGATTGTGACGTGTATTCACGAAGGTCCTGATGATGTACAACATGTTATCATTTCACCAGATGCAGGAGCAATGAAGAAATGCTACGCTATTGGCGAGAAATTAGGGTTACCTGTATATTGTGGTACTAAGTATCGTAATGTAGTTACAAATGAAATCTCTAATAGTAATATCGTAATTCCAGAATATAATGGAGCTAGAGACTTTATTATTGTTGATGATATTTGTGATGGAGGTAGAACTTTCTTAGATTTAGCCGCAGCTATCAGACCTCAAATGAAAGCTGGTGATGAATTATCTTTAGTAGTAACTCACGGTCTTTTCTCTTACGGTACTGAGAAGTTAGTAAAAGAATTCAGTGGAGTGTATTGTACTAATTCAGTAAACTCAGAGAAAGAGGACGTTAACGTAACAGACATATTTTAATGATATTATTACACGTAGAAATACAAAACGAGGGACAAAGGAAACGTAGAGTTACTTTGAATCCCAATCACATATCCAGCTTTGTGGAACACGTAAGTGAGCCTAACAAAACGGTAATCGAAATGAGCAATCAGAGTAAATATACTGTTCTAGCTACATATGAATCAATTAAGAAAGCTTTAGCTTAATTGACATAGATCTGATTTTTATTACGATTAAATTTCGTATATTTGTAGAATGATCGGAACTTATTATTTATACAGCAGAGACAACAAGAAAAAAGTAAGAGTACTTGTAATTGATGTTGAGCAAGAAGGTGACTCTTACCTTATTAAAAAGAGAACCGGATTACTAACCGGAAAATTGACTGAACAGCCTGATGTTGTAATTGACAAAGGAAAAGCAAAAAGAACCATTGAACAACAAGTGGAACTTCAACTTAATTCAGAAATTAAAAAGAAGTTAGACAAAGGTTATATTCGATTAGAGAGCCTCGTAGACAGCGAAGTAATTGATAAGATTGATCCTATGGATCATGAGGTGATTGATACTATTCTTTCTGAACAAAAGAAAGACGCTAACGGTGAATCTCAACCAATGTCAGCTCAAGATGCTAATAAAAGGAAGAAGGATGGTACTTTAGTAAAACCTCAATCTTTTTTCGAAAGAGCGTGGTGGGCATCTAATAAAATTGATGGTGTTCGTGCAAAAGGTACATTGAAAGTTGATGAAGAAGGTAATGATTATGTTAGCTTCTTAAGTAGAACTGGTAAACCTTATGTTGCTGCCGTTCGTAACTTTGATCGCGATCCAGAATTAATACAATTCATGAAAGACAATGAGTGTGAAGTTGATGGAGAAATTTATTGTCACGGTCATCATTTAAATGAATTGAGTGGTGATGCTCGTAAACAGACTTATGTTCCTGAGCGTCACGACAAATTAGAATTCTGGATGTTTGATATAGCCAAGGATGATATGGACGCTACTGCTCGTGTGAAAATCATTAATGAATTAGAGTTTAAAAACCCTAAGATTAAAGTGGTTAGACACGTTCATGCTATCGGTTGGGATCAACTTATGGAGTTCCATAATATCGCTATTGGAAACGGATTTGAAGGATTGATGGCAAGAACTACTACAGGTATGTATGAGTTCGGTAAACGCTCTAATGAGTTGTGGAAAATCAAAGTCTTCGAAGATGCTGAATTTAAGATATTGGACATCATAGAAAAGAAACGTCCAGAGGATATGTGTTTCTTAATGGAAATGGAAAATGGTGATACATTTGAGTGCGATATTATCGGTGGTAATGACGTTGTCAATGGCTATCGCGATGATTTCGATAACATCAGAGGTAAAATGGGAACCGTTAAGTTCTTCGGCTATACTTCTTACGGCATTCCTAATATCGCTAAGTTTAAGTGTGTGAGAGAAGATGAGTAATCCTTTTAATTTAAGCGATGAACAATTGTCCTCTTATCGTGAACAAGGCATTATCTTACTTGACGATAATGATGTAACAGGTGATTTCGTAGATATATCTACGTTGCCTGGTTACGGTTCTAAACCTGCAGCAGAAGTGTTACAAGACTACATTAATTCTAAGAAAAATGAGTAAATTAGAACGTAGGAGACTTAACCTTAACGATGTAGAAAGTTTTACTCGTGAAGATATTGTTAATCTTTACGAAGGTGATTACTGTAAGAAAACTATGTTAAACGAGGTAGACGTAGATTACAGTCATGAAGACAGTGATGATCATGTATTTGAAGTAGGTAACAGCGGTATTTTTTATAGAGGTAGCGTATATTACAACGTGAAACACACTAACGATACTGTTTATGACGAAGAACTAGTTGAAGTCTTTCCTCGCGAAAAATGCATAATTGTATATGAGTAACACTATCGAACAAGACCTTTATAAACAAGCTATGTACAGAACAATGCTTGAATACAGATGTGATTTACTTGAAATTAAAGTACGATACGCTATTGATCAAAGAGGAATTGCCGTTCCTTTTGATCATGTAGTAACAGGTAAGTATTGTACTACAAACAAATTACCATATGAGTCAATTAACAATTGAATCTAACGACAAATTATTAATCAATGCGCTAACCATGTGGTTTGAAGACGGAGACGCCTTAGAAGCTTTCTCAGAAAGTGGAGCAAATAAAGCTTACGTAGGTGCTTGTGAGATGAAAGATAGAGAACCTTTAGACGTTTGTGAAATCTACTGTGGTGCAAATTATGATGAAAGTTCATACTCTACTTTCAATACTATTGACTTAGATGCTTAACGAATACGAAGTATCTAAATACAAACAACAATTTAATAAGAACGCTTTAGAAGGCGTTCTTATGGTTGTTGATGGTATTGTAGAACAGGTGAATATTCCGTTTATAGGTTATTATAATTTACATCTATTATTAGAAGACCATTTCAAACACGACTATGAAGGTGACGAAGCATTTGGTGACACTAACGGTTGGGAATTAGATTATTGGTATAATTGTAAAATCAAAGGAAAGGCTTATCTTAGTTATGGAAGCTTACTACGAGGTACTTTATCTTTTGGATTAAATAATGAACAATGAATGAAATTAGAGTAATATACTTTTACGATACGGGTGGTAAAGAACACTTGCTTAATACTAACTGGTGGTATGACTACGATTGTGTTAAAATGCAAATTGTAGTAAACGCTGTGACTGTTTACGACAGTAAAGTAAAAGGTGACGAAATAGGAGAAGCATATGCATTTATAGAAGGCTTCTTATTTGCAGCTAAGAAATTGTTAACTTTCCACAGTCATGCGGATTATCGTCAAGCAGTATAATGACAGTATACGTTGTAATTAAAGATTTCGACTACGATGGACAAGAGATATATGGAATATACTCTAGTCGCAATAAAGCCGAACAAGAAAAACCAGAAGATGATTTAGCTACTTATTATATAGAATCACATATACTTGACGCCTAATAAATCACAAGAATTAGATCTAAGCGATTTAGGCTTAGACTTTAATGTATCAGATGAAGAAACAGCCCAGAAATACATGGAGTTTCTTCAAAGCAAATTAGAAACAGTTAACGCTGAAAATGATGAAATGCTTAAAGCTGAGGTAGCTAGAAGGGATGCTATGATTGACTCTTTGCCGAGAGCACAACGTAGAGCATTCTTGAAAGACTCAGCTAAATTTAGTGACAGAATTAAAAGACAAACAAACCTACATTCAAAGTAGAAGATGAAGAAACAGCTGAAGAGAGTAAAACTTTTATCTGTAAACGCTGAAGGCGAATTACAAATTCACAAGAGGAGAGTAACTATCCCTCAAGTAAAGTCTCCTAGAGACAAGCACTTTTTAAACATTGATCCCGCTAAGAAAGAAATATTCTGGGATCTTGATAAAAAGATAGCTAAGAAAGTAGCTACTTTCAGAAAGCTAGTAAAGGAACACGCGACCTTATTGAAACGCGAGCATAACCGTATTATGACCAATGCTGAAAACAATGTTTACAGTTGGTTTAATAATGCAATAACCACAACAACTATCGAATGAGTAATTTATCATTATACACCACAGGTGTGGCTCTGGGGAATCAAGTAAAAGAACATTTAACCATAGCTGCCGAAGCTCACGATGCATTAGTTGCATTAGTCAATGGCAATGACTTAGATATCACTTTAAGGTTCGAGTTGTTCGAAGAGCAATTAATGCCTAATCCGGAAATGACCTATCTCTCTAGAGATGAGGTACCTACTTTTATTGCTCTATTGCTTGAAAGATTGGGTCCAAAAGAATACTGTTATTCTTATGAAGATCTGTTAACTTTAGAGGTTGAAGAGGTTTTGGAAGAGTACGGAGAGGAATCTCCAGACGAATTATTAATTGCGCAAGCATATAATTCGGATTCTGTAAATAGAATTAAAGAGTACATCATTCAGAATAATCTAAACGAATTTGTAGTTTTAGATTAATGTCTGATTGTCTAGTTATAGCCGTATTCGTACCATCATTTTTATTGATGATATGGGTACGGCTTTATATTAATATTAAACGTTACGATGCAATTAACACTCGATACACAGAGAATTGAACAGGATGTGTCTTTACCTAAATGTATCATTGTAGATATAGACGGAACTGTTGCACATAAAGGAGATAGAAATCCTTTTGATTGGTTTAATGTTGGTCTTGATACTCCTGATGAAAACACACTTCGTTTAATTGCTGAGCTCTCTTATCCCTATAAGATATTCTTTGTTTCTGGTAGAGATGAGATATGTAGAAAACAAACCGAAAAATGGTTAGAGTTAAACTACATCATAGCTTTCGGTGGTACTTATGATAAATTATACATGAGGCCTCAAGACAACTACGATAAAGACGTATCTATTAAGAAAGCGATATATGAAGCTTATTTTAAAGATAAGTATTACGTTGAGTATTGTTTCGATGATAGGGATTGCGTAGTAGCTTTCTGGAGAGAATTAGGATTTAAAGTAGCACAAGTAAATTATGGCGATTTTTAGACAAAGCTTAAAAGAATTAGCTTTCGTAAGCTTTTTAGTTCTTATAGCAACAATTGCTGGAGTTACAGCAGCTTGCTTTCTTATTGACATATTCACTTCAATTTATCATTAATATGATAACAGCAGAAGAAGCAAGAAAGAAACTCTCTACAGAAGCTAACATAGCTTTAAGTAAAGAGAAAGACTACATCGAAAGAGAAGTGAACAAAGCAATTGCTGCAGGTAAGAACTTAGTGCAAACTAAGAAATTAACTGAAATAGCAATTGTATGGTTGAAGTCCTTGGGATATTCAGCAAAAAATAAAAGTAGTTACGACTGTCGTGATCAATTCAGTGAGGATTGGTGCGATATAAACTGGTAAAACATGGCAATAAAATTAAATAGAGGAAATAGAGTACCTATCTACAAAGCTTTACAAGATTTATGGATTCAACAATTAGACGTTCAAGTTGGTGATGAAATGGTAGTAGTCTTAGTTGCTGACACATTTGAATCTGATCTCAATCTGTATGCAATTACAGATCGTGAAAATATAAGTATAAGTGAGTATGCTACAGTACTTTCAATAGCAGAGGATGGTGTTGAAATAACTTGGTCAGAAAGCGGTGAGAGTTATACTATGAAAGTAGCTTTCTGGTACTTAGAACCTACAGGTCATAAAGGTGATATTGTAGTAAAAGAAATCACTAGTGATTACGACGCTATCGTTACAAACGGTGAAGAAATTATTGTGGGTTGTCAGACTATCAGTTTTGATATGTTTGACTCAATAGCTAAAGCAGTAGAAACTGTGAGGTTGCGTAAATCAGAACAAAAGTAAATGAGCATAGCTATTGGAATATTCGTATTCTTCGTAGTAGGCGCAATGGTATTCATTTACCTTTGTGCCAACTACTTTAGAGCAATATTAGAGTATTACTTCGGAGGAGAATGAAAGTATCTTTCGAATATTTAGAAGTTCTTGAAAAGACTGTCTATCAACGGCTAGCGAGAGCTTTAGTCGAAGCAGGTGTAGATGTTTATGTTATAACAGACGCTGAACCTACTGAAAATAATATTGCTACGTTATTAGCTATCACATCGTTTTGTAAGATTGATCAAACTAAAATACTGTTTACTGATGGTGCGTACGCTGCTACTATAATTAAACAGTTAAGAATTGATTTACATTACGAAGATAGACCTGATCACGTACGCGTATTACAATTATTAACAAATACTAAAATAGCAAGTCCAAGGTTACATGATAGATCTTAGAAGAGAATGGTTCGTTAAAGAACTTAAAAAAATGTCAGGTGTAGAAATATACCTAGTAGGAGGTTGCGTTAGAGATAAAATCTTAGGGTTAGATCCTAAGGATTTAGACATAATGGTAACCGGTATTAGTATGTATGAATTACTTCAAGTTCTTGAAAGATTCGGTGATGCTAAGTTAGTGGGTAAATCGTTTGGAGTTGTTAAATTCACAGCTACTGAACCAGTAGCTTACGGTAAAACAATAGACATCGCTTTACCTAGAATCGATATTTCAACAGGAACCGGTCATAAGGATTTTCAAGTTATTGCCGGTAAAGAGGTTAGTTTAGAACAAGATTTAGGTCGTAGAGACTTAACTATTAACGCTATAGCTATGACTCTTGATGGTAAAATCATTGATCCTTACGATGGTAAAGTAGATATCGACGATGCGATTCTTAGAGTTCCTGTTAGTACTAAAATCTTCATGGAAGATCCATTGAGAATGTTACGCGCTATTAGATTTTCAGCAAGATTTGGTTTTAGGATAGAACTTTATTTAGAAGAAGCTATACAAGAACAACATGACAAGATCAGGAAGATAAGTAGAGAACGGATTTATGAAGAAATCAAACTCGCATACGAACAATGTGAAAGTAATGAACAATTAGTTGATTACATCAGTATGTTAAGGAATTGTTTCTTTATGGAACTGTCGATGCGAGCTGAAAAACTAAGATTTCAGAGACACGCACATCTTACTTTCGTTGAGTTTATGGTACTACTTTATCCTGAAGGATTACCTTTTAGCGCATTAGACCGTATTGCAATACCTAATGAAGTGATTAACGAAATGAAGGTAATGTATTTATTGGCTGAAGCAGACAACGCTACACTAGAAGTAACTAAACGTTTAACTGTATTAGAAGCTTATAAACTAACTGACGAAATTGATTGTGAGACTTTTCCAGACTTAATCTATATCGTAGAGGAGTTTGAGAAAGGTATCTTGCCTAAAAGTCGTAAACAGTTAGCCATGAGTGGAGAATCATTCGCGTTCGAAGTCAAAAATCGTACGCCTGCTGCTCTATTTAAATCTAGTCACATTAGTGAACACATGGATAAAGTACTGAAACTAATTGTTAGTGGAATGCTTGAAAACACCGTAGACTCCATTACTTGGTATCTAAACCAAGAACTTGGAGAACTGCAAAAGTTCTATCTCGATTAAAACCTATTACCGCCCTACATGTCCTAACGGATGTGTGGGGCTTATTTTTTTGTTACGTTTGTACAGTCGTGTAATATTGTGTATATTTGCAACTTATAATAGTTACAATAATGGAAGAATTTAATATAACACCGGAACAGAAACTAGAAAACTATCTAGCTTACAATCCAGATTTTGCGGTGTACCAACCGGCATACGCACCTACACCAACAATGAACATAGATATGGACGAAGATGTTGAAGAGTCAAGTTTTATGAACTCGCTATTCTCTAATAATAAACCTGCTTTATTTACCAAAGCTCCGCCTACTGATACTACTCCTGCGTCAATTCTTGCGCCACCTGCAAAAAGTAAAGCAGTTAGCATAGTTGACCGTTTAAATGAAATGAAGAAAAAAGCAGATGAGAATGTTATGAACTATCCTATGCTTAATACGTTTACTTCTACTAGCTTTAGAGGACTAGGAGATAAATTGGCTAAGGCTGAATCAGATGGAATGGGAGGATATAAAGCACAAAGTACTAGTTCATCTGCTGTAGGTAAACATCAGTTTATATGGGGAAATGAGCAAGGATTACCTAAATCTAAAGGTGCTACTGCTTGGGGTAAACAGATAATGGACTATACTGGTTTAAAGTCTAAACAAGAGTATCTAAACAATCCTCAAGCACAAGAGAAATGGTTTGAACATTACGCTAAGACTACATTGGATCCACAGATGCGTGAACTTAGAAAAGAGTTTCCTAGAGCCACAATCAATGATGATGACTTAAGAGCTTTAATTCACTTCAGAGGACCAGGTAGAAAAGATGGCTCAAATGGAGCTAGAAAGATGTTAAAAGACTCTGCTCAAATGAGTATCAAACAGGAACAAAATAATATGACCGCTAAAGGTTACTTAAAGAAAATTAACTCGTAAACGAGAAAAGCCCATATGATTAAGTTCATATGGGCTTTTATTTTTTACTTTGCTTGTCCAGCTATATCAGTTATTGTTCTACCGATACCCGCATTACGAATAACGGTTTTAAACGAACTGTCTCCGGTTAACAAACCAAATACATCTTCTGTAGTTTTAGTAATAGTACTAACTGTAGCGGCTAACGATTTAGGATCAACAGCAGCTTTAATGTTAGCCCAAGGATTTAAATCAGAAGTAGAGTTAATGGCTGCATTTAATACTGTTGCAGACATAGGACTATCTTTCTTCAATTCTCCCCAATCAATTAAACCTTTTAACATTAAACTAATTAAAGCAAACATCATTAAATCGTAACTCATCATTTTAAAGTTACCTTTAATAGTTTCATCTTGTTTTAAGAAGTTAAACAAGTCTTCAATTGATCTATCGCTTTTCTTAAACTCACTATAAGTACGAACTATAGATTGATACAATCCTTCCATAAATCTACCTTTCCATGCCATATAAGGTACATCAGTAACTTCTGTGGTGTATTCAGCAATTCCTTTATCATCGTATCTTAAATATAGTAAAGAACCATCTAAGTCTTTCGCGTGTTCCCAAGAACCTACTTGATATTTATCTCCGGCCATAGTATATTGTTGCTTCTTAGCAGTTAACCATGTACGGAATTGAGCGAATAAACTACCTAATAAAGTATGGTGAATCATAATCTTGTTCTCATGGTCAAATGGACCGTGAACATAATCAGAAAACATCTTTAAAGACTGTTGTTCTTGAGTAGTATAAGCTCTAGGTAAAGCATCTCCTTCTTGAAGTTGTACTCCGTTTAACATAGAAGAATCTTTATTATGTTCTGCTAAAACAGCAAGATATAAAGCTCTTTGCTTATTGTAATTAGGAGAACTCTTTCTCCCAGCAGCATAATCAGCAAAACGTTTATCTTTCTTCCAATCATAAACTAATACACCGTCAACCATAGAGTGAGCATCGAAAGTACCGTCTTCCATCATTTGAGCTACGAATAAAGACATCCTGTTTAAATAATCAGGAGCACCAGATGCCCAAAGCATCCAACGTGAATGCCATTGTGTAAAACCTTGTTTACTCTGTACCATCTTCTCAGCAAGTTGATGTCTATCCATATTCGCTACACCATATAAGTGATTCAACTCTTCAATCATTGTAACGTTATTAAAGAAATCTGGAGCATCACTTATAACATAATTAAGAGCTTTTCTATAGTTAGCCATAGATGCAGTGCCTTTACCGTATTGATCGGCCATTAATTTAATAGCGTTGTTTATTTGACCTTGTAGAGTTTCCTTAACTAAGTTTAAAGGACTTAAACCTAGTTGAAAAGTAGTAACTAAACCTTTAGCTAAACCTACATAAGGAGCTACTTTCTCATGAGCTTCTTCTAAAATCTTCTCATCGAATACTGCTACCTTAATATAATCTCTGATGAAATCATCAATATTTACTAAGTTCTTATTGACAAATCCTTTACTTATAAGTCGACTAGTAACCCTAACAGCGTGTATTAAAGGTAATACTTCATCGTAAACTTGTTGCCTTATACCTGTAAATACTAATTGACCTAAGATTAATTCTAAGTTAGTATCAAAATCAGATAAAGGTTTCTCGTCTATAAGTCTTTGTCTAGCTTCTGGATTACCATTGAAATTAAACGTATTATGGAAAGATAACATATCCTCAGAAGCTTTCTTATTCTTAGTTTGTTCTTCTTCGAATATATGGTGAAAGTTCATAGCATTCTTCCATTTATCTTGAACAGCGTCTAAGAAGCTTTTATTATGTGAACGAGATACACTATTAGCTCTCATTAGAGGTACTTGGAAGTATTCTCCACTAGCTTTAGTTTCGTTCTCGTCTTTATTAGGACGTAAGTAGTTATTAAATGTAGTTAATAAAAACTTAACAAACTCTCTTTCTTTAGGATCAAGTTGTGAGTTAGCTTTATATGGATCTTTTAACATAAAATCTTTATTGATTTTACCATCAGCATCTCTAACATATAAGTTATCAAAAGCAGATAAATGATCACCTGCTAACATACTTACGTTTTTATATTTATAATATTCAGCAAACTTCTTACGAGCAGCTGCGTTAAACTTAACATAATTATCAGACATGGCCTGCATCGCTACCTTAATAGGTCTAAGTGACGCATTGATTGCACTACTAGCAGACTGTAATTCTGTAGGAGTAGAACCCATTTTAGAACGGTTAAGAGCAACGTTATTAATATCGTCTTCCGGTCTGATATTCATATCTTGCAAACCTATAATAGTAGCATTCAATAAAGAATAAGCCATACCACTAGGGCTATTGTAATCAATATTATTGATATCAACGTTCTTATTCTTTTGCCACATACGTTGAATGTCTTTCAACTTACGTAGCTTTTCTGCACGAGATTCTTTTGCCAAACCGTCTTTAATGTCGGCAATCATAGACAATTCATCTCTATCTACAGACTCATCTTTTAAGATGTGAACTACTTGTGAAAATAGTAAATTCTCAAAACTAGACTTCTTTACTTTGTCTAAGTTATAAGTATTACCTGTTTTCTTCATTAGTTCTTTATAGTTAGCTAATAAAGAATCGCTATCTAATGCAACCATTCCCATATCGTGACCAGGGTTCATCACTCTGATTAATCCTATGGAATTACCGGCAGCGTTGACTGTTTGATAGTTATTGTTTAAGAAGTTAAGAATCTTTAATCCAATAAAGTTAGGTTCAGTAGCAGCAAGTGGTGTAAACATTGCCTCTTGTTTTAAATAAGAGTCACCGTAAAACTTACCTAGTAAAGTAGTACCTTTTGTTAACTTCTTAACCTCTTTAAGATTTAAATTAGTAGTTGCAACAAATTCAAGTACTCCACTATATTTATCTTTAAATACTAAGACACCTTCACCAGTTAATTCGGGTACATCTTGAATTTCCCAAGTACCGTCCATGTAACGACTAAACGCTGTACGTAATAGTATTTTCTTTTCATCTGTAGCATTAGGTTCTAAGTTAGTATATTCACCTTTCTTGATCATACTATCTAAAGTACCTTTTCTTGAATTTGTAAATGTATAAACAAAGTTAACTGAGTTCTCTAGGTATTCTCTAATAGCATCTAACTTATCAGTTGCAGACTCTGGTAAGTGAACTCGTTTACGGTCAATATGATCGTAATACCAATCTTTCCCTTCCTCGTCTTGCTTAACTCTAGTCTTAAGGAAAGAGCTTACTTGTTCGTCTAAGTTATCATAACCTGTACTCATATCGAACATTTCTTTGAACTCTTTAGCAATACTACCAGACTTCTTAAACTTATAAAGCTTAGAAGTGTCTACAGGTAAAACATGATTAACTCTTTCGATTATATTTTTCTTGTCACCGTACAAGATTTGTTTTAAAGCGACAGCAGGTTCAGTTTCAAGATCACCAATCTCCATGTTATCGGTATCTGGATCTTTTAAGTAGATAGGATAAATGAACATCTCTGCAACCGGAATACCTTTAGACATCATCAGTTGTTGATAAAATGCTAATTGATATTCAGCTTTTAAAGTCTTAGCTCTATCCCATTCACTAATACGTTTATATGATGTTTTGAAATCTCCTAAGTAAGCATTACCATTGCTGTCAATACCTACTAAATCGATGATACCTACTATCTTTGTAGCGTCATCGTGGATAACCATTTCAGCAATAAATTGCATTTTAGGATCACCCGATCTATCAATCATTTCCTTTTTAGCGTCTTCAAGATACTTCACGTATTTAACCATTAACTCTAAGTCTAAAGGTTTATCGTGCTTATCAAGTAGTTGTTGAGGATCAGTAATACCATCATTGAAATACATTTGAGCAATACCGTGTAAATCAGTACCCATTTTACCAAGTGTTTTCCAACCTGCAATGATATCGTTTACTTGCTCTAATGCCATATTACCTAATTCAACATCTGTAAAATCCTTATTAGCAGGATCGTTACGTAGTTCCTTAGTTATTAAGTTCTTTTGTCTGGCTGTATAAGCTTTAACGTCTAGTTGACTTATTAAAGGTTTTGCTGTGGCTTTAGTACTAGTTTTTAAATTATTGATAACAGTAGTTACACCTGTAAATCCTTTACCTGTATTACGAATATTCTCAACTACATCACCGTTAGGAGTTACTCTTGAGATTATATCTTTATTTTCTTGTTTGATAGCTTTCAATTTAGCCATCGTTTCAGCATATGGATCTAAATCCTTACTAAAGTTAACATCTGATATTTGTGTTGCAGCTTGTACTCTATTGTAGTTCTTAGATAAAAAATCATCCAGCTCTTGTTGGGAGCCGAATGATTTAGTTATGCCGTTAAGTTCTATTGTTATATCACAATTTAACATTTAATTTGCAAGTTTTTATTATTCATTAATAGTTTCTTTAATTCTTGTACATCCTGACTCGGCGCTTTATAGAAGTTTATAGTATAGTCTCCAAAGTTTTCTACTACCTCGAACTCTAAATCTGGAAATAGTTCTTTCAACTTAGGTACATTTCTGTACATTTCGTTTTCTGTACCTTCCATCTGAATTCCTAGTCTAGATGCAAACTTAGTAACTGAGTCAACAGCATCCTTTTCTATTTCGGTACTACCTACACTATGTATAGATTGAACTTGACTAGGAGATATCACTCTATAACTATCTCCGACTTTCTCAATATTACCTTTAAGGTAAACAAGTTTTGTATTATCGGCTATAGTTGAAACTGGTTGATATATAAACTTTTCTAAAGTAGGTAAGAATAAAGCGGGTTCTCCATCTTCAGCTTTAACAAAATAAGATTTAGCAGCTTCATTATTGAATGCTTCAGATTTCGTTTTTAACCAATGTTTCGATGCTTCTGCTTCACTAAAACCTAAAGATAATAGTTTCGTATACAAACTAGATTTTCTACCGTCAGCGGCTCTTAAATAAGTTCCGTCTTCTAGCGTTTCTTGTTTGATATTGTTTACTTCTACAGCAGGTATGAACTCTCCAGTTAACATTGATTTACCAAAATGATTCTGAATCTCTTCAAAAGACATATTCATAATTTCATAGTTACCTAGTTCAAAGAATGACCTGTTGTTAATGCCGAATAGTTCAGCTAAGAAATTCTTAATAGAGTTATAAACATCGCCTAAGAAGCTTCTATTATCAGACTCCCACTTCTTAGTTAACTCATTACCTATTCTACCGTTAAACATTTCTCCTAAGGTTGTAACGAATACTTCCTCAGCTTGTCTGTTTTGATCTAGATTTGGATAATGTTTAGCTATATTGTCGAATTGCGGATGTGCTGCAAATTTACTAATAATAGTTTGATATAAAGAATTATTGCTTGACTTTAATCCCTGCATAATTATGTGACCTAATTCGTGTATAGGTTCAGCTAATGATGCTTTATCTGTATTTAAGAATACTTGATTACCGTATACAAAAGCTCTTTGCTCAGAATATAATAAGGTAGCATTAGGATCTAAATCGAATTGTTCAGCTATCTCTTCTGTACTTAATAAGTTCATTTTGATACCGTACATTCCTTCTAATTTAGAAGCTAATCCAGTTAGTAATTGCTTACTGGCTTTTGCAGATTTAACAAATGATTTCTTATCAGTAGATGTAAAGTCTTTAGAAAAAGGAGCTTCGTTATCTACTTGAGTAGTAGCTACACTATTACCTTTAACAGCCATAGTTGTATGTTTGTCTACTAAACTTTTAGCACCGTTCTTAGCCCTACCTTTAAATGAGAAACCAATATTTGTAATGCTATCTAATCCTGTTTTCTGTCCTTTCTTCTTGTAGATCTCTACAGTACTTCTAGTGATCTTCTGATCTGCTCTGTTTAAGAAACTCTTCTCTAAAACTATTGAGTTAGTATTCTTAACTACTACTATTCCTTCATAATAACGATTGCCATTATCAGTAGAATACTGACGAGTCATCATATCTCCAACTTGAAGATCGTTCCAAAGTTCATCAGTATCAGATTTAGCAATAGCATCTTTAGATAAGTAATTATAAGGATTATAATCAGATCTTAAGTTGTTAGTCTTAGTGTGTTTAAGTACGTAACGCTTAGTTGATTTAACACCTTTATCAGGTGGTGTAAATGATATTTTTTCATCAGGATATACATATTGAGTAGCTACTTCATAATTAAGTAAATTCTTAGATTTCTTTAATGCTTCTGCAGCTGCTAATGTTTCAAACGTTTGATAAGATTTAGACTTAATAAAATCCTCTCTAGCGTTATCAATTTTTCTAGTTATCTCTTTATTCGCTCTTAATCCTAATTCTTCGTTATCGACTAGATTATGACCAATACCGAGGATTTTCTCAACAGGTACAGTTTCAATTTTATACCACGCAGACGGCATAGAATGCGAGATCTTACCACCAGGAAGCATTGTAACTTTAGGCTTATTAGATTTAATCTGATGTCCTACAACAGGTCTTCCCGTTACTTCATCGAAATCTAAGACTACAGCAGTACCATAAGGAAATGCAGGATCATTAGACTCAATCATAACAATATCTCCTCTATTTACAGAAGCTACTTTCTTAAACTTATAGTCTACGTTCTCGTCACCTGTAAATAACTCTGTATGATATAGTTCTTTAACTGATGTGAATGAGTTTGTTTTTACAAAGTCACCATCTTCATTAAAGATTTCTTGTTTATTCTGGAATAATAGGTAAGTAAGATTAGCTGGAACAGTCTCCCCTTTTTTAAGGATATCTCTTAACTTCATCTTATTCTCGAAGTTAATAGTTGCTGTTTTCTTAATATTAGCAAAATTAGCAATTACGGCTTTATTGTTGTTATCTCCAAACTCAGATTTGAAATTCTTAACAACGTTACCGTGATTCTCTTCTAATATTAACATTCCGTTAATCAGACGTTTCTCTACTATACGTATTTTGTTATCCTTGTCAAGTGTTTCTAACGCATCTCCTAAAGGACGTAATACGGTAAAGTATTCGTATTCCTTTTTAGCTTTAGGATCTTCATTGTATTTAACAACTTGTACAAGATCATTAGGACCGGCATCTCTAAAGAATAATAGTGATTCTCTTCTAGGTAAGAAGAATGATTTACCTTCATTGTGTGCAAATACGTTGAATTTAGCGCCATCTTTATAAAGTATTTCTTTAGTAAATTGTTTTTCATCTACATTCTTACCTTTAAAATAACTAGCAACATTCTTCTTATTCTCCATAATAGAACGTTTAACAGCAGCAGGAATCTGTTTAGCTGTATAACGAATATTACCGTAGAACTTACGATATCCTTGAATGTTTTCTTTAGATACGTGACGAGGTCCACTTTGAGTAGCTACTACGAAGAATGTTTGTCCAACTTGTTTATTGTAATAGTTGTAAATAATAGGAGAATATCCTGTTTTCTCTAAGTCTTGTACCCAATTACCAGAAGCATCTTTCTTCATCATGTTATAACGTATGATGTCATTCTGACCAAGTCTGAATAAAGAGGCATCGTTACCTGCTAAGGTTTCACTAGGGCCTAATGTTTTAACAGGTTCGCCGTAATTGTTAATATAACGTGCATAGTTAGAACCTCCTAATGTGGCATTCTTACTAGTCGCTTCAAAGAAGTTACGCCATATTTTATTGTTAGCTGTCATTACTTGCTCTGGTGTGAATGCAGGTAATTCTGTAACTTGTTGATATATTGCTGGATCAATTACACGAGCAAAGTATGCACCGTTAAATCGTATCTCTTCTATGTTACCGTTCTCTAAATCCTTAAATCTATATATTAGTTTATCAATTATTTGATTGTTACTATCATAAATTTCTAAACGATAACCTCCATCTTCTTCTGCAACTTTTTGTGCAAAGTAAGTATTATCGTCTCCTTTAAACTTAATATCAACAGTATCTAAAATTTGAAGATTATCCCAATCACGTTTAATATTACTTAAAGCTCTTTCTGCTTCCTCAACACTTTGTTCTTCACCTTCAACTCCACTTATTCTTGCAATATAATCTTGTAAATCAGAATAGCTTTTAGGGTTGAATTGAGCTATTCTAGGTTCAGGAGTCTTTTCTACAGCACTTACATTAGGAGTAATTAGTTGAAGATTATCGTATTGATTAAGTACCTCACGTAACGTAGAACCTATTTTAACTTTTAAACCCAATAAGTCTTTAACCCATTTGAAGATTCGAGTTAGAACACTTCCTGTATTACGCTCTCCTTGAAAAGGTATTTGATTAAGCTTATTAGCAAATGCTTTATCTGTAAGTGCATAAGCAAAGATTTCTTTCATACCGTAAGCAGCTATTTCTTCGTTTGTACCAAATTTAGCTTTCTTCTTACCCTCAATTATACTATTGTAAACATCGGTAAAATGCTTTGAATCAGCATCTTCTGCATGCTTACGTGCATGAATTGAATCGAAAATAGGCATCAATGCATCTAGAAAACCTACTCTATCTTTACGTGCCCATTCATCAAGTTTACGATTAACTTTATAATGTACCATTTCATGAGCTAATACTTTAGCCACTTCGTGATCATCATTAAGCACATCTAAATCTCCATCATTCTTACCTGTGTAGACTTTAATAGTATCAACAGAACCTGGTGCTCCCATTATAAAAACACCAAAAGCCGAGTCAATATCATCATCAGGATTACCTGTTGGATTATATTTCTCAGCTTGAAAATGAATTGCAGGAAGATTTAAATCCTCTCCCTCTAACAAGTTTTTCATTAAACCTGCGTACGGGTGAGTAGCCACTTCTAAATGGGCTTTAAGATCTGATAATTTAACATTACCGTCATGCTTCTTTTTATTAGTCTCTGCTTGTATTCCTACAGGCGAGTTAGTAAGTGCAGGTGGTAATTGAGTAATCTCAATAGGTTGAAATATGTTTTGAGGTTTAGTTAACTCCGCTACAGTTTCGTATAACTGGTGTGCCGGATCACTCAATGCGTTAGTCATAACGTCTTTAATCTGGCGTTTTAAGTCTTTGTTTAACTCTTCTGGAGTTAGATTTTCGTCAACCAAGAGTTTAGGAACCGTAAATGTCTTACGGTTCCCATCTTGGTAGTACGCTATCTCGTAGTCGCAATTTTTCATTTATTAGCAATCAAGTTGTTTTATTTCTATGTGTTCTAAGAAATTGTTAAGTCGATTCATTTTAATCTTGTGCTTGTTATCTATGCTTAGATTTCTAAGATTAGATCCTCCATTTGAGATATTAATAACTTTCTCACCGTATACTTGCGGTTCTAGAGGAGTATAAGTCTCACCGTCTAAATAGAATAATACTGTGTCAGATGTTTCAGTTTCAGCATTGAAAACCTTCTTACCCACAAACTTAGGGTTAATTCCGTTCTCTTTGTACTTCGGTAAAACATCAACGATTTGTACTAAACCTTTAGCGGCTAAATCTTCACTTTGATAATGTTGCTGATCTGTAAGGATTACATCACTCCAATCTAATTCAGACTGGAACTTGTTAAACTGTGTCATTACAGAGTCGTTGTTAAAATTCTCGCTAACTGCATCAAATAGTCTATTAAACGATTGACCGTTAGATTTGTTCTTGTTAACAATTAAGTTATACAAATATAACAAATCTAATAGAGATTTACCTCCATAACTGTAATTTTTTAATGTAGCGAAAGAACCTACTAATGTATCCATTAGAATCTTTTCATCTTCTTTAAGATTACCTGTCATGTTAATAGGCAACTTATAGAACGTGTAGTTTTTACCTAACACTCTATCTTTTCTACTATCAACTGTTAATTGCTGTAGTAAAGTGTTACCTTTTAAGAACTCATTAGGAGTTTCAATAGTATTATTGTCAGCGTCTTTTATGATACCTGCTTTTAAATCAGGAATTACAGTTCTCTCAAACCAATCTACAAAGTTCTCACGTCCTTCAATAGATCCTAATTCAATAGTTTTATCAGCAGTTAATGCGTCTTCATCAGTTGTATAATCACCTTTCTTAAGAGTAAATCTTAAATCAGATGCACCCAAGAAGTTAGCAATCATAACATCATCAACAAATCTAGATAACATACCGTGTTGATTTCTATTTAAAGGTAATCCGTTAAACGCATCTTTAAAGTCACTCTCGATAGCTTTAATAGTTCTACTTTTAACTGAGAATTTAGATTTAGTGTAATCAGTAATAACCGCTAAAGAGAACATCTTAAAGAAGTGATCGTTCTTAGCAAGTACTCCAAGTACGTTAATACCTGTGCCGTTGTAAGACTTGATTATGTTTTCTCTAAAGTTTTGATCATTAATGAACTTATAGAAATCGTCTATATCGTTAAGTGATTCAGCATATCTAGGTTCTTTTAAATCCTCGTCTTCTACTTCGATTACCTTATCTTCCATAAAGTTTGTTATACCTCGGAAGTATCTGTAAAGATCAGCATCAGTTACTTTAATAGATTGATTAATACTTAAAAGTTTACCTAACATATCGAAGTCTTCACGAGAGTCTAGTAACTCTTTAAGTACTTCAAATACTTCATTATCAATACGCGCAGGTATTAATTTACGAGTAGCATCGTTATAACGATTATAAGCAACAGCTGCATTAATAGCTTTATCTTTCTTAGTAGCTCTAGGTGCATAATCTTGATCCATTTCACTACCTTCAATGAAGGCTTCGTCATTCATACCCATATCTTGCTCCATTTCAAAAGAAGTTTCTGATTCTTGGAAAGCTTCTGACGCTTCTTGACTCAATAAAGCAAGTTGTTCTTGTTGCATTAATAACTCTTCATCAGTTAGATTAGGAGTATTTACTACAGGTTCTACACTATAGTCACCCTCAATCTTTAAAGGGTTTTTAAAGTTAATCTTACGATCAGTCTTCAAAAAAGCTTCAAATAGTACAAAAGGATTTTTAAACCTTTTATCTAAATAAGCTCTATTCATAGGCTTATCTTTCTTGTCTTTGAACTGAGAATATACTTGTTCCATTATCTTAGTATCAGCTTTTATCTGATCAGCAATGGCACTCATTGTAGTGAATGTAAAGTAATCTTTAGGATTTAAAGTTCCTTTCTCTAACTGTTTAACAGCAGATTTAAGACTTACTTTATGTCCTGTATATGTATTACGTGTTGCAATCTTTAAAACTGCTTCTGCTTCTGGAGAAGTCATTAACACCGCTAAAGACTCCATACTATAACCCATTTGCAAACCTGCTAAATAAACAGATGCTGTTTCAGGCCCCGCATTGATACGTGCTAAGATTAACTCTTTCGCATTATCCGTTGCAGCTGATAAGATAGCAGATAAGTCTAAGGCGATATCACCTCTGAACTTCATTTCTTCTATTGTCCTTCTACGAACATTCTCTAGATCTTGTTCAGCTTCCGGTACTTGGAAGTACTGCATAGTTCTAGCATAGTAGTCCATGAAATCATCTATCTTATTAGTATAGTTAAGTCCTGCTACACCTACAGTAACTCTAGGATTAGAGCGTTTTATAAATCCGCCTACACTAGTAAAGTCATAAACAGTACGTTTACTGTAAAGGTCTAAACCTTTAAGATTAACATGTGACTGTGTTAAAGCAGAGTGAGCTTTTAAATGTGTAGCCGCAATACCAATTACATCTTTACCAACCATGTTATTGTTAGTAGCTTTTGCAATCGTTACCGGATTGTAAGGACTCATTCTTTTAAAGTCTTCACCCTTAACCGATTTTTTAGCAGCCTCATCTGCGGCACCCATTGTCATCGGAGACATCATGTGATTGATGTTTCTAATATCGTTATTTGATTGAGTAATAGAAGAAGCTAATACGTTCAATATAGCCTGTAAAGGATAGTTATCGTTTATAGGTTTCAAGAAGTAAGTATTAATTTCATCTAATGCACGTTGAGTATCTTCATCAGATGCTCCTACGATTGCAATGTTTTTAGCTGTTTCCAACTTCTTCATTGTATCTACGTAGTTATCAAATAACTCTGCTTTATCTTCGTAATTAAGTATATTAGCTACATCTACATCTGATAACACTACATCAGGATTTTCAGCAGCAGATACTCTTACTCTTACGTTCTTATCTGGAATAGGTAACTCTAATGACTTCATCAAGTGCTTTTTAGAATCGTATCTGAATTTATCAGACCAACCTATAAGTTTACCAGATTTATCTGTAGACATCATTGTAACGTAAACCTTATCAATATCAAAATCCTCTCCAGTAATCCACATGTGGAATGGAGATACGAAACCGACGTTGTGTTCACTATGTACAAAACCTACAATCTTTTGTCCCATATAAGACTGTTTTGCTTGACCTGGAATACGTGAAGCACTTACATTTAAATGGGCATCGAATGAATTATATATCTCTTTAGCTAATTTTTCGTTACGTTCTAGTATGTTTGTATACAAGAAGTTACTCATTTCAGCCAAAGCATTTTCTACTTCGTTTTGACTTTTCTTTAAAGAGTTAGTCCACTTTCTTACGTTCTTATCAATTTCAGCTGATTTGAATATACCTGCTTGTGTTAGAACTAAATCTCTAGAAGCTGGATTTTCCTCAGTCATGTTAGCTAAAGACTCTGCATATTCAGTAACATGTTTAAGTTTATCAGTAGCTTGTATTCTCTGTTCGTTTGAAAGATCAGTTTGTTGTAATCTTAAGTTTAAGCTATTGATAGTTTTATCTACCCATGCTTGATCGTACATTGAAAGTAAAGATTCTTGTTCTAAAAGACCAATAGATCCTTTAGCTTCACTTAATCTTCTCTTAGTGTTAAGAACTTCTTTAATTTTAAGTAAAGAGTTCATAAACTTATCAGAGTCTTTGTACTTATTAAGACTCATAAACTGAACTGCTAATTCAGCTACATTTAAACCTGCTTGAAAGTTAGGAACAATAGTATCGTAAGGTGAGTTATTACCTTTAGTGATTATCTTTAGAGCGTTTAACTCGTCTATGTTATTTACTACAACATAGTTGTGTAATTTACCATCAACATTAGCGTGGAATAATTCCTTATATCCAATCTCATATTGAGGCTTATCATTTTGATCAAGTTTATAACTTTTAACTGAACCGTCTTCTTGTCTGATATCAACAGAATCAAGAGGTGCTTTCTTAAGATTTAAAGATTTAAAATTATCAGAACCTCTTAATACTACATATAAATGTTCACCATCTTTAGCTTTAACAAAGAAATCATGTTGACGTGTACTAGGTAAAGTCTTATAGTTTAACCTATCTAAGAAGAACTTCTCATTAATAGTAGCTAAGTTATCGTTAGCAGTGATACCGTATTTCTTACCAAATACAGGAGACATCATTATCTCACCTGGAACAGTAGTTAATTCATCAACTCTTACTTTAGGTTTTCTCTGGTTGTACCATTCGTAAACACTAGCTTCTGGGAAATCTCTTAAGAATAATTCATAGTCTTCGATAGCACTCCATGTTTCACTAGGATCTGAAGGATCAATTACTATTTGGTAATTCTCTAATGCATCCATAATGTTTATAGATGTAATAGGCATAGGTGCAAGTTTCTTATTATAGATTTCTTGCATTGTCTGCGTTAACTCATTCTTTAACAAATTCTTTTGAGCTTGTGAAAACTCAAAGTCATTATCAGAATATGAGATAGAATAACCTGAATCATCTACATTAGCAGTAACACTATACTTCTGAAAATCCATTTCTGCATCTATAGAAGATATTAAATTGTTCTGTTCTTGTAATAATCTGTTAAGATTTTCTACAGCAGTTTCAAGTTGAAGTCTTTTACTCTTACCTTGTTGTAATTCATAAGGACTTAAACCGCTATCATCAAAAGTACCTTTACTATCGAAAGCTTTTACAGCTTTATGAGCTGCTACAACTTCATCATTAATAAATGATAACTTAGCAAGAGGTAAATCGAAGTAACTAGTAAAACCAGCATTACCTTGAATCTTCCATTTATGCAATGTAGGTTTCAAGTCTCTAGATGCGTGATTATCTTTTACAAACGTTCCTGGATTAGCTTTAAACTCATAATAAGCTTTAGGCGAATTAAGTTTAATTCTGTTACCTTGTTCGTCTACTACAGTATCAAATATTTCAACTAAGTCTTTAGAACCCGGTGCAATTTCTGTAGCTTCAAGAGTAACTGGATCACCACCTTGAGCTATTATTTTACGCTTCCACTCAAGATATTGAGGTTCAGTCATTTGTAAAGTTTCACCACTCTCTGGATCATAAACATCTCTAATTCCAATAAAGTCTGCATAAGGAGAGATTACAATAGCATCTCCTGGCATTTTACGACGTACACCGTTTTTAGTGAAGAAGTTAGCTACAGTAGTCGCAAAAGCACCGTAAATATTAGCATCACTAAATGATAGTTTTAATCCTGCATCACTTAAATCTTCTAACTTAACTAATGCTTCTTTATATTGTTGACTTGTAGGAGTTGTTGCTACAAGTTGTTTTAACTCTTGTTTATAATTATCTAATTCTTTTCTAACAGATGCAATGATAGCACCGGCGGTACTAGTAATTTCTTTACCGTCAAAACCTCTAATGATCTCATTAGCAAGTAAATTGTAAACACGCATCTTAGCCGCATTACTTACATCTGTACCGTTAAACAAACTATCAATATCTGGAATCAGAGTTGATAAACTATTATCAATATAAATGTAAATTGCTTTAAAAGCTTTGTTAGCATACTCTGGAGTATCACCATTAAAAGGTAAAGTACTTGTAGTTTGAGTTGCCTCTGTTACTTCTGTACCATCATGTTCAGCATTTAACTGAATACCTTTGTGCATATTAGAAACGAATGAACTATTTAAAGGTGCTTCATTTCCTCTACGTAATACATCTGTAGGATTTTCATTCTTAATACCTACCTTTTGGGCAGAAGAGAATGTGTATTCACCGATGAAAGAATACTTTAAAGGTTGAATAACTGATCTTTGTGATAGCTCATCTTTCTCTGGATTGTAGTTCTTAGTAGGTGAACTAGGTTTAGGAACATATTCATTATAAGCTTCTTTGAAAGCTCTAATCTGTCCTTTACTAGAATTAGCCGGTAATATCTTAGCTATTTCTGCATCGTTATACCAAACACCTACACGGTTAACAAACTCTTTAACTGCACTCCAAGATCTGTCTGAAGGTACATAAGACCTCAAATGATCAGGTAAATCTAGAACTCCTGTATAAGCTCCTTCTTTATAGGAAACAGAATCTTTTCCACCAAGTGCTGTCCATAAATCCCAGATACTGTTTACAGTAATTGCTTTAGGATCTAGTACTTGACCAGTAATTAAATCTTTATAGTAGAAGTTATATTCGTTATTACTTGCCCAATTAGGAGAAGGTTCTATTTTATGTACCGCTAAATAATCTCCTGTAATAGGATCTTTAAAAGCAACATCATCAAACAGTGTATTTAAATCTATAACCTCTCCGTTGAAATCTCTAGAGATATCTAATTTAACAGGTAAGTTACCAACTGTGAAAGGTAAAGAATGACCTTTCTTTAATAGATTAAAGTAACTATATTTAGAATCAGAGTTCTCGTTATTTAAACGTTCGTTCACTGTCGTGTGAGCAGCATGTTTTAATAAACCAGCACCGTTAAGTCTTTCATCAATTGTACCACCAATAGACTTTTGAGTAAGACCTGCACTCTGATCTAACAAAGATTCGTTCTGTAATTCAGTAGTCAAAGGAGATTGTAAAGTTGAACCATCACCTGATTCTACAGTAGATTGTACACCATATAGTGCAAATACTCCTGCTTCCGTATCTTTAATATGTGATACCCTTGAAAAGAAAGGTAATCCGTTAATTTGATTTAAATTGTAAGGATGATAAGTAGCTTGATGAATTACCATACGCTTAAACATGGCAATAGATCTAGCTGATAACATTCTAGTTTCAAAAGATGAGTCAGATTCTCCCTCTTCTCTAAATAATTTAGCTGGGTGACCTAGTGGTGAACCAACTGTCATATTTTGGAAGTCTTGAGTAACCATGTTATATTCCCAAAGATATTGTTCTAATATCGGGTTCATTTCAAAGTTACCGTTTAAATCACCTTTGTAAAGCTTCAATCTACCGTATTCATTATCAACAAATCCAGTAGTATCCCAAGTATCCATTACTCGTTTCATCAAAGAGCTTTCTGTCAAATCTTTACCTACTAAGTAGTCAAGATTGAAGTCAATACTTTCTAAGCTAGTTAAGAAATCTTTTCTAATTCTATCTAAGAAAGCTTCTCTATTGGAACCAAAGTTACGCATCATACCAGATAAAGATCTGTTTATAACAGGTTTCTTAGTCTTACCGTCTACTTCAAATGTTAAGGTTTTCATAACATCGATAGAGGCTGCGGCAAATGCTTGATTTAAAGTCTTCTCATTTAAGTCGCTTAGAATATTATTTAAAATATCTACGTCCATGTTGTCCATAGCAGTACTTGTTAAACTAGACTCATTCAACTTAAATAACTTATTGTAGATTGCTAGTTCTTGTTTTAAAACGTCACCAATATAAACTTCTGGAATTTGATTAATATCAACTTGTCCTTCTGTTTTAACATTAGCTAAAGCAGTTTTTAAGAGGGTTGAATTCTCAAGATATGTTCCATGCAATACACCTGCTTGAAATAATTTATTAAAGTCAGAACGAACTGTTTTCCATAAATTAGTGTAGTAATCTAATTGAGAATCAGCAAATGCTTCACGGAAATGTTCAGCTTCGAAGTCTCTATATCTTCTAGTTTCACCTGCTAAAGTTAACTCTGTATTAGCGTTAATCTTCATAGCAGCGTGTCTACCTTTATCCGCAAAGTTTGTTACTTGAAACTTAGGATTTCTTAAAGTTTCTTCGGGGTTAACCTTTTGTTCTAAGTAATCATTAAGTATATCAAAACTAACACGCTCTACTTCTGTAAGTTTAGAAGAAGGTATTACATTACCGTTAACATCTTTAATTGTTAAACGGATTTCTACATCTTGTACTAAGTCTGGATTTCTTAGTATAATATTGTTTCTCAAAGGCATTATGTTATTACCCGGAGCTTGATGTTTATTTTCAGCTTCAAGTAACATTCTAACTGTGTCTCTAAAACTATTGATATTATTACGCATTGAGTAAGTAGGCAAAGCACTACCTTCTGCGTTAATAGTAGTAGCTTTAATGTTACTACCATAATACTCATTAGCAACGTCAGCGTAATTTCTTAACGCTTGGAAAGAGTGATTACCTAATTCTAAGTTAAAGTAACCTGCACCTTTATTCCAAATCTTAGTAACTGGGAATTTACTAGTTAAACCAGGAACGTCATTTAAAGCACTTTCTATTTCCTTTTGTGACATATTCTTTAAATCTCGCAAGTCGTTTACACGTACACCCGAGAAGAAAGCTAAGTTACCGCTAATAGTTAATAAGTCTTTAATGTGAGATTTACCAAAATTATCGTGCATAATCTTAGGTATATCATAGTTCATAGAGTTTAAAGGTTCCTCTGTAATAGTAGCAGCTACTCTTAATATGTTAGCGTAATCAGAGTATTGAGCAGCTATCTCTGGAGAGTTCATATCGTAAATATCAGTAGGTGTTTCGATAGTATTAAAATCGAAATCGTTACCTTTAGCGTCAAAGAAAACTCCTGTAAGTGGATCGTAACTCACAACCTGATTACCTATTTTAAAGTCTACATAACCACTGGATACTTTAACACCTAAAGATTTTTCCCATCTTTCTAGCAATTTATCAGTAGCTACTAAAGTCTTAGAACCTAACTGTTTAAGTCTATGAAAGTTTTTATCATTAAGCTTGTTTTGTAAAGTAGTTTGTTTAAACTCTTTACTTCCAAACTCTTGGTTAACCTCTACATAATTCATAACAATTGTCTTGTTAAGTGTAGAAGATATCACTTCTTGAACGTTAATATCGTATTTACCAGGAAAGTGACGTCTGTATACTTCATATAAAGAACGTTCTTTAATGTTCTTCATATTAGTAACTACGTTCTTTAGTTGTGGTATTTTCGCAAGTCTATTGAAAGATGATTGATCTGCATAAACTCTTTGAAACAAAGTTAGCAAAGTAGTCATATCAAAGTTATTCATCTTATTTGCACCAGAGTAGTGATCCTCTATTGCTTTAACAATAGCTTCTTTAATACTGTTAGACATATCTGTTCTATCAATATTAGTTTTAATCTTAGCTATTGCATAGTGTACTGCATCCGGATTTAAATAGCTATTAGTACGAACTCCATCTAAATTTAATTTAGGGGAAGTCTGTATAAAAGTATTGAAGATTTCAGTAGTTTCTTGAGCAGCACTTACTATTTCACTAGCAGAGTGATCTGTACGAATTCTACCTTTCTCAGCTGGTATGTATTTCTGTGTTTCTTGTGACTCACTGAAATTACTAGTAGTTCCACCTTTAACTTTAATAAAACCAGAACCATAGATACTCATTAATTCATCAAAATGCTTTAAAGTCACAAATGCGTTATACATTTGAGATTGTCTAGGATCAGAACTTGCATAAGTCCAACGGATTAAATCTTGAACAAAAACTCCTTTACCACCGTTCATAGCTTGAAAACTACGTTCGATTTGTTTTAGTCTTTCTTCTAAGTCCGGTCTTGTAACTCCGTTTACGTAATAAGTGTCATTAGGGAATAGGGTTTTGAATAATCTTTCTTTATAGGCTTTAACGTTTTTATCAACGTCCTTTTCGAACTTAACCGGAATAGGAGTCTTTTGTCTTAAGTCTATAAATGTAGCAGCAAATAAATCATTCTGAATGGCTCTTGTCATTCTACTTCTAGCTACATCAGCAGACTTGAAGTAATTATGTTTTAAAGAGTTAGGACTCTCAATTACTGTAGCAGATAAATTAAGAGGTTCAGCAATAATGTTACTTGTAGTATGATCTTCACTATAAAGTCTTTTTAGAATATCCGATACATTTTCAAGGTCACCTTCGTGTTCGTCTTGTTTATCAGATTCTGCATTTGTAGATACTTCTACTCCTGCATTATCCAAGGCAGATTTCTGCCAAGCATCTACAATCTTATTGACTGTATTCTCAGCATCTTCTAAATCGATATTAGCGTTATGATCATCTAAGGCGTTGGTTTCCTCAAGTACATTAGCTACTAAGTGCATGGCTGCACCTACGTCACCTAGAATGCCCACTAATCTTACTGGATCAGTAGCCAAGGTGTTTAGGTTTGATCCGTAATAGCGCTCTAGGTAATTAGGCATTACGTCAGCAACAGCCGCAGCAAAATCTTTACCTTCTATTAAGGAATCAAAAATGACCTTATGGATTCCCATAAGGTCATTAAATTTGTCAAATGAGCAAGTGATGTTTATCATTCATTAATTACATTTAGTTTCTTTGATTAAATTATCATAAGCTTTACTAAGTTCACTTAACTCTGTTTCAAAACCATTAGCTTTCAAATAAGAACCTACTAAGTAGTAAGACTTACCTGCTTTAAGCTTCATGTCTACGTTATATGTTTTAACGTACTCTGGCTGATTCATCATGTTAGTAAATGCATCATAGTGTTCTTGTAACCAAGTACCTGCGATAGCTTTACCTACAATATCTAAATCAGTTGGTAATGATCCTAAGTAGTTTACTGGAGTAAATTGCTTATTTTCATACGCAAAGGTAGCAATAATTTCGCCATTATCTGCATTTGTAACACTAAATTCTCTAACTTTCTCAGTCGATCCTGGCTTATTAGTAACAGTTTGCTCTACTGTTACGTTAGTTTCAGGAACACCGATTTCCTGTAATTGACCGTTGGCATGTTGACTAGCTGCACTATTTAAAGGCAACAACTCTACACCATGTTCAGTATTAGGCATAACTATGACTTCTATACCGTTCACTGTCATTACGTCGTCAGATAACTCAGCTACTTTCTCTGCTACTATTGCCATCGTTTCAGCAACTGCACTAGCTGCATGTGTTTCGGCATTTCCACCTTTTAAAGCGTTATTGATATCGTTAAGATTATCAGCTTCTAAACTGTGAGTTTCAGTTACCGTAGCTAAGGCAGCAGTTGATATTTTACTAAGAACATCAGTGTCTGGAATTCGTTCATCTATTGCATCTATTACTTTTTGCTCTACCTCTTTATATTGTTCAACTTTTACTCCTTTATCTTCTTCAACAATATCAGTAGGTCTGAAATCAATAGAATCTGGATTAAAGTAAATAGTTGGAGTTTGAATTGAAACATCAACTTTAAAGTCATCATCTATGTTACCTGTTGGTACGACGAAAGGTGCATCACTCACATATCTATTATCTGCAGTAGCAGTCCTTATGACAGGATTAATGTGTATTCCATCAGGAAACTTATAAGAGATAATATCTTCTAAACCGGTTACAAACTTATCATATTCAATACTATCAGCTTCTTTTGACTTAAAAGCTGATGGGAATAATCCGTCTACAAACTGATCAACTCCGGCAGTATTAGTAAAAGTACCGCCTGCAACCGTTAGTCTTATTGCAGATACAAAATTGTACAAAGCTGAATTAGGTATGTTTAGAGATAATGCTTTACCGTCTACATCTTTAAAAGTCTTTAACGAATTATCCTTTTCAAACTTGTTAATGTTAGTAAGTAAATCCGAAGCTATAAAGTGTTCAACTGCTTTAGTTTTAGCATCTGGTGAATCTTTAAATAACTTATTTACAAAGTCGTCAATCTTAGACTTGTTAGCTTCTAAATAAGCGTTAATATTATTTCCGCCTGTAGCGTAGATATCGTTAAAAGTCTTACCTGTTAAAATGGGTAATACGTTCTTAAGTAGAGAGTCAACATCAGATATTAATTTCTCTAGTCTCTTAGGACCGTATAAATCAGGTTTAAGTCTTAGGTTAGCTCTGAATTCCTCAGGTTTACCATTCTCTTTATAATACTCAGCTCTACGTTTAAAGTTAACCAAAGCACCGATCATAGTAGCGGCAGCAAAGTTATTACTGTATGCTCTACGTTGAGCTTTTAAGTCTATGTTATTCTCAGTCATTGAACGAGAAATAGATACGTTCTTAGCTAACCAATCTTTAAATGGAACACCTTTCTTATTAAGAACAACCATACGTATATTTCCTGGATCAGGATCTATAGCTTCACCTTTAAGTTTACGTTCAACTTGTGAATTTAATTGTCTTCTATATCTATCTGCAAGTTCGTTTTTAGGTATTGTTTTATCTAAAGATACGAATACTACAGCTTTACCTATTAAAGAAGAACTCTCTGTATTTACTTCATTGTTCGGTCCTACACCACCTCTATTGAAGTTAGCAAACAATTGTTGTGCTACTTCATCATCTTGGTTGATGATCTTAGAGTTCATTATGATATAAGGTTCAGAATGATTTAAATGAGCATGTTCTTGTTTAAACTCTTTATAACTCTTCTCTGCACTAGGTCTTAAGTATAAATTTGAAGTAGGTTTAAGTACTTCCTCTATAGTCAAGTCTGGTTTCAAATAGAAGTAACTTCTACCATTAACAGCCGTACGAGTATGATTATCTCTGATATTACCTAAGGTAGCCATTACTCCTTTTCTACTAGCAACGTTTGGATTGTTAGCATTAGGGAAAGCACTAATAGTAAATACTACTATTGGAGAAGCTCCTTCAACTGGTTTAATCAATGGAATTTCCATTGTTAAGTAACTTATTAAACCTCCACCTTGAGGTGTATTAGTGCTGTTTAATTCAAAAGAAGCATCCACAGTGTGATCATATTCTTTTGTTTCTAACATTAAAGCAGCTTTATCAAAGTCTAATTTAGATAGAATCTTATCGTGTACAGCATAGTTAGCAGATAAAAAGTTTGCTAGTTTACCTGCGTTTTCTCCATCTTGAACCTTTTGAGAATAAGCCATAAGACCTGTTTTCAATCGTTTCATTTGATCTCTAGCTAGTGTAATTCTAGGATCATTTATAGACATTCCCTCTTCTAATTCTGTATCGTTAATTAACTCAAAGAATCCAGCTAAGTCTTTACCTGATATAATAGGATTAGTTTGGGTATCTTTTATTGTATTTTTCTTATCTACAGAAACACCTAATCTTTCATGGAAAGTATAAGTCAAAGGACGAGTTTCACCTTGATCAACCGGTATGGATTCACCTGCAATATTAACTGGTAAATCCGTAGGCTCAACTTCATTAGATGCTTGTTTTAAAACAACTGAATAACCTGCTTTCGCAAACTCTTCATCTTGATTTAAATCAGACATTCCACTAGTTGTACTAGGTTTAGGAGTAACTCTAGTTTCAGTAGGACTTAATCCTAAATCTTCAAGGTTAGCAAAAGATGATTTGATGGCTTCTAAAGTGAAATCTTTATATGCACCTACAACATCTTTATCTAATTCTATAGTTTGTACTTTAACGTCTTGTGTGTTATCATTTAACTTTATACCGTTTATAAAAGGTGCTTTAATTAAAGATCCTTTCTTAGAACGAGATATCATCGTGTATAACATTTCGATAGAATTGAAAGTATTCAAGATATCTGTAAAGTTATTAGATTTTGCTCCGGGTTCTACGTCAATAATGATATTATCGTATTCTAAACCTTGAACGTGATCAGGACTTATAATAGTTAACCTTTGTTCAGCACCTGGAATAGAAGCAATCATTTTAACCAATGAAGCACTACCGTTAGGTTTATCTGTAATAAGTGCTACAGTATCAGTTGGATTTTTAAACAATGTTTCTAAATCTTTTTGAACTATATCTTTAACAAAATGTTCACCAACTAAACCTTTCTCGTCATCAACTGTAAAGTCAAAAGTAATACCTTCATCCAATACTTTTTGAATCATACCGTAGTTCTTATTGTAAGTAGCAGTTTCTACTGTCTTACGCAAAGCTCTAACTAGGTTAATGTTTTTATTCTTAACGTTATTACGATTTCTAAGTGATTGACTTAAAACAGGAGTAATAACAGAATACATGTTACCTACGTTATCTGGTGAGATTATATCATTATATCCCTCTTTGAATTTAACTGAATTACCTCTTTGTTCTCTATCTCCTACTAACAATAAAGTAATAGGTTTGTTAGAGTTTGCGTTGTGGTACTCAATAGCTTTGTCTAATAATTGTAATTCTACACCTTTAATGTGAGTAGCCTCATCAATTACGATTACCGAAGGAACTTTACCTTCAAACTCGATAGTCTTAGTCTTATTAGATAAGAACTTAGAAATTAGAGGATGGTTAGGGTTAAAGTTAATACCCGCATTAACCTCACCTTTACGATAAGCAATAGTAGACTTTGGATCTATATTAGTTAAGGCATCTCCTACTGAGTAAGTAACTGCATTTACGTAACCTTTCTCTCCTGCGTAATCTGTTTCTATAGCAGTATAGAGTTCTTCACCTAATACTGTTTTAATTAAATCAGAAACTAACTTTTGAGAGTTATAGATTGTTCCTACTGATTCTAGATTCTCTTTAAGATTCTCTCCTTGTTTTTCGTGAGGAGCAAATATTGCAGTATCTAAACCATATCTTTCAGCTATCTTAGTAAGATAATACAAAGCAGAACTTGTCTTACCTGCTCCAGGAATACCGTATAATACGGAAACATTTCTTAAAGCTGGAAGAGCCATCTTACTTTTTAAATCAACTTTCTGTTTATCAGTTAAAGTTGTGTCAGGTACAATCATTATTTCAGTGATTTTCTTAAATGTATCCACCGGAGACATTTTAGAAATCATGTGCCAATACATTTGTTTAAGAACGTGTTCTTGTCCAAAGAAAGGAGCATAAGGATCGTCTTTCAAGAAGTCTTCACCTTCTGTTAAGTTACCTGTAAAGTCTTTGTAGAATTGTTTAGGATCAATAGTTAAAGTTTGCGCTAAGTAAACTAACTCTTGTGCATGACCAATTCTACGAGTATTAGAAGAGAAATCTATAGTTTCAAATCCTTCTAATGTATATTTAGTTTTATCAAACGAATCAAAGATCTTGTTAAGAACATCTACCTTATTAGGTAAGCTATTAACAGCTTTAAAGTATGCTTGTTCAATTTTATCTCTTTCTGCACGAATAGATTTGAAGTTATCGTCTCCACTCTTTAAAGCAATCTTGTTAGTACCATCAGTCTTTAATGCAGTTAAGTTATCTGCATACTGTGTAGCACTATCAAAAGCTGTGCGTATTTCTGACATATCTACACCTTGAGATTCTAAAGCTTTAAACGAGTCTGATTCTGGAGATAGCGACTCTAAATATAAAGTAGCCATTGTAGCACCAGTCATTTTCATTTCCCTTATACTTCCGTCTTGATTGAACTTATGTAAGTTTAATAAGAAGTTAAGTTTAGCTTGAATTAGCTCAAGTGTTTGTTTAATATGTGCAGCATCGTAAGCTTCCAAAGTAGCTAATTCTTCGTGTTCGATATCTTCAGACTGAGCAGCTAAAGCATTTAACGCAGCATTGTAACCAATCTGTTTACCTTTAATTGGGCCTTCCCAAACAGTACTAGCGTCAACTACAGCAGCAAGTTTAGTTATTAAGTTTTGTCCATATTCTAACTGATCTTGAGTTACTTTATCTTCAATGATGAAGTCTGTAGCAACACCTTTCTTAACTAAATCTTCGAAAGTGTTATCCATTAAATCAATAAGATTTCCTAGACCTTCTCTTCCATCACGTTTAGTTAAAGTAGCTATAAGTTCGTAAACAGGATTCTTAGCTTTATTAACCATCTGTTGTTTAATCTCGTCGATTAAAATAACAGCTTGTTGTTTAGCTTCGTCAAGTAATAACTCACCATTCTCAGTAACACTTTGAGTAAATGCAGCTTCTAAAGTGTCCTTTACTGCTCTCAAGTAATGTTTTACAATTTCACCATCTGGCACCGCATCACCTTCATATTGATAAGCATCTTTAGCCATTTCAGCAAATCCAGGATTATTAACTACATCGTTAAGCTGAGCTACAGTTTCTGTATAGTTATAAGGATTTAGAGTATTGAACATTGCTTTCAAATCTACACTAGTATAGGCTTTGATTGAGTCTATGTTAATACCACCAAAGTCAATAGGTGTATCTGAAATAACAGTACCGTAAGCCTCATTAAACATATTAGACATAGACTTACCCCCGACTGTGTAAGGTGCGGTATAACGATTCTTAAGATAAGTATCAATTGCTTTATTAATATAAGGAGACTCTACAACATAATCCCTTAATATTTCTAAATCAGGTCTATTAACGTCTTCTGTTACAATAGAACCTATATTTAAGGTATCTAGTCTACCGTTATCTAAAGAGTTAACATCGTCTTCTTTCTCCATCTTCAACATAGCTAAAGATGATTTCATAGATTGAGGTGTTACGAAAGCTTCATTCTGTCTAGCATATTCTGCCATAAACGGAATAGAAGAAGTAACTTCATTATTAAGAGTATTAAACTCTTTCATTGTTTGACGAAGTTGATGACGTTTTTCTAATTTAACGTAATCATCATACTTGTTATTAAGGTCGTTCTTTTCTTCTGGTTCTAATGAGTCATAAGGCTTTCTATAATCTCTCATAGACATTGTATCCTTAGTATCTACTCCAAAAGGAACGTGGAAGTTTTTACTTACTGAATAAAGAGCTTCTTGTGTATAATCGTAGGCTTTTTTACCTGTGATTATGTTCATCATTTCTTCTCTCAATTCTTCAAGTCTACTGTTCAAAGTGTTTAATTCACCTTTCTCAGTAATCTCTTCTGATTTAGTAGCATCTTTGGTGCCACCTGTTACTTTTAATATCTTAGCTTTAACATCTATGATGTCTTGTGTAAGTTTATCAATATCAGAAACTATACCGGTATGTAATTTATAATCAACAAAAGTTTCAGCTCGTTCATTGTAAACATCGTTTAAACGAATATCAGATTGAATACCCTCTTGGAAAATTGCATCTTTAGCTAACTTGATCTCAGAGCTAATCATCTTATGAACAAAATCATTGTGAGACATGTCTCCACTATCTTCTGTCATAGGTTGATAATTAACATCATCTGTTAACTTATTCTCAGGTAAGTATTGTTTAATACTTAAAGCTTTACTTCCTAATTTACCATCTTTATATTGTTTGTCAACTAAAGTTTGTAAAGTATCAGCATAACCATGACGTACTGCACTAGCTATTTCAGCCTTTAAAGTTTCAGGTAAGTTCTCATGAACATGTCCAGAAATCTTATCTTGAACTCCTGCAATACCTCCACCCATTGCTCCACCTAATGCTGACATTAAGTAACGAGAACCGATATCATCAAAGCTAAAAGCTTCAGATTTATCTTTATCTGTAGAAGTAAGACCTAATGCACGCATACCGTTATAAGTTAACTTTAACGCATCTTGCATCATTTCTTCTGATACCTCTTCCATTCCTTCAGCTAACATTTTACGTTTAACTGTAGAAATATCTCCTAAAGATTCTCCTAAAGATTTACCAATCTCTTTACCTTTATTAAAGAAAGACATCATTCTTTCTCTTGCAGAACGTTTAGCAACTTCTCCACCTGCACTACTACCAGCAGCGATTGCTTCTGATTCTAGAACCGCACCGACATTAGTAGCACCTTGAGCAATTATTTTACCTTCTGCATCAGCTATCTTGTTGATAACTGGTTTAATATCTTTAACTCTATTAGCAAGAGTCTTCTTCATGAAACCACCTAGTTCATCTAATCCCATACCTTCCATTGCCCATTGAGCAAATTCAAATTTAGTCATGAATAAACCAAATCCTGCAGTAGTTCCTAGATATAAAGCAGCAGTATCACGTTCATCAAGTCCGTGTGCTTTAGCTTCTTCTACAACACCTGTAGCAGAGATACCTGACATGTAAGCTATACCTAAAGATTTAGATCCAATACTAGACCATTTATCCCATTTGTTAAGTACATCTACGATACCTGCATCTGCTCCCCACTTGTTACGTAATAGATTAGCTCTTTGTGAAAGTGCATCTTTTCCGGTAATACCTTTAAGAGCTTCTTTCATTTTACCTAATTCATCCATTCCATATTTCTGACTAGCAGCTGCGAAAGCTTCTGTTTCTTTTGCAGTTTGACCTAGAGCCAATGGAATTTTAGCGATTAATCTTTGTTGAGCTAATTGTCCGAAAACATCACCTGCCATAGCAAATAAGTTTTCTTTATTGAAAGTAGACAATTTAGCTTCATCAGATACGCCTGTTTTAAATTTAGCTCCAAAACCTTGTAGAGTATTTGCAGCTTCGTATAATGAAGTATTCTTAAGATCGTCGTTTAAAAATAAACCTGCAGTAGATTTAGCCATTATCGGTAACAATTCTGTCATCAACTGATGACCTAAAGTTAAACCTGTGTACCATTGACCTACTCCTGGTAAAAACATAGGAACCACGTAAGCCGCTGTTTTAAAGATCGTGCCAGTAAGAGTTTTAGTCTTACTGTCCGAATCCATAAAATCCCATTTATTAGCTGAACTACCGTCTTCGGTTAGTACGTCAAAAGCACCTAAAGATTGTTTACCATATATTTCCCTATTACCTAGAGTCTCATAATAAGGCTTTCCAGCATCATTATACTTATACTCACCTTTACCGTGTTTAACGTTTCTACCTAGATCGGCATCGTAATGTTCACCGTCTTCGTCATACTGTGCTAATACTGCACTCGGACTGAAGATAGTACCAAAAAATCCAGAATCATTTGGCGTATAATCTAATATATCACCACTTAAATGATCCTGTACTTTTTGAGTTTGTGCAATCTCACGAACTGTAAGATCGCTATCTGTTTTATTAGTAAACCCTAATATACCACTAACTTGTCCAAAAGGGTTTTTAACCTTATTGATACTCATTGTTTCTTTAAACTTCGGTGCATTCTTAGGAGCAGCGTAGTTGTTTTCGAAATAATAAGTATTATTCAATATGGTTGAATCATAGTCCTTCTTTGCAAAATCGTTGTAGGTCTGAGCAGCTACATCATAATGTTGTTTGAACTGTTTATCGTCAAACTTACCTGTTGCAGTATCAGTAAACATCTGTTTAATTTTGTCATTTTCTCTGTAGGTCTTCTCATCAAGTAGCTGTGTATTCGATGGGGTTAGTCCCATTTGCTCGAAATCACCTAAAGTAAATTCAGGTTTTGTCGTCGAAGCTAACAACCAATCGTTTTTGCTATTATCAGGCATATTGTTTAAATTATTAATTATAATTGGAATTGAGAAATAACTCCTGCTGTTTCTGCAGGTTTCCTATTGAAGTTGTTTTGATTAAGTCCTGGAATACTGTTAGTAGGTTTAGTAGTAAGAACCTTAGCACCATCTGCTAAACGTGCAGAAACAGCTGAACCCGGTTTAACTTGTATAAAGATATTTCCTTGTAATACATCGGGAGCACTTAAGAATCTAGGCAAGAAAGATTCGTATTCAGTAGGCTTAAGATCTGTACCATCTTTATCTGGACTTTCACCATTATATCTGTAAGATCTTTCGTATTGCTTTTCTAAGTTACCGTCAACTTTCTTAAGTAATCGTTTATCGTAGTTACTAGTACCTAGAGCACCATCGTTAACCATACCGTTAAACATTACAAACTCTGCTTTTTCTACTTCCGGTAAACCGTCTTGTCCCATTTGGAAACCTGCCGCTTCTATAACTTTTTGTCTAGCCATAGCATTAGGAATACTTTGAATTTCTTTCATTACCTTATTGTATTTAGGCATTATATCGAAATTCGGTTTCATTCCTCCGTTACCATCCTTCATAGCAGGTACGTGAACTCTAATCATATCATCACCACCGTAAACGATAGCATCTGCATAATTAGGATCAATTTTATTGCTACCCATGTACATGTTGTTAATATTAGCAATAGATTTAAGTTCTGGAATATTACGAATAGATGATTGTCCAACAGGTTTACCATTACTCTGAATAGGTCCTGCAACAGCACCTAAAGCAGTTAATTGATCTCCATCTCCTAAATCTACTTGGATAATTTGAGGATTACCCATAGAACCTTCGGATGCTTGCCAGTAACCTATATCACTAGTCAATTCATCTTCTGAACCTTTAGCAGGTTTATTAAGTGTAGTATCGTAATCAGCAGCGCTCTTGGTTTCCATAGACGACTTAGCTGAAGGGTTCAATAGAGATAAAGCATAACCCATAGCAGTTTCTTCAATAGATCCAGACTTAGCACCAGAGGCAACAGCTCTAGCTTTAAGTACTGATTTAGCACTATTAGAAAGATTTTGCCACATTGCACTAGCAGCAGCTTTAAGTTGTTTTTCGTTACTTTCAGACGAAGCCATTTGCTCAATCTTGTAAACACCTTCTCTTGCCATACCTGCTAATTCTTGAGCGGCTTTCCTAATCTGAGGACCGTCAGCAGTATCTGCATAAAACGATCTACTTTCTGATTTAGAAGTTGAACCTAAATTAGCTAAAACGCTAGTTATTTCTTTCTTAATAGCTTCCATACCCATAGATGAGTTAAGAGCATTAATAGAGTTTTTATCATTAACTAATAAAGGATTGTATTCTCTTTCGTTAATAAGTTCAGCATTAGTTAAAGCTTGATATTTTCTTTTACCGGAGTGCAAATCGTTAGCATAGTCAGAGTGACTAATTTCAGATAGAGTTCCTGTAGTTATATCTTTAACTACTAAACCTCTAGCTGTAGTAGCAAATTCACCGAAAGCATCTTGTGATTTTACTTTCTCTCTAGATGAGTCAAATTCTTGTTGGTTACGCATTAACATGTTAATCTGGCCAATATCGCCTTTCATAATTTGTCTAAGTTCTTGACCTTTATGCGTACCTCTTTCCATTTCACTCATTCCTGCATATGCTTCATATGCTTTATTCATCTGATCACTAAATGCCATAACATCGTTAGTAAGTCCGGCTCCTAATAGTTTAGTGACTATAGATTTATCTAAAGCGGGAGCAGCCGCTTGTGCAGTTGCTCCCTCTGTAGTTTGTGCCATAGGTGCAGGCGCTTGTGGAGCCTGCACTGGTAATGGCTGATAAACTGGAAACATTCCTCCAGCTTGATATTTATGTATCTTTGATTCGTTTACGTACATTGTATTAACCTTTTAAAGCTTGTTTAATCATTGCGTCGATACTCTTTGCTTGATTGGCAGATTCTTTTTTGTCCTCTTTAATCTTCAAAGATAACCATTTATTGTGATCTTTCGCAGTTTCTGAGAAAGCTTTTTGCGTTTGTTTGTACTCTTCCAAAGCAATTTTAGTTTCAGCAGTTAGTTTACCACCTGTTGCCATACTTACTTTCCTACTATTATGGAATACAGTACCGTTAGGAGTAGCCATATTAGTTGCGTTAGGATTGTAGTTTATTAAACTAGGAATACTTTGATAGTTAAAATTAGGATTCTTCATTAATTGCAATCTTAGTAATTGCTGATTTGTAGAAGCTTGTTGACCTAATGTTTTAATTCTTAAATATTCATCGTCAGCCTTCTTCTTAGCTACAGGATCGGTACCTGCATTAGCTCTAGTTACGTTCGCTTGAGCTAACTCTAATTGTCCCATTAAATCACCATATTCTTTAGAGAATTTGCTATTCATGTTAAGACCTGCTATTTGAGAATCGTAGGCTTTATTACCTAATGCATCCATCCTATTCTGACTGTTCTGAGTTGCCCAGAAATTATCAACAGATTTATCCATAGCAATCATCTTTTGGTTATTATATTGACGTTCAGTTTGCTCTTTAGTAGCTAAAGAATGCGCGTTCTGATTTGCTACTTGTTGTCTGCTTTGTGCGTAACCTTGTTGAAGTTGTAAGTTTCTAGCTTCACTTCTTGCAATAGATTCAGCATTAGCACCTGCTCCTTGCATACGAATATCTTCAGCTTGTTTAGCAGCACTAAGTCTGCCAGCTAAATTAATCATACTATCAGAAGTTCTACCTACACCTGCATCTGCCATAATACGAGCAGCTGATTTATCATAAGCGTTACTTAATAACAAATCACCTTTAACAGGAGCACTTACTTCTGACATGTGAGTAGACATAGGAACTGTAACTCTTGTGTCTACACGTCTAGCAGTTTCTCTGTTAAATAATGCTCTACCTAATTCAGACAAAGTATCTTTCTTGATATTAATACCAGGACTGGAAGCTACTATATTATTCAAACCGTTATCTACGACAGTTTTTGTAGCATCTATTCCTTTAAAACCACTAGGCATATTAGGATCACCTGTATTAAGAGAACCTATTCCTACACCAGAAGCACCTGTTAAACCTGCTCTTAAGTTGATTTTAAAAGGTACATTAGGAGTAGTCTTAGCAGGAGTGTTAACACCTATTGCTTTCATAGGATCCCATTGAGGAACACTAGGAGTTATAGCAGGTAACATTAAAGGAGAAACAGGTTTAAGGTTAGCATTAAGACTTTTGATCCAAGGTAGTTTAACACCTGTATCAGCTTTAATAATACCACCCTCTTTAAACTTAATAGAAGTTTTACCCTCATCCATAGCTTTTTCAACCATAGCAGTTAACTTCTTATTACCTAATATCTTCTTACTAATAGCATCATCTTTACTACCTTTAGTCGGATTGATAATTCTTTCTAAAGGAATCTCATGTGTCTTATTAGTAGATATATTTAAACTTTTCTTTAAGTTCTTAAGTTCCTTTTGGTTTAAAGACGCTTTCACCTTCTCAACGCTTCCTACATTCTTAGGAGCATCTAAAGCTTCTTTAATACTTACTTGTTTCTTAGGTTGCATTCTTGCAACTTCCGAAATGTAGTCAGCGTTTCTAGTAGGATATTCTCCTTGGAAACCAGGCTTATACGCAATCTCTGTATTAACAGGGGTCTTATTGAATTTAGCATTAGCTTTACCTTGAAACAAGTTAGTTAAACGTGAACTAGCAGTACGAATAGATTTCTCTTCTGCACTTAAAGGCGCATCTGGTGTACCTTTAATCCAGTTAGGAGAACCTTTTTCTGGTAACATTCTATTAGGATCAGTAATCCTTGCGGCTGAACCTCCTGTTTTAGTTACTTCGCTAATTGGATCAGCAACGGCTTCTAATTCTTCTTTAGTAGGATTAGTGCTAGGAGAAGCTGCTCGAGCCAATAATTTTTGATCTGAATTTAATATAGCTTCAGTCTCAGGCTTTTTATACATACTTCTAAACGGCATGGTTTGAAAACGAGTTCCAGCTAAAGTAAAGAAGTTCTGATTAACTACTTTATCAGCACCTTTCATCTCAGGATTAGCTAAAGCAACACGTCTAATAGCTCTGTTCTTTAACCAACCACCTATACCACCGCCAGTAGTTATTTCATCTAAAGACTCTTCTCCGAACTCACTAGAAGTTTTAAGTTTCTCTGTTCTAAAGAAGTCTTTAACATTTCTGTTAACACCAAATCCTTTAGGCAATTGTACATCAGCAGGTGTAACTACCGCATTAGGTTTCGACATCTTTGCCGCAATATGTGCTTTGGCTAAATCAATCTTTTGAGCAGAAGTCTTAGCATTGTTAATTGCAGTCATAGCAGCTTCATCTATTTCGTGAGATACGCCTTTTGCGTCCTTAATGAAGTTTTTAACTCCACCTTTCGTAGTTGCAATAGCTTTATCCCATCCCATACGTTTACCGCTAACTACTCCTGTTAAACCGCCAACTAAAGCTTTCCAATCGTCCATAGTGGCATTAGAAGCACCTTCATCAACGATTTTCTTAAGAGCAAATCCTGCTTGTGTAGCACCAGATACAGCTAAAGCTTTACCTAACCAATGAGCGTTTTTAGCTAAAGCTTTTACAATCTTAGTACCTTTAAACCCAGTACCTGCAACAGGTATAAGAGTCGCTAAGTCCATAAGACCACCTACAGCAGCAGTACCTGCATCACCCCATTGGAAACCATCTTTCTCTACATCAGCAGCGAAGTTCATTCCTGTAGCCGCTAGACCTAAACCTGCACCTACAGCATTACCCGCAGGGCCTGCAATAGTAGCACCTAATCCACCGATATCGGCAATTAATGCACCTAACTGTAATTTATCTGTAGTAGTCATCTGATAGTCGTCTTCATTCATACGACCTATGGAAACTACTTTATGTTTTTCTTGACCTGGATTAAGACCTACTGTAGAACTAGCAGCTTTATATCCTCCTGTAGGGTCTGAATTCAAACTAGTAAAGCCACCACCTTGTTGAAATTTCAAAACTTTAAGTTTATCAAATTTACCACCTGATTTTTTCATACTAGTACTAAGTGAACTCTTTAGGTTACTATCTAGAGATTGTTTATCTCCAGAAGCTTTCTTTTTATCGAATGCGTAATACTTAGGACTTTTAGGATCAACTTTAGGTTTACCGTAGTCCAATCCAACAGGTATTTTTTTCTCATTATCCCAAAGTACTAAAGTAACATTACCTACACCGTCAGTCTCTTTACGCTTTATGTAATGTCTACGTCCTGTTGGAGCAATATATAGTTCTTCTACTTTATCTATACCGTTCTCATCTTTAGCACCAGCATTGTAGGTTTTAACAATAGCACCTTTAGATCTATCAAAGTTACTATAATTCATTGTTAAATCCTGGAAATATTCTGGCATAGTGTTTACACCTAAAGCTTTAAAAGGATTATAATTTTTGTCATCTACTAACTTATCAGTTTTAGTAAATTGAGCCAACTCTTCTGAACTAATTGCTGAATTAGTAAGTACGTTTTTAATAAGAGTACTAACTTTTTCTCTCGCTACTTCTGGTAAAGCTTGAAAGTCTGCACCGTTAGCTGCAACCATATCATAAGCTTTCTTAAAATCTACACGTTTACCGTTAACTACAATTGGCATTTGTTTGTAATTAGTTCTATCGTAACTCTTACCATTAGAAGCTAAACCTGTCAAAAAAGAACCATCGTCATCATACCAAGTATCTAAATCTTTATCGTAACCTTTATAAGGTAAACCACCTTTAAAACGAAGACCGTTAACGTCACCTTCGTTAAGTTTACCATTTACCCAAGTTCTACCTTGAGCATCTTTACCATTAAGTGCTTGAGTACCTCCTTCATCTGCAAAACTTCTACCGTCAGCTCCTGTAAAAGTACCGTCAGCGTTTGCAGTTAGTTTAACAGGAACAGGTGGACCTGCTGTAGCTTTAACCATATCATCGTAAGATTTACGATCAGTAAATTTACCGTAAACTTCTGGATTAGCTAATTGTGCAAAGTTAGCTCCTTTAGATGCTAGTAACTTATCGGCACCTGCACCAAACTTAGCTTGGAATAACTTAAGCATTTCTGGATCAGTTTGTGCTTGACTATGTAAGTTACTAAACTTACTAAACATACCTGTATTCCACTTATTAAGTAAGTTAGCTTGACCTGCTTTATCTGCCGTATGATAGCTTTTTAAAGCAAACTCTAAACTTCCATTCTTTTGGTTTGCATCTCTAAATAAAGAACCCGGATCTAAATCATTATCAAAATCGCTTAAACTCTTTTGATAATTACTCATTCCTTCCGCTTTAGCTTTATCAGCATCTGCCTTAGCTTTCGCTTCGTTATCTGCTTTTAATTTAGCATTATCAGCATTAGTCTTAGTGTAAAGTTTACCTGCAAAATCACCAAAGCCTTGCATAAGAGAACCTCTTATTGCACCTTGATTGTGAACTCCTGAAACACCCGCGAATAACCCAGGTTTGGCAGCTTTACCGTTATCTTTTAATCCTAATTGTTGATTAGTGAGATCATTCTTATCTCCTGTGTAAGCTATGTCGCCTACTGTATCTCCTTGTAAGTCGAAATCAAATGCTTGTCCTTTAGCGTTAGAGGATTTAATAGTACCTAAGAAGTCGTTGAAATTAGTATTCCATTCGTCTCTGTTCTTAGTCTTACCACCACCCGCTTTGACATAATCATTGAACCAAGACTGAGCTTGTTCGTGACCTAGCGTCATATCCTGACCGTTAACTCTAACTACATAAGTTTGAGCTTCCGCTTTTGGAGCTGTTCCGCCAGTATTAAATTTAGGTACTTGACTCATTATATATGTTGTAATAAATTTGTATCATATGAAAAAAGGGAGACTAGTTGAACTAATCTCCCTATTAATTTGATTACTTAAGTTTCTTAACTAATTTACCGCCGGCTTTGTAAACAGGTGCCTCTTGCGGAGCACCACCGCCACCTTGAGCGCCTTGAGCTAATTGAATTAAGCCTTCACAAACAGCCGCCATTGCTTGACAATCTTGTGACTGTAAACCTTGCATTGCCATTTGTAATAGTTGTCCTAGTGGATCTTCGCCACCTTCCTGTGGAGCTGCACCTGCAGCAGCTGGATCCGTTGGTGGAGCACCTGCTCCTGGATCTGCTGGCATTGCACCACCTTCTTGGAATTTACTTACGATTCTTTCTGAAATTTTCATTGTGTTGTTTTCTTAATTAAGTTTATAGTTACAGCTGATTATTTTAACTTTGACAAAGATAGTATAAATTATTATCATTTAAAAGCTTTGATGTTAATATATTTTGCTTATATTTGTATTAACAATCAACCCTGACTAACTGAACGGATGACATTCTCACTATAGAATTAGCGTTGGAAATAATTTAAAAGGATTGTAATAAAGCCCATACAAACGTATGGGCTTTTCTTGTTTTAATCCTTTATGTTAACGTAATCTTCGTCCTTGTTATTTTGATAGTTGATATACTTAAATATCCTTGTTCCTAGAGCTTTGTAATCTCTATCGCTTTTAGACTTGTAAGCTTTCTTAGCAAATCTAATTAATATCTTTGTATGTTTCCTACTAAAGATCCTCTCACCTCCCTCTAAATCCATCTGTGATTTTCCTTTAGAGTCTAGTACTTTCATTACGGCATCTGGTAACTTTTCGTCTCCATCTTCGTCAGTATCGAAATCTTCGTCCAATGAGCTAAGATCAACATCGTCACCCTTACTGATGCCGCTGCCTTGTTTAAGTTCGAGAACATATTTAACGTTCTCGCAAGTATGTGCTTTATCGCTTTGTGCATAACCTGTAGCAATTCTTATAATTTCCCAGTCTTCATCTATAAAGATAATGTCTAAGTTAATCTCTGTATCAACCATCCAGAAGCTAACTTCTTGAGGTTCATCGTATACAAATATCATACCTTCGTTATCTCTTAAAGACTCTACGTGTTGTAAACCTTTAGCCTTTTCTTCATCTGTCGAAGCTACTTCAACGTTATATTCTTTATCGTTAATTTCAATTATCATTACTCAGCTTTTAATAGTTTACTTTTAGAGTCTTTGGTGTTCTTAACAATCTCTTTAGCTAAAATCCTACCTGCTTCAATCATAGCATCTTCATCTCCTACTTCACATAATTTCTCTAACTTACAAGTTAAATCGTAATGTAAAATAAGTTCATCTTTCTCTACTTCAGCAGTTTGACTCATAGCACCACCTTCAGCATTAACCTGAATAACAGGTACTCCTTTGGTAGTCATAGAGACATCTTTAAATTCTTCGAGTTCTTTAATGCCGTGTTTACGTGCGTGTAATTCGCCATCAACAATAACATTCATCGAACCACCCTCTTTAAAGGCTTGTACAGTAGGTTCTGATATGATAGGTTCAACTTTCTCAATCTTTGCTACCTTAGACTTCGCTTTTAAAACGATGTTCTTATAATTGATCTTTGTACCTTTTTGACCATACTGTATAGAACCGCTATTCCACGTATCTCCACCGTATAACTTATTAGTATTAGTAGCACTGAACAAATCACTTGAACTTGCAGCTTGATCTTGTCTTTGTTTATTAAAGTCTAATATTCCAGCTACTTGAGTCTGTTGCATATTAGATGAATTAATACCATTCTTTAACTTCTTTTTACCGAACAATTTACCTGCTAAACCTGAACCTTGATAAGTTTCGGCACTTGCACCCATTGCGTCTGCTTGAGAAGCTGTTCCTGTAAAACCAGAAGAACTAGCAACAGCATCGTTTACTTTAAAATCTTTTACGTAATCAGGTGTACCTATTAACGCACCTCCTATTTTATTAAGAGTACCTAAAGCACCTCCAATAGCGCCACCTACACCAGGAATATTAGAAGCTAGACTTGATAGTGTATTAACAGCACTATCAGCTTTCATCATGTTTTTCTGAGATCCTGTAAGATTCTTATTACTATTGATAGATTGAAAGTTAAGCAATCCAGACAATCCGGCTGTTATACCACTGCCTAATGCTGCATTCATTCCTTCAGCTTCACTAGTAATTCCTGTAGGCATAGCATCAGTCCCTCCACTTAAGGAAGGACCGAGCTGTTTAAATAAACCTGTTACGCTGTCTTTATTGAATAATTTGGAGAAGAATCCGGCACCTTTACCTCCAGCACCGTTTGCAGCTCCGGCAGAACCTACTCCACCTGCGGCAGCTAATGCGCCATTTAACCAATCATTAGGCATAACTTTGTGTGAATAATGTTTCTAAAGCTGTAATAATAGCTAATTCTGTTCCAGAGTATCTTACTCTAATTTTACAGAACTTATCTCTAATACGCGCTTCTTTAATTTTCGTATCTTGTGTAAACCTTTGCGGCTTAATTTCTACATTCCAATGATCTTCTAAGTATTGCATATTACCTTTCAGTCTTCCGAACTTTTTCAAGTCCATACCTTTCTGATAAGTTAATATGGTACCGTCTTTAAGGGTTGTTCTTTGAGTACCTGCTGGATTTACAGTTACAGTTTCTGTAATATTCTTTAACTCATAACTATCTCCAATTACTTCGAACTCGAATGAATCAGGCTCTACATTATTAGATATGATATATAAGTTATTAAATATCTTATGAGTTGCGGGATTATCTAAAGCTACAAACTCGTACTCAAATTGCTCTTGTTTATCGTACCACTTAGTAGGTTCTATAACTCCACTTATGTCAAATAATCCAGCTTTACCATGTTTCCAGAACCAAGTAGAGAATTCTAAATCGTATAAAGCTTTATCTGCAATAGATAAACTAGCTCTATTTACTTTAGCGATTATAAAATCTGCCCAAGTTTCAGCTACATCTTGTGTACCTTTAAATAGTAATTGTACTTGAATCTTTAAACGATAAGCGAACTTAGGCCATGGATCAGGTAAGTTTATACCATTCCATTTAAGCTGATTACCTGTAATATTAAATCTAGAGTTATCTAATTGATTAGGCATTAATGTAAACTTCCAATCATATTTAGAATAATAGTCGTATTTCTTAAGTGAAAGTGTTCCTACTGTTTGAGCCGTTTTAGCGTTGATATTAACATCGCTAATAACAATACCTTCTGACATACTAGAATTTGCTAAAGAGTAACCTATAAGTGACATGTTCTTAGCAGAATCTTTATCAAATGAAAAGTAAACATTATCAATACTTGCAGACGAAACAGGTGTCCATGAATAACGAGTTATCCATTTATTTAGTTTATCGTTAAAACATAAGTTCCATTCTACTTCATCGTTGTTACGAGTTTCATCGTAGAAAGTAAACATTACATCACCTTTGTTTGCGTTATAATGTGTCTTAACGTTTCTTAAAGCAATCATAGGAGTTTTATCTCTTTCACTTAAAGTGATATTCTGATTTAAAAACTCTTGTACTTTAAAGTCTGATAATATCTCAAATGATTTACCATCTGTTCTCCATATCTTTTTACCTACCGTATCTACACCGTAAATATGAGTAGTTGTTCTTATAATTGAATCTCTCCAAGAAGAACCGAAATCTGTAGAAAGAGGCATGATATTTTCAGAAAGTACACCTGCTCCTTTGATATAAATATCTCCGCCTGCACCTGTACCACCTATAGCACGCTCATTAATAACTACCACACCAACTCCGTGTTCAAATACTACAAGTAGATCTCCACGCCATTCAAACATTTTAACAATAGCTCCATATTGTCTAGATATATCCTTATAGCCTAAACCTTGGAATACTCTATAATTGTTTTTAAATGCATCGTTAATATGAACATCTGAAAACATAATACGGTTGTCAAATATATTTTTAATAGCAGGAACGTCTGGTGCAGTAAAGTACATCTTATCAGAAGTTGTAGAACTATAACCAACATTGACTACGTTTGAATCTGGTGCTTTGTTTTCTGATCTTACAGACATTTGAGATAAAGGATAGAAACTTCTGTACATACCGGTTAAAGCATATTCAGAACTATTACTCTCGTCAATTGCTCTATAAGCTAAGTTAATGTTAGAACAAAGTTTAAAGGTTGCCCAGTGACCAATTCTGACAGCATTTATATCTGCTCTATTAATCTTACGGATATCGTCGTTATTTAAACCGCCACTAGCATTATAACCAGTATAGTTATTTTTCCAACTTAAAGTATCTGTAATTAAATCATTAATAGGTGTCTCAGGATCTACGAAGTTTCTAATCATTCTAACAGTGTAGTTAGTAAAGAAACAATCTCCACGATATGCAGTACACTTAGATGAATCAGCCGTTTTAGTAACTGAATCATAAGGTATAACTGCATTACCTAATAATTCTAAATCATATCTATCAGATATAGCAAAGAAAGACTGAGTAGAGTTAAATCTTAATAGGAAGTAATCTCTGAGGTTACCTAAGTTATATCCTGGAATATGTATATCAACTAATGAAGTTTTATTGTTATATCCTTCCAAACCTGTAAAACCTGTAAAGTTACCACGTAACAAGTTAGTAGCATAACGATTACGATCTTCATTATCGAACCATGCGAATTTCCAAGCTTCTTCTGGAATACCTGCTCTAGAAGAAAAGCTTTTAGTTCCGTTATATCTAGCTGGTTTACTGTCTTCTATGTTTGTTAACTTCACATCAGAGAACAGATAATCTGTAGCTCCATTATTAGTATAGTTATCAATGTAGAAGTGTCTATTATTTTGAACATCTTGAACGAAAGCATCATTACTTGGAGTAAATGGAGCTTGAGATATATTGAATAAAGCACCTGTAAATATTTCATTAAAGTATTCACTTCTTAATTGAGCCTCTGGACAAAGCAATCCTCCAACTGTTACGTTAGTGTTACTTCTTAAAAGTCTACTATTGAAATCATTTACTAATTGATTGCTTTTATCTATAAATGATTCTGAAATGAAAGCTTTAGAGTTAGTACCTCCAGAGCCAACTTGTGCGAAAATAGAAGGTGTATAAGATACACTGTCTACTCCAATAGTTAATCCTTGAGCTAAAATAGTAGGTAATCGTTTCTGTCTTACAAAGAAGAAACCTTTTGCTACTTTCTTAATTTCTGTCATTACATCAGAACCTATATTAAAATCTATCGCTAAAGGATACAATCCTGTAGACGAGTCTTTATTAATAACATCGTCTTCGTAAGTAATTCGTATAACACCTTTAGTGTTTTCTAAATTATATTGAGATTGAGGAATAAATCCTAATTCATCGTAATCTATATACTGACGATTTCCATTGTTATCATAAAGAGGTTTGTAAGTATAATGAGAAGCTATATCGCTATTGAAGGAAGCAACTCTGTTAAATAAACCTACGCCATCTTTACCTCTAACTGGCATAACTGGAGATAACGAATCGTCTTTTAATATGAATACCATACCTACACGATACATCTCTTTGTTCCAATAACCAGTATATTTATAAACATTTACTGCATCGTAATACTCAGTTTTTCTAAGTTCGTCCTGCAATTCTAAGGGTTTATATTCGTGATCTAAATAACCAATGTTATTATCATTACTTACGGTAGGGTAAACTCTTAAAGCTAAATCTTCTAATTCTTTATAAGGAATTGTAGGTTTATCCACATTACCAAAGAATAACATATTTTGGACTTGTGTTTGAGTCTTAACTTTATCTACAACATTATATTGTATATTAAGTTGTTCTACAGGAATCTCTGTAACTTCATCATAACCTGTTATAGTTAATAACATACTGTTACCAGATAAAATAGTTTTAGTATTAATTTTATAAGCTTGAGTTAACTCAATCTCATTGTAATCTCCTGTACTACGTGTGTAATATATGTTTAGATAATCGTAAGATAAATCTAAATTATTAATATATAACTTGGCAATCTTATTAGTTAACTCATTTGCTAAACCTCCTCTTGTTGAAGCCGGATCATTTACTTTACCAACGTAACAAGATACTATTCCAGACTCTGCAATAATATCAGATTCGTTTCCGTCTGCATCTGAATATTTAAAATAGAATACATAGTTACCTGTTTTCAAATTACCACCTTCATATAAAGCGTCAAATGTAACATACGGTATCTTCTCTGTAGTTCTAAACAATCTAGTGTTTTGTGTTACGAACTCTTCATCGTAAATGTTTGTATCGTTATTACCTTTACGGTCAACAATTACATAAGTACTATCCTCTTTTGGAGTAAAACGTGAATTAATAAGTCTAGGTGGATTTCTATCATCATTTAAGATTAAGTTTACTGTATCATCATAAGAAGGCTGAACAGTAATATCCACAGGTGAATTTAAATTAAAGTTCAATTTAGAACTTCTAAAATCAGTTAATTCACCGTTCGCTAAACGTAGGTTTCTAAAAGCGTTGTACTCGTACTTTAAGTCTCCCTCTTGTTTAAAACATTTGGCATGAAGCTCAAAGTCTATGTCAAAAAGAGGGAGACGTTTAAAAGTCTTAGAAGATAGTATCTGTGAGTTACTACCTGCGGTTATTGTCATTATATATCAATTGAATAATTTAATCTTTGCATTCCAGTTATTGGTACTTTCACTTCGGTAACGTCATTCCTAACTCCTCTCCAGTCTCCTGGTGTTTGTGAATCTGACTTAATATATATTTCACTATTAGCCTCTGTGATAGGAATACCCGGTGTACTAGCTCCTGAGAATATATTTGCAATACTGTTGTAAAACGGATTATCTAAAGAGAAAACTTGACCATGTATTAAAGTACTAGAATCATTGAAGATATCATCCGAATTCCAAGCATTCTTAGCTGCTTTCAATGAAGTAACTAATGCAGAATCAACACTCTTTTCTACAGCTAATTCAGCAGTATTTAAATCTACTTTTAAAGTACTAGGTTGTTCTATGTAAGGGATGAAACCGTCATTGATAGCTAGTTTGTTATCTATGATTTCAGAAGTTCCTTTACGTGAATTAATGTAAGCATTAATATTTGCAGTAGAGAAATCCATGGTTGTTCCAGATGCTCCTGCATAGTAAGTAGATAAATACGTTTTAGTATTTGCTATTGGTTGATATTTTACATTGTAATATAAACCGTTAAACTTAGCTATTGATTTAATAGAACCATCAAATGAAGCTAAATCTCCGTTAGCGTAGTAAATATTTTTAATAGTATCTACAGCCGAGTGAATATGTAAGAAAGGAACAGCAGCTATTAAAGTATTAAGTTTATCAGCTTCTATTGAAGTTGGATAATATCCATCTGGACGTCTACCAAAACCTTTAAGTTTAGGAGAGTAAAGTTCTCCATCTTCAACTCGATAAACTACATAATAGAAACTTCCGCTTCTACAGTTGTAATTTTCTCTACTAATATTCTCAATATAACCAAAGAGTACAGCTTGTTTAGATGTTGCACCTAAATGCGTATCAATTCTATTTTTAATTTCTGCAGCACTAGGCACATTACAATCATTCTTTACTAAACTACCATTAATGTACATACGTCTAGCGTCTAGACTAAAAGCTGCACCTTGGATAGTTCCTGTACCGCTTGCAGCAGTAGAACTCTGATTAGCTAGCTTAGAGAATCTATTCGCTAAAGGAATATTCTTTCTGTCTTTAACAGCTCTAGTTCCTTCTGAAACTTTAGGAGCATAAACAAATCGACTAGTGGCCATTGATTTGTTTAGTCTATATTTTAAAGAATTTATATTAGTTAACGTCCAACTAGCTGTCGTAGTAGGGTTAATGTTAGCATCTCCTCCAAATCCTTCATTAGTAATAACAGGCGTAATACTAGAAACATCAGCAAACTCTATACCTATAATAGGAGATTTAAAGTTACCAAATATGTTTTCGGAACCACTAACAGATAAGTCAATATCCATATTATTGGATCTTGTATATTTGTTTCCTCCTTTGTAATAACCTCCAGTAGTAGCAGATTCTTGAATAGAATAAAAAGGTTTATTAGTTACAACACCTGTATCTGTTACAACCGTAGCTTCTTTATTTTCTATTGCAATAGATTCAGTAGTCTTGTTAGAATACTTAATTATGTCTTCAATCTTGAAATCCACTGTATTAAAATCTGGAGTATATAGAGGATCAGTATTAGTAATAATATTTTGCTTAACGTAAAGATCATTTAATAATTTATTAGTAAACATTCCTTTATAGAAATCGAAATGTTTATAAGTAGGTACTTGTGTAGAGTAATCTATATCAACGCCGCTTATCCTAACTATATAGAAATGATTTCTTCTTAAAGCGGTAGAGTTCCTAATTAATCCTGTAGAGTTCAATAAAGTCTTCTGTATTGTAACATCTGGATTAGGGATAAGATTAACTCTTGCCGTACCTCCTGCAGTAGTACTATTGAAAGTAGTTATAGCAGGTTCCTCAACTAATTCCATTTGAATAGAATTAACACCGTAGTAAGTAGGGTTATCAATCACTTTCACAACTGAATAGTCAGACCATGGATCATAGAATTCTACATACAATATTAAACCGTTAGGATTGTCTCCTTCAAACTTGAAATCAAAGTCTACTTTAGCAGAATTGTTGTCAATGTAATACCTAAATATATCGTTAACTCCTGTACCTGCAGAAGCGTATTTACCTAATTCTAGATTAAAATCTTTTCTAAGTTTAGGATAAAGAGCGTAATCAGAATAAGGAGTAACACTACCAATTACTTTAGCGTTAGCGGCTAAGTCTCCGAGTTTAGCAGCGACTTTTTTAACTGAACCTACTTTATCAACATAGAAGTTTTCTACAGTAGGTGAGCTAATCTGTACTTGCATACCTTTGAAATCTGCTAACGAATTACTAAATCCAATAGCTTCAATTACTGCTGATTTTTGAATATCAGTTCTTCTAGAGGTATCTACTACATTAATGTCGAATTGATCTATAGTTTCTAATTCTAGACCTACAGCAATAGTACCTTGATTCTTTTCTTTGAAATATACATACTGACCCTCTAAATCATCATCTGCATCTACTAACTTAACATCTTCTGATTTTATTTCAGCAAGGTTGTTGTCGTCTGTAACTTTATAGAACTTAAGCTTAAATAACTTTCTACTAGCAGGATTAGTACTAATGTATTTATCCATCTTAGTTTTGTTATCAATCTCGTCTTCTACAGATGCGGCAGTTGGATCATGTATATCGTATGTTACTAAAAACATATCGCCTGGATTTAACTGCAATAGTTCAGGTTCAACTAATTTAGTCAAGACAGCTGTCTTTTCTTTAGTCGCAGGATTACCTGTATTAACTATAAATTGACTAGTCTTGAAGTTCGCCGGTGAAAGGTTCTCAAAGTCACTAGTATTAAAATCTCTTTCTGGTGAAGGGAAAGAACCAACTTCTCCTTCTCCTGTTTCAGGATTGTATATTGCTAAGTAAATTATTCCACCATATTCTTGTATACCGACAGGTATAAAGCCTACAGGTAGTCTAGCTCGCTCAACTTTACAATTACCTTTATCATTTTGCAGAACAAATTCGTTTCCATCGAATGTGATAACAGTAGCATTAAGTGCATCTGTTAGAACAGTCTTAGGTGTCGTTAATGGATTCAAATCCATTATCATTCCATCTGTAAATGTATTTTGCGTTTTCATTGTCTATTTGAATGTCTTGGAAAAAAGCGTATCTTAAATCGTCCTTAAACTCCATTTTATATATGTTCATAGCATAATTCTTACAAGCTGTCAACTCTTCCAAGTATCTTGTAAAACTAGCCTTAACCGTTTCTCCCTTGTTAAACAGTTCCATGTTTTTATCAGTAAGTGAGAAGTAGAAAGTACCATCATGTTTCGGTTTATTCTTCTTATTCTTCATTAGAAACCTGACTTTCCTACGAACTTTTACATATTGAGTAGGGCTAAAGGAACCACTAAGATACACAAAAAATGCGTCTTTTCCGCTATCTAAATTAATATAACTATCTACTCGATGTATCATTCCTTTAAACATCATATTTAAACCATGTCTAATACAAGAAGATATAGAAGATCTCTGTATCTCTGGAAACATCTCTTCCATCTGAGTAGTTATCTCTGTAAGCGTACTGATGTTACTATTTTGATAAGTTAAGTTTTTGGCTTTATTATCAATCATAATGTCATACATATGTTTAGGTACGTGTATACCAAATCTGTGAGTCGGTCTATTAGGGTACTTTATTTCAATACATATACCATTCATCTGAAATCCTAAATCAAAAGGATCAGCTCTACCTTTACAATATCTGAACAAAGGTTTACTTTGTTTTTGATTTAACTCTATTACTTTTATCTTAGCATCTAAGTTCTTATAAGGTAGTTTAAATATAAATTCTCGATTTACTACGCCATTAATTATTAGACGTAAAGCATGTAAAAATATACGATGTATAATCCTAATCTTAGTAGAGTTACTACCTTCTCCAAGAACACGCCTAATAGCGTATCCTTGGTTAGGTATAACTTTCATAAGTTTCGTATCGTAAGACTCAAATAAATCTTTCATACGCATGCTATGTGAAAATCTGGAGAAAGGGTATTTACCTGTAGAGTTTAAGAGAGATTCCGTATCTCTTTCTGTCCCATGATCCTTTAACATCCAATATTTGATCCATTTCGTTCTGGTTAAGATACATTGGTGTGCGTGCATTGTCACACATTCTTTGCCAGTCCTGTTTTAACATTTGTGCTAACTGAATTGTAGCTTGATCTCTTGCTGTCATTCCTCTCTTATTCAAAGTAACATATGCACAATAAGTTGCAATAGCTGCTACTTCCTTAACGTTAAGAGAAGGTAAACCATTTTCATCTAATTCTACTCCTTTATAAATCATAAATACGGTAGATAGATTTTTATTATCTAAATGTAAAGTATCACCTACTCTACTATATGTAAGCATACCGCCTGGAGAATAAAGGCTATGATGATGTGTTTGATAAGCTTGTACATATTGTTCTATATACTGTCTAGAAAAATCATCAACAGATACATTGTCTGTACTTTGATATTGTTCTTGACCGCCTGTTATCACTTCAATTACATCTACATTACAAGGTAATTCTAGAATACCGTCAGTACATGTAAAAACATGTTTATATGTACGAGTATATTTATTACCTATTAAATCCCAAGCATGTAAGCCTATGTTTTCAAACTCATCATCTTCTAAAGTAATATCGTAGAAAGTCTTAAGATGAGTAATTGCGTTATAAAATGGATATAGTTTCATTATTTAACTGCTTGATCATTAGGTGTGTGGGCTGTTGCCATTTGTCTATAGTATCTAATATATTCTTCTGTAACTCTTTTAATAATTTCTTTATCTAAGAATGAATCATTATAAACATCGATTCCATTGCAGCAACCGAATTCAGCTACTTGTCTAGGATCTTTAAAGATACCTACTACAGATAACGAAGTTATTAAAGGTAAGTTGAATAAGAATACATCATACATGTTATTCGCATTAGGTGCAGTATCTACCCAAGCATAAGGTTGATCCGCTCCGCGTCTGTTAAATTTATGATGTCTCCAAGAACTATCTGTGTAAACTTTAAACCTTACACGTCTATCTGTAGAACCTAAGAAATCAATAGCAGCGCTACCGAAGTCATTGATTAATTGAGGAATTTCAGTATGTTTAACTTTTTCTTCTTCTGCTTTTGTAGTGCAACATCTATCTAGAGATTCGCAATCTACTGCTAAACAGTTAATAGGAAGAATAAGATCTTTAACTGGAATTAAGTTTTTCATACTATATTCCTTTATAATTGCTAACCTAGTACGAATAGCATCATCCTCAATCTGTTCTAATGTAAATCTATTGTTAACGTTTACACCGGATGCTCCCGATACTACGTTATTATATATTGCCGAGGTTATACTTTCTAAAGCCATATTTGTCTTAAACCAAAAAAGGCAGACAGTTTTATGCTGTCTGCCTTTTATAAATTAGCTATTAAATTGATTATGGATTAGCAACCACACCTGTCTTAGCAACAACTACTGAACCTGCTCCGAAAGCTTCGGTAAGCAAAGTTTGGAAAGCTGCTGACTGAGAAGCTAATACATAGATCGTGTGAATTGTTTTTGAAGTGATCAATTGACCAACTGCACTTTGACCGTAGATGTTACGAACAACTTCCATATAGATGGTATATTGATCGTAAATTGAATTAGCAACTGGACGCTCATCAAGTAAAGTACCTTGGAAACGAATGTTCTCAACTGTAGGTAATTGGATGTTCTTAGTAATGAACCAAGAAGTACCGAAACCTTCTTTACCTGCTGTAGTGATAGTACCTGCAACTAACAAGTTAGTAGCAACTTCACCTGTGTAAGTGTCAGGAATTAAACCAACTGTTTCTAAAGCTACACCTTGTAGTCTTTTGTATTCATCATTTGCAGTGATTACTAAGTTAGTAGTCGAAGCAGTGATAACTACATCTGGATAAGGAGCTAATGCTTTATTGAATGAAGCAGCTAAAGCCGTAGCTAAAGCAGCTGCAGATGCAGGAGTTGAAGCAACGTAATATTCTGCGAAAGTTGGACGACCTTGATTAATGTCCCAACGAGAATAAGCACCAGCTGAACTTCCTGATAATCTTGAATCTAATGATAAACGAATTACTTTACCTGTTAAGTCAGCTAAAGTTAAACCCGCTAATGCGATTGTAGCAACCTCTTTTACCGGTGCATAACCAACATTCTTAAATGTACCAGTTACAGCAGATTTGGCAAATTTACCATATCTTTTGATGAATAAGGCAGTATCGCCATCTTTCAATCCTGGATCTTCTGTACTGTCTAAAACAGTAACGTCTGCTAATGAATTAAGGATTAGCTCGCCTCTTGTGTAATCAAACATCGTTTAAATAAGTGTTTTATTTGTTATTATTAATTATCTTTTACCTTGCTGCTGTTGTTCTTGTGCAGGGTTGGCTATTGTTTGGTTGACCGGTATATTGGTCTGTAATCTAGGATCGCTTGCGTTTTCTAATAATAATTTAGTCAACTCTTTGATTATCTCTTGACATACATAATCTGGAAACTCTAACACTTGTGAAGTATCATCAGTTAGATCAACTTCTGCTTGAGTAAGAACTATACGTCTTGGAGCTTTTAAATAGTCAATGTGAATTCTGGTAAGCGTGAATAACGAATTATCCTTGCCATATCTGATTTCAACTTTAACTGGTGCACCTCCAGAATATCTAACACCTTCTTGAATCTCCGGAACATTTGGAGAAGTAGGATTAGCTGGTGGTGGTGTATCTACGGTATTATGAATGTAATAATAAGGTAGCTTATACGATGGTCTCAAATAATAGTTGTTAATTATTTGAGAGTACATATCTGATGTTAATCTTTTAGCACCGAAGTAAACAGGCTCTGATGGAGTATAACATTTAAACACTTTAGTTGCTGTATATTCTACAATACAATTAAGCATATGAAAATAATCCGCAGGTAAATCCGCAGTGTAAGTTGCTCCCTGCAGTTTGTTGCCTGTTACTGCAACGATATTTGAGATTGCGACAGTACCTTTTAAGACTCTTAAATCATCTGTTGTTTGTTGATTTACATCATATACGTTATAACGTAGATTGATGTAATTGTACACCGCTTTATTGATAAAGTAGTTATAATCTTCTAATAAAAGGCTCGGAGCTTGAACCTTATTCATTTCGATTAACGTGTACTCGAATAATTGTCTTGCTGTCATTTATGTTTTTACTTAGGCTTTTGCCTTTTTAGGAGTCGTCTTAGTCATAGAAATCAACTCTTCTCCTGTATAGTCGTTTGGATCAATCTCCACTTCTAATTCAGCGTAATGCTCTGGATAAGTTTGTTGTTTAATGATGTCTAAAATTCGCTTGTTCATTGGGTTTTTAAACCATTGAATAACCGCGTCTTGATTCAATCCTAAAATTTGGTTTTCACCATATTGATATACTTTATCTCTGTACTGAATTACAAATCTATCTAATGCGTCAAGCAATAGGATACGTAAATTAGTGTCTGCACCAGTGTACAAGTTAATAATTACATCAGGAGTTTCTTTAGCTAAATCTAAAAGATATTCTTTAACATCTGATAAAGGCAATTGAGTCATAGGATTTCCTAATAATCTAGCCTTTTGATATAGTCCATCATGGCTATCTCCAAATACGAAAGACTCAGCATTGTGACGTTGTTCACGTAAGCTAACTTTCATTTTAGATACTTGACCTAAATGTTCTACATAGAATTCAGCGCTACCGTATCGTCTAAGATTACCGTCAATTACAAAGTTTCCTTTTGTATCTCTAATCGTACGATCTAAAGCGATACGTCTAGAGTCTTTAATAGCATCCCACCAAGCGGCGTCAATTTCGTTATTTAAATCGAAGGTCTTACCATCAAAGATAGTAATGTCCTCGTTTTCTCCGATAACATAGCGTCCTGTTTTTCTATCATCTTCTGTTTCTTGAATATCGCCTTGCGAATTAACCCTACGAACAGAGTCTGCATAACGTCCTGTAACAGGATGTTTAGCTGGCTGCAATGTTACTTTTGGTATTTTAAATACACTTCTAAGGGTAATAATATTACTTTCTTCTGGTAATTTTGACATTAATTTATTATTTCGTATTGTTTCAATTTGTAACTAAAAAGGAAAGCTGAACAATATGCTCAGCTTCCTAATTTATATCTTATTGGTTTTCTTCGATGATGAATGAACGATAAGGATTGTATACACCCACACCGGCATAACCCATGTGAACGATTTTCGATCCTGCTACTGGAGACGAGATGTCGCCTGAAGTAACACCGTCTAAACCACCAACACCTTTCAATACACCACGAATGAATTCTCCACCTTTTAAAGTGAACATTTGCATAGCAGGTGTACCGCTAGTAGCATCAGCTGTTAAATCAATAACAATACCGTATGCTCTGTCTGGATACTCTAAAGTAAATGCTTTATCTACTTGGAATGAAATTTGGTTACCGCCCATTTCGTAAGTATCGAATGTAGTACCTACAGCAACGTTTTTACCAGCTTTCTTAGAGTAGAAGAAAGTACCATCAGTTTTCCAATCTTTCAAATATGCACGAAGTACACGTTGAATTTGAGACCACAATCTTTCGTTAACGATAAACACATATTGGTTACCTGTTGATTTCTTAGATTTTTGTCTCATGAATTCCATGATAGTATCAAAGATCTCGATTGATAGTTTTGCATAACCGTATTTGTTAGCGAAGCGCTCAATTTGAGGGATGATACCATTACCAATCATAATTGGACGATTAGTAGCTGGATCCATAACAGTAGATTTACCGTTAACATCTATACTTGATTTACCGAACAATAATGCGTTGTTACGTGCTTCTAAGAAGCTAGTAAGCAATTCTTGTTCTTTTCTCTTCATCTTGTAAATGGTTTCAGCAGAAGTACCTTTACCTTCGTTTTTACCAGTAGAAATGAATACATCTTCTAAAGCAGCAAATTGAGAAGAGAAAGAAACGTCATTTCTGTGAATTGAAATGTGCTCTCTGTGACGCTCAATGTTTGATTGATACTTAGTGTAACCTTCTTCTGATAACTCAGGGTGATAGTTAGTTAAGAAACGAGTCTGCATATTTGGTTGACAAGCTGACGCATCTAACAATGACTGACCGTCGTTGTCGATGATTTGACCTACAACAACCCAGTGATCAGCAGCGATCTTTTGAGGCGCGTACTTAACAATAACTTGCTGACGAGATTTTTCGATACGGAATGTATCATATTTCTCGTAGTAACGCTCTTTGAAAGCGAATACGATATCTGAACCGTTTGAACCGTCACCTTCTGGTACAGCAGCGAATTCTACACGTTTGATGTACTCGATGTCCAATTCCCACTCAAATAACAAAGCGTCGATTTGTTGGAACTTAGATGGAGACTTCTGGTTTGTGTAAATGTTCATTAATGACTCTGTCAAATAAGACGCAGTCAACTCTGGGTACATTTTGGAAACGATGCCTAATCTATGTGGCTTAGCGCCTAAGAACTTCGCAAAGTCTGCGTAGGTTCTTGTGTCGCCCATGTTAGGGCGAATGGTAGTCATGTCAAAGACTTTCATTTAATTGATTTTAATTAACTTGTAAATAATGTGTGTAACTTGATGCTAGTGGAGGTCGTCAATCGACGCTACCTTTTTCCCATTAGACTTTGATGTATTGGCTCTGACTGCGCTAACTTTGCCACTCGTAGTGGTCTTAGGTTTTGCTTCATCTTTACCTTTAGCATATGCGGCTTTAGTCCGCACATCGATTTGCTTAATGTAGTAGTCATGGATCATTGCAAAAGCTTCTTCGCCTTTCTCTGCAAACCATGCTAATTTAAATAAAGAATCAGGTTGCTCTAACATCTTATGGAATTTACTAACTCCATTGATGTTTTTATTAAGTACCGTATCCAACACCAAGTTCTTATCATCGTCGTTTATTGCTAAACCACCGATATCTTCAACCTTAACTGCAACTTCGATTAAGCTGTTAGATAAGTCTTGAAAAGCTTCAAGTTCTTTTTGTTGTGTAGCTACCTGCTCTTGTTCTTTACTTTGAATTTCAAGTTCAACATACTCTTTACGTAATCTGTCTACTTTCTTCTTGAATAATTCTTCGTACTGTAATTCCTTTTCAAGTTCAATTTGCAATTCTTCTTCAGTCCAATCTTCATACTTTAACTGTAAGTCCATTAGGAATAACTCGTTGTCATCATAGTCATCAACCATAAAGTTTTGACCGTTCTGTTCGCGTAGATATTCTTCAATAGCTTGACGTTTGGTATATTCTAAAACGTCTTCTAAAGTAGCATTGTTCTGTCTTAACAACTCTATAGTTCCAAGCTCATCTTCTGTAAAGGTAGGCTCTTCAACTGTAGTGTCTGTTTTTAAGATTTCAACTTGATCTTCGTAAGGTAAGCTGTAGAAGTCAACTTCTACAACCTCGTCATTTTCGTCTAAATATTGTAAAGCTCTAGGATCTTGAATCCCTCTACTTTGTAATAGATCGTTAATGATTTTGCTTTCAACGATTGAAGGTAGATCAGAGTCATTTCCGGTATTCTCAATTGGATTACCATCCTCGTCTACTTCATCATCGTCTCCGCTATATATAGAATCGCCTGGATCGTTTCCGATGTGAACGTACATGTCGTCTTCACTCTCGTTTACGAAACCTTCTTCGTCTATTAAATCTAAATCGTCTGGATCGCTTAACTCGTCTCCAATTAAATCATTTATACCTGATTCGTTTATCGACAAGTTATCCTCTTCTAGATCGTCTAGTAAGTCGTCGTGTGAGTATTCTTGTGCCATTATTTCATATTAGTCATTAATGTGCGAAGATACTAAATTTAATTAGTAAGTCCTGCATATTAGGTGAATTATTTTTACAATAAACTTACAAGGTAATCCTCGAAGTCTAAGATATCTTTGTGACCTTGTGGCCAAGCGTGCTCTTTTGCTAACTCAACTACAAACTTTAAATCTTCTTCAGTTAACTCAAAAGTCTCTGCATCTTTAGCTTTTTCAATTACTTCAAAGATACGCATATCTCTACGCATTTCAGTAGTTGTAATACCTTGTTTTAATGGACGATGCATAATAACCGCCACTAGATCTGCATACTTAGCCAAGACCGTTTCGTCTAATTTAAGGTTTGTTTCTTTGTTCTCAACAATTTTTGTCATATTCGTTCTTATTAATTTAAGATGCAAATATAAGTAAAAATTCTCGAAGGACAAAGAAACAACTCCTTATTAATTTTATTCAACTACTGTAACAATAGCGAAGAAGTCTTTAAGCTTCTCTGCTAGAGCAGCGTACATCAAGGTTAGACTTAATGTCTCAACTTGAACATACTGTATTGCTTGTGGAGCACCTGTAATTTGAATCGACTGCTCTCCTACTAAAAAGTCTTCATGCGATTTGTAAAAAATAATACCTAATTCTGTATTAGGATTTGCAGCTGCTGTGCTTACATTCTCAGGAACAAATTGCTCGTCTTCATCGCCGTAGACATCTATTGTTTGTCTAACACTGTTAATTTTTACTATTGGAGATTCTACTTTGAATCCACCAGTAACTTTTAAGTTAACTGGGTTTTGTGCATTACCTATTTGTATGTGCATGATTTATTTTATTTAATGGTTTAAAATGTATAATTATAGCTACTATCTGATGATGGACTTACTGCAGTTATTAATACTGTAGAGAATGGACTACCTGTTGGCGTAGATGTAGAAACATTATTGTTTCCAACATTAATAGAAACCAATCCATTTCCTACTGCTCCGTTTTCATCTTGCCAATAAAAGTCTATATTAACAACTGATGCAACAGGGCTTGAAGAATTAAAGTAAACATAATAACCATCGTTACTTACTGATATATTATTATTTGATAATTGGCATGAACCCATTTCAGCAACATACGTTTCTATAGTTCCACTTCCTATACCGCCGACATTACGGATAGCCGTTCTTAACCACACTCTAATTCCTGATGTATTAACGTATGAATAATATCCTGAATTAGTTATTCCACCAGCTTGAGAGCTGTAAATTGTATCTCCTATGTTTGGAACTCCGTTACTGTTTGCTACATATAAAGTACCAGTACTAAACGAACTAGTACAAATAGCACTCATATTAAATGTTGGATCAGAATAATAGTATAATTGATTACTAGGAGATAACGAATAGTATTGAACACAAGCACTTACTGCAGCAATTTTACCACCGGTAGCTAATGTTAAAACCGTTCTAATTCCATTATTATCTATATAAGATAAGAAATTTCCATCAGTATTTATTCCCGGATATATAACTGCATAATAAGGATTATTAAAAAAGAATATAGTCCTTCCGGCAACTGCTAAACCATCTGGCTCCATTACATACAAAGGCCAATTATAACCAGTAGGTCTGCTGTCAATTAGTTGACAAGCGTCTCCCGGATTATCAGCACTAACCCAAGTTCTGGTATCTACTTGATTTAATGTAAAAAATGTCTTTGTTACAGGACATTTAACTGTTATTTTATCAAAATCTGCCATTATATTACTATTGATTTAGCTACTGTTATTTTAAGACTAGTCGATGTATTGTGCACATAGCTATAAATAATTTTAGTTGTGAATGTTTCTGTTGGTGCTGAACCAACATACTCATATACTAAACGACTGACATTTTGATACTCTGCGTAAATCCTAATATGTCTTTGATTATTTGTATAGGTTATATTACAATCTATTTCTATTATACCTGAAAGCGTTCCTATATCGACAGTTTCACTATATTGATCCAATCCTGAATTATATTGAAATTCAGTTCCACATGCTATATTTAAAATAGCTTGAATTAAAGCTTTCGTAATCCAATTTGTACCACCTCCGCCAATAGGTACTATTCTTAACTTAGTGTTGGCTTCGTTAGTTGTAATCCAGTTATTATTTGTAGTAACAGACTGACCAGCATTTAGCTGAATCAGTCCGTTATTTATTGCATCTTGGATTTCTGCATTAGTTATCCAATCATTTGGACCTCGATCATTATATCCCATTTTCTAATTCTGTTACTCTTTCTTTTAAACGTTTAACTTCCAAAGTTAACAATTCTACTTGATTTAAGGCTAACTTTTCAGGGTTTTCTTTAAACACCAAATCAGGACACCAACTATCAATTTCTTGTGCTGAATATCCATAATGAACTTTAGTATCAAGTCCGTTCTTCCAAGTAAAAGCAATTGTTCTATCCTTATCTAACCAAGTTAAATCTAAGTTATTATTAACTAGATTTTTATACCTAATGTCTGATGTGCCGCCACCGCCACTAGCAGTAACATATCCGCTAAATTGTGCATTACCTTGTGTACTTACATAAAATCTTGGATTATTTCTATCACCAAAATGGAAACCTATTGCATCGTTACCACCCACTGGTGACCAAGCTTGATAGTAACCTATACCAAATTCTACAGCATTAGCTAGTCTCCAAATGTTATTATGACCCTGCGCATATTCGTTATTACTGAAACCTCCATTAGTACCTGTACCTGCTGAAATACCTGCTCTAGTCCAAATACCATTACCAATTGCAGTTTGTGTTACACCTGCTTCTGTAATCAACATTTGGTGTCCTAAACCTGCTTTTGATTGACCACCTACATTTGTATGTGTCCAAACAATACCGTAGCTATTAGCTAACGATGTACCATCGGCAGCAGGTCTGTAACTAGCACCCATTGAAAAAACAGATTGATAACGAGATGCATCGTAGAGACCTACTAAACCAAGACCATAGTCATTTACGTTATAGTTTCCACCCATTGTCTGATATTCAACTGCTCTAACTTGTGCATCAACCCAAAAAGGTTTACTTCCATAAACCCTTACCCAAGTAGTGTCACTCATATAAACACCACCACCGTAAGTATCATTAATCCAACCCGATGAACCACCACTTCTAAACCAGTTGCTACAGCTTACTGAACCATTAACACCACTATCATATCCTGTAAAGATTCTACCGCCACCGACTAATATTGTACCTTCTACTTGAGATGCTCTGAATTTTTCATGTGCAGTTCCCGGATTATTAGTAATTTCAATAGTCCCATCGGTTGCTATAGTTATACTAGATGCCACTACACCTTGCATATGGAAACCTAATCTTGGTCTAATTGCACCATCCCCTAATAATTCTACTGTAGCTTGATCATATTGATTACCTGTACCACCGCCAATTCTCCATCGTGAACTTGATAAAAACCCTACTGATGTAGCAGCTAATGAGTGATATGCAGCACCATCCCACCAATTTTCTCTCCACGATAAAGCAGCACCATCAGATAATCTGCTAATATATTTATGGTAAATATCTGACCTCTGATTTTGAACAGCGGTATAGTATGGAGCATCTGCACTTACTTGTTGTAAAGAAGCACCGTTATGTAACGTAATAGTTCTATATAGATTACTATTCCTTGCTGCAACTGTGTCTAATGTTTCAGCACTTGCACTACCTCTGATGTTCATTGGAACACTGTTCCCAAAATCAGAATTATCTACTTTAAAAGTTACGTTACTACCATCCCAACCCCAATTAATTCCGTTAGTGCCATTATAACTCTTAAGTCTTTCAGCAACAACTGATTGCTCAGAATATCTTGAACTATCCACTCTTACAGCATATGTTGCTACCCCATTCCAACCCATTAAATTTGGAAGTGCTGCACTCCAAGTGTGTTGTGGATTAGTCCTATCTATTGCAGTACCATTTGGTGCAGTACCGTTTGATGCATCAAAAATTACGTGATCATTTCCATAATTTTTCCAACGCAACATTCTGGAAACATTAATGTCTTGAGTTGAATCGGTCATAGGGTTGTTTATGTCGGCTCCGGTTAAAGTACTTCTATATGCTAAAGAACCTAAACCTAAATCACTTTTTACTTGATTGGTATCACCGCTATGATATAAATTAAACCAAGGATTCCAAGCTGTTGCATCACCATTTTTTAAACGCATAGCTAATCTACGACCATCACCGTATTGACCATTTAATTGTAAGCCGTAACCTTGTGCACCAAAGTGACCTAAATAACCATTGTAAGGTGCATTAACTGCATAGGTAAAGTTGGAAGTATGTTCTGGTACTGTATTAGCATCTGCTGTAAATGTGTTATATCTATGATATAATAAATAATTTTCAGATGCCATTGATGTTAAACCTAAAAATGATTTAACTGTGGCTGCACTACTTCTTCTTAAATAACCATCACCTGCTGTTGTTACTATATCACTAACACCAATAGCATCCACAGCAGGGCCTGTCATTTTATAGTAAACTGCATTTAGATTACCACCGCTATCTCTTTGTGCAAGTGTCCAAGGGGTTTCACTTGTACTCGGTACTTCACTTCTATATGCTAGTGAACCTAATATATTATCAGTCACAATAGTTTGCCAGCTACCTATACCACCATCACCATTTGTACGTACGGATACTCTAGCGTTTGCGTTGGGTGGTGCACTGAATTGTGTTGTGTAAACATCAACACCATAAGATAAAAAGGGACCGTAATCGTTACCACCGCTTGGTACATTACTACCTGCGAATAGTTTACCACCACCATTTATATTTTGAGTGTTAGCATCATAACCAGCGTTACCTATGATCTTCATATAAGCACCGGAATTATAATCACCCAACCCTAAATCAGATTTAATTTCTGCTGTGTTAGCTGAAGTGTAAATGCTATACCAACTATTCCAAGTAGTTTCAATACCATTTCTTACTCTTAATTGAGGTACACCAGTTGCATTAAGGAAAGCAGAACCAAAAGCTAATTGGTATGATGCATCACCTGTACTTGCTATTGTACCAGTCCAAGGTGAAAAGGTCATCACACCTCCGTAATTACCACCTGAATTTATTAGGTTAGCGTTAACAAAATCAAATCTTACCCTGTTAGGGTTCGCACTTGGATGAATATCGTTTGGAACTCTACTACCGTCAGGTGAAATTACATAATTAGAAAATGATGCACCACCTGTTGTAAAACTTGCTATGTTATCTCCGTTGTTAATATATGCTAAACTACCTAAACCCAACCAAGCTTGTACAGCACCACTCGCTGCTGGTTGCCACCTGTTGCTTGGTGAATAAGCCATTAAGAATGAATTAACAGTTGGTGTACCTTCACCATGATAATTTTGACCATTCCATGCAACTGAATTAGCTACATTAAAATTAGATGGGTTGTAAACGTACATATCTTCTGCTGTACTACTTCCCCATAACCATTGAGGTTGCCCACTTTGACCATTCCAATGAAAACGCATTCCTGTCGAATCATTGTTAACTATATTAACACGTTCAGCAGTACCTGTGATATTTATTCCCCAAGTACCACTAGCGTTTTCACCACCACTTCTTGCTAACGTTACAACTGAATTACTTGTTGTATGACGCATATAAGGCGCATCAATGCTGTTACCTGCAAATCCAGCATAAGTTGCACCATCAGCTATTAGCCATCTTGTATCACCTTGAGCAAATGTTATCCAGTTACCATAGTTACCTAAGTCATTAGTAAATTGACTTAAGTTTGTAGGACGATCTGTTATTTGTGCCCAAGTATGTGTATGCCCTAGTAAAGAATATCTTGTATCTGCAAAAGTTTGTACTCTTGCATTTGTGAAATATAAGTTACCAAATTCTGTAACTTGAGATGTAGTGTAATCACCCGCAGCTGAACTAACCGGGCCAGTTCTTCCGTTAAACGAAGTTACTGCTCCACCTGTTCCTGCTCCGGGAGTGGATGTAATAATTACTTTATTAGTGGCAGGATCATAACTGATAGATGTATCACCTGTACCTTCAAACCTTAATAAGTTTTGATTATATAAATTGAACTGTGGAACTCCTGCACTGTTTGCAATTCCAATATGAACATCTGCAAGTTCTTCTGGAGTTACGTAGTTTAAGTCATCAATAAACTGACTAAGATTAGTAGGTCTATTAGTAATCTCTGCCCATAAATGAGTATGACCTAACTTAGAGTAAAGAGTATCTGCATACAATTTTACTCTCGCATTTGTATAATATAAGTTAGATCCCTCGGGTATCTCTGAAGTAGAAATAGCTCTAGTAGTCCAATTAGTTAAGTGACCGTATTGATCAACCAACAAATTACTTATGAAACTATTACCTGTTAAAGCAGTTTTGCTAGTCCAAGTACCTACGTTATGTTTGATGTTTATGTTGTTTGCGAAGAGGTTACCTCCACCATTTAAACCATCTGATCCTGTTATATTTCTTGACTTAATTGTCTCTAAGTCTTTAATCCATAGTACACCGTTTTCGTAATCTAACTCTGTACCTAAGATCATCTTAGTTCCTACATAATTACCTTTAATGTAAGCATTATCGGAATAGAAACCCTTTTCTAAATTATCTTCAACTAATCCTAAGTCTTCGTCAACAATGTCAGAAAGATCTCCTACACGCAACCTAAGTTGATCTGTTTGAGTTTTTAAACCTGTTTCGATTAACTCTTCATCAAAATATATATTGTCTATAAACTCATTAAAAGAGGTTATATTTGAAGACATTTCTATAAACGGACTGTTAGAATCAGCACCGTTTAGTTGAATTAAACATTCTTCATCGAATCTGTTACCTAATTTAATAAGTTTAGTTTCTGAGTTTAGACCACTGTCGTAAGCATAAACATATACACTATTACCAGACTTTTTAATTACTTCTACGTAGCTAGTTTTGGTAACATTCTTATCTTCGTCCCAATAGCGATAGAAGTATAAATCACCTAGTTTAACTGAACTGTGATCTGTATTTAGATTAACTTGATATAAGTTGATCGAAAAAGCTTCTACTAAATTACCATTGGTTACAGGTATGAAACTGTTAGTTCCTGCATCGTAATTATATTCTCCTGTAGGAGTGAATAAGTTACCATTACTGTTTTTATTTAACAGAGAGTAACCAACTGAATTACCAGTAGAATCCTTGTCACCTATACCAAAAGCTAAGTCTATGAGATTTAAAGTCTTAACTTCATCTACGTCTTCTTCATCTATAATAGCAGGATTAATCCTTACTACGTTAGCATAGTGAGAACGATCTTTAAGTTTAAATTCTACACCATTTGATGAGTAACGACCTACTTTAGTTTTATCTAAATATACACCGAAACTTTCTACTAAAAATGCAGTTAATACGATAGTGCTGAAATTTAAAATTAAAGAACCATCTACTGCATTAGACTTATAAGTAATAGAAGTGTCTGCGTTATTTCTAACAATTAAATTGTCGACTTCTAGTGTCCAATCATTGTTATAGTTTTTAGTTAAGGCGTAACCTTGTCCACTTAAACCAGATACGAAATCTTTAGATTTAAGTTCTTTATTAATGTAAACAGTATCTACAAAATTAGAAGTACCACTTACATTAAAGTTATATGCGTAATCAATTGCTCCAACTCCTACGTTGTTAGCTCCTATCGATAAAGGATTCTGATATACTTGTGAACTACCACCTGTAATAAATCTAATAACTCCACCGTTAGGATCTTGCGACGATATGTAACTTTCATTACCGTTATTCCACATAGCAAGACCTTTTGTAAAGTCTTTACCTAAGTAGTAGCCTTTGAATTTACTTTCATTAGGTGGCAAGTAATTTGATAGGTAATCACCTTTAATTTGAATGTATCCGCTAGTAGTTGAATCTACGATTATAGAACCTGTTACAGTACCGCCTTGTTTAGCTAGATAAAGTTCTTTCCAATTTAAAGGATCTGACGGATCACCGCTTTCATAAGCATAGTGTTTCTTATCTTCAATTGAAAATATTAATTGACCTTCGTATACATTAGATAAGTCAAATAATGTAACATCGTTTAGAGTAGGTATTAAATAACCACTGTTCAATAAAACAGTACGTTTTTCTGTACCTTCTAGTTCTTGAGTTTCATTATAAGCTAAATAAAGTTTACCATCTCCTCCCTCATCATCTTCTTGTGCTTGGTTTATCTTTATGTAAGAATTACCATAAGTTATATAGAAAGATTTGTCGTCATTAACATAAACTAGAATACCCTCTCCAGGATAAGCTAAGGCAGCTAAATCAGAGTTAGTTGCCAATACAATTACAGATCCTGTTATTGTAGAGCTTGAACCGGCTAGGGTAAGAGGAATGTCGTAAAATTTATTACCTACTTGTACTTTGATACCACCTTGAGTACGAAGTATTAAATCTCTTTCAGCGTTACCAAGAACGGTTTGCTGTTTACCGGCGATAAGTCCCAGTTCTGCAACTGGGACATTAACGTCGTTTTTATCTTGTATGAATAATCTTTCCATTTATGGTAATTATACTGTTGTTATATCTTTATCTGCATTCTTTGTTAGCAATAAGTCTTCTGACTTTTCTGCTAATACTGTATCTACCGTTGCAAACCTAGATACTAACGCTACAGCTGCTGACATTGCTGCAACATACTTAGCGATGAATTTATAATCTTCTGGAATGATTGCATCGTTCTCTGCTAAGAAAGTAGAGATACCAGCTAATACAACACCGATCATTGATAAACGTCTCCAATATCTAGGTGTCTCACTTTTAATCCTTTGCCAAGTAACGACAAAGTAATTTTTAATCATATTTAGTATTTCCATGTTTCTATTATTTATTACAAATATAGCTACAAAATGTCTTATTTCAAAATACTTTATTACGAAGCTATTTCGAAGTGCATCCAATCATAGTTCTTCTCTCTACCTAAAGAAAGGAAACCATGTTTGTAAAAGATATCAATCATAGCTTTGTATTCCGGTCTTGCAAAACGAGCTGTTCTGCTTGTTTCTTTGAGTAAATTACGATCTGGATCTAAATCAATAGCTGTTCCCCACGAGTGACGAGACAAGGTAGTCTTACTACCTCTCATTAATCTGTAGTTAAAACAACCACCGTAAAGATCAATACCTAGCTCTACAATCTTTTCGTAACCATAATGTGCTAAAATATCTTTAAAGACAGCGACTAATTTATCTGCTATTAGTTTATGACATTGAATTCTTGTTGCGTAATTCTTTCTATCCCAAGCTATTCTCATCTTATAAGGAAGAGTAATATAAGTTAAGTACCCCGCGCCTGTAGCGTTAGGGGTACCATATTTCTTGTTTAATTGTTCTGTTGTTATCATAATTATTTCTTTCTGTTAAAATTGTTTTAATTCTTGTGCTGTCATTAGAATGGTACTTCTGGAAATTTATATTTAATAAAACCACTTGAGGTTCTATAAGGAGCGTAATTATCTAAAACACTTAATCCTGATGTATCGTCTATAAGAGGTAAACTTTGTACATAAGCTTTAGTTAATCCAACTGAACCTCCACTACTTTCAATTTTAATAAGATTACCTGAATCATCAACTCCTAACGCACTCGCTTCACCTGCAAGAGCACTAAGTCTTAAATTACCACTTAATAAAGTATCACCATCAACTGTTAATCTATTACCGTTTTCCGTAAAGACACCTCCGTCTTGTAAGATTAAGTTACCAGTCTCTGGCATCATTCTAAACTTGTGAGTATTATTAATCTTAATACCAAAGAACGAATCACCAGTTGTTGTATTTAATACAGTTTCATTTGGATCTAAATATAAGATTGCTCTTTTAGAACCACCCCAAGTAAGCATGTCACCGTTAGCTTCTTTATGGTAACTGTTTGCTTCGATATTGCCAATAACAATCTGATTACCTGTAAAAGAATTGGCGACATCTAATCTAGCGTAATCAGACAAATCAATAGGTGTTCCTCCACCTCCAGACTGAGCATCTACATAAGCTTTAGTAGCAAAATCGTCTGGTAAAAATGGGGTACCACCAGATACTCTAGCTAATTTATATTCGCCATCTTGAACAAGGTTGAAAACAGCACTTGTTGAATCTGTATTTTCAGAACCGGCACTTAAATGAAGTGATGTAGAATTATTATTGTCATGTCTATTTGCAACTAACTTAACACCGGTTATCAAACCATTACCAAATGAAACTTCAAGAGCCGGTTTAATAATACCGTCGTAAACAAAAGAAATCATTCCATTATTATATGGAGTATTCTTATTAGCTTGAAATAACATACCTCTACCAGTAACAGGTTCATCACCAGGTTCTGTTATAAATAGACCTACATTATTATTTATTTTAGAATCAACATAGCGTTTAGTAACAAGAACTTCTTCGTCTCCTACTCCCCAATTAGCGGAATAATCCTCATAATAATATAAACCTTTATTGGTTAGAGTATCAGTAAATTTAGTAGAAATAGTAGGGTCTGAACTAATATTAAAACCTCTACCATTAGTATTACCTAATATTAAATAATCTCCTGCACTAGAAACACCTGCTAGAATACCTACAGTTTTAGCATTCAAAAATCCACTACTAAATACAGCAAAACCTGAAGTTTTAGATAAACTAAATAAACCTCCCCCACTAATTGCTCCAATAGTAATGGGGTCTATATAGTCTCCACCTAATCCAACAACTCCTTCAGTTTCAGTAAGACCGTTGTTAAATATATAAGAACTTCCTCCACCTGTAATATCGGATAATAAAGCAATAACTCCATCTTTATCCTGAAAAGTTTGTAATCTATCGTTACCTGCTGATAAAGTAGATACTAAATTTAAATAACCTCCTATACCGGCATCTCCAATTGTTATATAATCAGAACCAATATTTGTAGCTTTGGATCCGTTAATAATTCCAATAGAAGTATAATCAATAGATATAGTATTTAAATCACCATCACCTAATAATATAAAATTATCTTGAGCTGTTTCAGGACTAGCAATTATATAACCTGTATCACTAATAAGAGCAAAAGTATCTAAAGCCCATTTAGCATTTGGAATCCAATTATTATCTAAAGGGAATGTTCTTCCTATAGAATAATCATTAGCATAAAAAGCACCTCTCCCTGTAATTTCATCTAATAATTGAATACCTAAAAGACTATCTGTTGACGTGGGCGAATTATCTATAATAATAGCACGACTCGTTCCACCAAAGCCACCTGCTCTTAAATCCACATTGACTAATGTATCATCTATATTATGAGCTACTATACTGGCTTGATTTGCAGGTGAACTACCTCTAGCAATAAACATTGCTTGAGTATCTGACAAATCTAAAAAAGTGGAACCTGATAAGTTTGATATATTTATACTACCTTCATAACTACCGCCCAACTGTACAAACCCATCTTCAGTTATATGAAGACCTTGATTAGCTTTAACTCCTGCGGAGTTTCCTAAATTTAGCCATTGCTCCCTAGTTAAATGATACCTTTCACTAGCATTACCTCCCTGTATTCCAGTAAGAAGATTATGTATAGATAACCAAGGCCCGTTTGACGGGGCTCTTTGGCTTTCTATTCCTAATAAAGGAGGACAATAATCTGGATCTATTTCTAAAGGTTTCTCTAACGTAATAAAGTTATTATCTGTATAGTTATTTAAATCTACATTCTCTATTTGTTCCTTGAAGTTTTCATCTTCACACGATAAGAATCCTGTTTTCATTTCTTTCTTATTAATTAATTTTTCTAGAGCCTATTGCGTGTATTTTAAATATCGCATTAATAGGATTTGAACCTGTTAGTGATTTAAGAATAAATTGAACAGTATGCGACACAATAGCAGGACTACCTGAAGAAATAAGAACAGGAGGTGTTTTGATTGTATATCTACCTTTGGGTAAAAACCAATCATCAGTTACTGTTGGATAATATCCTTGTGAAGCAGCTAATGTTTGTGCATAACTTGCTGTGTAGACATAAATTTGTGGAGAAATTCCACTAATGTTCACCATATCTTGCATTATTTCGATATCAACTATCATTTCAATGACATCTGCTGCAAGGTAAGTAACTCCACTTGTTTTATTTTGTTTATAATTAAATACGCCTTCGTTAGTGTAGTTACCACTAACAGTTATTATTTGCTTATTACCTGAAGTTTCTAAAACTTTAGTAGGTGTAACAGTAGCACCGTTGCTATAATTCTCAATACTCCAATTAGTAGCTAAAGGAGAACCTGTTGTAAAAAAAGGATTATCTACACTAGCAGGATTAATCTGAAAAGCAATATTCGCATCTTCTATTAGAGTATTTAATACATTTCCCACGATTGTTCCCAATAGAGTATCACCTTTTGTATTTGGATGTAAACCGTCAGCAAATAAAGTTGAAGTTGTCAATATAGTGGTTGAATCAATAATTCTATCAACATCTTTATTGGCTAATATCCAAGCGTTTACTTGTAGTCTAATAGCTTCATTAGCAGCAGACAAAGCCGCTGCTGGTGCAAATCTTGTTGGAATTGTAATAGCGATTACTCTACAACCAATTGCTTTTAATCTTCTATATATTGTTGTTAAATTAGAAGTGATAGTATTGAAAGATACTGATTGGGTAACGTCATTTGTTCCAGCCATCACAACACAAGCTTTAGGATTTAATGCAATAAGTGTGTTTAATCTAGCTAAGATTTGAGTACTATTTTCTCCGGCAACACCTTGATTACTTCCTACAGGTCTTTTGTATTTATTACCCGAAATAATACTAGCTATAGTAGAATAACCATCACCTAAGTAATAATTAATTCCATTATTTACAGAATCTCCGTGAGCTGTAATACTATCTCCTGTAAATGCCAAAGTAGAATCTATAGGCAATAAAGAATTCACAACTGATATTGGATTAACATCTCCATTAACCCAATTATTTTGTCTGAAAATAGGAGATACGTAACCATTAAAACTATTTACTAATGTTGTTCCAAATATTTTATTATTTAAAAAGTATACGTTAGATGCAGCTGAATTGTTTGAAGAAAAGGCATAAACAGGTTGGTTAGTTGAACTTTTAACATCATTACTGTTTATAGTGTTACCACTAATTATAGCTCCTGAATGTGTTGTTACGATACCTGTTTCCAGTAATCCACCTGTTGCACTATTTAAATAGGTTACATTATTACTTGCAATTGATACAGTACCTGTCTCACTATAAGATGCGGCAAATGTAAATATACCTGTTCTATTTACTGTAGATGGTTTAGAAAATATTAAAGTATTACTCATAATTTCTACAGATTTACCGTTACCACCCGCTTGCATTAATATACCATATTCAGATGGATCTTGTATATCGTTATCAGCTATTCTATAATAAGTATTAAAGTTACCTAATGTTTCTATAGCTCTCTTACATCCTGTAATTGTATTACCAGTAACAGATGTTACACTAGGTACAGCATCTGTTATTTCAAATAAGTTATTTATAAAAATACCATCACCAATACCAACTGGGTTTTCAATAGCATTACCTTCAATAGTTTGACCTGTTTGGCCATTAACTTCTATACCATAAGCTACAAATCCTTTAATAGTATTGTTTCTTACAATAGATTGATAACCAACAGATGAAATACCCATTCTATTATCTTCTACTACACCTAAACCTGCATTTAAAACAGTGTTATTAAATATATTACTGTTATAAGTATGTTGTTGATCTTCAATACCTGAGTTACCTGATTGTTCAATAATGTTATTAGATATTTGATTTCTATAACAAGGATTGGCTGTACCTCCATTACCTGTACCAGTGAAACCTACTTTACTAGATTTGTAACTATAATTGTTGTCTATGATATTATCACTAGCACCATATTCACAATGTCTAACAGCAACTGTATAAAATTTATTATTAATGACTTTATTTCGTTTACAAGTTAAACCAGATAACCAGACTCCATGAACATCTAAACCATAGATAAAATTAAAATCAAATATGTTATTATCTATTATATTATCTTGTCCGGTTACTCTGATTACTGAATTAGTCCATGCCGTTAAAGTACTGTTTGGGAAAGCTACTGTAGGTGGAATAAATCTTAAATCTTTAATAGTTGAATCAGTACCTGTCATAGTGACATATCGCATGAAATTAAGTAAATCACCAGTTGGATTAATTGCTCCGATAATTGCTTTATTTACACCTCTTACTATTTTGTTAGACGTAATACTTAAAGGTTTATTAATAAAGTAAGTACCTGGTTTACCGTCAATAATTACCTCGTCATAAGTATTGATAGCTGTTTGTAACGCTGTAGATACTTCTGTGTTAGCAGGAGCTTTAAATACAAAAGCTGTATTTGGTGCTATTGCTCCAATCGCAGAATCTACGTAAGGTTTTAAAGCTACGTTTCCACTTAATCTTGCGTCATTTAATGTTCCGGAAGTGATTTGTGCTGCATTAGTAGTAGCTTCACCTCCACCGCCACTCAGCTTAAAAAAAAAATCTGTTACAAGTGCTGTAAGTAAATCTTGCTTATTAGACGGAGGATTTACATCTGAACCGTCAATGTTTAGTTTACTAATATCTGACATACTTAGAATAACCCCTGTGTCTCCAAATTTAAGGGAGTTACCTGCAACAACAGATAAAGGAGAGTCTGTTGGAATTTGAGCTACAAATTCATTTGTATCACTTAAGAGTAATACGTTACCGTTACTTAGTTTTTTAAGTTTCATTATTAATTTATGTTATGCTGGTATTGATGTCCATGCTATTGTAGTGTTACCTACTTTATCGGGTGTCAGGCTCTTTATTGTGAGACCTGTTATGAAATCACCACCTGTTGTAATCCTGTTATAATCTATTACAGTTATATATGAGACTTCTTCGCCCATTGTAAATACACAATCATATAGGAAAGATCCGCTATTTGTAAAGACTATTTCAAATTGATAATTAATTGTGAAAGGTGCTATTCTATTTAATGAGTAAATATCCACTAACGCCGCAAATAGTTGTATCGCTGTTATTTGGTCGTTTTCGTCTGTAATTGGAATTGAGCCTACACTTAATGTAAGAATCTCTTTTCTCTCTGCACAACAATCACTATATTCAAAACTAGATTCAAAACTCTCACCACTACCTCCTGCGTAATTTAAATCAGCTATGAAACAAGGTTCAATCAAATCTCCATCCTCATTCTTTAAGTAGTTTCTGATACCTATACTACCTTGATTCCCGTTTTCATTATTTTGAGTATTAACCATTTTAATTACATTAGATGATTGTACTAATGCTGGATCAAAGTAATGAGCTATCATGTTTTCAGGAGGACATATAAAGTCTCCATCTATTAATGCGGGAGTATCTAAAGAAGCTATGAATACTGAACCTATTTGTGTATCGTAATTTAAGTCTACGTTTCCGATTAAACCGTCGTTTAAGTAAACATTAAAGTTATCATCTTTTGCTGCGTTTGAGTTACATATTTGAAATACTAATACTCTACTAGGACAAACAGGAGGTAACTCTATTGGGATCTCTATTATATTAGGTTTAGGTGTTAAACACGAGCTATCCCAAGTTGAATCTTCTTCGTAGATTATCACATCATCCAACTTAGTAATACAACTAAGATCGGATGACGTAACATCTGTAACATCTTGAATATAACTTTTAGCCATTTGATAACTTAACAATAGCGTTATCAAATAGTTGTATCTGTCTGAAAGCATCTATCTCAAAATCTTTTATAAAATCGATTACAGTTATTGCTTCCATAATCGGTTCATATCCGTCTAGAGGATGTCCTCTTTGAGCTTTTATAACAAAAGAAGAATAGGCTTTAATTATTTTTGCTTTGAGCGATTCACGAAGTTTATCCGCAACCGCAGTCTGATCCGTTGTTGCCATTGATTTGTTTACAAATTAGACCACATGAATTACTAGATTCTATTACTTTTTGAACCTCATTCAAATGACCGTCTTCTTTTAAATAGTTAATAACGTTTAAAGTCATTACTATATAATCTCTTTGTTTTTTATAGATATCTCCTTTACCGTTACAAGCTTCTAAACCTTTTGATAAGATTTCTGTTTGTAATTTAAACAAACATTTGTTAAGATAACAAGTACTTATAAATTTATAACTGGTTATAGAACCTGTAGTATCATTACCCATCAGTAAAACTAAATCTTTTAATTCAACTACTTCGTTAGCTGAATTATAATAGAAACCTGTTTCTGGATCGTAGTAATAAGCAGTCTTAGTTATATTTCCAATATTTGCTAAGTAATAAGCTTTGGTAATTACGAAGGCTCTTTTAAAAGTATAGACTCCGTCTTTAGCTAAAGTATAATATTTAGTTTCAAAGTTATCTGCATAAACTGGTTTAACTTCTGAGGTTGTTAAACTAATTACTTCTTCTAATGGGTTAAGGATTTGCGTATCTCTATTGTAAGGATTATAGATTACAGTATCAATAAAAACACCGTTTGATAATTTATAATCACCTTCTAAGGTAGGAGTACCGGATTCAATTACGAATCCGTTAGCTCCACCGAAACCTGTAGTATCTTGTATACTTAATATACAATTACTATTAAAGTTGATATTTATTTTTAATTTAGTCATCTTTAGTCCATTTTAACCTCATTGTTATTTGGGTTATTGTCAAACATTTGCAGTTTCTCTAGTTCAACTTTCTCTTCATCAAGCTTAAGTTTACCATCGTTAAATACTCTAACATTATCGTTAGCTTCACTACGTATAGCAAAATCGTTTTTAACTTTAGCTTCTTCAAGATCCAAGTTACGTTTCTTAAATGCTTCAAGTTCTCTAGCAATCTTTTGCATTTCTTGTTGCATTTGTTGCTGTTGTTGTTGAGCTTGTTCAAGTTGTTGCTGCAAGTTACCAACAATGTCGTTTTCTTCTTTCTTCTTAGCTAAACCGTTAAGAATAGATTCTTGCATTTCAGTCATACTTTCGGTAGTAATAGCTTGGAAAACTACTTCTGGATCTACTAGTCCACCTTTAATAAGTTCCATACTTAATCCTTCAATCTTTTGCATATCTTTGATAATGTCTCCACTATCTGCAATATGTACATCGTGATCAGTAAAACTAAAGTTCTTAGGATCTACTGTAAAGATTTTACGTTGTTTATCTCCTAATATAATAGAACCTACGAATCCTTTTCTGTATGAATACTTACATTGATTGATAGCGTCAACTAATAATTCAGCTGTAATGTTATCCATTAAATGGAAGTAGGATTTAGTAATAATAGCAGATTGTTTTACTCCAACTTCTACGTTAGTTACCGCATCTCTTTGTTCTATTCCACCAAGTCTTTCTCTGAAGACACCTGTTATATTTGAACAAGCAGCTTCAGTTTGTTGAATAGCTAAACCTATTGCTTGTATTGCATCACCTTTAACAGTATCGTCAAATCCACCGAATATAGTATTAAGGTTAGCTGCACGGCCTTCTTGTGAAGAGTCTAACAAAGCAACACCGTTCTTTTTATAACCTATCCATTTCATCAAACGTTCTGCAGGTTCAGTACCTAAGAAAGCTGGTAATTGCGATACGTCCATAAAGTCACCTTGTACACCAGAGTTAGCCATTAAAGTGTCTCTCCAGAAGTGTAGTAAATCATACTTATCTTGAATAGAAGCCGCAGCTAAAACTAAAGAATAAGTAGTACCTCTAGCACCAGGACAGAATCCATTAACTGATAAGTAAGCAGCGTTAGGTTTTTCGATAGAACGTATAACGTTTTCTTTCTTACCCATATCACAATAAATATCAGCACCTATACGTACACCCTCATAGATATCAGTACGATAACCTTTTCCATTAATACCGTCTTTCATTTCGATTTCAGTATTAGTAGTCCATTCAACTTCGTAAACAGGATATAAATTCTGAGTACTAAAGTCCCTATCGTATTCAGCAGAATAAGGTATAGTTATATCAACATTTGAAATAAGTCCACCACTTGCACTCCTGATGTAGTAAACTTGTGCGGTATGATCGTAAGCTACCTCGCTATCTAAAGCATCGATATCTTCTTTCTCCATCTTATGACCATACTTAGAAATTATTTCAGTCTTAGTATACCAATAACGTACAACACTCCTTGCTCTCTTCTTAACGTAGGGAGAAGAATAGTTATTACTATTTTCTATAAATGTATCAAAAGGATTAAGTATTTCAATCTCTGGAGTTTCTCCTTCATGCTGTAGAGATACTTTGTAATAACATTGACCTGCCACCAAGATATCTAAGAATAGAATCTTTAGTTTAGTGTATAAATCAACTTCTCTACTTTGTATTAAGTGAGTAACGATATCTTGAGCAGCTACTTCAAAATCCGATTTAAAGTTTCTACTTAAATCATCCTTTAGTTTACTAATCTCTCTTTCATTTGCTTTATCGACAGGAGGTTGTTTAGCTTTCTTCTCTTCTTCTGTTTGTAAAGCGTACCAAAGATTATTCATCATTTGGCTTTTTAATCTTTCTAATTCACCTGCATAGATTGCTTCCTTACGTTGCTTTTCTATTAAGTTGATAGTCTTTCTATCTTTACAAGTGATTTTCGGTTTAAGTTTGTTCTGTAAATGTTCACCGATTAAAACGTCAATATGACTCTTAATCAGAGGAATGAATTCTACAGAAGTAGGTGTACCTATACCGAAGTTATCTTCTAAGTGTTTGTATTGATCTTTGTCACGTTTACCTTCATAGTAGTTATAAGCTTTTCTTAAAGAATCTTTCTCATACACTAATTCAGAAATAGCGGCATCAATACAATCCATAAGGTATTCTGGATCTTCCTTTTGTTTCTCTGTCAGTAATACTGATCTGTAATTAACAGTGCCCATCTTTGAAATTCTTTACGTTGCTTTCTGGAACGCTATCTGGCATAACTTTAAAAGCGCTGAAATATTTTGTATTATAGAGAGATCTATTACGAAACTCTCTTTTAAAGTAATTTATAAAATCTGCATCAGTCGAGAAATCACCGGCCAATATGATCGGTCTTTCATCGTTATTTAAATTGAAATGTAATACATATACATTACCTTCACGAAATAACTTTGATCTGCCTGTATACAATAGTTTATATTGTGTACAAATATATTCTTTTATTGCATCTAATACTGGATGCTCTGTTACATAGTCTTCTGTCATTGTATCATGTATGGATGGTTAGGGAATAAAGCTTGAGCTAGTTTATTAGATTCATCTCTTACCCCGAATTGTTTTTTACCGTTGGCATCAGTGAAATATCCAACATCTTTCCACTTGCTAGCTAAATCATCTGTCTTTCTAATAACTAAATCGTACATATCTTCGTCAGCTATTTCACAATAAACCATAGACATCACTATATCGAACAGACCTTTAGCTTCGTAAGAGAATTTCTGTAACTGCTCTATCATTTCTATAAAGAAAATACTTTGAGCACCATCTTCAACGAAATCCGTTACCAAACTCAATCCATGCATAATCATCTTTTCAGAACCAGGAGTACCCCATAAAGTAGCTGCAGGACGTTTATCTCCTAAAGCAAACGAAGGTCTTTCCATTAGATACTTTCTATCTAATTTCTTTAAACGTAACCATGTTCTAAAACCGATCTTCGTATCCTCTAAGTTAGTCTTACAGCTATAATACATAAGTAGCTTTGCACCATTAGTATATGCTTCACGCACGTCCATAGGTCTATCCATATAATAGGCTACATATTTATTACCTGTATTACCAAATCTTCGTTTCTTAATAGTCATACAGAACTTTGAACCTTTAGCTCCAACAACTGAATCGCCTTCACCGTGGTCAATACTATCAGTTCCAGAACAGTATAAGTTTCTTACTGGTACAATACTACCATTTTCATTCTGTTGATGTACAGGATGTTCTGATATCATAATCATCCCTTTAGGATTAGGTTCCCATCTAACACCGGTAACTTCATCTGTTCCTTCTTTATATGTCCAAAACAAGTGACCTCTTTCAGGTACAGGAGTAGACTTTAAGATTTTAATCTCTGTATACTGTTGAGCAAGTAAAGCTTGGTTGAAATCGTTTTGACCTTGTTTAGATAAGGCTTCTTCTGGATAAAAACAATACTCTGCACAATAGTTCATTAGCTCGACAGGATCGTGTGCTAGTTTTCTACGTTTAGCATTGTAATAATCTTTAGCCATTTGAGAATTAGTAACACCTCTATGATCCATACAACTAACCATTTCACCTGTCTCTTCATCTTTGTATCCGATGAAACAACTGTAAGCTGGTAAGAAGAATCCTGTAAGAGCATATTGACCGTCTGTAGTATGATTATGTCTATATGGTAATCCTTCGAACATTGCTGGATTAATAAACATTTTCTCTAAACCTGCTAATGCCGGTCCGCTATCACCACCTGTACCAAACACAATACGTGTACCAATCTTTCTACCCAATAGATCTACTAGTGCTTGACCTTTTACATACGTTTCTGTAAGAATTGGATTAGATCCAGACTCTTCATATATTAAACGATCCACACGACTACCCCTAAGTTTACGTGAGTTATCGGCAACAACTCCCATAATTTCAGATAAGAATCCTTTCTCATTCTTTTGAGAATCGAGATAAGATGCTTTCTTCCACATAGTGGTATCTTTAACTTGTCTTAATCTAGAAAAGGCTGTTTCTGTTTCTTGATTCAAGTATTCTAACTGATCCCAACATTTAGATAATGTAGGAGTTAAAAGACCATCTGAGAAAGCTACATAAAATACTTTATATTTCTTGTTTGTAATGTAAGGTCTAACGCCTAAACATACCGCCATCTCTGAGAAACCAACACCCCTCGCTTTAAACGCGATAACATCTTTACCCAAATGTTCACATATGTCTATGTAATGAAAGTATTCATAGTGTTTTGACCAAAAGTCTGGATGACCAACGTCACGACCAGAACCTGCTTTAGTCACATTACCTAGTTTCTGCAATACGTAAAAGTTAAGAAAGAAATAATGGTCACCAGTAATACGGTAACCATTATGTTCAAATCCTTCTTTACACCTACGCATTTGTTCTACCCACCAATCACGATGAGACTTTGTTCCTATAGGGTAATTAGTATATTTACCGGTGGCGTCTTTTTTAACACCTGCTTCAATAAATGGAGTTTTGTCAAAATCAAGGCCTTTAGTTTCAGTAATAGGACGATACTTACTAAGTTCATAAGTTAACTCTGGATCAAAGAATTCAATCTTCCTTCCAATAGGTACGTCCCATTTAAATTGTTCTTTCGCCATAATTAATCTTCAAACATTCCTTTAGAAGCACCTGCACGTACACCTTTTTCTTTTTCTTGTTCTTTCTTAACCATGAACTCCAGTTGTTGTAAACCTTCTACAGTTTTACCTAGAGCAGCTAAGTTAGCCATTGCTTCTTTTGCAGAGTGAATTGGTTTACCAGTTTCCATGTCTCTTTCTTGAAGAGAAGTAGTTCTAAAATATAACCTTAACTCATCAATCATACAGTAAGCATCAGCTAATAGTTTCAGACTTCTTGTCTCTAGCAAAGAACGATATTTAATGATAGCAGCTGTTAGTAATTCGTCATCTAAATCCTTTTGAGTTAGTTTAGAATCTTCCATTGCTGCATCAATCTTTTCTTTATCAGAGTATTCCGAGTAAGGAGATTTCCAATCGTATACCAAATAGATATAAGTAAATGCTCTAAATGCTTTAAGTCGTTTACGTCCGTCTTTGTCTCCCTCTACTCCAGAGTTATATTTAAGTGTGAATAATTCAGCAAACTCTTTAATTAAAAGTAGTTCCGGTTTATTCAGTTCTAAGCGATAGTCTTCGTATATAAATAAATTCATTGTCTTATTATTTTATTATTTCCTATTAATTATTATTGTTGTGTTAAACTATTTCTTGTTTAACGCTGTATGTTCTGACATACCAGAATCGTGTCTACGACCTAATCCTGTTTTACCATCTTTACCTTTAGGGTTGTTACCTAATAAAGCTGTTTTGTGATCCTTACCTTTACTTTTAAGTTTCTTCAAAGCACTTAATTTAGGATTACCATGATCTTTACGACCACCGTGTGCATCAGCTGAATCCATGCCTTTAGGATTATTTCCTAAAACTGCAGTCTTACCGTCTTGTCCTTTATCTTTAATTGATCCGCCCTTAGCGAATGCTCTAGCTAATTGACCTTGTGGTAAAGCTTGTCCCATTTGAGGAAGAGCTTGATTTTGTTTAGCACGATAATCTGTAAGTAATTTATCTACAAGTGGCCATTGACTTTCACTAGTCAAACCAGATGTAGTACCTTGCATTTTGTATACGTCTTTCATACCTGATTGAGTTCTAACATGATCCCATTCAGACTGTGTCATTTGACGCTGAGCACCTCCAACACCTGCAGTGTTACGTCCTTGATTATATGGACCGTAGCCATATGTTTGAGGAGCTGCTCCACCAATTAGAGGTGAACCGCCTGTTTCTGTAGTTGCTTGCGCTGATCCACTAGATTGAGCTGGTTCGTTAACATATTCGTAACCAGAAGTAGTATTAGCTACACCACGATTACGTTGTGCAACTTGTGATTCCTGACCACCTTTCTTATAACCCCAACCATCGTAGACTTTAGACCAGTCTTCTTTCGGTGCTGACTTCTTAACTGCACCACCTTGTTGTAGTTTTTGTAAGTAACTTAACTTACCACCTTTTTGATTCATTGGAGTTTGTTTTTCTTTTTGAAACACCTCATACGCTTGTCTGACACCATCGTCACCCATCTCATTTAATTGTTGTTGCAATTCATCTTCAGATTCAACCTCTAGCTTTTGAGTTAACCATTCTATGAATTCTGCTTGTGTTTGTTCGTCCATTATTGTTTCTTATCGTTTAATTTTTCGAGTATGACTTTTCTAAGATTTAATGAAGCCCTATTATTATAAAGCATATCCTTGCCTATTATACCGTCTATTGAGTAACCAGTATGCCATTTTACATTAGCTTTAGTTTGTTTAAAGTTGTGTACATAAAATGTGTTATCCATGATACTAACTGCACGTGTTCTATTATTCGTATCTCCAGTTACAAGTACCAATTCCTCAGATGTTACGTTTTTAACTCGTAGTCTTTTCTTGATAACAACTAAGGAGTCTATGAAAGAAACCGGTGATTGTGAGTCTAATAGAAATATATAATCTTCGCCTTGGATAGAAACTTTAATAATAGGTACCTTAGTTTCTGCCGTAAATTGTACTATCTGTATACTGTCTTTCGCGCCAACATAATCTGTACATGTGATTGATGTTGTGCTTATGAACAATATAGCTAACAGTATTTGAATGCTCTTAATGATATTCATTCTCTGTAATTATTTGTATAATTCGTTTAATTGATTTGTTGTTATTAGCAAATGCAAATATATACAAAAAAAGCGAGTATATTGCTATACTCGCTTCATTCATTATAGATAAATTGTAGGTAATGAGATAAGACTCATTACAATTTCTGTAGATCTTTGGTGTTAAAAATAGCTTCTTGAAGCTTATTGTCTGTTGAAAACCATAAACACTTCATTCCTTCAAAGCTAGTCTTACCTTCTTTAACGTGTAAAGTTTGAACCTTTTCTTTGATTAGCATGATTGGTTTATTGGGAATATCGTGTTTAATTGTAACACGATCTCCGGGGATAAAGAAAACTTTATCTTTGTTAGTTGTGAAGCTCTGGATCATCGAATATTCTTGATTGAAGGTTTTGCTCGTTAATTTGTTTATAACCTCCATCTAGAATAGGCAATACCCTACCTAACGTTCTTGGAAAATAAACCTCATCTCCTATTTGTACTGACTGTACTGTGTTACCTATAGCAACAACAGTAGCCATAACGATCTCTAAAGGATCTTGCTCAGCTTCACCACTCTCTTGCGAATGTGTCATGCTCTGACCACTCAATAGAATGCCGCCTTCGCTTTTGCTCTCTAGATATTTGTTTTCTTGTATTTCGTGAACCTTCACGATAATATAGTTCATTAAAGGTGCTAATACCTTTCCTCCGCCTAGTTTGATCATTGTCTTATTATTTATTTAGTTTTTATTGTTTAATCGCAATTTTCAGCAACTTCTAAATCGATATCTTCTTTATCGTCTTCATTCAAGTCAATCATTAAATCATCTAGTGTAACAGGGCAACCCACGTTTCTAGTGTCTAATGAATTCTTTATTAAGTTACTTACTTGTGTTAATACTACAGCAATGTTTAATGCTGAAACGTTTGGTTTATTTCGTAAGCCGTCTAAAACGTCTACTACTGATTGAACCTCTTGTAAGGTTGTGTGAGTGTTCCCACTAATTGTAATCTTGATTTTCATATTATTTCTTATTAGTTTGTTATGTTACCATTTCCCTGAAGGACAGTGAGCTTCTGGTTTACGAGTCTTAGCGTGTAATCTACAATTACAGCCTTTAAAGTAACCAGGTTTTTCTGTATAAGAAGTGTCACCTGTCTGAGGATTGAGCCATAGGTCTGGGTTACAAACCCAGCCTAAGAAGCTCTTATGATAAAGGGGACACACTTTGCATATTGCCAGCCTTTCGTTTGAGAGTTGCTCTTCGCGATTAAAAAGCTCGTTGAAGTGTCCACCGATTATGTCTTTTATCATTGTGCAAATTTATGTTTAATTATTGATTATAACAACTTTTTATGATCTTCTTTAAATTGTTCCTGCACTAATTGACGTTTGTAATGAATTAATAGTCTGCCTACTTCTTCCTTTAAATAAGGTACTTCGTAATCAGTTTCTTTACCTTCACCGTCAATGTGTAATAATCTTAAAACCTTTATATTAAATTCTGGATTAATTCTTTGTAACATGAAAGCATATATAGATAACTGTAACGCATAGTGATTAAGCATATGGTTATCTAAGTTGTTAATAGGGAAGAACATTTTCTCTGCTTTCTTCTTCTTAAAATCAAAGAAGGCTTTGTCTTTCATACCTTTAGCATTAGTCTTGTAGTCAAGAATATAAATATCATTACCGTCTTTTATAAGTAAATCAATTTGTCCTGCTAAATGTAGTATGTTATCTTTATCAGAGAAGTAAACTAAATACTCCGGTAAGATAGCTTTCTGACGATTTAAGTCAAAGTTGTTTTTCTCACATACGAAATCCTCATCTCCTTCTACAGGTAGAATCTCAGATAAGTTAGGACGTTGTTTGGTGTACCATTTATTCTCTTTTTGTAAGTGATGACTAGTGCCACGCTCACAAGCATCGTCTGCTGCTTTCTTATAAGAAGCTTTAATATTCTGTACTTCAGTTTCAAATGCAGGAATTTCTATTCCGTTATCTGTAACATAACGATAATCAAATCTCTTCTTATCTAATAGTATTCTTTTTAAATCAGAAGCAGGACCTCGCTTAACTGTACCATCTTTAGCTGTTGACTTAATCGGTCCACTAAAGATATCTTCTCCGATTAACTTTTCTAAAGCTTTATATCTAGCCCAAAACTCTTCATCAAAGTGAGGATAGTATTTACCAATTAAGGTTGTTACTGATGTGTAGCTTCTGTCATTGTAACGAGTATTCCAATATTTATGGAACTCTTCGTTAAAGGCCATTTCGCCATTTACTTTGTCTATATGCATTGTGGTATTATTTCAAGTGTTAAAATACAAATATACGAAAAAAGGAGAACAAATCCCAACTATACAGTCAGCACTTGTTCTCCTTTTGTAATATTATGAATCAGCTAAAACACATTCTGTAGTAAGAAGCATAGACGCTACGGATGCAGCGTTTTCTAATGCAACTCTAGTTACTTTAGCCGGATCAATGATACCGTCTTTAACTAGGTCTGTGATTTCTTCATCAAGTACATTATATCCATAATTGACACTTGTGTATTGTTCTAGATTATGTAGTTCTGTTTTGGCATCAATACCTGCGTTATTTAGTATAGCAGTCATAGGTACTCTTAAAGATTCTTTAACAATTCTGTAACCGATACTAAAATCGTTATCTTGATGATCTGAACTTAGTTCATCGTAAGCGTGATAAAGCGTAGCACCACCACCTGCAACAATACCTTCTTCGATTGCAGCCTTAGTAGCAGCTAGAGCGTCATCTATTCTGTCAGTCTTTTCGCGTAATTCAATTTCTGAACCTGCACCGATATAGATAATTCCTATTCCACCATCTAACTTAGCAATACGATCTCTAAGTTTTTCTTTATCCCAATCTTCTTTAGTTGTAGATAATTGTTGTTGTAAGATATTTACTCTTTCAGTAATAGCTTCTTTATCGGTAGCGTGCTTAATGAATGTAGTTTTCTCTTTACCAACGATTACTTTATTAGCGAAACCTAAATCGGCCATTGTGGCTTTGTCTAACTTCATGCCATCTGCTTCACTAATTAAAGTAGCGCCAGTTATAATAGCTAAATCTTCTAAGTATGCACGTCTTGTTTCGTTAAAACCAGGTGCTTTAATAGCGGCAAATTTAATTATACCTTGATTAGCGTTTAATATTAAGCTACTTAAAGCTTCTCCTTCTAAGTCTTCGCACACAAGTAACATTGGCTTATCTAGCTTAGCTACTTGTTCTAAGATTGGAAGAATTTGTTTTATGTTAGTTACTTTTCTATCAAATAATAAAATAGCAACATCTTCTAATTCTGCTTGCATCTTACCCATATCAGTTACGAAATGAGCAGATATGTAACCTCTGTCAATCTCAACGCCATTAACAATTTCTACATAAGTAGAAGTGTTTTGACTTTGAGCAGTTTTAACTACACCGTTTTTACCTACAGCTTCAATAGCTGTTGAGATAAGTTCACCGATATATTCATCGTTATTGGCAGATACTGTAGCTACTTGTTGAATTACTTCTTTAGTGTGTACACTTTGACGCACATTCTTTATAAAGCTAGTAACTTGTTTAACAGCAGCATCCATACCTTTTTTAATTCCCATAGGATTAACACCGTTCTTAACGTGAGGTAATCCTAATTCGATCATACTTTGTGCTAATACTGTAGCAGTAGTAGTTCCATCTCCCGCTTGATCTGCTTGTCTTGAAGCAACATCTTTTACCATTTCCACACCCATATTTTGTAATGAGTCATTTAGTGTTACAGCTTTAGCAACTGTTACACCATCTTTAGTCATTACAGGTGATCCATTTCTGTCGATAACTACCGTTCGTCCTTTTGGACCTAGAGTTACCTTTACTGCATTCGCTAAAATATCAACGCCTTCTTTCAGACCTTGTCTAGCTTCATTCCCATATATTGCTTTCACGAATTAAATTAGTCTTAAAAGTTCAATAGCTTTATCTTCTAAGTGATCGGTTAATCTACTATGTTTAGGTATTGCATGTAGTAAAGCCACTACAGCGTTAACCTTGTCATTAAAAGTAATAGTTGTGCTGTCATAGTAACCGTAATTAAAACTTGTAGTACCTAAGTTTAGACTAGCGTTCTGCGTGTGTACGTAATTAACTGATTCTTGATAACCGTTGTTTAAATCATTTTCTGTCATTGTCATATTTTTAATTTGAGCATCCGAACGGCCTCGAACCGATAACCTCCGCGTTACAAAGGCGGTGCTCTACCTACTTGAGCTACAGATGCAGGAGCAGACGAATTTATATACCGGCAGTTAATTGTCCACAGCTCCGGTGTGTACTTTAAATTGTTAGAAGGGTGTAGCCCGCCAGGGAATCGAACCCTGATCTGCTGAGGGAAAGTCAACCGTCCTAAACCGTTAGACGAACGGGCCATTTTACTTTTTATAATAACCTGAGAAGTATAACTCCGCCAACCTACGATTTGGAGGGAGAAGTGTGCATAGAAGAGGCACTCCCTATCTTCGATCCTTACTCGTGCACAAGCAGAGGGCTAATGTTGCGGGAGGTCGGATTCGAACCGACGATTTCAGGCTTATGAGACCTACGAGATAACCACTTCTCTACTCCGCAATCTATTTGTTTATTTTGTTTGTAGTTCTTCTTGTTTCAGATCATGAACTATTTTATCAATTAAAGCACGTTCAGCAGCTTCTGCTTCATAAGCTTTAGCCATAGCACCCATAGTTTCAGCTTCAATTTCATAAACTTCACCTGTTTCGTAATCTAATAAAGCTGTAGTCAATAGATCGGCTTTAAACCTAGGATTCTCACAGATTGAATCTGGACAAACCTCATCCTCTGATACGTAATCAAAGTCTTCAATACTTGTTATTTCCATGTAGCCTTGGAGAGACTCGAACTCTCAAAATCTCTTGATCCTAAGTCAAGCGGCTTTACCAATTTACCCACAAAGCTATGTTATCCTATATAGATTCGAACTACAATCTTCTGAACCAAAATCAGACGTGCTAACCGTTGCACCATAGGATAGTATGCAGGAGCGTCACTTCCTGCGATTTAACGACGCCCTGTAACAATTGGGAGAAGGTTACGCTTTTCGGATTCTTAATCCATTAATATAGTCAGTAATTGAATCTCTATAATTAGGAGACAATTTAGATAGTTCTTCTATAACAGCTTCATAGACATCTTTAACAGGACGAATCACGTAGTGACTGTCAGATTCTCCTACACCTTCATTATGAATAGTACAAAGGTTACTATCGTATCCTAAGTTTTCTATAAATGTACGTGCTAGTTTATCTCTAACGTCGTCTGTTCCGTATGCTACTGTAGCACGTATTACTGGTTTCATTAAACCATCAAAATCATAAGTTACTTTACTTTTCATTGTGTTATTTATAACCTGCCTAAATTGGTCAAGGTGTTCACAACAGAAGAGTCGAACTTCTGACGCCTAGCTCTTCAGGCTAGCGCTCTACCACCTGAGCTAGTTGTGAATATAGTTGGCAATACAGGATTCGAACCTGTCACCTATTGATTAGAAGTCAATCGCTCTATCCGAATGAGCTAATCGCCAATGTAGACAATGCAGGATTTGAACCTGCGACATCGAAAGTATCAGTTTCGCGCTCTAACCAGGCTGAGCTAATTGTCTATTCTGTATGCTTTACGTCTTTCAGCCGAAGTAAGATCGTCGTTAAGCAATAAATTCTTACATCTTTTAATCTCTTCCTTAGTAGGCTTCCTGAAGCAGTCTATGTTTCTATAGAAGTCTACAAATGGAATATGACGTCCCAAAGTATAGAAATCATCCATAACGTTATTTAAGAAGTAATAGTAATAAAGTATTTGTCCAACTCTAACATGCAAAGGATTATCTTTAATACATACCCAAATAGGAACTCCATACTCAGTTTCATGTGCCTCTTGTAACCAAGAATCTAATATTTGTTTCATGTAGAGAATATAGGGTTCGAACCTATGATCCTTCGGATGTAAACCGAATGCTTTCAACCGCTAAGCTAATTCTCTATTTATTGCAGTCCCGATGGGAGTCGAACCCACTAAACCCCGATAGACAGTCGGGTACAACAGCCGTTATGCGCCGAGACCAAGTTATGTGAGATAGGTAGGATTCGAACCTACTGCGTATCTTAGTGACGGATTTACAGTCCGTTGCTACTCCACCGTCGTAGCCGCTATCCCAATTATCTTTTTGTTTAAATCATCTTGGTTAAATGTAACCATCCAGCAACTGCATGACCTGCTTGAAACTAATTAACATATAATTCATGTAAGCTACGTATCGCTTATAAGAATTAGCATTCGCGGTTCATCGAACTCTTATGTTAGTTTTGTTTAAGAGTTAGTATTCTAATAAGCCTTTGCACAAGGTACGTCTTATTAAATTACCAACAGTTTTTATGGTTGTGATCTATTTACAGTTTGTGCTAACTGTTGAAGTAGATGTGAGATTCGAACTCACGATGCTCTTGCGAGACATGACGGTTTTCAAGACCGTTGCAATAAGCCGGACTCTTCCAATCTACTATGGTGGACACGCACAGATTTGAACTGTATCTTCCGAGGTGCAAGCTCGGCGCATTTGCCATTTATGCTAACGGCCCATTTAGAAGTGAATACAGGATTCGAACCTGTGGAGGTGATTAACCCCGCTCGGATAGCAACCGAGTACGATAAGCCAGGCTCTGTCAATTCACTATTGAGGGAAAGCTAGGGATCGAACCTAGGACCCAGACTTTAACAAAGTCTCGCTCTACCGCTGAGCTACTTACCCTTATTATCTTTGCCAAGCACTAAACTTTCTAAGTCTATCAGCTTCGCTTTTAAATTCTTCTGTAGTTCCATTAAAGAACGGATTACGAGATTTAACGTAAAACCAGTTGTCGTATGTTTCCCATTCTTTCATGTTAACCACATACTCTTGACCAAGTACGTTAAATTTTATTATTTCTTGTTCCATCTTCATTACGATGTTTAAGTTCTTCTAACAACTCTTTAGGAGCGTTATGTTCAGTACAGTAACCACGTTTATTACTAGAACGCATTTTACTTTCTAATTGACACTTAGTGTCAGCAATATAAATGTAAACATTATTAACGATGTATTTACATTTAGCCCAATTGGGTTTTGTTAAGTCGATCATTTCAATAGTACAAATGTACGAATAATAATCTAATTGTTAGTCACTGAACTGTCATTACCAGAAGTTCCGTAAATAATATTTGTAAATGTAGTATCATTAAGAAACATCTTATGTAGTTCTTCTAACTCGTTTAGGATTTTTAAAGCATTAGCTTCTCCACCACAAGCAGCAGTTACTTCATCTATCTGTACCAGACTTCTAGGTCTTTTGCCGTTATTTCTGTCCATGGATTCCATATGCGTTCGTCTAAAGGTTCTCGTTTCCATGCTTTATACAATGGATTATTTATGTAGTCTAAAGTCTCTTTCGTAAGAGGATCAGCTGACATAGCTTTAACAAGTGAATCCCATTCAGTCTGGAGTTCACCTGTAGCTTGTACGCTTATTAATTGTACCATTCTGTAGCGGTTAACATATCCAATGTAGCATTACCGGTAGAATATCCCATTATTTGATCACTGATCTCTTTATCAATTCTTTTAATCTCGTCAGCATAATGCTGTGCTAATTCTTCTTTATGTTGCTCTTGACTTAAAGTAGGCTTTTGTGCTTCGAACTTCTCTTGTAATTCAATTACGAAGTTAACAGGAATAACTACTTCTCCACTTTCCATGTGTTGAACGAAGTCTTCGTATGTAGAGTAAAACTGACCGTAGTTCAACTGTAACTGTGCGTGTAAGTAATTCTTAAAGGTTTTGTATTTCATATGGGTGTAATAAGGGGATCGAACCCTTGTGCGACGAACCACAACCGTCTGCTTTACCTACTAAGCTAAGAACACCATTTATAATTGTCAGGAAGGCAAGGCTCGAACTTGCGGCCAAATCGTCCCAAACGATTCAATCTACCAACTGATATACTTCCTGATTGTTTATTGTAAGACAAAGATAGTCAAATAATCTTAGATTGCAAACTTACTAAGATTATTTGACACTTATGATATTTATATGATATAAATGTGAACCAGTGGTGATAGAGTTTTCACCAAGTGGCTAAGCTCTCCTTGAGTGGGAGAATGTGTGAGGTTTAAATGTATTTCTCCTATTACAGTTTTATATTGTAACTTGTATACGAGTAAATGGTCTATGCCTAATTCGGTCATAAATTGAGTATCTGTTCCTTCAATCGTGTTATCAATTAGTAAATAATTCTTCGTGAGAAAAGCTTCATTAATAGTTGCTTGATCTTCTAAGTAAGATCCTTGTAAGGAAGTGGTTGATTTTACAATATCGTCATTAGTTAAAATAACTTTCTTGTAATAAGATCTTTCTTTTGGTTGATAGATGTATACACTAAAACTTTTAATTAAGGTATCCGTTTTCTGTATTTGCTGTAAAGCAACTTCCAATCCCTTCAAGTCTCTGCATTCTCTAAATTCTACTCTTGAAAAACTCACGTCTTTCACGGCTACACTGATAGTATCTTTATACATATTACCTACTATAAGTAAGAATATGAGAGTTACTATGAAATAAAACCTTGCTCCTGCAAGATCTTTGAGAGCCTTAACTAATTCAGGCCAATTCATTTAACTGTTCAATTTTAATAGATGTTATATAATTTAAAAGCTATTAATCCATATTATTCGTATATTTGTATGATGCAAATATACAAAATAAATCACAATATATGACATGTCAGAAAGACAAATAATTAAAGCGCAACAGGGAGGATCCTTACGAGACTTTATAGGTCGGTATAAGTTTCAACGTCCTACTGCACAAGCATCTTCTACTGCTGTAGCTCCCAAAGTATCGTTGACTAAAAAGCAAGCAGAAGAAAATAGAGATAAAGTTGCGTACAATAATTACGTTGCACAACAGAAAGAAAGAGATAGAGTGCAAGCACTAAAGCAGAAAGGTCAAACAGACGGAGGTAATTTAGCAAGCGATATAGGTACTAGTTTACTTAAACAAGTAACTGAATTTAGATTTGCTAACGATCAAGACTTTGAAAAAGGTAGAGGGAGTTGGAAAGGTAGACAAGAACTTTTAGTAGACGGAGCAATTAATGGTATGGCTAATGAAATGACAGGTGGTGCTATGAATTACGTAGGTAGTAAAATAGCATCGGGAGCAGCTAAGCAAGTAATAGGTAAAACTGTAGACTTAGCAAAGAAGGCTGTAAATAATGCTCACGTATTAAACCCTAATGCTTTCAAACCTAATCCTAATAGTTACTATAGAATTGTAGGAACTGATGCTACCGAAGACGCTCTTGCTAATGGAGTAATTAGAAGTAAAGCAGGTGCAGGAGTCGTATCTGAAAAAGTAGGAGGTATTAATTTAGGTAGTAGACCTACAGCTTACCCTTCATTTAGTAAAGGTAAAGTTAGTACTGAATATGCCAAAGGTTTACCAGAACATTCTTTAATAGAAACCCAAAGACCTATGGCAGCTAGTACAGTAGGAAGGCACGGTAAAGGTACTACTCAATTTCCTGTAGATGAAGCTGGTAACTATATGAAAGAGTTTCCTTTAAGTGAAGCTAAGATTATGCAACCACATTGGTGGAAAGGTTATAAAGAAGTACCTCAAATAGCTGCTATGGCAGACGAAGTTGTTGCTCCTAAGATAGGTATGGGTGAGAGGATAAAGAATTCTTTATACGATAACGTAGTTTATCCTGTTAAACATGCTAGAAGTATTTACGGACTCAAAGGTAAGATTAATAGTCGTATAGCCGAAATGAATACTCCAGAAGGTATAGCTAGACTTGAAGCACAACATATTAACAGTAAAGAGTTCTTTGATAAACCAGTTAAAGTAACCAGTAAACCTACTGAGAAAGGTTCATCTTATAATTTTGATAACGATACAATTAATATAGACTTCGATCAAATGAACAGATTTAAAACAACTGAGCCTACTCTTAATTTAAGCGCAACAATAGATCATGAACTAGCACACAGAACTCAAGGATTCGGTAAGACTAATTCAGTAACGAATTACGTAAAAGGTGAATATGGTAAAGAGGCTCCTACAGAAGTTCAACGTATACTAACTCCATTGGATCTAAATTCACGTAGGATGTTACGTCACGATATTAAAACCAGTAGAGGTCATGATAATGCTGATTACTTTTATAGCAATAAACCAGAACCTATGCCTCACTTAGCAGAGTCTAGAAGGAACATGATAGATCAGAAAATCTTAAACAATAGATATGATGAGATTACAGTAGATAAGTTGTATGAATATCAAAAAGCTAATCCTACAGATCGTATAGGTAGTTTTATGACTAAAGACTTTTCTAACTATGATGTTTTACAAAGTTTAATGAATAAGCTTCCGGCTGTTGCACCTATAGTAGGAGCTGCAGTTATTGCAAATAAAAACAAATAAGAAAAGCCCAGCTACTTGATTGTAGACTGGGCTTTAATTTTTTAATCGTCTTCTTTCTTTCCTATGATATGAATAAACTTTTGTTTGTTTACTTTCATTAATGGATTACTATTTATAACTTCTGCTTTAACAACAGTCGTTTTTTCCTTTTGTTGGAACCAACGTTTTAAGAAGAAGTCGTATCTTCTAGGTATAAAGGTCTTTATAGTAGAATCACTGAATAATAGATATTGTGTATTATAAAATTCTATATCAGATGATATACGATAAGGTGATAAAGTGATAACGTTCTTAATATCCTTGTTAGATAAATCAACTACTGTATCAGGTAGCTTAGTTTGTATTTCTTTAGTAAGTTGTGTAGTAACAGCAGTAGTAACGTAACTAGCTTGTCTTAACTTACGAATGTCATAGTTCTGTTCTTTTATAATCTTAATCAATTCAAGAGTTTGAGAATCAGCTTCTAATTTAAAATCAGTTAAGTTCTGATTAAACATTATAGTCTTAGCGTGTTCCTGTCCGTAACGATCTTCCCATTTCTTCATTTCTGTTTTAGCAGCAACCTCGTTATTTTTAGTAATGGCGTAAGCTATCTTTGTATTAGCAAGTTCGGTTCTTGTAATCCATAACATTGCTAGTAATGCACCTATGATAATTATAACGTAAGTCCATGAACTCTTTAATAAACTAGCAATCAAATTCATCTAACCAAGCGTTATCAATTACCATCCTACCATCTGCTTTAAATGTAAACGAACCTACCTTTGTGGGATAAGGAATCGTAGCTGTAACCTTACTCTTATTGTAATTAGGTGCACGCTTTGTTTTTGTTTTACTCTCCTTCTTCATTATTTACTTTGTTAATATTAATTCCATATACCCCATTAGCTACTACAAACATTACCTCACTCTTAACTAACTTGTTAATCATAGGTTGTATATTTTTAGCAGCTGTCTTTATTGCCTTTGCCCATTTACTAATAAAATACTTAGTAATAGGAAAGCTTCTAGGTTCCTTTACGGTTTCAAGTAAATGCTCAATTAAAGCATCCTCTTTACCTTTCTGTTTTGCTCTTACCGAGACTTCATCCTCCACCCAATGTTTATACTTCTCTCTAATGTATTCTATTTGATACCTAACATAATCATCAATATAAAACCATTCGAGTCTGTAATGATAATCTTTTAATTCCCTATGTATCTCTTTCTCTAACTTCTCATCTCCCTCAATAACATATAAAAGATGGAAGTCTGGGTTATGTGTAGCATACTGTTTCATACGATTAGTAATGTTACTTGTATAACCTACTTTTAAATAGTTATTGCTTTCTATGAAGTATATCATTATTGATTAATTTTATCTTTAAATACTTCCAAGGCATACCGCATTAAGTCAAACGGTATTCTAGATAAAAATCTTTGCCTACGTGCTTCACAGTTATCGCAACCATCTATTTTAATTTTATCAAATGTAGATACTGTAATATTATCATTGAAGCCGTTCCAACCTATATAATAACGCTTGTCTTTATAAATTACGGTGTGAGTCTGATAAGGATGCTCACTTGTAGATCTGGAACTATTTATTTCTACTAGTTCTATATCATTCTTCGAAGCTTCCATATTCTACTTTAGTATTAGGATTCTCATTTAGTATTGGTTTATTATCTTCAATCTTTAGCCAGCCTTGTGATATAAAGAATTCATAGATAGACTTTTGTTTTTCAAAGTAGTCTATATCTTCTTGTGTTAAAGCAAACATTATTTTTCTAAGTCTTTATTAAGTGCTACTATTAACTCAATAGGCACACTCTCTAGTACCATTCTATACTGTGGATCTATAAACGTAAATGAATTATTATGTTCATTATGTCTTACAACAATAGCTCTATTGTGATCTGGCCAACATACATAGTAATAACATTTAACAAACTCATCATCTTGGAATTCAGTTAACTTTCTGTATTCTATTTTACGATCAAATAACTTATCAGATATACTTTCTATAGGTTCTGGAAATGAATCCTCTTCCACTTCTCTAAATAGATCGGCAATAGTATTAGGCTTTTCTAAACGTCTAGATTGTCTCTCTCTTAATTCTCTATGCATATCTGCTATTCCTTTACCTATATCTGTTTGTTCTTGAAGTGGGTTCTTAATAAACTGTATACCCTGCTTGATATAATGATCCTTTTGGGATTCTGTGAAGTTCATTCTTTAATTGTTGTTTAAGTGACGGTGTCATTAGTATATGATTATCTGTTTCTATTTCTGATTCCATGAAAGCGATACCTTTATTGTATGCAGCTAACTCTTCTTCTATTTGCTTTTTACTTTTTCGTGGCATGTTTTATCTCCTTCAAATAAAGCGAGAGGTCTTCTGTGTACTAGTTCCTCTAATAATATAACAGGTATCTTAGATGTACGTTTATAATATAATACAGTATTAGTATCAAAATCATAATCTTGTATAAAGAATATATACTCTCCACGCATATCGTGATTAAACATAGCATATCTGCTATGACCATATGTAGTTGTATTCTCATACACTGTATAGACAGGAGCGTAGAATTCTATTCGATCTCCTGTAGGTTTAAAGAATTCGTTAGTCTGTACATGGCATATTCCGTTGTTTGCTATTTTCATTAGTACTTATCTATATTAGCTAAACAAGTATCTAGATCTTCTGTAATTTGTTTCAATAGTTCATGAGGAATTTCAAATAAAGAACATGGTGTCATATGTAAATGTAGAGAATTGGTGATTGTGTAGAATATAGTAACCATTCCTCTTTCATTTCTATATGTACTATAAGTTATTCCCTTGTGTTCATCTTGTCCTATGTGTGCCATCCTTACGAACTTACCATATTCGTTTTGTCCGCTTCCTTGATTTAATAGTTTGAATTTCATTTATCGTTTGTCTTATTAGTTCATTTAATAATACAAAGATACTAATTAAATGTTAAAGGAAAGTCATAGATAGGTTAAAGTCGAAAATAGCCCCTACCCCTTTCTGAAACCCACCCCCCGGCCTTTTCTATATGGGTTTCCCTAATATAAAATAGTTGGCTGTGTGTTGAGCGTGAAGGTTATATCATTTCATACCCCCGCCTTTTTCTAGTGTAAAACATAAAATAAATTCATTATGAAAAACTTTCAAGAATTATTAGCCGCTGGAACTATCAGCGAAGAATCTGCAGCTACTCTAGGAGCAGGCATCAAGATTAACAAAAATGCTAAACTTAAAGACTTCAATGCCGTTAACACTGGTAATGTGACTTCTACTTTCAAAGTTGGCGACACTTTCAAAATTGTTGGCATTGGTATTGCTGACGGTAAAGTTGCTGGCGCGACTCGTACTAACATGCCAGTGTTTGAGATTGAAGACTTAGCAGGTGCTAAACGTACCGTATTTGCTTCAAGCCTTATCCGTTCTACTCCTACGTCTAACAACGAGGCTAACGGAAACGTATACGACGGCGATGATGCTCCTACCTCAGAGAAAGGTACAGCTTTATTGCAATTCGATCGTGGTATTTTGCAAGATGCCGTTGGCGCATTCCCTGCATTGGTTGACAAATTAATGGAGGCCGGCGAATATATCCGTATTGAGGATATCATCCGTTATACTTCTAACATTAAATTGCAATCGGATCAACCTAACGGTAAAGCAGGAGACACGGTGCAAGCGCGCAATGTTGCTTATCGCTTAGTTGGTCTTAAAGACAAGGCAGAGGCAAAAGCATAAACATAAATAAGGGGCACTAACGTGTCCCTTATTTTTTGTGTTTTAAGCGTAGCTTTCAGCTATCAGCTCACGTAACACATTCAAGATTGCGTAGCTTAAGAAATTAAATACTTTAATTAGTATTAAACAAATACCAACATCTCATTGGAGATTTAAACAACTTACACTGTCGCTCTGTGGGGTGTTGTTATTTGTTATCCTTCGGGAAATGGCTCAAAGTGCAGCCATTGTAAGTACATGCTCACTTTATATGAGAATGTATAAGTTAGTGTATTAGTATATTATTGTATTAAGTATATAATAAAGTATTAATAAGAATAAAAAATACACTTAATTAGTTAGAGTAAGAAATTCCTAGCTGATTAAATGAAAATAAATTTAGAGTTTGTATGATAATGTAGAAGAGTTGGAAAGTTTTTAATGTGTTATGTGATAACAAGGCTGCGCCTACAACACAACCCAACAATCTCACCAAATCTCACCACTTTCTCAAAACCCAACATACAACTCACTCATATAGACCAATTCGACAAATCTTCTCACAATTTTCAAGATTTCTCATATTTGGTATATAAGATCATCCACAACGCAATAAGTAATAGTAGCAATATTCTACTATCAAAACATATAAAAACCCATTAAACCCTACAACAATGAAGAAAATAGCAACCATTTCTAACAACCCATTAGAAGCTAACAACGCCATTAAAGTCCTATCTGTAAAACAATACAGTAAAACTTACAGTAAACAACGTAAAAGTGAAGTTAAATCACTTAATCGTGCCAATCTCACTGTGTCAAGCACACTTAATCAGAAAGAACGTAAATTTGCAATTATGTATCCATCAGCTTCGTCTGGTATATCTGTAAATCCTATTTACAATCTATCTATTAAAGAGATAAGAAAACAAGGTTTAACATACACCAATGTCACAACAATCACTGCTAAACATTTAATGCAGATAGTAAATGAAGAATACGTATTCAAACAATTAGGTCTAAGACGTATTTACAATGGTGATGTTATTATAGACCTTAAAGAAGAAATTATCTACAAAGTCACCCCAAATGGTTTTGATAAGATTGCATTCAACGATTTCTGGCCATTAGTGGCAGTTAAAGCTGAAGCATAAGAGTCTGCACTTGATAGGTCAGGTTTATTAATTACAGTAATTTTGGGACAGTTAACCAAGCCACATCGCGTGACTTGGTTTTCTTTATTAAACAAACTCAACCAGGAGAGTATAAAATAGTTTGTGATCAGACTGGACGAAACATATATTTATGTCAAACTGTAAAACAATATTTAAAATGGTAATGATTCAAGGAGTTCTTATGTCTTTAGAAGACGCGAGAGAGTACGATTTCAATTAAACATTTATTAACCCACACAGTTAGAGTAACAGGTTATGCTGACTCTAACTTTAAAATTATTTTAACATGACATACCAAGAAAGAATTGATCTAGCTATATCAAAAGTAATAATGTATCAAGCAGATTCAAACTGCATTAGAGTGTTACACAGAACTGAAAGAGGTTTTAATGTAATCACCTTTAGTTATTCTTGGTGTAACATGGAACTACTAAGAGATGCAAGAAAAGTAAACATAGATGTAAACTTATATACATTCAAACAATATTTAAACAATCTGTTAACACCTGTACTATTGTTGGCAGCTTAATCTAAAACCCAACCCAATGAAAAGATTTATCTTATTACTAGTTGTAGCTATGGTAGCTACACTAGCTTCGTGTTCTAAAGAGTCTGAACCAACAACAGACGATGTTCAAATCGATCAGTCTCAATTAAAGACTCAGATCATCATGAAAGTGAGAGACGCAGGAACAAACTTCAAAAATTACATCTTAGTAGACAGCGTAACTAATATCTATGAATCAGGTGATTCAGTGATGTTTGACGTTAGAACACATAAGACGATATACGGAACTGAATTAGCAGACGTAAATCCAGATGATGTTGCTGTAGGTGTAATAGAGTATTAACCATTAAACAATGTAAGTGGATCCAACTACTTGCATTGTTTAATAAATTCATTCACAATGAGAAGAGCAAGACGTATTGGTGATGCACCAATTGACCATAAGAGAGAATTATCTAAGATAGAGATGCAATTAGACGCATTGAGCTTAGTTCGTACACAACTTAGAGCTAACTTCCAACGTCAGATGCGTGAGCAAGACAAGATTTAAATGGAGATCTTTAAGACTGCAATGAAGAGTTATACACCTGATACGTGGATATCTGATATTGTAGGATTAACAGGTATTGCCAAGACTACGATCTCTAAATTAGTTAAAGGTCACAAGATCTCTGACTTACATTTACTAGAACGTGATGAACTTGCAAACTATCGTAATCTATCTGATAGAAACGTAGAGATTCTTCTAGCTTTAGAAGCTAAAGGTCTATGTAAATACATGGAAAGTAAACTAAAAGAAAACCCTGTTCCAATTATTCACAACGAAGTTAAAGGTTATTTCGATACTCCTGAATGGCAACAAGTATTTGCTAATCAAAGGGAAAGAGAAAGACTAAGAGCAGAAAATAAATAGCGCATAATCTATCACGATTAGGTCTATTAATAACCGGTTGCGTTGCTGCCATGCCTTTCGTCGCTGTACGTCTGTTAGCGACCGGTTATTAATAGGTTTAGGCCCTCAGAGGCGCTCAAGCTAGGCATAGCCCCAAAATCCATTACATGATGTGATCCCATAAAGACACATCGGCTGTCAAACAATCCTTAGTACTGCAAATATATGCCAGAGGATATGTAATGAGTATGATCGCAAATCATACAGAACCCACAAAGGCCTATCGAAGTCGAACAGATAGGATTGCACCGACACAAAACTCTATGACAAGAGTTGACGACCAACATATGACGTTGAAAATAACCGGATCACACGTAGTCTATTACGTGCCACAACCACACTCAAACGAACAGCCCGTAAAAAGCCGAAAGGCATGTGGGGCTGTCACGGTAGAAGTCCGGTATTAATAACTAGGAGTAGTCGCCAATTAAGGTTGAGCTTATCTAGCCGTGGAAGTCGGTTTATCATGGAAAGGTAACGTGGCCGCCTTTAATGTGCCCAATTCGAATACAACTTGCGTGGTTAATGCACAGCAAGACGCAGGCGTATTCGGATACATTTAACCACACCGAAGAACCCTGAGCAAGTTCTGTATTTCAGCCGTCTGAAGTATTAAGTCTCAATTACAACACTAACAGTGCAAACCATTACGAATTAACTTCGTTAGGTTGGTCTATTTAAACAGGAAGTATAGAGTCGTTGACCGGCTTCCTGTTTACTTAGGTTTAGGTCTATAAGATGCTCAAACTGTAAAACCCATTAAAGATGAGAATAGAAATTCATTTAGGATATGCTCTCTATTTAGAGTGTATTCGCAAAGATCTTCAAGATCAAGCATTAGATGTATTAATAGCTGGTCCAGATTCAGCATTAAGATGTCTGTTAGCAGATTTCAGAGAGAATAACAATCAAGCATCATTCAGCGAGTTTCATAAGTTCGCAATAGATGCCGCGATTATTGTCCAAGAATTCTTTTTACCAGAAATGTAATGCAATTGATCAAAATTCAAGGAACATATGTAGATATATTGTCTATAGATGTACCAGAGTAAGAACCTACAGTTAGCCGGCGATAACATCAATGGCTACTGTTTAAAATTAAAACAATGGCACAAGAAACTGTAACAATAGAAGATAAAGACTACTTCATTGAGTGTAGAGATACAAAGATTGGTGATGTAGTGTATGATAAAAATAGTAAAACTACTTACGTAGCTAGTATATCAGATGCTGATGATCTAAATTGGATCGTAGTAGAACAAATCAATCACTCAACTATTTAGTCAATGAAATACTTAATACTTATACTCATCTTATCTACTTTAAGTTGTGGAGATGTAACAATAGCAAAACAAGTAACTAAAATAGAAAGATACAACAAAAAGCTTTCTTATTATTGGTATAATTACAGTAATGATCGTGTACTAGACACAAACAATCGTTATAAGATAGGTGATACTGTAAACTTAGTAGAATACTAACACAATGGAGATAGAAATCAACGAAGAAAACCTAAACTTACTACTCAATCAAATAAGAAAACATCTGAATGATAACTCTATGGAGTTTATACTTCTTGGAAAAGATGTAACGTTCTTATCGGTAATGGACAAGATAAAGAAAGATGATCCTGGTCATCCTATCGAAGTCTATCTATTAGCGAGTCGGTATATTAGTGATATCGTAGATGACTTCTTTAAACCGTAAACAATTTAAAAACCCATAAAACCCAAAACAATGAATTCAACTCAAATCACACTAGGATCATTCAGAATGAAATCAGTGGCAAACAAAACAGTTACAAGAGTAGTAAATGCTGAACTAAATGAGTCAGGCATGTTCTCTTTCAGTAAAGAAATGTTAAAGCACATTGGTCAAGGTATTCACCTTGTTAACCTAAAGAGTAAAGTATCTGATCCACAAGTATTATTGTCTTTATTAGGCTTAATAACTGAAGCTTTATACGCAGAAGACGCTGATCTTGAGTTCGCTCAGAGAGAATTTACTCGTGAAGAAATTCACTTCATCCGCAAAGCTATCTTAGCTAAGCTTGAACATTGCGAGAAACAAAAACAAGTTGAAGATGCTGATGAGAATACCACAGCGAAAACATTCAACGAAAACTCATACATCAATATGAAGTTACTTCTTATTGACTTAGGTGAGTGGTTATCTGTTTCTATTTAAACTTAATCATTAACTAAACCTAGATTGGGCGGACGTCGCTGTTTCGCCCTTTCTTAAACTTAACACAATGAAGAAGATAATAGCAATAGAAACTTGGGGAGGGACCGCAGGTGGATATAAGGTAGAGTTAAACCTAGAATTAACTAAAGACAGAGAATTAACGCAAGATGAAGTGTATTTTGCTCATACCAAAGTGCAAGAAATCATGGCGCACATAGACACCAACACGATTAAAACATCTGTTGAGTTTATTAAAAATACAGCATCTGAACGTGAGCAACTGCTCAACTGTTTCGGTGATCATAAGATCTATGCCAAAGAAATACCATCAGAATATGGTAATCTTGAACCATGGTTCTTAGTCACAACGCCTAAAGGTGTTATTAAGATTGGATGGCGTAAGCGTGTGATTAATATTGATTGGTCAGACTCTGATATTAAGTTCAAAACCGATGCAGAAGCTGCTATAGCCATAGAGATAGAAGATCTTCACCATACACACGGTAGAGATTACGTTCACGCTTATGGTTACGCAAAAGCAACTAAATACATTCAACGCTTACTAAACGAAGAATAAATGCATTACGTACAGATAACAGACGAACAAGATATCAACTTCACTACTAATCTACCTATCATGCCTGAAATAGGACATCATGTAGTAATAGACAATGAGTCACGTGAAGTATTAGAAGTTAGACATTTTATTAAACTTGATGGAGTGAGGACAACCTTCTTGAATACACAAATATTAATTAATAGTACTTTCCACACATTACACAATGGACGCTAAAGAACCTTTATACTTAAATTCTTAGTTATACACGGTGGTGCTTGGATAAGACTATCGTGTACTTTTAAACTAAAACAAATGAACAAGATACAAATCATCATCGCTTTTTATAGAAGTATGAAAACGTTTAGTAAACCTTTCAGTAAAGTAAACAATAATCATTCGGGTATGTGTAATTTCTTTTATACCATGTATGCCAAGAGACAACTAAACGACGATAAAGCGCTAGAAAATCTTAGAATACTTAGAGGGATACTTGAACCAATGTATTTGAGTGAGTTCGAAGAAGGTAGATTACCTAGTTCAAATCAAGTGTATTGGTACTCTGTAAGTGAGTTAGGTAATAAACAAAGAGTTAAGCTTTTAAAGAAAGCCATCTACAAGACAATTAAATCCATATTCGTATGAAAAGATTAACAACAATTCTATTACTAATAGGTGCATTTATTTGGTCTGTTGTGATAATTACAAACCCTCTTACAAGCTTAGCAATTTGTTTGTTTTGCTTAATAGCAGTAGCAATATTAGGAGGTTCTTTCTCCCTTTTCGGTAGTAGAAAAGCCTTATCAAGAGACATATACGTAAGAAGATGAGAGCAGAATTAAAATTTACTGTATTAACAGCTAAATCAAACATACAACAATTTATGCAAGCTGCAGATGTATTCTCACCTCATAAAGTTTTGGTAGCAATACAAACAATGACTTTAACTGTTGAGTGGCCTCTCATAGATGCCGAATACATAGCTAAATGTCAAGATAGTCTTAAACAAGCGTTAGAGAAATCTGGTTCTGTAATAACTTTTATGGGTTATCAAGGAGAAACTGAAGTTCCTGTGTATTTTAGACCAGAAGTACAACAAATATCTAATGGTAAATCATGGGGTATGTTTCACAAATTCTTAAAGAGCATTGGCTACGAAGTAGAAACAAACGAATATGTGATGGTAACATCATGCAAAAGAATGCCGAAAGGTATTTAAAGAATTAACCATTAACCGGATATCATAGGTAAGTCGGAATCATGACCCGGAACATAAATCTTCACATAAATAAAACAAGAGCCTAGTGGAGTACGTGACAATATGTTCTAATAGCACTCGAGAAAGCTCTAGAAGGTAGCTGCGGGAGGCATAACGAAAGTTAATGGTTAAAATTACGTCTTAGCTCAGTCTGGTCAGAGTGCCCGCATCCGCATTAACATAAGCGGGAGGTCCGAGGTTCGAATCCTTGAGACGTAACGACGTTACTAGCTAAACGTCATTTGAGTACCGTTTTCGTTTAAATGGTGTGCAGGTTCTAGACGCCCTGCACACAACTTACACCGTAGCTCAGTTGGTAGAGCTTCCCGCTCTTAACGGGAAAGTCCTTGGTTCGAGTCCAAGCGGTGTAACAATAGACAATGTGGCTCGAGTGGCTAGGCGGCAGACTGCAACTCTGTCCTACAGCGGTTCGAATCCGTTCATTGTCTCATTAATTGAATAACAGTATGAAACAAGCAAATAGCGGCTTTATGCACAGCACGCGAAAAATAAATCACTTCGAAACCGACTATCGGGAAAGCTTGGAAGGTCTGAATGCAAGCTTGTTATATCTGACTGCAGAGAAGATATAATATGTGAGGACGTAGAGGAACACTATTAAACAATAATTGCTAAACCCTGAAAGAAACTACGAGGTAACTCGTAGAATGGATGCTGTCATATGACTTACACAGCTATATACCATTGGGAGTGTCAAGCTAGATCCTTATTATCGAGTGCTGAAGATAATGAGGATGCTAAAGCAAGGGGTGAGAGCCCTGCAGTCACAATCATAAAGATTGAGAGCGTTAATTTAGATAGCAATTAGAGGGCGCGATGCCCTCTATTGTTTTTAATTGTCCACTATTCACATCCTAATCACTAAAGCTATGGAACCACTAGAAGCTTTATTAATCATTACAGGTATAGGAGCAGTATTGCTCGTTTCTTATTTGTACAGCAAACACTTTATTGAAAATGACAAAACAAGAAGTACTTAAAGAACTAAGGATAGCTAGATTCTGGTATTGGATCGGAATCTATCTTCCTTTTGCTGAAATGTTTATAAATATATTCAGCTACAAACCTAACACATCTTCTGGATTGTGTAATTATTTTAGAATAAGACACAGTAGATCTAGATTTGTTAAGATGTATCTAGTTGATTTTGCTCCTAAAGCACTTAGAGAATGTAGATCAACAGCTTTTCTAGGCATAACAGGTATAGCTTGGTTTCCTATGACCCGTAAAGGCGATAAACAACGCTTAGAAATACTAAGAGAAGCTTATGAATATTATAAATACTTTGGAATAGAATAGAGGAGGAACATTAAATGGCAGAAGGATGCAGTGATGGAAACAGAGTCTTTCCTAACACAACAAATCGATTTGATATACCTTTCAATCCACGGGTTGAGAGGTTTTCTAATACAAATCCTATAATAATTAGGAACTGGGAAGGAGATCCAGTTAAATGTGGCATATTGAGAAGTAAACTCATGAGAACAGGTAAACCGTGCTTTATTGGCGAAGGTTTCCTATTTGGTTACGGAGAAGGAATAGTAGAGTACAATCCTATGGATAATACTTGTGCTCCACCTCCTGTTGAGAATGCTGACTTAGATACACTAACTCCAGCTCTATTAACGGTCATGACGGCACTTGTGTTGTTGAGACCTAAACGTTTACTTAGATGGTTTAACAAATAATGCAAATACCTATACAAGAGGTACTAAACCACAAAAAGTGGTTAGGTGCAGAAATAATCTCATCAGTCAGTAACATGACTAATGAAGAAGTTCATCAAATAGCTGAAAAAGCAAAAGAGCAAGGTTACTACGAACTTAAAATCATAGTAAACGGTGTAACAACTGAACCTTATTGGTTAAAAGAAATGCTTGATAATACTGAAAAGTATATTGATGCAGAAGCTAAATCGTTACAACGTAATCTATACGGTGACACCAATGATGAATTTAGAGAAGTTGTTAACAAGTTCACTCGTGAATTAGATGCAGCTAGATTAGCTTTATTTGAAAAGCATTTCACTCCTGAACAAATTCAAGAATTTGCTTATCATGACGGAAGCTATTAAGAGAATACTCACACCTTGGAGTATTCACAAAACAAATTGGGAACGTAATATGTTACATCTTATAGTAAAATGGGAAGTTCATTACGACATCCCTCAATACGGTGCTAGGCACATTACTTTCACGTTGAGTGATGGTAGTAAACAAAATTTTAGCGAAACATTCTAATGGCAATTAACTTAACTACATTAAGAGAACAACATAACATCGAAGTTATGATTAAGTCTTGGAAAGAAGGTGGCGATATTGTCTATGTATATAGCGTAAACGAATTAGGAAAACCCTCTAAATACAGTTTAGAAAACAAGTCTCTAACTTATCGTGAAGCACTAGCTAAAGCGTTTAACAAAGCTAACGAACAAATTCAAAATGAAAAGAGAATTTAAATTAATAAAAGAGTATCCAGGTTCTCCTAAGAAAGGTGCTGTAATTACAGAATCATTACGCGTTACTATAAACAATAGTAGAACAGCGAACAAGGAAGAGAATCAATACACTATCAAAGTGGACAGTCAACACTGTGACGGTTGTAGATTCAATATAAAGAACCCACAAGACTTCCCAGAATTCTGGCAAGAGGTTACTAAGGATTACGAAATATTATCCTTTACAAACGAAGCTGGTAGTATCTTTACTAGAACTGAAGATAGAAGATATTGGTTAAATCATCATCCTTTTACTGAACGTTGGTTAATTGATAACAAAGATATGTTCATACATTCAGTCAAACGTCTAAAAGACGGACAAATCTTTACAGTAGGCGATCTAATTGAACGTAGCCGTGAGTATAAAGTATACAATACTATTAAGAAGATAGAGTTCGGTAGTGACTTGGGTTCTGATCTTAAAATTCGTATAGACTTTGAAAAGGCTTCTAACAAAACTGAAGAGCATGGTTACAATCGTTTCGCATGGTTAAACGAGTTGAGAAAACCAGAAGAAGAGAAGTATCTTATTGAATCTTTTATCATTAAGTTACCAAGTGGTAAAGAAGAAGTTGCTTACATACGCGATCAAGGTGGTTATTCAACTATAGACGACGGTATTACTTATCCTGCATTAGCTTATCTAAATGAGACCTCTAAAGCTAACGGATGGAGAATACGTTCAGTTATGCGTATCGAAGACAAAGAAGTATTTAAACTAGGCGACTTTTGTGCTCCAGATAGTGTAATAACTAACAGAGCACCTATAGATAAGATAGAATTCTGTAAAGCAGGTTATCTTAGATTTCAAGCTAAAGATAAGTATTACGTTGGTATTGACAATCTTGTTAAGCTTGAAGTAATACTTAACACAAGAGACGGTGTCAACAAGTACAAAGGTGACAAAGTCTATTGGACTAAGGAAGACATCTTTTCTACTACTAACATACCTATTAGGCTCAGTGCAGGTTATCGACCTAAACCTGATATGATTTACTTCGATTCAAAAGATTTATTACAAGACTATATCACTACAAATAAACCGTTACTGTCTCATCGTGAAGCAACTACGCTAAGTCATTTAGAAATGTATCAGTTAGTTAAATCACGCTTAAATTTTAAATAATGGATAAATTCCTTATATTAACACCCGCTGTTCAAATAACAGCTATAATAGCATTCATGGTATGTTTTGCTGTATTCTGGATCTCATTTACTGATTCATGGGGAAGTATCTTTAGAAAGAAAAGATGAACTATATAGAGAAATTAGATTTGACTCTGAAGAACCTTCAGAAGGTTTATGACGAGTTACCTGCATTAGCAGAAAAGATACCGGCAATACGTACTGATTTCGACATATGTCACTTCGGTGTATATTGGGCACAAACTAAACAATTTGTACTCACTAACGATTGTGGTACAACAGGTTGTCTATTAGGTAATGCTGCTAGACTATTTGATTTACAAAATAATGCTTATTATCATCATGTAGGTGCTAGATTAGAGTTTTCTTACATGCATTTCGGATCAACTATTTTTCCTGCTCTTTATCGTGCTTATAAAGACGGTACACCTAATATGTGGCAACCTAACGATATGTGGGATTATCTATTCAGTGAACATTGGGCACACACTCAGCCAACCTTTGATCAAGCTATTGCACGTCTCAAATACTTCTTAGAAGTTAAAGGTGATGTAGGTGAAGAAGGTGTTGATTGGTTTTTCAGACCAGAAGTAGAAGACTATTAATTATAAATAACTATGAAACTACCTAGAAAATTAAAGAAGCTGTTTAATAAGCTATACATTGGTGAAAAAACTCAACAGAACTTTAACTGGGTATTTCATAAACGTATGGTTATTATTCACAACTACGTACTAGGAGAGATACCTATCAAACTAACAAAACAAGACGAGACGTTCATAAGGAACGGCTTATTAGTTAACCCTAAATTTAAAGTTCCTTATGGCGAAGTACGGAATACAAAAAGGCGATAAAATACGCGCACGTTACAATCACACACGTGAAGAGAACGGTCCTACTATTGTTCACGAAGGTGGAGATATAGGTAAAGAGTTAACTGTAACCAAAGTTTGGAGTCACGGTGTGAGAACAAGAGAACATGGTTACATTCACAATAACAGAATACTAAGTAAAGCTGAATAATGGAAGACTTTATAAAAGAAAACATTGAGAAGCTAGGCTTCAAATTAATTAAATACGAAGAAAGCACTTGGGATAAAGGTGTTTTCTACGGAGTTGCTCACGATATTAAAGCTAACGGCATGACTCAACTACAATGGTGTAGCGGAGGTCACAGTTGTACTTATTTCGGTGACAAATTAGAAAAGAACATCTCTATCGGTGTTAAAAAAGATGGTGGAACTCGTCACGCATTTAATGGTTATGTGTTCACACTTGAAGACTTCGAACGCGTACTTAAACTTACTTGGTAATGAACGGAGAACAATACAATCAAGCACTTATCGCTTTCAGTGATGCAGAAAGAATCATCATCACTTTAAATAAAATACGTGCTGATAAGAGAGATCCTTTCCTTAACGATCAAGAGAAAGCCGAAGTTCTATCAGAACAATTAAGTAAGTTTGGATTAACAATTTACGAGCCATGACATTAGAAGCACTAAACATAACACTAATCATCTTATTTTGGCATTTCATAGCTGACTTCTTATGTCAAACTGATTGGATGGCTAACAATAAGAGTAAGGGTTGGGATGCGTTGCTATGGCATACGGCTATTTACAGCGTATTGTGGTTTTTTCCTGTAATAACTTACGGAATAATATACGATGCTCCACAAAGAATAATACTATTTGTACCTATTACATTCGTAGCACATACTGTTACTGATTATATTACAAGTAGAGAAACTACTAAATTGTGGACAGATGGTAAAATTAGACCTTTCTTTCATGTTATAGGATTAGATCAATACTTGCACTACATACAATTATTTGTAACCTTTTACGCACTAACACGATGAAAGACGGAGACTTAAAATACTATCCATTTCTTAATAGTTGGATTAATCATGTTTTACTGAATCCTCAAGTTCAGCCAGAAAAGTTTGGTATAACTATAGACGTGTATCGTTATCATAGTAAAACTAATTATCCATTTTATTTAGATCGCCCTAATTACTACGAAGCTTTTAAATCTATCTTCATTAGAGAAGACTCTATAGAGGTTCGCAAGAATCTAGATAGTATAGTTAAAATGGGTTGGGCTGATCCTCGTATTCTATCTCCAAGTATTGAAGAAACTATTCAATTAGTGCGTTCACGCTTCGGATGGAAACCTTTTGATCTTACTGAATTCAGTCGAGATTTTGATGAAGAAGTAACCAGAGATACACAATGCTACAAGAACAATTCGTAACAAAAGAGATAGCTTATACTTTAAAGAGAATGGGTTTCTCTGAAAAGTGTTTTGGTTATTACAGTGCAATGGCTGATCGCGTTTCGTTACAAGTAGGTTGTTCCAATCCAGGATTTGTTAAACAGTCTGAAGGAATAGCACACGGTAAGAGTATTCGTATGAGAGCTAGAATAGCTGCGCCTTTATGGCAACAAGCTCAAGATTTCTTAAACTGTAAACTATATTCTAACGAAATAACGGATCATTTAGTAGACACTAGAGAAATCATCATCTTACAATTAATTGATTACGTAACAGAACATGAACGCAATAGAAATACTGAAGATACAACAAGAAATTATTAAACGTGAGTGGTTTAAAGCTTACGGTAGTGTACCCAATCTATCAGGAATGTGTCTAGTAGGTTACGAATGTAACTCTATGGCTAATTGGTTTGGAGACAACGGATTAGATATCGATTTGTTTAATGTTGAACATGATGCAGACGGTATATTCTCTATTCATCCTAAATCACTTGAAGGTTTATGGGATAATAACGGTTGGACTATTTACGAAGGTTATGATAAACTACCTAAAGAAGAAGCTTATTACGAAATGGTAGACAGAGCTGCAAACATAAGTGTAGTATCTGTATGTGATCTCATGAGAGCAGCTTCAAATGCCACATTAACTCACTACAGGAAGTACGAACCCAAACTTCCTTTTTATTAAAATATTCTAACTTTCATTGTTAGGACTATTGGGTTGCCGGCGGGATGGGGATCCTGCCGGTTTTTTACTTATCTAAATTAACTCTAATGATTAAAACAGATCCACTCAAAGACTTAGAAGCCACAAAGGCTATCGCTCTTAAATATGCTAGAGCAAACAACAAGAATTATCATATAATTCTATTTAATCCAGTTAAAGGTCAATTCGATCCAGAAACTTCAACCTACTCATTTGTAGAAGATGATTACTTCAAAATTGAAAGACCTAATTCATTAAAATTAACGACAACCGATGAACTTCGTGGAAAAGAGAAAGCCGCTGCTACAATTAGATAAGGATGCTAAGTTTGGTTGGGGAATTATAATCTTCATTGTAGCGTTAGCAGCTCATTCTATTTACCGATTAATGCACACATTCTAATGTACGATATCCCAATTAAGCAACAAGCAAGGTTTTACAGCTTATGCTGTAATCGTATGGTAAGTACTATGCCTAGAACTCTTAGTGAATTCTTAGCAGGAGTAGAAGAAGTACACATCTGTAAAGGTTGTACTGAAATTTGTAATGTAGAATTAAAACCAGTTTATGAAGAAGTCAACAAAGGAATCTATCGTAAAATCGAGTACTGACATTCCTATACCTCAAACTATTGTTTGTCTAAATAAAACATGGTTATACGATAGCACTAACGGAGCAAAGATTAAAGCAAGAAACATACAAGCCTATCTAAGAACTAAGTTAGGGTTACCTACTTTAACTCCACCTGTTATTCCACAAAAGCATCGTGCAATTAAACGTAAAGGAGCAATTACTCCTAGATGGATTGATAACTATTACGGAAACTAACTATGCGACTAAAGAAAAAAGAAAAACAGGGACTAGGTTGCTTAACTATTTTGATTTTAGCAACAGGCATACCTATAGCTACATGGTTGTATTACGAATTTAAAGAGCCAGAACGTTATTACTTTATTGATATGTATCAAGAACAAGCTAATGAAGCTGCTGAGAAGAATAAGTAAATGTATTATCGAAACTATCCACTAAGTCTACACAATAAAATACCATTTGGCAAATTCCGCGGAACTCCTGTGCGTATGATGTTTAGTAAACGTTATTGGTATTTGGTTTGGTTGCATGAAGTAACAAATTGTAAACTTGAACAATGGATATATGAGTTAGCTCTTAAGATTCGTTCTAACAGTAAAAGATACAAAAAGCGCTACACCATTAGCTAAAAAGTTATGGCTTATGAGGAGTGATGTCCGATGAGCTGAACCAAACCTTGTGTGATTGTAATGATCACATTAGCAAGGACAGTGGTATTATGATTAATTACTAATCACGTGAGAATTTGAGAACTAACTGGCTGTAAAGACACAGGTAAATCCTCAATAAGCTGTATTCTGACATCAATCGGACAATGCAGGTTCTATTTAACAAGTACGATAAACTTGTTTATTTTAACTTAAACTAAACTATCATGATTATAAATAAAGACGTCGACTCATACAGTAATGTTACATATCACTTCTATATTCATAATGGATGTGTAGTGTATGTTCATAATTACAAAACCCTTTACGTATTCAAAGACGTATCTCCTAAGAGAGTAACCAGATCTAATCGTTGGAACAGTGTTAAAATGCCTGGCTTTAAGAAGATGAAGACTGTATACGTATCTAATGAACAACTTAAAGATCCTACGTTTTTACCTAATCTTTGGGCTGCTGAAACTATACGTAATATAGTATTCGGTGGTAAATTAGGTACTAAATATACTATGGACTGTATCGGATGGGGTGCTTCTAACGTTAGTTATTTTGGCGCAATGAGTTCTTCAAATAAACCTGGGTTTAAGATGCGAATTAATAAATAAAAGGGCGCGTTCTTGGTACTTGAGCGGGTAAGAACTAAAAGAGAAGCATGTAGTGCGTTGTTTGTGTGCACTTAAAAGAAGCATTCACATTTTTAACTGGCACTCCGGTGTACAGAATGGCTGCCTAGTCTCTAGGAGACGTAGTCATTCGCCCAGAAATGGGTTCGCGATCCATGACACTTGGGATCACATACTCGTGTTTAGACTTTGGCTGCAGTTGTGAGACATCTGAACTGCAGATAGTTGTCTGTTTACAACAGAATAGGCCGTTCCTTATAGCCAATAAATGTAGGATAAACATGTAATGAAGGCTTTTACTATTTACAACGTGACGAGGGTTCGACTCCCTCCGCGTCCACTATGCACATGGTGTGCATCAATTAAATTAAATTACGATGTTAAACGACAACAAACAACAACAATCGGTAATCCTTAAAGGCATTGCACAACAATTATTAACTATGCAAATGCCTACTTTTGACGAAGCAAACAAATTATTAGCTAGCTTCAGTGTCCGTTTAGTAACAGAAGAAGAAGAACATAGACAATCTATTATTGCCGCATTAGCCGCAAATGAGAAGACTGTGTATTTTTGTTACGAATGTGAAGGCCCTAACAAAGAAACTTTACGTTATAAAGTAGCTTTATCTTGGGAAAAGAGAAATCCAGAAACAATGGATCGCTTAGTCGCTTTAGAAAGTGTTAAAAGGTCTGCTTTTACAACAACTAGTAAATCTGACGCTGAACATTTCATCAATAATCACATTATGCCTAGATAGTATGTCAAAGAACTCAATGGAAAGACACAACAAAGGTAGAGTGAACGGTGCTGATAGTTTCTTAGCAGACATCAGTAAAGCCGAAGCACTTACCTTAGCTGAGAAACACGGTTATGACGTAATGTTAAAATGTGTACCTAGAAGAATCAAACGAGAAGTAGCTAGGAATAAAGCAAAGAAACAAAGAAACGAGCCTCTGTAGTTAACTGGCTAGTGTATCCTGCACGATAGAGAAATGATGTGACAATCATAAGGAGCATGTAAGTTAGTTCAACTTACTCAGTCGGACAACAGTCTGTGAGTGTACTGAAGGCAGTGGTCTAAACACCTTAAATCCCTAACTTTCGAGGACAGCGTTAATCCATTATTCTAGTCAACGACGCCTTTAACGAGGTTTATAGTCAGGCAATACGGTAAATGGTAGTTGGGATTTTAAATAACAAAACGCGTCTGTGGCCGAGCGGTCGAAGGCAAAGGCTTCCAAACCCTTTAACGAAAGTTCACCAAGGTTCGAATCCTTGCGGGCGTGCAAAATTAAAAACAAATACCATGAAAAGATCATTATTATTAATCGCAGTAGCAATTCTCCTATTCGGATCGAGTTGTAAGAAGACAGAAAACAACTACTATGGTGATAAAGCCAAAGAAGAGATTCCCGCATCAGTTAAACCACAAGTTGGTGAAAAACTATTGACAACTAAAGCTGAAATAGAAGCACTTAACGGTTGGTATGTTGTTGATGCATATGTTTACGACGTTAATAACACGAGAGTGTGGAAACTAAAAAGTGGTGACAATGTTGTAATGGTTTTAAAAGCTCCATTAGAATTATTTTGGAATCCACGTTATGCTAAAGACTATAAAGGTGCTGATAAAGGTACGTTTACTGGTAAAGAAGCTTACGATTTCGCAACAAGAACAAACTAAACTCAAGTAGTGGCTAGTTGGCAGGTTCGATTCCTGCCACTTGGGCAAAATTAAACCAATTATGACAACTCTAGATTTACTAAAAAGGCTTTACAAAGCAAAAAGAGCTTATGAAATAAGCTTATGGTGGTGTAACTACACTCCTATTGGATTTATAGTTAGAATGATAATGAGAACCGATAGAGGTTTATGTATGCATTTCGAAAGACTAGGTAAGCGTCATGAAGTAATGCCTTATCTTGGTAGATTCTGTCCTTTTGGTAGATTTGCTGGTTTTTGGTTTACTACTACTGGAAAGAAAGCTGTAACAGACAGACTCAATCTAATAGAAGAAGCGATCACTTATTACGAAAGTCAGAGATTAAACAACGAAATATGATCTTTAAACAATTAGCAAAGCGTTATGCTGACAAGAAGGAACATAAGCAACTTCTTAAGTTAGTAATTGAAATGACTCAGCATTTAGAAGCTGATGAACTATCTGCCGATATTATCGGTAAACTTAATGGAATGGCTGAACGTGAGAAGATCATGGATGAGCATAAAATTAAGTATGAGTTGAAAGTAAGAGAAATGATTTTCATATGGAACTCACAAAGAATCGATGAAGTGAATCTTGAGAGTATTATAATAGATTATCCTACTTTAGAGGATGATGTATTTAAGATATGCTTTCTCATCAAACTCAGAAACGGTTCTCAAACTGTTTATCGTACTGAAAATGCAGGTACTTTAGAAGGTTGTTACAAACTATTATACTATAGTTTAGTACATAGAGGTATAGGTGAACTAATATTCATTTACAAAGAAGCTGAAATTAGGAGATACCGGGAAGAACAAAAGTTTAAAGAGTTAGAAGAAGAACGAGCTAAGAAAGCTGAAAGACTTGCTAAAACTCTAATACGTGAGGAGAAATTCAAAGAGGAAGAGAAAGTTAGATTAAAGATGTTAAGCTATGCTGGTTTAGCTGTGTATAACCCACAAGCTTTTGCCACTGTTCAACAACCTGTACCTGTTAGTAAAGATTTATACGTTATGAGTCAAAATCTATTCGTTAAATACTTCTTCAACAAGAATAAGAATCAAATCTATCATTACTTCTTATCTAATGAAAGAGACTTTGATGAAGTTCTCTATTACAACAAACGTGATCCTAGAATAACATTAGAAGAGTATATAAGACATCGTAATTATTTTCTTAAAACGCAAGCTAAAGATTACGATATCTATTACCACAAAGACGGTACCTTCGATGAAGAAGCCATTAAGCGACAAAAAGAACTTAATAAAGCTAAAAAGAGGAAAGCGAGTCAAGAGCATTTTGAAAAACTTAAGTCTGGTGTGAGAGGACTTTCTTTTGATCATTATGTTCATCGGGGCCAAAGAACTCCTCCTGGTGAATTAGCCAGTCAGTTAACTAGCACTAGAGCAGATGATCCTTTGTTCGGTGGATATACTGATCTGGCTTCTGACATATACGACGATTTATAAACCATTAACAACTTAAACAATGAATATCCCATTTCAATCCGTCCTAACTAACATCAAGGACATAAAAGAAAGAAATAAAGCGTTTGATGAGCTATCAGACGAAGACAAGCGTAAGGAAATCGCATTTGATTCACTAGGATTGATTCTAGTTGAAGAGAGTATGCAAGCTAAAGGAGGTGACTATTGGGGAACTTTAGAAGGAGCAGTCAAACAAACTGAAACTAGTGAAGAATTACAAAACTTTTTATTAACGGCTCCAAAGTGTGAAGTATGCGCTAGAGGTGCAATAATGATGAGTCAAATTAGACTTGGAAACAGCATAGGTCTAAAAAATAACTATTATTACGATATTGAAAAAGGTGCGAATCAAAGACTTCTTAAAGGTTTTACTGTCGACACCATGGATAACATGGAACAAGAGTTTGAAGGTTGGGTTAAGGCAGAGCCTGGAAACCCTTGGGGAGACAGAGTTCAAATAAAAGACTACGAAAGTGGTTGTAGACAGCCTTATGCTTCTGGTAGCAACGAAAAGCTTGTAAACATTCTTTGCAACATAATAACTAATGGTGACTTTGTTCCAGAAGACGACACCGATTATTTAACTAAATACTCAATTGAACTGTAATGCAGAACATTTTATACAAATCAAAACTCGATATCAAAGATATCAAAGAACGTAACAAAGCTTTCGAGGCTTTATCTGATGAAGATAAGAGAAAAGAAATAGTTTTTGATTCTCTTAAGCTTATCTTAGAAGAACGTAAGCTAAGGGCTACGGAAAGTGCTACAGGGTACTGGAATTTCGGTGCGAGTAGTCTAGTAGAGAATTATAACTCATCTGAACAATTACAAAACGCCCTATTGAACTTAAATATTCCTAATTGCGAGGTATGTGCGAGAGGAGCTGTTATGTTATCTCAGATTAGATTAGGTAATAGTCTCTGTGCTAACGACAATGGAATCACTGACGGTGAAAGTGGTGCAGTGAGAGGTTTTAATATGCTTTCTATGCGCCTTATGGAACTCGTATATGAAGTTTATGACGACAGTTTAGCTGATGTTTTACTTTGGGACAATGATTTTGATGAATCAGAAATTAAACCATTAGTGATGCGTATCCTTAACTTAACAGAAGACGAATATGCAGAAAAAGATTTTGAAGATATGGCAGGTGACTTACAGGATTTTGTTGATGAAAATTACGACGAACTGTTTCGTTATGCAGGTGATGAAACTCCTAGTCTAGTAAACATTCTTTGTAATGTTCTAACCAATGGTGATTTCGATATCCTCGACTTCACAGATTACGTTAAAAAATACGAACTTCAAATAGATCCAGAGTAATTATGATATTTATCTTCTTTATGTTATTTATTACCGCAGTCTTTTGGGGAACCATGATATTCGGTAAAAAGAACTTCGAGAAGGTACTTCTCGTGATGTTCATAATCTTTGCAGTAATAACTGCTATACAATATATTTAGTCTTAGTTGCACATAAAGACTTAAACCTATATCACGGTGGTGTGCAACCGTGTCAGATAAACAAATGTTTAATAAAGTAAAGAAAGCTTTAGAAGCACAGTTCGACAAAATGGTTGCCTTAGGTACGCCATTATTGTACAAAAATCTCGATAGAGATCAGGTGTTTAACACCTATTTATTGAGCTTCCCTACTGAAGAACAACAACCACATAACTGTAACTGTTGTAAATCATTCTTAAGACAATGGGCAGGTTTAGTAACAATAGATCGTAACTTAAAAGTTCATTCTATTTGGGATTTTGACGTAATGGAAGTTAGCGAGGAATATCGTAATTCAATCACAGCATTGAAGAACTATATTGCTAGTTTAGCCATTACAGACAAGTTCTTTAACTCTTTCAAAGGTTTAGGAACTAACAAAAACTTTGATACAATTAAGAATGTTGAGTGGACTCACTTTCATTTACAATTGCCTTCATCTTTTCAGTTAACTCCTAACGATAGAATTGACACATTGAAATCTGATTTCAGATCTACACGTCAAGTCACTCGTCGTTCATTAGAAGAGTTAACTCTTGAGAGTGCTGAAACGATTCTTGATTTAATCAATCAGGGTTCTCTTTACAAAGGCCCAGAATATAAAGCACAAGTAAGTGCATTTGTTACTGCTAAACGTAAGTTTGATACATTGAATGATGTTGATAAACAAGCTTATGTTTGGTCATTAGAAGGTAACGCTTGTGCAATTCGTAATACAGCTGTTGGTACAATCCTTGAAGATTTATCTTTAGGTATTGATTTAGATGACGCTGTACGCAAATACGAGGTTAAAGTAGCCGGTGCTAACTATAAGCGTACTACTGCATTAGCCGGTCCTAAACAAATAGCAGCGTCTAAAAAGTTGTTAGAAGATTTAGGTTTAACGTCTGCTCTTGAGCGTAGATTCGCTAACGAAGCTGATCTTAACATTAACGACATACTGTATACAGATAAAACTGTTGCGGTTAACGATGTGTTTGGTCAGTTAAGCAAAGAAGCTTCTGACAAAGTTGATCTTAAAAGCTTCAGTAAATTAGAAGAAGTAACTGCTGAAGACTTTATCAATAAAATCCTTCCTACTGCTAAGCAATTAGAAGTATTTGTTGAGAACAGCCACATGGGTAACTTCGCTAGTTTAGTAACAGCAGTGCATGAAGACGCTAAGCCTTTATTCAAATGGGCTAATCCTTTCTCGTGGGCATATGCCGGTGGTATTGCTGATTCAATGAAAGAACGGGTTAAAGATGCTGGTGGTAACGTTGATGGTATTCTTCGTTTCTCTATCATGTGGAATGATGAAGAGACTAAATATCCTAGAGATATGGATGCTCACGCTATTGAACCGAATCATACTCATATTTCTTATATGTCTTACAGAGGTAAAGGTTACGACAACAAACGTAGTCAGACTACAATGACCGGTAACCTAGATGTAGATATGACAGGTGGTCCTAATCCAATGGTTGAGAACATTACTTGGTTAGATAAATCTAAGATGCAAGACGGTGTATATGAACTGTTTGTTAACAATTATAGCGGTGCTCCTTGTAACGGTATTAAAGCACAAGTAGAGATGGAAGGTGAACTTCATGAGTTCCACTATAAGAAATCTTTTACTGGTAATTTAGCTGTTGCAAAAGTAACTCTTAAACAAGGGGTATTCACAATTAACTCTGCATTGCCATCTGAAACTAAATTAATGGTTAAAGAACAATGGGGAATTAAAACCAATGGCTTCACCAAAGTTAAATCTGTTATGCTATCTCCTAACTTCTGGAGAGAGAATACAGGTAACAAACATTATATGTTCTTCTTAGAAGACTGTATTAACCCAGAACCAACGAGACCGTTCTTTAACGAGTTCTTACGTCCTGAGTTATACGAACAACGTAAAGCGTTTGAAATGATTGCAGGTAAGTTACTTATTCCGCATTCGGATAACCAATTGAGTGGCGTAAGCTTCTCAGAAACACAAAGAAATCATTTAATCATCAGAGTTACTTCGACTTTCGCAAGAACTCTTAAAATCAAATTTTAATGGAAAATCAATTCATTGCCGCATCACGTTTAAAACTACGTTTCGAAGCAGGTAAAGGTTTAGTAACAGCAGAAGAACTTTGGGCATTGCCGTTAACTAAAATTAACGAAATGGCTGTTGCTGTAAATAAAGTAGTAACTAGTAGCACTGAAAGCTTCTTAGATGAAGATACAGTTAAAAATAGTAAAGAAGCTAAAGAAGCTAACTTAAAGTTAGACATCTTAAAGTATATCATTACTACTCGCCAAGCTGAAACTAAAGCCAAAACACAAGCCGCTGAACGTAGTCAAGAAGCTGCTACTCTTAAGAACTTATTAGCAACTAAGAAATTAGAAGCTTTAGGTAATCTTTCGGAAGCAGAGCTTGAGAAACGTATTGCTGACTTAGGCGTTTAAAAATACAACTAACTAAAATGTAGGACTATCTGTAATGGATAGTCCTTTTAAACTTACACAAATTGATAAAAGAAATATTTGAAGTTGCGGCAAGAGTAAAACGTCGTTCAACCGTTAACGTAGGTCTTAAGTTGATGGAAGAAGCAGGTGAACTTGCTAAAGAAATCAATATTCTAGATGGTTATATTAATAAACCAGAAGGAGTAGACGGCGTATTGGGAGAAGCGATTGATTTAATAATCACAGCAGGCGACGTAATTTGGAATACTTATGGTAAGTCTATTTCAGAAGAGACAATCATGGCTAAGTTAGCTGAGAAACTTAAGAAATGGGAAGATATCAACAGTAAACTACCAGAACACGTAACGTTCAATTAAAGATACAATCATGAAGAAAATTGATGAACAGTACGAAAACTACATGCTATTTGCAAAGAAAGTTTTCGAGACAGCCCGGGGTGGAGTAGAAGTACTCATTCCAAGACCTTTAGTACTCGATTTTAAGCTTGATAAAATCACACCTCAAGCTATGGTGAAAGCCGGTGTTGTTAAAGACACAGGTAGAAGAGATGGAATTAAAGGTAAACTTTATACTTGGGATAAAAGAGAGGGTGAACCCGATCTTGATACAGGTAGAAGAATTTACAAAACAATTCAATCTCTTAAAGGTATTACTCCTAAGAAGGAGCAGAAAGGTACAACTGAACATGATGTTGTTAAAGAATCTAAGAAAGTGAAAAATATAATAATAGACTCACCTCCTACTCTTAAAGCAATAGAACAGATTCGCAATGGACAGTTTGATTATGAGAATGAAGGTACCTTAGCTTTCAAGAAAGCCTCTAAATTCTGGACACCTAAACATCTTAGTATAATCGGTGGATTACCGTTAACAATGCCCGTTACAGTTAAAGACATAAAGATTCACGGGGGTGATAATATGCGATTCGTATGTAAAGAGGGTGTTGATGACGTAATTATACGGATTAGACAAGAAGATACTCTTATTGCCGAGTTCAATATGCCTGGTGGTATAGATATCGAACACGTCGATGATGGTGTTGATGTGTATCTCAAAATAAGTTAACAATGAACAAAGGAATTGCAATAGTAATTAGAAATCTACAAGGTAGAATTCTGTTAGTGAAAGATATTGATGGTAAATGGACAATCCCTTATCAAACCAACATCACAACTAATGTTCACTCTAGACTTTACGATTTAGTTAAATTTATGGCTGATATTAAATTGAAGTCTTTTTCTAAATGTAATGACTACCTGTGTGACGAGGAAACTGTCTATACAGTTTATTCTACTATTGTTGATGAATCTGTAGGTAGTTTTATAGAACACGTCTGGATAGACGAGTTTAATATTCCTGACAATGTCGGTGAATTAACTAAATATCAACTTCGTAAGGAGTTAGTATTTAACGCAATGAACATTGAAGAACGTGATAAAGTATGGAGTTAGTTCTTAATACAACCATCATAACTTTAATAACGATAGCTATAGTCGTAAGGATTATAGTTATCGTTAAAATAATGAAGGACGAGTATCCTTTAGAAGATTAAATAGAAACAAACTAAAACAAACATAAATGAGTACTGTAGACAATACAACTACTGATGTAGCAATCGTAGGCCTATTTGATGAGAGCTTACAACGTAACAATAAAAGCATAAAAGCAGCTCGTATGAGCGCTATTGGTACGCAAGCTGAAACTTCTTATCGTCGTTTAATCGAAGATAAGATAACCGAGTATGATAACTTAGTTTTCGCAAGAAATGAAGCTTTGGATTTAAGTCCAGACGACACAACTTCGTTGAAGAAACCAGAGAACTTCGATGCAAATAGTTTTGCGCTTGAAGATTCTAAAACTAGTAAAGCTTTACACAATTTAAGCATTGCTATCAAGTTAGATATCGCAAGATATAACAGTTTATTCGGTTCACGTGCTAAAGCGTTAGAATTTAATGGGTTACAGTAGTTACGACAATTCGTCAAGAACGAGCAGAGCTACTTCTATGAATTTCTCTGCTGTTGTTAATGATCCAACCGTGTTTGCCAAAACGTTTAAGCAACAAGCTGAAGGTAAAGTACACGATTCTATGGGATCTATTGGTCTAAGAATCAGAGAGTCTCACGACTCAGAAGCACACCCTAATGTAGTACCAATTATCATCGCTTTAGATGTAACTGGTAGTATGGATAAAGTACCTAAACAATTAGTCGCTGAAGGTTTACCTAAGCTTATTACTGGTTTACTAGCAGCCGGTGTAGATCCTGCTGTATGTTTTATTGCTATTGGTGATCATAAATCTGATTATTTCCCTTTACAAGTTGCTCAATTTGAGTCTGGTGATGAAGAGTTGGATATGTGGTTAACAAGAACTTTCCTTGAAGGTAAAGGTGGAGGTAACGGTGGTGAAAGTTATTCTTTAGCGTGGTTATTCGCTGCTAGATATACCGAAATTCATTCGTTAACTAAACGCGGTCAGAAAGGTTTCTTGTTTACTATAGGTGATGAGCCTAATCACTCTAGTCTGGATAAGCTTAACTTAAACAGGATCTTTGGTGGTGGTTTTGAGACTGATTTACAATCTAAGGACTTGTTAAAAGAAGCTCAAGAGAAATATCATGTATATCACTTAAATGTGTTACATGGTTATGCTTATAATACCAAAACCAAGAATGGTTGGGGACACATGGGCGAACACGCTATTGATGTTTATGATGCGGAAGATGTTGCACCTTGCATCATTAAAACTGTATCAGAACATGCAGAAGCTTGTTGTCCTGATGTAGCGGCTAAACATACTGAATATGCACCTAAGTCTGATAATGTATCAGATGATGAAGACATGATGTAGACTATGACTAGAGCGCAAATTGTGATTGATCTTATGTTCGGAGATTGTGGAAAAGGTGTAACAACCGATTCGTTAGCAATCAGAGCGCCTAAGAATTCAGTCAACGTGAGATTTTCAGGTGGTCAACAGTGTGGTCACACAGTATACATTGATGAGAAAACAAATCATGTATTCTCTAATTTCGGTTCAGCTTCATTCAGAGGATTACCTACATATTTTACTGAACATTGTTTAGTATATCCTAAAACGATGTACGAAGAATATCTTACTCTATTACAATTAGATGTAAACCCTAAAGTTGTAATTCATCCATTAGCTAAGTTAACAACTAATATAGATGTTGCTTGGAATAGAGCATTAGGATCTTTTAAAACAAACGGTACAGTAGGATTAGGTATCGGTGCAACGATGACTAGACATAACACTAGTGGTCACAAATTGTATGCTTTTGATTTGCTTAACATGGAAATGTTAGCACATAAATTGCATAACATTCGTAATTATTATGTTCAGATGGCTATAAGAACTCTTCGTCAGGAAGATTACATAGCATTTCTTCATGAATGTGATAACACTACTTCTGTGTTCCTAGAGACTTGTTTCAAGATGGGTAAATACCTACAGATACAAGGATATGACTATTTGAATCAATTCGATTTAGGCATTTTCGAAGGATCTCAAGGGGTTTTGCTCGATATGGATCATGGTATCTTTCCAAACGTTACGTACGCAAATACCACTGCGAAAAACGCTGAGGAGGTGTTAAATCTCTTGGGTGTTGGTAAACATCATAGACAATATTTCTTATTAACTAGGGCTTATACTCATCGTCACGGTGCAGGATGGATGCCTCATGAACAATCAGAAGTAACACTTGTTAATGATGAAATGGAAATAAACCAATGTTGTCCATGGCAAGGTGAGCCTAGATCTTCTCCTTTCTGTCTTAATACTGTTAAAACAGCTATTGAGATAGTTAAGCTTTATTCTAATATCAGTATCTTTAATACTAACATCATCTTAGGTTTTCTTGACCGAGTGACGTTAGAGGAACAGAACAGAGTGATAAAAGAATGTGAAGATCTTGAATACAGAGTTCAGCATCGTTGGACACACATATCCGAATTGTTATACCTTAAATAAAACATTTGTAGGCTAAATAAGCGTTAGTAAGTCGCACGAGGAATTGTTGGTTTTAGTAGGTTAACTTTTGACTCAAAGACTTAGGAGTATAGTCTTCCTTGCCTACATTTAAACAAACACAATGAATAAATCAGAACAAAATATCGGTGCTTTTCAGAAGTACCTAGAGAAATCAATCTTTGCAACTAAATGGTTATTGATACCTTTCTATTTAGGATTAGTTGCAGTATTGATCAAATACATGCTCTTCTTTATAGGAGATGTATATCACTTCATGTTATCTGATATACACGGTGCGAATGAATTTATGCTATTAGTAGTAGAATTCATTGATATCGTGATGATCGGTAATTTAGTCAAATTCATGATAACAGGTAGTTACAATTCATTTGTTAACAAATCTCGTTATGAGGACAGTGAGAAAGTTTCATCAGGAACTTTAAAAGTGAAAATGGGTACCGCTATTATTGGTATTTCATCTATTCACCTATTACAAACATTCATGGCTGTTGACCATTTATCATGGGATACAGTTTACAAACAATTATTAATTCACCTTGCATTCATCGTTGGTGGTTGGGCATTAGCTCATATCGACTTGTTGCATTCTAAAACCGATTCTCATTAAAATGAAGAAAATTCTATTAGTGCTACTCATGGTAGCTTATATGTTCGCTGGTTGTGTTGAGCAAAAGCATTCAAAAGCTGAAATACACAAATACAAAACCGAAGGCGCTGTTGATGGTCAAAATGAAATCTTGTACTGGTACTTGATGTTCTACAACAACACTTATTACTATTACAGCTCACCTGTTCCAATTACTGACTACAGTACGATTAACTGGTCAACTAGTGCAACATCGCCTAGTGAACTATTTGGTGCAACTGATTTAGGAGTTGATATGGTTTCTAGTGAATCTTTATCTGCTGATGTAGCCGATGCAGTCGATGCAGGAACAGATGCTAATGCAGACTCTGGAACAGACTCTAATGCCGATACAGGTGCCGATAGTAATAGTGATGCAGGAACAGACGCTGGTGCAGATGCCGGTGGTGATACAGGTGGCGATGCTGGCGGTGGAGGAGACTCTGGCGGCGGTGACAGTGGAGGTGGTGGTGAATAACTACTACGGTCCTACTGAAGATTACGACGAAGACTATGATGAACTAGAGGTCTTCGACGGAGTATTCAACGGCTATTGGATATGAAATATTAAACTACTCTGCTTGAATACAGATAGCAATGTAAATCTGCATGTAGACAGGCTTTATGTGCAGTATTTGTGATGGATCCAACATCGTTCTGGGTAGAGTACGAGCAACTTTGAGTATTCTTATTCGACAAACCTTTATGGATCGGGTAAGTAACGCCATTGCGTATCCTTTGGAAATGGGACAGAGTAGTTTATAAAAAATATTAAAACAACCTAATGTTGGCAAGCGGTGGGGAGTGTACATTACGCCATCGCTATAGTCTTTAATTTAATGTGTCGGGGTGAAACCTCATCATTTATAAATCTAATTAGCTATTAGAGGAGCTAAATACGCATTAGATACTGGGTTGTTTTATAAAATACGCATGTAGTTTAGATAGGACGAGAACACGCCAAATCCCAGGCACCAGAAGCATTGGCTGAAGAGACATGGGTTCGAATCCCGTCGTGTGTACGTTAACTACTCAGCGGTTACTCAATACCGATCTTCTCGACTCTTCTAGGCTTGTATAGACGGTGAGTATTAAATGTAGTTCTAGAAGCCTCGGCCAAGTAGTAGTTAGAGCTCATGTCTATTTGTAGGTGTTAAGATTGGAGTTTAACTATAGTAAACGAAACCTTCAACATGCGGCATATCTTGATCAACCCATGCGTTATGGTAATACAGAATGCTCTTAAGTGGAGGAAGATCATGTATATGCTGCTACGGGTCCGTAGCAAAATGGTGAATGCACCAGACTCATAATCTGGCGATATCCCGGTTCGAGCCCGGGCGGGCCCACATTTAAATTAAATAGATAAGAAATGACAGAAGAAGAGTACAAAGCGTTTCATGGAAACAATAGCGGTCCTTATGAAACAAGACTTAATGACTTTACATTTGAGGAAGTGGTTGCATTCTTACAGAAAAAGAATTACACACTTGTTAATGTAAAATATACTTATACTTCATATCGTAATGATCAGAAGTGTGATGAAATAGGTAGAAAGACAATAGCTACTATGTTCTTTCGTGATTACCCTCTCGATATTCTGATAAGTGAAGAAGAAGCAAGGGAACTAGATTACGTTAATGTATTTAGAACAACAATTAAACAAGCGATCTTAAGTCTCTGGTAATGATACATATACAGTATTTAAAACAAAAGTACGATAAACTTAAAGCTAAAGCTACTGATGTACATTCTAAATATTCTATTACCAAAGTTAAAGGTAAAGATGATAAAGTTAATCTTAATGAAAGATTAAGACTGAGTAGTATAAGAGCAAGGTATAATCGTGAAGCTAATCATGTTAAAATGTTGTTAGCTAAAGTTAATTACATTATTGATACTCCAAATCATGAACCTTTATCTGATCCTGTTAAAGCAGTAGCTAGACATTTAGGACCCGTTCGTAAGTTTCTAAAAGAGTTACCACTAGTTGACGTATTTAAGTATGGACATAAGACCCGAATGAAGACTTTCATCTTAAAAGGTTTTAAGTGTGCCAATCCTGAATGCGATAAAGTAGGAACTCGATTTATAGTAACACTAGATGAATACGGTGACGAGAGATACGATATCTTTACAGAAGACTTCGTATTAATGACTAATGATCACATTATTCCTAAATCTAAAGGAGGGAGTAATCATATCAGTAATCTTCAACCTTTGTGTAAGAAACATAATCAAAAGAAATCTAACAAATTAATACCTTATTAATGCATATAGCAGAAGAAATACTTAAAGAAATCTCTGAACTTTTCAAGGAGAAGCTACAGGATAAGAACAGTTGGGGTAAGAATGATGTGTTCAATCTGTACCAACAGTGTGAGATTGAAGTCTTAAGAAAATATGTCTAACATTAACTGGGGAGAGATTGCCAATGTTAACATAGAAGACCGTAAACAACGCGACTACAGAGAATGGTTTCACGTAGCTCAAGATATGGTAGATTTCGTAGATTTCATACGAGAACACTTACCTAGCGGTCTAATGGAAGAAATTGACGAACTTTGGGAAAAACACAATGAATAATGGAAGAGAAAATTCTATACAACGTATTGAGAGCCATTTCCAATAAAGGAACTGGCTCTTCACAAGCTCCTGATCAGGAGTATCTTATGGCATTAAAGAACATAGGACTAATTAACTTGCAATGGGATACTGAACTTACATCGTTCGGTAGAGACATGCTTAGCATATTAGAAAATAGAATCCCTTATTAATCATGAACATAGAAGGGCTTAGAATAACAAACTTTGCAAGTTTTGCAGTATGTGTACAAGGAACTAGTTCAGGTCCTGGTCTCTCGAGAGTGGTTGACACAATTGCTATTGAATTTAATAATGATGACACTACGTGGTCACAAGAAAAGGTAGCCGGATGGTTACACATTGAAAGATCAGAAGCCTTAAGGCTTAGAGACATTTTAAATGAACAATTTGAATTTTAATGAAAACCATATTAATGGAAAATGGTGGCTTGCTTATGCCTGCCACAGAAGAATGGGTTAAATCAATTGATCCACACTTCATAGAAGTAAATCCAGAGATCATGAGACACTATATGCGTCATCATGATCTATATACGTTTGCTATGTTAATCGATCCTACATTAACCGATATAGTAGTATCTTCTGCTTTTGAAATGCCTGCAGGATTTGATTGTCATGTATCTATGAAAGGTGCACGTGTAGTCGATATAAACAGTGAGTACTTACAAATAGAATACTATGCGTGGTTATTCTATGAAGCCGTAGGTTATCGTAAACGACACGATTTAGCTCCTCTAATCTTTCATATCAATTATCTTTATGAGGAAGCATTCTGCGAAGATCTAAAGAATGAAGAGATGGGACCAGATACTACTACATACGTTAAGCTAATGATGCGTCAAAGTGAAGGTTATGTAGCTTTAAAATTATACAGCAATTATGAGTTGTATCAAGAGATCTTAAGTGAAGACGATTTAAATCTTAATTAGAATGGCATATCAGCTGCCTAGACTGAGATGGTATCAATTTCAACGTACCGTGAAGGTAAAAGACCAATGGCAAGATGAAATCTACTATAAAGCACTTAAAACTCAATTTGACTGGCAAAGTTGCGATGTAGAAGGTAAGCGTAAAGACACTTTTTACATTGAAACGTGTTATAAATGGAATTGGTTCTTTAGAGATCTAGTTAGAGATTACAGACGATGGACACAGATGCGAATATTAAAACGTATGAATAAAATTAATGAAGTATTTTGAATTAGAAGTAGGTTCCGCCAACTTCTGTGGATTTAATTCCACATTTATGTTAAAAGGTGAAACAGAATCAGAAGTTGAGAGTAGTAAAGAGTATGAGGACATTATGGACTACATGCAAGACTACGTAACTGGCTGGATCGATGAAGGAGATTGGGAAGAACACGGTGAAGAAGCAGATATGTTGTCTATCAATATATCTGAAACAACTGAAGAAGCGTTTTTAGCACACGGAGAAAATCAATACTAATGATTACTAAAGAAGAATACGAGGATTTATTAAATCACTTAGACGTATGGACTCATTGTAAATTAGAAGATGAAGACTTAAATCGAAATCAAGTAACTTTTTTATTTGATCTTATAGAAAATGCAGACATTAGTAGTTAACCTCTACGGAGGTCCAGGATCTGGTAAATCTACCATGGCAGCGAGAATCTTCGCATGCTTAAAAGAAAAAGGCATAAACGCGGAGTTAGCAACCGAATATGCAAAAGATATGACTTGGCAACAATCAAATCATGTGCTAACAAATCAAATATATGTATTTGGTAAACAACAACATAGACTTTGGAGACTAAAAGGTAAAGTGGAAGTAATCGTAACAGACGCTCCCTTACTAAACTCTATAGTTTATACAAATCATATTAGTGAGTTTGAAGACTTAGTGTTACAACAATTCCATTCGTTTCAGAATTATGATATCTTTCTTAATCGTGTAAAGAGATACAATCCTAGTGGTAGATCTCAAAACGAAGAAGAAGCTAAAATGATTGATGCTGTGACTATCGAAACACTACAAGAAGCTTACACTTCTAAAACTAATTGGTGTGATCTTCGTGTAGATGGTTGTGAATCTTCTACTAAAACAATCATTAATTCTATTATGAATTACCTCGAACGATCCAAAGATGCTACCTTAGAACTTAAGAATTTATGATTTGGAGAAGAATAGACGAAATAAAACCACCTCCAGGTAGGTACGTCGTTAAAACACAATCACCTAGTCCTCAAGATCCTTCTAAGATGGTTCACAGAAATGTAATTGAATCAGAAGTATCTTATGACAATAAAGGTAAAGCACATTGGACTTGTAGAAATCAAACACCTTACGAATGGTTAGATCAAGAAGCAAGAGCATGAGACGTAAATGGTATCTTCGTATGATGAGACCTAAATATATGTTCATATTTGATGTAGGTAACGACATTTGGATGAGAGATAAACTTAGAGAAATCGAATGTTGTCGTATTGAATCAAAAACTAATTTTACACTAGAAAGGAGACCTCGTGTCACAATATAGAATCAAAGTAGAAACATGGGAGACAGGTGTTTTACACACACCTCAATATCGTATGTTATGGATGTGGTGGAATTTTACTGATACAGAAGAAATTGATGTGTATTACACTCATTCTGAAACTATTACTACAACACATACTTTCTATACGTATGAAGACGCCGTAAGGTTTCTTAAGCTTACACTTGAAGGTAAGAAAGTAACAAAAGACAAGAAACCGGTAACAACTTATATACCTTTCCCATGAAAGAACCACAAAGAGCAATAGTAACAATATTACCATATGGTGAACTACAGCGTTTAAGTAATCTAGTATTAGCTCCTAAACAAGCTGACGCACCGTTTGGCCTATATCTAAAAATATTAAAATGGCAGAAGAACTAAAATTTACCAAAGAGCTTAAAGAAGCTTGGTTAACCGCTTTAAAGAGTGGTGAATATACACAAGGATCAGGTGCCTTACTTCTAGAAACACAAGAAGGAAAGTGCCATTGTTGTTTAGGTGTATTAGCTGAAATACATCCAAATTTAGCTATAGGAAAACGTGTTGACATAGACGAAACGTTCGGTACTTATTACAATACTGTAATCTGTAACGGTGAAGAAGAAGAAAGTTACGAACCTTTTAGAAAGCTAATAGGTCATGTAATGTCTGACTTAGCGGATCAAAATGATGCAAATTCTGACGGTAAATATACCTCTGTAATTCCTATGATTGAAGAACTACCAACTGTTGACTAATGGTAGACGCTAAAACACTTCAGAAAGCAATAGAATTCGCTGCGGTAGCACATCGTGGTCAAGTTCGCAAAGGAGATGGACGTCCTTACATTATGCATCCTCTATCAGTAATGAATAGGGTGCAGACAATGAAAAAGTCTATAAATGCTTATTTACTAGCAACTGCAGCTATCTTACACGATGTAGTAGAAGATTGCGGTGTAACTCTAGAAACAATAGCAAAAGAGTTCGGTTACTATGTAGCTGGATTAGTCGAAGAACTTACTTTGGATAAAGATAAGTACGAGACGATAGGTAAAACTAAATACTTATGTCAAGAACTTACTAAAATGTCTAGTTATGCTTTAGCAATCAAACTATGTGATCGTTTAGATAACGTAGAGGATATGTCAAGTATGAGTGAAGCTTTTAGAATGAAATACGCTCATGAAACAATAGAAATATTGAATTATGTAGAGTTGAATCGTAAGAAGTTGACAGGCACACACAATAAATTAATCGGTTTAATTAGAAACGTATTACTCTCATAATGACCTTAATAGAACTAATAATCATACTGGTTAGGATAGCTTTAATATTAAATTGTGTGACTGCTTTACTAGCGTTACTACAAGGAAAGTTAGGTAAGTTATCTAAAACATTAGTATTGATTGTACTGAATATAATAATCTTAAATTATTTATCATGAACATTGGAAGTGGAAGCGGTTATCCTGCAGGGGCCTTAAGTAACTTCTCTCCACATAGATTTACTTTAGATGGAGTAGTATGTCACTCAATGGAAGGATTCCTTCAGGGGCTTAAGTACAAGAATCCTGACATGCAAGCACACGTCTGTACCTTAGTTGGTATGGGTGCTAAGATGAAAGGTAAGAATAAAAAGTGGTGGAAATTACAAATGCTATATTGGCAAGGAGTAGAGTATCCACGTAAGTCAGCTGCTTATCAAAGTCTTTTAGACAGAGCATACACGGCAATGTATGAACAATCAGAGAGTTTTAGAAAAGCATTAGCCGCAGCAGGTAAAGGAGCTGTGTTTACACATAGCATCGGCAAAAGTGATCAAACAAGAACTGTTTTAACAATTAACGAATTTTGTAGTCGTTTAATGAAATTGAAGAATGATGGAACAATATAGAATCAAAGAAGAAATTAAAGAGAGTAAAACGGTATATACCTCTCAAATGCGTAAGAAAATCTTAGGATTATTCTTCTTGCCTTTCGGTTTAGGGTTTACAAACCTTACTAGCGATGGCTACCTCAAAGGTGACACAGGAAACAATATGTTCTATTGTCAGTGTACCTTTAACGAAAGGAAATATGCACAACAAGTAATTGATGAACATCGTCAAAAATTAGCTGATGAAAGATCTCTCCGCGTTAGATACACGTCCGCCTAAGATAGCACGATTTGCTATAATTGATGACGAACGAGGTTTGTTATTAGGACAAGATTTAGGTAACGTATTTGAAAAAGGCATTGTATATGAAGTTACTGAAATGATGGGTGAGTTTATTATCCGCAAAAAAGGTGAGTACGCATTACCTAAATCTGGAAGTGTTCCTTGTGAAGGTTCAGAAGCAAATGTACAAATTGGTTATGCATTGCACTTAATTACAAAGGATGAAGCTGAAAAACATATGGCTGGCTCTTAAGCAACAAGGACCTTTTAAGAGGTTCTTTCGTAACTTCTTTATTACTAGGAATGCTTGGGGAATGTTTTCTTATAAATCACATATTAGATTTAAAGATGGCTTTTGGTCAACAACGAAAGTGACTTACAATACACTAGAATCAGCACAAAAAGCAGCTACCTCAATGGGAAAGAAGCATAATAAGCATTTCTCATCCTATAAATGTGTATTTTGTGATGGTTATCATATCGGTAGAAATAAAGACAACAAATGACAACTCAAATAATAACAAGTTTTGTTGAACGTCTGGCTAAAATTGGTGTTAAGATAACACTGATAGGTAACTATCCGTGGATTTACTTAGAAACAATTAACGGTGAACGTGTAAAGGAAAGGCTCGATGGTAATCATGGCTTTACTGTATTTTGGTCACCTATTAGACACGGACAAGGCTATAGAGTTAACAACATTACAGAAACATTCAAATTAATAAGAAAATATGTTAAACATAGTTGACGGAACGCTCTTAACTAGAGTAACTGTCCATAAAAGAACGGAATATAGCTGGTATAAACATGTAGTTTATCCAGAAGGTGTCACTTGGGGTAAACATGTTTTAGAACCTGGTTACTACAGACTTGACACTATGGGTTGGTTGTTTGGTTTAATTAAGGAAAAGTATTACAATGGTGAAACTATTAAACAACTATTGGCGCAAGATAAAATAGTCGAAGATGGTAAAGTTTATCATCAAGCTAGAGTTGTATATACTTTGAAAGACTCTACTAATTGTATTGTTGAGTACTTCAACAGTGATGCAGAAGCTATAATTAGAGCTTACGAAGTAGCTGATCGTTTTATTAAATCACAATTAATCATTAACGGGTAATGTGGAATCCAGAAGAACAAATCAATAAAGTTTTACCGGCATTCGAAAGAATGATGCTTAGACTTAATAAATTAGGTATTAAACACAGTCACACAGGTCTATCTTATATAGTAGCTATGAAAGTTGGAGCAAAGTCAAACGTTACTTTTTGGAAAGATGAGAAACATATTTACGTATCTTGTCATTCTGTATTCCGCTTCTCTGGTATTGCTTCTATAACAAGAGACGTGAAAGGAGAGAAGAATCAAAGTGAAACTGTACCTATTACAGATGATGACTACATGAGTAAATTCATGGAGCCGATTATTAAAACTTTATTAGACAAAGCATGAAACCTGCAGAAATAAGAGCTGAGTTGAAGAAACACATTGTTTGGGGTAAACCCTCAACTTTAGCAGGTGGTCAACAAGTTGCCAAAGTCCAATCAGATGTTACTTTATCTAACAGTGAATTGGGATTCTCAGTAACAGTGAGTATAAACCGTTCACAACTTAAGAACAAAGAACTTGCTTTGGAGTTATATAATGTAGCTGTAGAGAAGTTTATTAAAGGAGAAATCTAATGAAAATCTATACAGTAAATACTGAATGGGATTTAGGTCTTAATGGTAGTGAAATTGGTGAAAACTACTTAGGTATTTATCTTAACGAAGAAGATCGTGAAGCAGCTGTAAAGGACGCTTATATCGGTTTAATGGGAGATGAGGCTGAATACCATGAGATGGTGGCTGAGGGTTTGATTAACTATAACGAAATGGAAATATGATCTGGCATATGTTAATGGGCATTCTAATAGGTGCTATAATAGTAGTAGGTCTATTCCTATATTCGTTTAGAAACTTCAAATTGTTCTAATGATCTTAATGATCTGTTGGATATTGTTAGCCTTAGTAATAGGGGCCTTTCTTGGTTTCATAGGATTAGCTCTAGCAATCGGTAAACCTTATTAATTAGATAAACAGAAACCGACTGTAAACGGTGAACTAACAGAAGTTTAACTTAAAAACAATTAATGAAGAAAACCTTGGTACTAACGTTGCTATTAATCTATGGATTACTTAGCTTCGGACAAAACAAAGTCGTAAGTCAAAAAGAAGTTTATGATAAACTACTGCAGGCTGGTGTGCACAAACCATTGATTGTCTTAAAGCAAGGCATTCACGAAAGTGCAAACTTCAAGAACAAGAGAGCTGTTCAACAGAACAACTATTTCGGTCTCTTAAAGAATGGTAGATTAAGATATTTCGACAGTATTGAATCGTGTATAGAATTTTATAAGCGAGTTATACAGTGGAACTATCAAGGTGGCGACTACTACCAATTCCTGAAAAGGAAGAAATACGCAACAGATCCTAGGTATAAGAAAAAGGTGATGAATACACCTATAGATTTTATAATAGAGTAGCTTCGGCTACTCTATTGATTTATTAATCTATAACAATTAATATTGGATCAATTAGACATCGACGAGCTCATTTATGAGTTCAAAAACAAACAAAGTTTAGTAAACGATTTAACCATAGCTCTAAAAGAAGAGCTTAGAGAAATTGTAACTAATAAGGAGATTCCTTTAAAACAACGAAGTGTGTTATTCTTTCAGAGTGATTTAGGCGAAGAAGAAACGTATCTTAGACGTTCTAGTCTGTTAACTAGTTTCGTTAGAAATCAAGATAAAAGAACTTATGCTGATACAATTCAAGATGTTCTCTTTGATTGTAACCGTAGACACGAGGTAATTTATTTAAGTGATGAAATAGACAGAATAGAGGAGGAATTAGAATCTTACGAAGAGTATTTAGATGCTCATGGAGAAGATGAAGGCTACGATCCTATTTATTTCGACATTGAAGCTTTTACAGACGAAAACGGTAAAACATTCGATAGAGAATCGTTCGATGCTTATGTAGAGGAAACTCTAACAGACTTCGTTAAATCTTATACATTTGACTGGTAATGGCAAAAGCAAAAACAAAAGCGATTGATAAGTACAATCTGTTCTTGGACGATGTGAGACTACCTAACAGCTGTGTTAATTATTGTGAGAAAATAGGAATTGATCCTGTTATCTTTATCAGTAACAGATGGTTAATATGTAGAGATTATCACGCTTTCGTAAACATGATCAACGATAAAGGTTTACCTAACATAGTTGCTTTTGATCACGATTTAGCTGATATTAGTTACGATCCTAAAACAGGTAAAGAGTCTTTTACTTATCAAGAAAAGACAGGTATGGATTGCGCTAAATGGTTAGTCGAATATTGTATCGAACGTAAATTAAAACTACCTACATATTATGTACACAGTGCTAATCCTGTAGGTAGAGAAAACATTAAATCTTATTTAGACAACTATGTCAAAAGTTTATAAACTGCCGAGAGAGTTCGGTGAAAATTGGATCAAAGCTCTTCGTAGTGGCGAATATGGTCAAACTAGAACACAAATGCGTTCTACAGAAACACCGGTAGCGTGTTATTGTTGTTTGGGTGTAGCTGCTAAAATCTTAGGTTTAGAGAATGAAGAAATGGATGAAGCTGTATGTTTGACTGACAATCCTATATTCCTTACACGTTATCCAAACTTAGTAGCTGATCTTTTAATTAAGAGCGTTTCAGAAGAAGAAGGTGTTAAGCAGCTTGAAAGCAAGTTAATGAATTTAAACGATAACCGAAAGTTATCTTTCAGTCAAATAGCTGATTGGATTGAAGAAAACGTAGAGTTTTATGAACCGGCTAATTAGTCACGAAACAGCTAAACTAGCTAAAGAAGCTGGGTTTAACTATTTCTGTAGATTTGTCTGGAATAAGGATGGAACTACAGAAGAACTATCTTTCTATGGAGGTGACGGAAGTGGTGGTAAAGTATGCAACGGTATGTTACCTATTGTAAACAATACTGCTGATTGCGTTAGGCCTACGCAGACTGCTTTACATTCTTGGATACTTAAAAAACATATTGTAATAAGTGTATATAACAATGCATCTGGTTTTCTTTGGAACATGGCTTATCATCCAGGTGGTAGTGAGCTAATGGATTCAGATTATGCAGGACCTAACGATAGCGGTTGTTGGGATACTTGGGAAGGTGCGTTAGAAAATGCTTTACAAGTAGCTCTAAAAGCTATAACTCTTAGAATATGCATTGCATTTAGAGATACTCTAGAAGTGATGGTAAAATCACAAACATTAATTGAACAAGATGAACTTAGAAGAACAAATACAAGCCGATCTGAAGACGGCAATGAAGGCTAAAGCTGCATTAACTGTAGAAGCACTTCGTGAAATTAACTCAAGTTTTCAACTAGCTAAAACACAAAAGAATGCTAAAGAGTTTGATAATCAACGCGCTATCGACTGTATTTCGAAGGTTGCTAAGACTTATTTGGAAATAAGCGAAACTGCTGATAAAGCAGGGAGAAGTGATGCTTCTGTAATAGCTAAAGCCCAACATTTATTAGTAACTACGTACTTACCTGCTGAAATAAGTGAAGAACACCTTACTGAAGTTGTTGATGCTATCATGGATTTACATGACACTAACAAGATGAGCGATGTTATTAAGTTAACCAAAGAAGCTGTAGCCGTTAAAGGTTTAACAGTTGATGGTAAACTATTAGCCGGTATTGTTAAAAGCAAAATCTAAACGTGTTGGAATTCGTTAAAATTAGAAAGACAGACACTCTTCCTTTTAAAGTATTAGAAGAAGAAATGACTGTCTATAAAATCGGTGAGTGGATTCACGATGGTGATATCTTCGAAAGTCGTTATATGAAGTTTCCTTATCTTGACGGAGGTGGTTACGCTACTGAAATTAAGACAAAGTTAATTAACGGTCGTACTATTAGTATTACAGAAGGTTTTCATGCTTACGTAGACAAAGAGCTTGCAGAGATGTTTGCTAATAAAGTTTATAAAGGTACTCATAAAACATTAGTAGAATTTCAGATACCTGCGGGTGCTCAAGTTCTATTTGATAGTATGGGTAAAACAGTAGTCACAAACAAAATAGAATTAAATAACAAACAATAAACAGATATGAGCTTAATTGCGTTAACTACAAACCTACACGTTGGTCTACTATACGGTAGAGACATTGGCGTAGTAACCACTCCTCTGACACGTGAACAGTTTATCAAAGAAGTTAACGTAAAAGAGTTGAGAGGTTTTTATCCTAAACCTGGATTCCATTTGGATATTGAAATGGGATATGTCACAGACTTCCTACATGAGTGGGGAGTAGATGCCAAAATCATTAGAGATCTTAGATTAGTAAAAGAAGGGTTTCTTTGGACTGAAATTTACAGTGTGCTTTATTACATGGAGCCAGTGCCAAATGGAGTTTCAATGGAACACGCGTGT